>Ga0209475_10000357_pt1 | contig 108319 bp, 110 predicted proteins | sample tdDd471_FD_187128 | JGI IMG/M metagenome (GOLD analysis project Ga0209475, IMG submission 187128) | Marine sediment microbial communities from the Atlantic coast under amendment with organic carbon and nitrate - tdDd47.1 (SPAdes)... | ecosystem: Environmental > Aquatic > Marine > Coastal >... | reverse complement strand
AGCGCATGTTCAATAAACTCAAGCAGTTCCGACGCATCGCCACAAGGTACGACAAAACCAAACAATCATTCTTGGCCTTCTTGTGCCTCGCATCCGCAAAATTGTGGATGCCTTCTTTTGTCAACAGAACCTAGTTCGCCACCACCTGCAGTTTGGTGGTGTTCTTCACGGCTGTGAGGGCGATCGAGCTGTTGATCTCGCGCACGCCGTCAATCTGCGACAGGTGGTTCCAGAAGAACTCTTCATAGGCCTGCACGTCGCGTACACGCACCTTCAGGATGAAGTCGATATCCCCCATCAGCGTGTGGCATTCAATCACTTCAGGAAAAGCCCGCACTTTTTCCATGAAATCCGGCAACACGTCGCGGCTGTGGGCGTGCATCTTCACCTGCGCAAATACAAGGACGCCGAGCCCGGCCTTTTCCGCGTCCAGGAGCACTGTGTGCCCCGCGATCACACCCGCCTCTTCCATCTTCTGGATACGCCGCCACACCGCCGACCGGCTGGACGCGACCTTTTCGGCAAGGTCCACCAGCGGGATTCGGGCGTCTTCCTGGAGCAAATTCAGGATGCGTGCATCAAGATCATCAATTTTATCGGCCATGGTTTCGATTTACCGCTATTATATGAGATAATTTCTCACTATATAGGCTATATCCGCGACAATAGGAACCTTTTCTCGCCCGCCCTGGGGTAAGTTATCCCTACCTTAGACAAAAGCCGCACCCCAGAAGGGCCCTTGCAAAAGGGCGGGGTCGGCATTTTTATTGGAGACCCAAGTCATGGTTTTGCGAGGCAATACCCGAACCAGATTTTCCGTCATGGCGGAATATGACCCGAACACCCTTTCACGCGTGCTTGAACTTTTCACGATCCGCGGCCAGGATTGCGACAGCGTTTCCGCCCGGAAAACAGAGGAAGGCTTCCAGTGGATCGAGCTTGACTGCTCGGACGTGGATGACCACTCAGCCGGCGTGCTTCTCAATAAAGTTCGTCAGATTATCACGGTGAAAAGCGCACGGATCGAGACCCTCGTGCTGCGGGCAGCCAAACTAGCGGCATAAGATTATGGATACACCGATTATGTAGCGGCGCGGCCCGATGGCTGCGCCGCTTCTCGTTTCCGGGCCTACTTCCCTAGAAGCGCATCTGGAAATTGAAGCCAGCATAGTGCGACGTCCAGTCATCACGCTTTTCATGGGAATACCTTAGGCTCGCAGTGCCAAAGCCCGAAAAGATATTGAGCGCACCACCCAGCACCACGGATTTATCCGCAATGGGGTCATTTCCAAGCTCGAACCAGTCTTCGCCACTTTCAAACCGCGCAGTGGTGAGGAAGGCGTCGTTGCCGCTCAGCGCCTTGCGGTAGGTCCCGAACACCTCAGGCCTTACGATGACGGCATTTTCGCCCTTCCCACTCCAGCGGAAGTCGTATCCTATAGATACCCGGCCAATACCGTCCAGGCGCGAGTAGGTTCGGCTTTCAACCACCAGATTGGCGCCATCACCGCCGGTTTCTGTGTAGCCGCCTTCGCGCACATGCATGTAGCTTGCACCCAGTTGCGGCCGCACATGCAAGCCGCCCAGTTTGAGGTCATAGCCGATGCTGGCGTCCAGTGCCGCCGTGTAGCCGCTTGACGTGCTGTCGACGGATTTGTCGATGGTCGCGAAATCCAGTTCGCGGGTGCGGTCAATATCATTGTACCAGATGGACGCGGACGTGGTGGCAAATGCCGACCCGGCCTTGGCGATCAGATAGGTATTCAGGTAGGGCGAAAAGATAGACACATCATCGCCGATGCCGCTCTCCCGCTCTGCGCCCTGCAGCATGAAGCCACCGCCAAAGCCCCACAGGACATTCCTGCCAATCGCCCTGTCGTATCCCAACAGGATACCGGCGCCGATATAATCGACAGCCTGTTCGCTCACGCCCCCGGTCATGGAACCAACACCCACAACCTCACGCGCCCAGAACCCGCCCTCAAGGCGCTTCTTGGCGCTGACCTCAACCAGGCGGTCGCTCAGGCCACCTTCAAGCTGCTGTAGGCCGCTGTATGCCATCTGCAGGCTGACGCCCGTGGTATCGGGCATCATGGCCTGTATGGCATCTTCCACTTCGTCAGCATCCTCAAGCTGCACGAGCGCGCTGCCCAGATCATCTTCGGGGTCCAGCGCCTTGAACAAGTTGTCATAAAGCGTTGCCCGGTTACCGCTGAAGGCCAGCTCATCGGCCGTCTTGGGCCGCACTGTCAGTTCAAGCCCGGTGCCGTCATCGGAATACCCTAGTGTGCTGTGCATCAGGAAGGCACCGCCTTCGGTCACCAGGTCGCCTTCAAGCGTCAGCGCGCCCGCGTCGATCACCCTGTAGGTCTGTTCTTCCGTCACAAAGGTGCTGAAGCGCGTGGTGATGGAGACGTCATCGCTGATGGAAACATTGCCCGTTGCCCTCAGCTGGCCAGCGCTGCCCTCAATAGGATCAACCGTGATATAAAGCGTCGATGCGTCGCTGAGGTTTGCGGTCGTGACATCAAGCACGTCTTCTGACCCCAGCGTCAAGTCAGCCCCCGAAAGATAGAAATCGAGGGTGCCCTCGTGGCTGACGCTGCCGGAAAAATCCGCATTGCCGGACACGGAAAATGTATTGCTCCCCGCGCCGAAGACAATGTCCCCGTCCAGGCTGCCGTCCGTGAGGATCACACTGTCATCGCCGCTGCCGAGCCAAATATCACCCTGTATAGTGCCGCTGTTCTTGATCTCGACGCCGCCTGTGTTGGCCCGCAGGTCGAACGCGACCGTCTCGCCGCTGCTGTTGGTGCCACGCACCACATAGATGGAACCCGTGTTTGTGATATCCGTCAGCGTGCCGGACTGATCGCGCACGCCGAAGCCGTCACCGGCTTCACCGGCGGCGGACACCACAATCGTCTCTTCGTTCTGAAGCGCTTCGAGAAGCGCGCCTTCCTCAACATCCACGCCGATGGCGTCACCGCCTGCGCTATAGGCCTCGCTGCCATCATCATTGTAGGTCACGCCCGTTGTGGCTTCGATGGCGCCCCGGTTGAGAAGGAGCGGCGCCTCCGAGCCTGCCCCCAGCTGCAGCGCCACCGCTTCAGCATCCAGCGCACTGACATCGATCGACCCATCGTCGATATGAATGCCGCCCTCAATGATCGATTTAGTACCGTCCCCGCCCATGATACGCATGCCCACAGCATCGAGCCCCGAGCTTTGGCCGTTGACGGTAATGATCCCACGGTGGATCAAGCCGTAATCCAGGCCCGAGACCACGCCAAGGCGTAGATCCGTGCCGTCCGTCTTCAGGTTTTCAACCAGCACAGCCGGCCCGCCGCCATAGCTGGTGATGGCTGAGGTGGGGATGACTTCATCTGAATCGTCGTTGAAGTCAGCGCCCTCGCCGTTCAGCATCAGACCACCCGTGATATCGCCGCCAATATGGATGCCCGCAGCAGCCGGCACGGCATCAACTGGGTCGCCGTCACCATCTGTGGTGGTTGGCACACCCACTGAAATACCGCCTTCATGCACGAAAGCCCCGTCAATGGTACCGGTTTGCAGGATGCCCACGCTGTCCTTGTTGCGCACGGTGATGGTGCCGTCGATCGAGACATCACCCGTAACATCGCCCGCAATTTCAACGCCGACCGATCCTTCGCCGACCATGGTGATGATGGAATTGCTATGGATGTCACCTTCGAAAGCAGACTGGATAAATATGCCGCGGGCACCCCCGCCGGTCACGGAAATCGACGAGTCTTCCGAAAGCGTCAGGCTGCCGTCAAAGACACCTGTTCCGAAAATGCCGAGGCCCACGTTGTTTGTGGCCGCATCCTCGTCGGTCGGGCCATCGATTACGAAGGCGCCTTCGATATCGATGTCTGACGTCAGCCGAAGGTCATCTGTGTAGACACCAAGGGCGACAGCGTTCGTTGCATCGTCCGACTGCAGCGTTCCCTGCATCAGAAGCGAATGATTTCCCGTGATGCTGACAGCCGTGCCACTTGATACGGTGACAGTCCCATCGGCGGTGACTGTCAATGTCCCGCTGCTTCCCAACAGGCTGGTGGTATCCACAGCCGTTGTGCGGTCAGTGTCGATCTCTGCATCGTCGGCGAATACAGCCGGGGAAACAGTAGGGGACGCAGTGGCGCCAATAAGGGTTAAAGCGCTGAAAAAAGAGACATACTGAAATCTGTCAGAAAATGGCATCGGTCGCTCCGGCTGGAAAGGTTCCCACGTGATACGGAGACCGCCGATATTCCCTTCGAATAAGGCAAAATCAGGCGCAAAGGCCTGCTATGACACTACTTGCCCGGCGTCAGTACGCCAACACAAGCCCCCCGTATCTGTGCTGCCCGCATTCTGGGGAAATGACATGAACCTTTGCTGAATGGCTGTGCCAGCATAGATTCAGAAAGGGGCAACCCCGCCAGTGCGGGCGCCGTCCCTTGGCTGCTGACCGCCCTTGATGGCTAGTGCCGCTCCCGGCCTTCTTCCTTCTCCACAATGCCGACGATGTCCTTGAGGGACACCGGCCCAATCCTGCCACTATCCAGGCTGCCGGGATGGCCCAGCAGCAGATAATCGGTCAGCTTGCCTTCGAATTTCTTCAGCTTGCGCGTAAAATAGGGGTTGAGGCGATAGGGCTTGTCGAAAGGCGTCAACACCTGCTCGCCGTTCACGAATACATAGCCCTTGTCATTGACAGACAATACATCGCCCGGCATGCCCCAAATCTGCTTGATCACCAGGTTCGGGCTTTCATCAGATGTGAAAATCACAAAATCAAGGCGCTGCATGTCCCGGCAACCGGGTGGCACGGCCATGACCTTTTGCCCCGGCATGAGTTGCCCCTGCAGCGATGTACCGTGAATTTCCTTTTCAACCGGCGTGCAGTCCGCCGGGACTTCCGTTGCCAGCAAAAACGTCAGTAGGGTGATAATCATAAGGGCAGCTTCCTTCCTCGCGCCGCATCTTAACGGTTGCACCACAGATGAAAACCGCCAATATCGGGGGTAACCAAGGAAAGAAGACCATGCATCACCTCCGGCTTGTCATTTGCACTTTGATTTTGCTCGCAACCAGTGGCGCCCTGAACGCTCAGGACGAGCCCCGTTTCCCGATCCCTGATCCACTTTTCAAAGCTGAAAACCCAGACCTTGCGGCACTCCGGTCCTGGTCGATGGACAAATGGATGGCTGTCAGGAAAACCAACCATCCGCTGTATCACAATGCGCTCGGGGCAGCGCGCTTCAGGTCTTATGTCCATTTCTGCAGACGGCATGAGCTGAACGTGAACATGCCGATCCTCAATGAAATGGCGCTCAAGAACCTGAGCGAAATCATCATTGCGCACTATGAAGAAACAGAATGGTCCAAATTCGGCGCGATGGACCCAGCAGACGTGCGGCGCTTCCTCAGTGATCTGGGGCAGGATATCTATGCTTTTGAGTATGCCATGGCGATCACCGAAAAAAATGAAGCCAAAGCCCGGCAGGAGATGACCACCCAAGCTTACTGCGCCAGCATCGCCAAGGAAAATCAGGACAATTATATTGCCCTGAGGGCGACTGCAAAGCGGCAACTGGGGAAATAACCCCGCATCAGCCACTGAGCCCTGATTTGCCGTACAGATAATTGATGATACTGCATTCTGTCAGCGGGTGCTCGTCTGCCGGGCAATAGTCGGACAGGCGCTCAAGGCTTTTCTTCATCAACTGCAGTTTCCTGAGTTTTTCATTGATTTCGGCGAGCTTTGCCCGGGCACGGGCGTTCACACTGGCACAGTCGGCATCGGGATCGTCAGTGAGGGAAAACAGCTCCTTGATCTCATTCAGGGTGAAGCCAAGGGCCTGTGCTTCCTTGATAAAGCGAACCCGCTTCTGCGCGTCCCCGCCATAGACCCGGTAGCCAGAGGGCATCCGGTCTGGGGGTGGCAGGAAGCCGCTGCGCTCATAGTAGCGAATTGTTTCCGCGCCCACGCCCGTGGACTTCGCCAGTTTTCCTATTGTCATGCCAGCCATGCCGAACTCCTTCAGTTTCTGAGTCGACACCAACCATACACCTTAAAGCTTACTACAAGGTCAAGCATTAAGGTGATCGTCTGTTCGGACATTGGCTTGCTGGCGGCCTTGACGGGCGATTTGGCTAGCAATTAGGGCTGACCAGTCGAGGACGTTTGTGGGGTAAGTGCTGGAGGAGTTTCGCCCGGCACGTGTCAGGAAGACGTGTCCCAACTGGTCAGCCCAATCCTGCTGGGCAGGGCATGATTGAACGTGGGCGGGGAAACACTGCCAGTCCGTCATTCGCTCAATGCAGCCGCACCTTGCCAAAACAGCGCCAATCTGCTAAGTGCCATAAGTGACTTTAGCGGTCTTTTTATGCCATATTGGACAGATTCCATGCAGCCTTCAAAACCTCGGATCGATATCTTGGCCCTGCCAGAAACCACAGGATCGGTGCTTTACTGCCTTTATGAGATACTGGATTCGGTTGAAAGCATGTGGACTGTTCTAACGGGTGAAGACACCCACATCGAAGGTTTCGACGTGCGTATCGTTTCGCCCATCAAGGGGGTGTTCACCTGCGTTGGAAAAATCCCGATCATGCCACAGTCAAACCTTGAGGACCTGCCCGAAGGCAGCGTCGTCATCGCCCCTGACTTCCTGCTCGAGGAAGACTTCCAGACTTCGGCATACTGGCAGGAAAGCGCCGACTGGCTTCGGGTGCAGCATACCCGTGGTGCCACCATCTGTTCAGTGTGCACAGGCGCAGCCCTGTTGGCAGAGGCTGGCCTCCTGGACGGCAGAGAGGCCACGACCCACTGGTCCGGCGCCAGCCTTTTTAAAGCCGCATACCCAAAGGTAAAGTTGAAGCCTGACCTGATCTTTTCCTGCGCGGTGGAAGATGAAAGCATCATCACCACAGGGGGTGCGTCATCATGGGTGGAATTATGCCTGTACCTGATCAAACGCTTCTTCGGCTATGAGGCCGCGACCCGCACGGCGAAAATCTACCTGCTGGGCGACAGGAGTGACGGTCAACTGCCTTTCTTCGGTCCTGCCCCACTGATGGAACATGAAGACGCCATCATCGGGGAGTGCCAGTCCTGGATTGCCGACAACTATGACGCCCCTCAACCCGTCAGTCGCATGATTGAAAAGTCAGGCCTGGCCGAACGCACTTTCAAGCGCCGGTTCACCAGTGCCACGGGCATGAAACCCGTGGCTTATGTGCAAGCCATCCGCATTGAGGAAGCCAAGCAATTGCTGGAAACAACCCAGCAAAGTGTGGAAGAGGTCAGTGCGGCGGTAGGCTATGAAGACTCCGCTTTTTTCCGCCGCCTGTTCAAGCGGACGGCTGGCGTTTCACCAGCCAAATACCGGCAGAAATACCAAGCCATCCGCAACCTGGGAAAGCCAATGGCCCACTTGGCCTAGGCTTGGCCCGGCACGGCTTCCTTGCCTGTCGGCGATGGTACCGGGCTTGGCCCCGCATAGCTTGACGACACATCGAAGCCCGCAATCATTTTCGGAATCTCAAGCGATGCGCCCTGATAGAAACCCGCTTCAGGAACAATTTCCTTGGGGTTCCGGAATGTGCCAAAAAGCATGTCGATCAGGGGCACATCGCAATAGTTATACTTGTGGACGCCCCGCTCGTGGTGAACCGAATGGGATTCCGGCCGCACGATGAAAAACCCAAGCCACCGCGGCGTCTTGATATTCATATGCTGCCAGGCGGTCAGGAACAGAAGCAACAGATTGACCATCAAGGCCGCTTCCCCACCAAGGCCCACGATGCCTACAAGCGCAAGGCTGCCGAAGAAGGTAAAGCCCACCATATCCTGCGGACTGAAATAAAAGGCACCCCAAACGTCAAACCGCTCGGCTGAATGGTGCATCTGGTGGAAGGCGCGCCACAGGAAGTTTGAGCTGTGCATGCTGCGGTGCCAGAAGTAACTGACCAGCTCGGCCACGAAGAAGCCCGTCAATGCCTGCTGCCAGACCGGTAGTGCCGTCAGGTCAAAGAGCCTGTGGTTCGAGAGCGCATCATCCCAAAGAAAGGGCGCATAGGTGCCTACAGCCAGGTATAGAATGAAGCCAATGGCACCGCGCGTCCGCCAGAATGCAGATGCCGGATATTGCTGACGGGGGCGGATCATCTCCACAAGCGCCAGGATACCGAAGGTGCCCAGGATGATAAGTTCCAACATGATTATCCTTTCACTATCGTTACTGAAAACGACGTGACCATGCAGGAAAGGTACTCCGGCTCGAAGTGTTAAAAATGTCTATTTCGGTTCATTTATGCCAAGTAGGGTGAGAGACAGAGGCTAACCGCTTGACTAGTTTGCCTTCGTCCATTTGCGAACGATGGCAACCAGTTCGCCATTTTGCCGGATGGCCTCAAACTCTTGTTGCAACGCCGCCCTCACGGTCTCAGGCAAGCGCTTGGACATGCCGATATAAACCCCGCCTTCTGAGCCTGGAATACGGAATTGGTGGATAGCCAAACCATCAAACCCTTCCGCCTTCGACATGCCCGGCAGACGCAGGATCGCCTCGGCCTCGAGATCGTCATAGAAAAAACCAAGCACCCGGCCAGCCTTGGTCATACGGGCTGCTGTCGCCTTCTCTGACACAAAAAACAGGTGTTCGCGAAAAGCCGGGTCTTGCAGCCGCCGATCAAAGGATTCCGAAAAACTGGTTTCCGTGACATAGGCGATCTTGAGCCTGGTATCTGCTACCGCCTGTTCGAGCTGCGAATATGACCCAATAGCAAGACCAAGCCTTTCAGGGCGGGTCAAAAGCGCGGTTGCGGTTACCCGCACCGGCCCGATCCAATCCATGTCTTCCGACCGTTTTGCCGTTTTTGTCAGGTTCGGCACCAGATGCACGATGCCCATCTGCAGGTCTTTGTGAAGGCGCGGAAATTTCATGGATACCGGACGGTAGGTGAGACCAACACCGCTGACAAGGCGCCGGATGATATCCACATCCATACCGACCCAGGCACCGTCTTCCTGGAAATAGGCAGGAAAAGAATTCTCGTCATATCCAACAATGATGGTGTCGTTCTCGCCTGCCGCCAGCGAAGCTTGCGCCGGCAGAAACAGCAGTGCAGCAAGCAGCATCAAAGTGCATTTGAGTGCAGTCCGGAATTCCCGAATGCGGAACATTTTATACAACGACATAAGCTCTCTGGTCGACCCTCCACCTTTTCAATACCCCCTAGCCCCTTAGAATTCAGTTAACGGCAAGGGCACGAATAATGCCAGCGCCTTCTTGGGGGTGGTATCGGTGAAGCTTGGCTGTCGCCCGCGAGACACTGAATTCATGGCATCCTTGGAGGGGGTTCCAGCACGAGACGCCTGGGCCGCGGCCTAATCGGCGGCGACCTCAAAATCGCCGCGCATCACGGGATAGCCCATGTTCATCCAGCCGAAGATGCCTTCATAGAGCACAGCCGTATTTTCATACCCGCGCCGCCGCAGTTTATTGACCACGCTGTCGGCCGCCGCCCGCGGGCAGGAACAATAGGCCACGATCTGGACGTCCTTCGGCAGTTGGTCTGCCAGTTCGTCGAAGTTGGTATAATATGGGATGGGGATGGAGCCTTCCAGATGCACCCGCTGCCACACTGATGTTACCCTTGTATCCAGCAACACCATCCGCTTCTTGCCCTGCATCGCTGCGAGCAGGTCTTTCGCGGAAACATAGCGCCCATCGGTCAGGTCGAAATTCGGGTCTTCACCACCCGGATTGATGACATATTCCTCTGGCGTAGGCATGGCCTTCAGCACGGGCTTCTGCATCGACCAACCGCTGGCGCGACTGCGCAGGAAAGCGGTGACATTGTCGATATCCTCATCTGAAAGCGTATCGCGCCAAGCTGGCATAGGGGTGTCGTTGCGGCCATTCCGGATGGCATAGCGGATAAATTCGTCGGTGTTGTGCGCAAGGGCTGACTGGTTCCCAAGCGCTGGGGCGTTGACCCCTTCACCATTTGCGCCGTGGCAGCTGGCGCAGTTTTCCTGATAGACCACAGCACCCCGGGTGATGTCCCCGTGCACTGGCTCTGTTGTGAGCTTCACCCGGTCAACGCCTGACTCCCAGAAAAGCCAGTAGGTCAGGTCCCAGGTTTCATCAAGCGTCAGGGGGCCGCCAACCTCATCCAGATAGCCCCCCATCGCGGTGCCTTCACGGCCATATGACAGTGGCCGCAATACCGCATGCGGCACACCTGACTGGAAAAGGCTTTCACTTCTGAGCGACGGGGCGTGATCGTTGGCGTAACCTTCCCGGTTCACCCCGTGGCACAGCGAACAATATTTCTGATAGTTGGCAGAAGCCCGTTCACTTTGTTCCTTGGTAAGCCTGCGTGGTGGGGGAATGGTCTCATGGTCCTGGGCATGGACGGCCTCGACCGACGCTGACAAAATCAAACCAAGGCCCAGCGGCAGGGCCAGTGATCGCATCCAAGACATCATGAACATATTTCCCCATCAAATACCGGTGATACCTGAACTAGCCCAAAGGGCTTGTTCAACCAGCTAAAATCACTTCACAGCTAGACAGCATGGCAAGGACCCGTCAACGGGTGGTGCGCCCATCCGTTCCCTGGCCGGGACAAGCTGCCCAGATCAGACCGTGTCGTCCACACCTGCTTTGTCGGCAATGGCCTGAAATACTTGGCCATAAAGGTCATACATGCGCTGCGCCATATGGATGATGGCATCCTGTTCCGCGGGACCGTTCACCTGCGCCATCAGGCCTTCAAGGAAATCTTTCTCCGCGAAGTCGGCAAAACCATGGGACAGCAAATAACTGAAGCACTTACGCGGAAGCCCCAGGGTCTCCATGAAATGCTCGACCGCCCTCTCGGCAAGGCCTGATCCGGTACGTTCAATAACAAAAATCATGCCAAAGATGGCCATCGGATTCACTTGGGCGACATAGTCATAAGCAAAATCCACCAGCGCCTGCGTGGCACTTGAAGGCACACCATTTCTAACCGCATCGGCGTCACCGCCGGTCAGGTCAATATCGTGCAGGATCCATCGTTCCTGCCCCCGCTTCTGCACGGCATAGTCAGCCAGGCCAATACGGAACGCAGAATGTTCCGCGCCCAGACGATCATTGACCAGCGCCATAAGGGGAACTGTGTGTCTCACATGGTGGAATGCTTCGCTCAGGTAGCTAAGATAGACTTCCTTCGACAAGCCGCCGGCAAGGGCTTTCCGAATGATCGGAAGGGCCATGAAAGTGCTGCGCTCTGCCTCGGTCTCCGCAACCAATCGGTCATAGAAAGCAATGGCGCTACTGCTGCTGTCATCGGATTGCATATGTGTATCCTGGACGGGATCCCTGGAGTGCAAGTTATTGGTTCTAAAGTCTAATTTGATCTTCTATAGGACAGTCCGTTGCACAAGCGTTAACAAAAACGTCAAATCTTCTGATTCCAATCCCAAATGCCCTCGGCGCTCCGCGGACAATCACGGCGACTTCCCATGGGGCCCGAAATTATGTATGGTTGGTGGGTCAATTGCTGGAAACCCTATGCTCAAGCACATCGGCCGGATCCGACGGGGACTTTACTTGGCAGCTAGCAGCCTGGCAGTTGTGCTGTGTGCTGAGCGGCTTGGCCCATTGCAGGCTGAACCCACAGAATTCCCACCTTCAAAAGTATATGCCACGGCGTGGGGCCTGACACTGGCCACTGACGGCGGTGGTTTTTACAATGACCTCGGTCGCTATGTCCTGCAGGGGCTCAATATCGGCTATGACATCGAACCCTACCGCCGGGCCATGCGGCGCTTTTATGAAGAACAAAGCAGCTGCATCTTTCCCAAAAGCATCCTTGGTCTGATACGGACAAAGGACATCGACAATTCGGCCGGCTTTATCCAGAGCACCCCGATCCAGCGAACCTTTGTCGCCGTTTTTGCCCCTCCGGGAAAGCCTGCGGTACACGGCCCCGAGGAGTTGGCTGGCAAACGGGTTGCCTATGCCATGGGCGCCAAAGTACCGGAATACCTGGGCGCGGACGGCGCTTTCTTTATCGCAGTTGCCAATGAGGTGGACAAGGCACGTATGCTGCTGACGGGCCGGGTGGACGTGATGGTGGGCAACCTGCCTGATGCGGGGCTGGTTTATAGCCACCTGGGCAGCGCCCTACCACCTTATGACCCCAGCTACAGGCCGTTTCCCGCCGCGAGCTCAAGAATTGTCTGCCACGACACCCCCGGCAACAGGGCCTTCATGGACCAATTGAACCGGCGCATTCAGACGCTGCACCAATCGGGTGATCTGAAGCGCTTCTATGAAGGCTATGGCCTGAATGCCAGCCTGTACCTGGACCGGCTTGACACTGACTGACGCTTGCCCCACCCCATAAGGCGTTGCCACTGATCGTCGGTTCGCCTATCATATTGAACGGGGTCAATACAGGACCACTTATGAACGTACTTAGGCTTATTGCTGCCTGCCTTTCCCTAACTGTGTCGACAGGCGCGTCTGCCCAGCCCGCGCCGGGCGAAGCGAACGACGCTGGGAAGATCTACGCGACTGCATGGGGCATGACCCTGGCGGAAGATGGTTCCGGTTTTTATAACGACCTTGCGCGGCTGATTCTGGATGATATTGCCAACAAGCCAGGGTACGATCTAATCCCCTATCGGCGGGCCAACCGCATTTTCGCTCAGGACAAATCCAGCTGCCATTACCCCAGCACATTGAACTATATGGCCGCAACGGGCATTGTCGATGACACCAGCGACCTGGTGGAGAGCTATTTCATGCTCAGGAGCGTGGCGCACATTTTTTCTCGCTACGACACGGAACCTGTTACCCAAAAAGCTGATGTATCAGGAAAGGTTATCGCTTACCCGATGGGGGCTGAGGTGCCCAGGCTGCTGGACGGCTTCGGCGCATCCTTCATCCCGGTCAATGCTGAAAAAAGCAAAGCAGAGCTTCTGATAAGCGGTCGCGTGGAACTGATGATCGGTTACATGCCGGATGTTGTGTTTGTCTTTCGCGAACTGGGAAAACCACTGCCCCCCTTCGACCCCAACTTCACCATCAATGACGACAATATCGCCATCGTCTGCCACCGCACGCCAGGCAATGAGGCGCTGATCGCCCGCGTCAATGACCGCATCACATCACTGCGCGAGAGCGGCGCGCTGGCCGCCTTTCTTTCTGAAAACGGCATAGACCCGCTCTATTATCTGGGTGCCCTTGAACGCAAGTCACTGGGCCACTAGCGCCCGATGGCCTTCCAGGGGGCTGGGCGGCGGCTTACCAGCCGCCACCACCACCGCCACCACCACCGCCGCCGCCCGAGAAACCGCCGCCTGAAAAACCTGATGATCCTGACGACGACGGCGGGGTCGACGCCGACGCGATGGAGCTTGAAACCGTGCTGGCCACAGCACCACCAAGTGCCGCCGCAGAAAAGCGTCCATGGCTAAGGTACCTGCCTGATCCCACATACCATGTTGGGCAATAGTCGCTTTCACCCCGTGCAGCAGCAGCCCGGGCCAGCACGTCATCAAACTGTTCGCCCCACTCGTTCTCAACACCAAGCGCGATGGCAAAAGGCAGCATTGCCTCAAACAGCTCCGGTGTCCGCTCAGGCGGATTATGGAAATTCATGCGATCTTTCTCCGCGACGCTCAGATAAAGCTTCAGCCCTTCAATTTCATCCATGATCCCACGCCCAAACTGGGTCGGTGCTTTCATAATAAACGTGAAGACGCCTGCTACAAGAATACCGGCAACCAGATAAACAAGAACCAGCGGCCCGAGCGCCATAAAACCGCCGGACACGGCTCCAACGAGTATGGTGCCTATACCTAAAGCGAGAGTTGCGGCCCCAACGAGGCCAGCTTTGTCCAACTTGGCCGGATCATTCATTCTACCCAGCCCCCAGTAGGCCAGCAGGCCCATCGCCAACAACACAAGAAGGCCAAAGATGATATTTGCACCGGCCACCATCATTGCGCCAATCCCGCACCCCCAGAAGCCGAACCCGGCAAGTGCAGGACCGAAGTTCATCCGGAAATATCTGCTTTCCCCGCGGCGTACCGCAAACTCGAACTTCTTCACGCAGCTGGCAAAAGTTTTGTCGTATTTCTTTTCGATGGTGAAAATGTCTCCTGGCTTGAAGAATAGATTTGAGGCGATAACCGCCTCCCCTTTTGACAAAGGCGCACTCGATTCCAATTTAGTTAAGGAAATTGCGCCATTCCGTTCAGCGATTTTCAGGTGTCCTTTTGCCGCCATGGAAATCAGCGCTGCGGTGAAAGTAGTGCTGTCATACTTCATCTTGTGAACAAAGCGACACAGCGCAGGTGACATTGGACCATCTGGCCCCTCCGGCGGGCCATAGCGCGCAATGATTGCACCTTTGTCCGGGTCTTTGCCCACCAGCCTCCAAGCCCCGAACAGATAACCGAACATGATGAGAAAGGCTGCAGAGCCCACCAATATCCAGCCATTATCCATAAGAAAGCGATCAGCTTTATCCAACCTTGTTGGACGTGCCACAAACCCTGCGGGCCATTCCACAAGGATGGTCAAGCCTTCGCGTGGGCTCAGGTCATGCGGCAGCTCAAACCGCACCATATTGGGCGCGAGCCGCTCTGGCTCTATCATACCATCCACCTGGCCCATGCGCCCCGCTGTGGCCTTGGTCCGGCCGATCACCGCGCCTTCCGGCACCTTGATCGTGGCACCGCCAGACAGAATGGGGAATTGCCAGCCATGGCCGATAGCATTGAAGTAAAGCTCATCCATTTCCGAAAGGTGGGTTACCTGCCAGGTGGTCTCGTACCGGATGCGGTAGGTATGCTGCCGGCGGGAGAGCATATGGTCGGCACTACCAATGCGCACGCGCTTGCCGTTACGGATCGAGTCCACACGGTAGGGCTCAGGGCGGCCATTCCGGGTCACCGACAGCACCTTGAAGCCGACGCTGATGGCATTGCCGTAAGCGTCCTGATAATCGGTTGGGAAGTCCCGGAAAATACCCCGCCGGATGGATCGCCCCTCAGCGTTCACCGTGATGGTCTCAACGATTTCCACCACGCCGTCCGGGCGGACCGTGATATCACTTTCATAGTCTTCGATCTGCTCGGCCGCTTGTGCCGCGGCCGCGATCAAGCACATGCACAGCAAAGCCGTCAGTCGCCTCATGGCCGCAGTCCATGCGACAGACCTAAGTTTCAAAAGCATCATATCAATCTCCCCACCGTTGTTATGCTTCAACGAAAAAATCGGATCAGGCAAGCAGCCTGCTTTACCCTTCATAGTCCTTCGCGTCTGTAGACCAGATCGAGGGCCACCGATGCCCGGGCTGCGGCCTGGGTGCGAAACCGCGCTTGTTCGTCAGGGCTTCTGGCCTGAGGCCTGTTTCATCGGCTGCGCTGAGCAACAGCCCTTCCAGCAAATGGACAACAGGGTCCGCCCAGGCATTATCCAGCCCAAATGCCGCGGCATAAACCGTATCCGGATCATGGGACTTGTAGGCCCCGTCAGCGGCGAACTTCGGGTTCAGCCTGTCCGCCTTGGCGATCTCGATATAGCGGCGATACCGTTCGATCCCATTGGCCTTCTCTTGACGTTTTGCGCGCTTTGCACGCATGTGCGCCCTGCGCCAGCCCCATAGGCCGGCAGACGCCGCCAAAGGCAGCGGCCAATAAGGTAACAGGACATCCGCAGCCGACATGTGCATGGGCGCCCGCGCCGCAACAGCGGCGATACCGATGGCCATCAAAACAGCAAGCCCCACACCGGCCATAATGAAGGCGCCGCCGTTGCCGGCAAGGCGGTTGCTTTCAAGCAACAACCGCTCGGCGTGGCCATGCCGGATCGTCAGGAGGCGCACATAGTTCTGCTGCCCCAACACGAAATCCGACTTGCCTACCAAAGCCTTCAACAACCACTGGGCGGCACTGCCGCGGGGTGGCCAGGCATGGTCCTTGCGCGTCAAGCGAATGCCACCATCCGGTTCTGGCTTCATGGCCATAAAGCCGTCTTGCACGAGCGACAGGATCGCCACCGCAAAGGTGCGCGTATCGTAACCGCCGATCATTTGTGCCCTTGCCAGCGCCGGGGCCATGCCCGGCGACGGCTCATAGCTGGCCGTCGTTTGACGTTTTATTGACGCCATGAAACGTCCCTAGAATTCCACCTTCGGCGCCTGCTTCACAGCTTCCGCCTCGGCGTCGTCCAGCTCGAAGAATTCGGCGCGGGCAAAGCCAAACATGTTCGCCACCACGTTGGACGGGAACTCCTGAACGGCCACATTCAGCTCGCGCACATTGCCGTTATAGAAACGCCGCGCCTTCTGGATATGGTCTTCAACTTCATGCAGCTTTTCCGAGAGGTTGGCGAAATTCTTATCAGCCTTCAGTTCAGGATAGGCTTCAGAAACCGCGAGTAGCTGCCTGAGCGCACCCGTAAGCATATTTTCTGCCTGTGCCTGATCCGCCGGGCTGCCTGTCGAGGAAACGGCTGCCGACCGCGCTGCGATCACGCGCTCAAGCGTTTCCTTTTCGTGGCTGGCATATCCCTTCACTGTCTGCACAAGGTTCGGGATCAGGTCATACCGACGCTTCATCTGCACATCGATATCCGACCAGGCCTCATTCTTCCTGACCCGCAGGCCGACAAGCTTGTTATAGACACCAACGACATACAGAAGCAGCAGAACCGCCAAACCCAGAATGATATAGATCGCTGTCATTTATGTTCTCCCAATTGAATTTTTCAAAAACGCTTCATTCAGCGTGCCACGACTTCCATGTCGCGCGCCTTCAGGTGCTGGTCGATCACCGACCTGATGTCATACGGGTCGACGTTGGTGTGCAACAGGGACACCTTGAGCATTGCTTCGTGATCCTGGTGCGCAAAATACCCCTTTATCTTGCCCACAATACCGCGCCAGCTTGCCGGGCCCGCAGGGTCCTTGAAATGTACAAACAGCTGATATCCCTGTTTGCCCCGGTTCCTGAGTTCCACATTGAATATCTTGTCCCATGCGATGGTCTCGCGGTAGCGGATCGGCAGGCCAAGCCCCTCAGGTGATACTGTCACCAGGTCATCGGCGATCACTGCCTTCCCCAAGGTGATCAAGCTAGACAGGATGATCAACCCCATAAAGATCAACAGTATGGCCTTGATCGGACCAGGCGCATCCGCAAGCAGGTACAGGTACATCAGGATAAACAGGGGCACGATACCGTCGAGTGCCTGCAGCATCATGAGAATACGGCTTTCCCGAACCACCAGTTCCTGCGGGCCGTTCGCTTGATCGGTCTTGTCGTACCCATAAAAGGGCATGATCCAGCGCACCATGTCCCGGCGAATAAGCTGCCGTTCGTCGCTCGGCGCCACAAAGTAGCGGCCCAGTTTCATGGCGAAATAGCCGCCGATCACCATGATCAGGCCAAAAGCGATATATTTCGCTTCATCCGGGATCAGGTCAGCCACGGAAATCCCGGCAATTTTCGGAAAAACAACCAAGAATATGGCTAAGGTGATCAGCAGACTCACCAGTTTTCGTGCAATCATAATCCCCCAATCCTTCCGCCAGTCATGGCCCCTATAAGGTCCCGCCCAAAGGAATACTTCCGTGACCTCATCATCCGAAAGTCGGCCACAAAATCAAACAGTGTTTCAATCACTGATAAAAACATCTCCACAGGATCGGCCCAGATGGGCCTCACATTCAGCCATGACATAGTCAAGAGCCGCAAAAATTCCTGGCCCCACCCTCCAGTGCAAGCGGTTCGATTCCAGATGACCTGCCAATATCTGCTTCACCGCAATCACCTGGTCACAAACCTGGGGCGTATCTGCAAGGCAGGTTTTCAGCCCGTGGTAAGGAGACACTGTAAAATCTTGGACACCGCGGTCCCCAGTGGTCTCAAACTGAAAGCGGATGTTTGGGTCGCGCCCCAGCAGGTAGACATCCCACCAGACATGTCCGCCTTTGGCCTGCTCAAGCACCGCGGCAATCTGGTGCAGGTACCGATAGTATGATATCCGCCAGGCAGCCCCACCAATCAGGTCAAACTGCCCGCCATCGTCCATCAGTTGCAGGCGTGCATGCTTCAGCTTTGGGCCGGTCTGAACATTACATATCCGATTTATTGCCAGATCACAGATACTGCTGTTGTCTTGGCCGTAAACAGCCGCCGGAAAGGCGGTCATCAGGGCCAATATCAGCAGCAGTGGCTTCAATCCTCGTCTCCCGAACCGCGGGGCACCGGGGCGCCCTTCCTGCGGCGTTCTTCGTTCTTGGCATCTTCGTCTTCCTCAAACCACCGGCCGAAAAGCCAGATAAACAATTCAATTGTTAAGCGAAGCACCTGTTTGATCCCTTTTCAACTCAGTTGCCAGGCGCGGCCCGGAGGCCACGCCGGTTGATTGCCCGCTGTTATTCAGCAGCGTTCGTTGGCTTGGTGGCCGGCTTCGCTTTTCTAGCCGCCGCTCCAACCGGAGCGGCGTCAGCCGGATCAGCGGCGCCGTTAGCTTTGGCGGCTGGCTTGAAGCTTGAGGTCAGCCCATTCAGATCACCGCCCGCGAGGCCCACTTCAGCCATCAGGCTATCGATCAGCGGTGCCTGAGCCCGGTACTTTAGCGCTGAGGACACAACCTTGTCTGCCAGGTTGCCATCGCCGCCTGCATGCACGGCCTCGCCGTTCACTGTGGTGGCACCCATGCCGTTCAGGCCGTCCAGCTGGATGATCTTGATGTCATCGATGGCTTCCATCGGCTTGGCGCTTTCGCGGATGATCTTCTCGAGATTGCCGATCAGCTCCAGCTTCACTTTCATGTCGATCTGCTCGGAAGACAGCAGGTTCGCCGCTTCATTGAGCGCTTTCATACCGGTTGCTTCAACCGCGTAGGTGATCTCGGACGCGGCAGCGCGCAGCTTCTCTGCCTCGGCTTCTGCCTCGGCTGTGATGCGTGCCTTATCGGCTTCACCGCGGGCTTTTTCACGCACGGCTTCGGCGCTATCGCTTGCAGCCCGTTTCTCGGCCTCAGCCGCGATGGTGATCGCAAGCGCCTCACGCTCAGCTTCCTTGGCGGCTTCAATCAGCTCAATCTGCTTCTGACGGTCAGCCACTTCGGTTTCACGGGACGTGGTTACCTGCTCTTCCGCTTTCACAGCGATGGCGCGGGCGGCGTCAGCTTCAGCTGCAGCTTCAGACTGCTCTTTGGACTTCTGGCTGATCGCGATATCGCGCTCCTGTTCGGCCAGTTCAACCGCCTTGCGGCGTTCGATGTCCTGGGTTTCCACCGCGCGGTTCTTGGCGATGTCCTTCTCCTGGACCACACGCTCTTTCTCGATACGCTCTTCCTCGACCGCACGTTCGGCCACGATTTTCGCCTGGTCGGCGTCACGCTGGCGATCGGCCTGTTCCTTGGCAATTTCCGCCATCTGGGCCGCCCGGCGCACTTCCACTTCGCGCTGCTGCTCCAGCCGCGCATACTCTTCTTCCTTGGCGATCAGGAGAGACTCTTTTTCCGCCTGCAGGTTCTTGTTCTTGATCTGAACCGCTGTGTCCTGCTCGATATCGTTGCGAATTTTCTTGCGTTGCTCGATCTCTTCCGTCAACCGGGTCAGACCTTCAGCGTCGAAAGCGTTGTTCGGATTGAAATATTCCATGCCCGTCTGGTCAAGGCCGGTCAGAGACACGGTTTCAAGCTCCAGACCGTTCTTCAAGAGATCTTCAGATACCGCCTGCTGCACTTTTTGGACAAACTCAACGCGTTTTTCATGCAGCTCTTCCATCGACATTTCTGCCGCCACGGAGCGAAGCGCATCAACGAACTTGCCTTCCACCAGATCCTTCAGTTTTTCGGGCTGCATGGTACGGGCACCAAGCGTTTGTGCGGCGTTCGCGATGGCCTCAGTGGTTGGTTGGGCGCGCACGTAAAATTCTGCCACCACGTCAACCCGCATGCGGTCGCGTGTGATCAATGCCTGTTCGTTGGCACGGTGCACCGGCAGGCGAAGTGTGTTCATATTTACCGGGATCACTTCATGAAGCACCGGAAACACCAGCGCGCCACCGTTCATGATAACCTTCTGGCCACCGAAGCCCGTCCGCACGAAGGAAATCTCCTTCGATGCCCGGGTATAGAGCCGGGCAAGAATAAGCCCCATGGTAAGCATGCCGACAACGGCAATACCGGCGTAGATTCCTATCGTGATTATATTTTCTGGCATGAACTGCCTCCTTCATTAGACCCCCGTCTGCCTGATGTGGCTCGGAGGAGACGTTGCATTCATTTGATCGGTTGTTGGCGCATTTGCCTGCTGAGGTTTGGGCCTTTAGGCGGCCCCTGGTTATTGGCCTTATGCGTCCAACATGTCAGTTTGAGTGTCTTTGATAGCGAAGAATGTTGAGCCCACCTGCCGCACCAGCAGCACGCCTGTTCCCTGCTCGAAGCTCTCGCTATCATTATCGGGCGCAACCATCACATAGTGGCTTTGCCCATGTTTATCCTTCAGTTTTGCCTGGGCCGGGCTGCCCATGCTTGCTGTGCCCAGCGTGATGATCGCGGGGCGACCAATAAAACTATCTGCGCTTACAGCCTCGGTTTCATCCTTGGGCATGACCTTGCCCAGGACGCCTGCAAACAGACGTACGCCCGGCAGGCAAACAAACAGTGCGATAGGGGCTGCGATCAGGGCCGGCAGCATGAAGCCAAGCGTGCCCGCGAGGATCTGCTGCATGGCAAATCCGGTGATCGAAAAGCTGGTCAGGAAGGCAATCAGGACAACAATCACTGGGACTTCCCGAAGCCGCAGCCACGTCAGGAACTCGCCGAATGCACCGTGGTCGGCCACGTCGCCTGCGTCGATATCCACGTCCATGTCGAGGTCTGGCAACAGGTTGTCCAGAAGGCCTGAAAGGGCGAACCCCACGAGCATCCCGACGCCCTCGATGGCTGCAATAAGAAGCATGATCGCAAGTGCCACTGAAAATGGCAGGTTGGCTGCATCCAGCATAAAGTCGATCATCTGTGTTAACCCCTATCCGATATTCTTATTTTTGGTTGCCCCGCCAGGCCGGAGGCCCAGCCCGGCGGGACGTCAAGTGCGACCCCCATCGTCGCACCCAATCTGGTATCAGGCGCCTTTGGCCTTCATTGCGGCAAGACGTTTCTCAACTTCCGACTTGCGTGCCAGGTCCTTCAGTTCGGCCATGGCAGCGGCATCCTGCGAGCTTGTGCCCAGCATATCGGCCGCATGGCCTGATGCCCGGTCGAAGGCTGCTGATGCGCGGTCGATCTTCTGATTGATCTCATGCCCTGATGACGGATTGCCGCTTGCGTCGATCACCGTGTTTTCAGGCATTTCCGCCTGCCGGGCCTTGAATGCTTTCAGTTCTTCCTGCATTTCGGCGCGTTTGCCCTTCAGGGCATCGATATAGCCTTCAAGTTCCTTCTCGCGTTCGGCAGCATCCGCCACCGTTTGCTCAAGAACAGGCACCTGTGCCTCAAGGTCCATCTGGCGGGAGATGGCGGCACTTGCCAAGTCATCACGGCCCTCTGCAACGGCCACTTCTATTTGTGAGGCGAGCTCTTCATGCTTGCTGCTGTTGTCAGCCAGCTTCTTGGACGCCAGATGACGTTCTGCTGTTGCCTTGCCAAGCTCGGCCCGCACTTCCGCCATGGCCACTTCCACCTCGCGGATGGCCTGCTCCATCACCATTTCCGGCGACATATTCTCAACCGCGTCGATGGCGGCATTCACACTGCCTGAAATCAGGCGGCTTACACGTGATGCGATATTGGTCATATCCCTACTCCCCACTGTTCGGGTTGGCTTTGATGATATCGATAAGCTCCGTCAGGGGCTCAGCGATCACTTTACGCATGATACAGGGATCAAGGGTTGGCGCTTCCTTCGTCACGCTCAGGCGCGCCAGTTGATCCAGAAGATCTTTCACCCGCCGGGCGGCGCCGGCCTCGAGGGCTGTCAGGCTCTCTACGACGGGCGGGTCACCGTCCACGTCGGCCGCCTCCAGCTCCGCCATGATCCGCGGCAGGGCAACAATCAGGGCCCGCAGAAGGGCAGAGCGGACACCTTCGTCCTGCTCCAGTCTGTCGAGCGCCTGTTTGAGGGGGGCGAGCGTATCTTCAGTTTGCTCAACCACCCCTTCAAACGTGTCACCGCGCTCGGCTTTCAGGCGCGCCTCCCGGACAAGCGCCCGCACCTTTTCGCTCATGGTGACGGCGTCTCCGGCCTTCAGGCCTGCGATAAATTCGGCATCTTCCCTGGACAAGCGAACGCTTAACGGGACCGATTTTGCGACCATGAAGGCCTCCCCCAATCTACGCTTTCAGGCACTCGGCACCCACACCCTAAAAGCGAGCTTCAAAACTTACAGTGTATATGTATGCATTTGCATACATGCCTTCAAGAGGGCATATTGCGAATTTCTCTTGCCTTAGAACTAACGTGTTGAATTTTCATGAAACTTTTCGTGTATATTTGACATAAAGGGTGGTCACGTGTGCCATCCCACAGCCAGACCCAACGCCAACCAGCGACAAGGGGTGGGCATGAACAGGTTATGAAAAGATATTCCTGATACTGCCTGCACGGGCTTGTACTGATGGTAAAAGCTTGTACCAGCTGATGAAGATGGCCGCGAAAACACCGTCCAGGAGCCACGAAGCCAAAAAATGGCTGGCAAAAATGGTCAGTTCAGTTCCCGCATCGAACATCACAGTATCCAGATCGCCGGGGTCGGCGTAGCGAAAGCCGCGAATGTATTCGAGCAGAATGCCAACAGCGCAACCGAGGAACGCGGTCACCACAATCAGCTTGCCTGTAACATGCGCCGGGATCTCCCGCCAGTTGAAGTCATCATCCGGATGACGCTTCGCAAAATCCCGGCGGACAGCGGTATATATGAGGAAGGCGATCATCACTGTATCCGCCAAGCTCCACGGCACAGATATCACCACATCCCAAAGGGTCAGGCCGTCTTCCGGGTCCAGGGTTGTTGGCACGGCCATGAGCGCCGCGAAGGCCGTCGTTTCAACGAATACCGAGCGCACCAGAGCAGACTTGTCGGGAGGCGTGCCGGTGTCGGCCTGGCAGGCGTCCAGCAGATAACCGGCCAGGCGGATAATCACCGCATAGGCCATCAGAATAGCCATCCAGTTGTAGAGGAAGGCACCCGCGGACCAACCATCGCCCGTAAAATCAGTATCCATAGATGCGATAAGCGTGGACAGGAAAATAGCCACAAAGAAGGTGAGGATCGTGAGCAACAAGGCTCGTCCCCAAATGCGCCTGAATTCACCCAGCGCAGCCAGGAGAACACCCCCAACCGCGACATCGCTTTGCCGATTATCTGTCAAACCCCGCCCCCATCAAGTACAGTCAACACGAATTGAGTTGCTACTCTGCGTTAGCCGATTGGCGGTGTCAAACACTCATGAAAAGATGGTCCTGACACCAGCCGTTTGGGTTTTCACGGACGGCAAATTCCTGTACCAGGCAACCATCAGGCTGGGGGTCATGACCACATTCAGGTACAGAGCTGAAAAGGCAGCGCACCATGTTGCCGCACGCATGACCACAGCCAAATTGTAGCTCCCTGTCAGGACTTGCCAGTGAATTTCCCCAAGGCCGGCGTATGCCATCTCGGCACTTGCCAGAAGGAAGGTCAACCCAAGAACAAGCTTCGCGGCCACACGGAACGGAAGCTCCTTCCAATCAGGGTGAAGAGCAGCCCTATGCCGGCCCAGCCACAAACCTATGGCCCAACGCAGCCCAACAAGCGACAGAGTGGCATCCAGCAGGCTTTGGGGCGCCATCATAAGGGCGTGACGGACTGTGAAGGTGGCATTTGGCATCCAGGTAGACACCATACTGCTTGGCAACGCCAGCAACATAAAGACCGGCAGGCATGCCCATATGAAGCGAACAGACGGCAGACTTTCATCTGTCGCAGCATCCTGAAGCGACATCAAACGCGCCAGCACAATAGCATAGGCTAGATAGTGCAAAACCCAGGTCAGCCAGTTGAACAGGAAATCGTCCCACGCCCACTCAACCCTGGCCTGCGGGCCCAGAACTTCTGTGCCTGCGAGCTCGCCATAGAGGAACCCCATACCAAGGCCTGTGACCATGAAAAGCGCCGTCACGATGATTCCCAGGGTCCAGACAAGGCGGAATCGGCTAATTGCGTCGCGCCAAATCGGCCACACCCCCGTCTTGTCTCCCGCACCTGACGTCATGAGCTTCCTCTCGTTTCCTCACCGCAGCAGCCTACAGTCAGCGCCATGCTTTGGCGATCAGGAATTCAGCCGCGTGCATTCAATCATAAGGTGTTAACAAAACACTTAATTTATTGTAGAGGGGTAGGGTCAACTGCAGCATGGTGTCATGCCGTTTGCGATACTGACCAAGGGGGCAAGGGTGAAGAAAACAGTTCTGAGGGAAGCGCCCTGGTTTGGCCAGGTCTGTGCCTTTGCAATAGATGCGGCGATAGGGTTTGTCGGTGTCTTTGGTGTGTTCAAGCTGGCATTCGACCGCAAACCCGACGTTTTGACCGGCTTTGACTTCACCATGGTCGTTGCGCTTAACGCCCTCCTGTTCGCGCTCCCGGCCCTGATCATGCAGGGTAACACCATCGGCTCGCGCCTGCTTGGATACAGAGTCACACAAGGTGGCAGCACCCCTGTTAGCTGGGCCTCGCTGGCCCGCGGGCTATATTTCTTTCCGTTCGGCCTGATCGTGATCAGCTTCCACCTGCCCCTGAAGCTGTTCCTGCAGGATCACGCGCCCTTCGATCCCATCTTCGGCCTCAGGCTCAAGATGAAAAAAACCGTGGACCACCCATTCAAGACACGGCCCACACTCACCGATTCTGCGAGCAAGGCTGCGGGGCGGGAAATGATCTTCGGCACACGCCAGATGGATATCACAGCCGCCCGCAGGGACCTTGAGCGTGCACTGGGTATTCGCTTCGAAGAAAAAGAAAGCGGGTTCTGGGGAAGCTATTTCGCCTGTAATGCCTATGGCAGTAGCCAGATGATGCTTCTTCCGAACGATGCAGGCCTGCCAGACGGCACAGATCCTGAGCTGATGGAAAAGGCCGATAATTTCCGCGCCATTTTTCATGTGAATGCCCGGGGCTCGAAAGCAAGCCTGATAGGCGACCTGATGGCCGCCACAGACTTTCAGCGCATCACATGACCTAGCTTTCGCCCAGGTAGAAAGCCGCAGAAAAAATCAGGGCTGTCAGCAACGCCCAAACGACTGTTGTCACTGCCACCTTGTCGCGTCGTCCTTCTGCTCTTTCAGACATATGGCCTCCCCAAAAGCTGATTCCTGCAGAATACCAGCTTACGGCTTGGTCCTGTCCTTGCAAGCCAAAAAAACAAGCAATGGTTTAATTTATACCGGTAAAATAGTTGCCGTTCCGACAGCAATGAGCTTTCGCTCCCCCTTGCGCACGGCATAAACCCGGCTTTCAACCGCAACCAGACGCTTGTTGGCTTTCACCACTTCACCGCGAGCGAAGAATTCCTCCCCTATTCCAGGTGCCAGCAATTTGACACTATAGTCAGCCGTGACCATGTCGCCCACCACGCTGGCGGCAGCCGCTGCCGAGACATTGTCCGACAGGAAGCCGATAATCCCGCCATGGACAAAGCCATGATGCTGGGTCAGGTCCTCACGGAACGGCATCCGAACCTCGCAAACGCCGTTTTCGCATGTCAGCACGTCGCAGCCGGTCCAGAGCGTGAAGGGCGAGACCTTGACGATGGCCCGCATCGATTCTGTTGTGGCCACCATCCGGCTACCGGGATTGTGGGCCGCGCTGCCTGTCGGCGATCCGCCGGTTTCAGTGTTGGTTACTGTTTCCAGTGTCATTTTCCGTCCTCGATAGAATCTTATTATATAGACTGATCAGTATAACTTTTATATACTGCCGGGACCAAGAGTCAATTTTCAGGAATATTCATGCCCGAAGCCACTGTGAAAACAGAGGGGAGCAAGCGGTCGAGAATGGCACAGAACCGCCTCAAACATGAGGCGGCGCTGATCCACGCAGCGGCCGTTCTGTTTCGCAAACAAGGATATGCTGCCACTGGAACCGCCGAAATACTGAAGCGCTCCGGCGCACCGCGGGGATCGCTTTACTATTATTTCCCTGAAGGCAAGGAAGCCATTGGCGCCGCCGCCCTTGAGGCCGCCAGCAAGGTTGCCACCCGCACCTTCCGCGAACTCGCCGGTTCGGCAGGCAGCCCTGCAGATTTTGTTCAGGCCTATGCCGCCCTGCTCGCGGGCTGGATGAAAAAATCCGACTTCACGGATGGGTGCCCCGTTGCCACGACGGTCCTTGAAACCGTGCCGCACTCAGACCTTATAACCCCCGTGGCACAGGCATCCTTTGCTCACTGGCAGCGCGCCGTCACAGACATGCTGTCAAGCCACGGCTGGCCGATTGGCCGCGTTCGCGCCACAGCAACGCTTATTCTTTCGGCCTTTGAAGGGGCGCTGATCACTGCGCGCGTGGAAAAATCATGCCGCCCCATATTGGACGTCGCCGACGAACTATCGGTTCTGTTTAAGAAATAACAGGGTTCGCACCGGGCCTACTTTAGTCAGCCAGCTGGTCGTCATTTTCTGCAGGTTTCGCCCAGACCCAGCGCGCAAAACTGAGGACGACAAAGAAGAAAACAATGCCCACAGGCGCGGCATCGACCATCAGGAAAATGGTGCAGGCCGCGAACAGCACAAACAGGACCAACTTTGCGAAGGTCTCGGCCGCCGTGTCTGCAATGTCAAAAAACTTTTCGCGCATTCCCCACTCCTCCTGAATATCTTAGCTCGTTCGACGGCCAAGCAAAGATTTGGTGAAACAGAATCTGTGCGCCAGTGACGACTCCTGCGCCTACTGCTGCATATCGGCCACAGGACTCTGCCCCTGGGCCAAAAAAAAGCCCCTTCGCTTGTGGCGAGGGGGCTGAGGGTTGGCGCCGAATTCAGGGGAGGATGCCGGCGCCAGGGGATTCCAAGTGGCCAAAGGGGAGGCCGGGGGAGGAATCAGGGGCTAAAGAAACTCTTGCTGGCCTAGTGGCGATTGAGTTGGCTTGCGCTTTGGCGCCAACCGGCAACAACAACCACTTCACCAAGGCTGTCAAACGCGTCCGCGTCCAGTTCCAGAAGCGTCGAGGCACCACCGCCCCGAATGCTTGGAAACTCAGCCGTGTATACGCGCTGGTGTGTCAGGCCAGACCCGATGATGGCACCCTTGGCGCCTTTCTTCAGGTCGAACTGTTCAACATCCCGTGGCAGCATTACATCGTGAAACTTTTCCATCGTCTGTCTCCATCAATTATCATTGTCCTGGGCGTGGGTAAGGTCATGCAAGTCGACCTCCAACGTCACACCCAGCGCCGCCATGCGGCTCATCTGTTCGGGGCTCAGCGTCAACAGCGGCACCCGGTTGTAGGCATAGGCCGCGACAAACACATGCGCGCCTGCTGCCCATTTCTGTACTTCTTCTTCCTTGCCCTCAAGCCGGTCCAGAAGGGCATCAATCTGGTCCGACAGCGTGGTGTTGGCAGCAGGCAGACCGCTGTCGAGCCGCCATAGATTGTGACTGTTAAGCGCCTGATGCGTCAGCACACTGTGGTGCTCGCCTTCCGGGGCTTCGGGCTCGCCCTTACGCGTGACCAGGCTCGGGAAAACGCCTAGGGACTGGGTCACCGCATCGGGCGAACTTTCCTGGGTGTCAATTTCCAGACTCACGCTGATCTCGAAGTCAGGGTGATCTGCCGTCATGTCATACGCTGGGCTACTCATCATGTTACGCTGCCTTGTAAAAACGTCGTTTCGGGGAATAGGAGAGCACATCGCGCTCACCATGCTTGAAGAGCATGAACAGATCATCCCCGGCGTCATAGCCGTAAAAATCCGGGTCTACATGCAGACGGAAACCACCCGTGAAGGTGAACATAAAACAGTCGTCTGCCTCGTCATGCTCGATTTCAGTCAGGCTTTCGCCTTCCAGTTTCGACAGGATGTGAGCCGCCCGGGCTGTGTCGCTCTCGCGCCGCCACAGGATTCGCGCCTCATCCAGATACAGGTCCCAATCACAGCTGTAGATCCACAGGTGCCATTGCCACTGGGCATCGCCCGTAACCGCATCCGCTTCGCACGGATCGCCCAGATCGAGCGTGATAAAGCCGCCAAAGCCCCGCCGTGCGCGAGCAATCTTCAGCGGCTGTCCCTCTCGGAACTCGTTAAACCGCTGTTCACCCGTTTCACCGGGCCGTATGTGAACTAATGCTGTCATGTCTCTGTCTCACCATTTTGCCCATGCATATCCTGGGCCATCTTAACTTCATTTTGTGTCCCCCGAGGTTTGGTAAGGGCTGCTTACCGCACCCCGGGGGTTCATCTCTTGTCCTCGCAAACCAACTCAAAACGTGCCGTACTCGGGTCTTCTTTCATCATCTGTCCTGCACCTGCCCCGTTTTGGCTGCCTCAAAGGTCCTGGTTGATCTGACCAACAAAAAACCCCTCCGGAGCGATGCTTCGGAGGGGTCTGGAACCTTTTCAACTTTTTCAGCGCTAGTGGCTTAAAGTTCTCTTCCCTCCGGAATGCATGCGAGACGGACGCAAATAAATTGCGCGCCTTTCACTGCATACATCTGTTTCCAAAGGGTGGTCATGTTCCTAAAATCCTAAATACTCGAGGCCCCTCCTAATGAGGCCATCCGATATTTGCATCACTAACCGAAGCGCCACGCAATTGTCAACAAGGAAAATGCTGAAAACTGTAATTATATTTCAAGGTGCGGAAATAAAACGATAAATCGGCGGAAAAAAGGTCAGGATCCACGCCCCGTAGCGGCCACTAATCCACCGCCTTTTCCACAGGATTTCGCAACTCGCCCATCCGGTCCACCCGCATGTGCACGATATCGCCCGCCTTCAAATAGCGCCCAAGATTGTGTTCCTCGCGGATGTAGCGGCCCACCACCCATTGCTGCATCGGCCTGTCCCAACCGCCCAGCAGATAATCGAGGAACCCGCGCACCTTGTGCATGGTGCGAATCCCTTCAAACACAGTACCCGAAGGCGTACCCGACATGATCATGGCCCGCGCGGGCACTCTGCCACCGCGGTTTGGCAGGCTGGCCCACGTGGCGCCAAACGCCCAACGTTTATCCTTGCGCGCTTCCGTCTGCAGAAGAATATCCCTTAAGCTCCAGACCATGCGGGAAACAGGTGCAGCCTGCCGAGCTTCACCATTGACAGACAGCGAAAGGGTCAGGGACCGGGAAAAAGTCTCCAGGTCTGTCGGAATGACGAAAAGATTGCCCACAGGCAGGTAGCCCGGGGCGCTTTTCCCGTCCGTGAAGCCTTTGCCGGATTCGATGTCAAACGCATCGATCCGCCGCAGAAGAAGGGCCCTGTCGGTTATGTCATTGCACAGGATCAGACCCATCTCGGCTGACGGGCGGACCGGTGGAAAATCCCTGAGGGGGACAAAGCACAGTTCAGCCTCATAGTCCAACAAGCCACCCCCAAGCGGAATCGGGGCATTCCAGGGGGTTGGCTGGACCTGTTTCGGGAACAGAAAGGGCCCTTCTTCAACCTCGGCATCGTCGGCGTGGGCGGGGAAATTCGCCCCCACCGCAATATGGTTTCCGCCCAGCCCCACCGGCATGCCGAGGGTGCTGAGCGGCACGGTCACTGCGGCACTTTCGGGGATCACCCCCAAGGCATCCAGAAGGGCCGCCCTGCCCAACTCGTTATAGAGGATTATTGGGTCGTAGATGGGCCGGCCAAGCGCCTGAGACACATCAATGCCAGTTATTGTTTCGTTATCGTAATGAATTACCAACAGAAGCTTTGAAGGCATGCCATTGTCATAGGATCTGGCAAATGTCAGTGCCTCTGCAGGCGGCGCAATATCAAGCGCCCCGGCGGGCACGACAGACACCAAGACACACATCAACCACGTCGCCAAAGCAAGAAGACGGACCATTTTCATTTCTCCCATGGTCATCCACCATAGAGGCTCATGCCACCATCAGGCAATCCACCTGTGTTTGCCATTTTGCTGAAATACACGTTACAATGAGGCCAGCGCAGGGGGGCGCAAAACGGGAAGCGATAGCTTATGGCCTTTAAAATAGCACGCCGCGCCTTTGGCGCTACAGTTATTGGCCTTCTTATTGCCGCGACGCACCAGCAAAGTGCGGCGGCTGATCCTGTTCATATCCTTGGAACCGACTGGGGCCTAACCCTGAAGTCGGATGGCAGTGGCTTCTACAACGATCTCGCTAGACTGGTGATGCCCCCATCTCTTGGGAACGTTGAGTATGAAATCCTGCCCTACAAGCGGGCAAAGCGGGCCTTCCTCGCCAGCAAGACAAGCTGCCTCTACCCCAACAGCCTTGGCTATCTTGTCAGCACTGGCACCCTTAAAAGCCGCGACGCCTTTGTTGAAAGCCGAAGTATCGTCGCCGCGCAGTCCCACATTTTCAGCCCGCACGATACCAGGCCACCAGCCGGCCCTCGTGAGCTCAGAGGCCAGCGCGTGGCCTATGCCCTGGGCTCAGATGTGGCCAACCTGCTGAAAGGAACGGGAGCCTACTTCGTGGCCGTATCAGACGAGGTGGGGAAAGCCCGCATGCTGCTTGAAGGCCGTACCGACCTCCTGATCGCTGTCCTGCCGGATGCAAAATTCGTGTTCGACAGCCTCGGTACCGGCTTGCCTCCCTACGATCCGGCATTCGCCCTCGACTCAACAGAGATTGGCGTCGTTTGCCACGCGACAGACGAAAACAGGGCCTTTATTCAGGCCTTTGATCGTCATCTGGAAGGACTTGTCTCAAGTGGGCAGCTCCGCGCCTTCCTTGTCTCACAGGGGCTGGACCCGCAAGCCCACATGCCGCGTCAGGAATAGATGACCGTGACATCGCGGCCTTCACGGCGAAGGACCTCGTAAAGCCGACCAACGAGTGCTGAATGGCACCGAAAGGCCAGCATACTCGGGATGGGGCTCATGTCCGGGCCAGCCTTCTTGAAATCAAGTGCGTTCCTGAAAAGCTTCAAGGTAACTGCGTCTTTAGCCCGTGCGCGTTCCAGCGCGCCCTTAAGGCGGCGCTCCACCTCGCGCTCAAGGTCCATCAGCAGGCCGCCTTCGGCCTCTGGCACGTCTTCAAGGCCCTGCTCCCACGCCTTGATCTGCGCGTCCTTCGCCATGGTGAGCATGGACACATCACGTTCCGACAGGCCAAGGCCTTCTCGCAGGCATCTGAATTCGGCTGGGGTCATGGGAATGATCTCCATTGCATGCTCAAGGCATGCGCGAATTGGCCAAGAAACACAAGCCTCTTGAAGAGAGTCGCTGGGTCACCTATATAAATTTTTATATAGATAATAATCCGAGGCACGACAGCGATGGAACTTCTCAACAAAGCATTTCTTTACACCCATATCACCGCCGGCTTTATTGGGCTGGCGGCATACTGGGTTCCCATTTTTGCCAGGAAAGGCGCGGTAAACCACCGGCGTTTCGGCAAAGTCTTCCTTTACGCCGGGTATGTGGTGGTGACAGCCGCCGTGCTGTCAATCGGCACGCGGGCAGTGCGTTACGCCTTTTCAGACTATACGTTCGAACAACTTCAAAGCTTCTGGGGCTTCGCCATTTTCCTGGGCTACCTGTCCCTGGTGACTTTCATCATGCTCAGGTTCGGCACGTTGGTGCTCAGGGAAAAGAAAGACCCGACAAAGCTGGCGTCGGCGGCTAATTTCGCGCTGGGCTATGGCGCCATCCTGGGTAGCGTGGCGGTCATTGCCTATGCCCTGATCGTCAATCCAGAAGTGAAGATTGTCCTTCTGGCCCTGTCGCCCATCGGCCTGCTGGTAGGCCCCCAGATTGTGGGCTATTTCAAAGGGCGCGAAACCTCCAAGCGCGGCTGGTGGTACAGCCACATGGGCGCCATGATAGGTGCCGGCATTGCTTTCCACACCGCCTTTATGGTGTTTGGCGCAACGCGGCTTTTTGATATTGGCATTTCGGGCACTTTTGCCTTTGTCCCCTGGATTTTGCCCACCCTGATCGGCGTTCCTGCCAACATGATCTGGGAACGCCACTACCGGAAGAAATTCAGTGACCCGAAACCGCGCAAGGTGGAGGCCCTGGCATGAGCCTGCCCCACATTCTGCTGGGCGTCATTGGCGAGCCCACAAGCGGCTATGACATCAAACAGAAATTCGACAGCTCGCTGAAGCATTTCTGGTTTGCGGAACTCAGCCAGATATACCCCGCACTGAAGAAACTGGTTGCAGACGGATTGGCCCGGGTTGAAACCGCGCCGTCCGACAAGGGACCCGACAAGAAGCTGTATCACCGGACAGAAGCTGGCAGGCGGGCCCTTGTTGACTGGCTGCAAGGGGGCCCTGCCACCAGCCCTGTCCGGCACGGCTTTCTGGGGCAGGTTTTCTTCATGGGAACTGCGGATGACCCCAAGGCTGCCTTGGCTTTTTTTGAGAAGCTCAAGGTACACTATGAGGCGCGATATTCTGCCCTCCAGGCCGTTGAGAACGGATGGAAAGAAGGGATGCCCAGCTACCCCGAAGGCCTGTCCGATGAAGCCTTTTTCATGCAGATGACACTGGATGCGGGACTTCGCTTTCAGAAAGCCTACCTGGATTGGTGCAGCCATTCGGTCGATCGGATCAAGGCCCGCTATGGCGGGTAGACCCAGCAGACAGCCTTGGCGTAGCCCCCTGAGCGCCTTTGCCAATTCTTAATATTTCTGGCTATATTCTTGGGCATACGGACTGCTCAACCCACCACAAGGACTGCTGGATGCGACTTCCCTTTCTGGCCATAAGCGTTGCCTGCCTATTGGCGCTGGTCACGAAACCAGGCTGGGCCCATCATCCAGAATTCAAAATCCCCCATGTTTTTGCCACTGGCTGGGGCATCACCCTGGATGCCAACGGCACCGGTTTCTATAACGATTATGCCCGGTTCACCTTGGGCAAAAATCTCAACCGGGGAAATTATGTGGTCGCACCCTACAAACGCGCCATGCGGGGTTTCAAGCGGGATAAATCCAGCTGTGTATACCCCAAAAGCATCGACGCGCTGATGCGCACAGGCGACTGGACCGAAGGCGATAGCTATATCGAAAGCGATGCCATGCTGCGGTCGCCCCTCTATGTCTTTACACGAGAGGGCGAGCCACTTGTTCACAGTGTTACAGACCTGCGCGGCAAACGGCTGGCATATGCACTTGGATCCAAGATCCCCAAATCGCTTGGGGATATCGGCGTCGACTATGTGCCGATCTCGGACGAGGTGGACAAAGCCAAGATACTGGAAACAGGCACGGTAGATGCCATGATTGCCAACATGCCGGATGCCCTGTTTGTGTTTCAGGCCCTGGCGCTAACCCTACCGCCGCACGACCCAAACTATGACCCCGTACCGGTGCCCCGCATCCGCATCGTCTGCCATGACACCCCTGACAATCGGGAGTTCATCGCCAACTTTAATCACCGGCTGCAGGACCTCGCCGCCTCTGGCGAAATGGCAAGCTACCTCAAGAAACTCGGGCTCAACCCTGATCAGTATCTGCCTTGAACCAACGCCCGGTCAGGCAGCCTTGCCGGCAAGCCGGTCGCGCAAGCGCCGCAGCAGCCGCCCATCCAGAACAAGCAGCCCAAGGCCAATGAGCATGAGGCCAAAGCCGTGGCTTGCCTCAAGCCGTTCACCCAGAAACATGACACCGAAGGTGGTGGCCACCACTGGTATGGTGAGCGTGACAAGGGACGCGCTTGTCGCCCCTGCTTCGGCGATCAGGCGGAAATACAGAAGATAAGCAAGTGCCGTCGACAGCAATGACAGGGACAGGAGCGCTGCCCACACTTTCACGCCCGGCAGGGGCAGTGATTGCGGCGCATCTATCAGCACCACCACGGGCGCCAGCATGAAGGCAGCCATCGTCACCTGGCCGAAAGCCATCTGTACGGGCTTGAGCCCCAGCCCGACAAAACGGCGACCAGCCACAACGGCAAAAGCATAGGAAAGCGACCCTGCAAGAACAGAAAGCTGCCCCGCAAGTTCCCCGGAAAGGCCGGCGAGGCTGTCTGGCCCGATAATGGAGACCACCCCCATGAAGCCAATCAACACACCAGTGAACCGGCCAGCTGTCAGGCGCTCGTCATGGATGAAAAAATGAGCCACAAACACGGTGAAAAGCGGCATGGTGGCATTCAGGATGGAGGCGAGGCTGGAAGCAATCTGGGTTTGACCCCACGCAATCAGCGAGAAGGGCATGATATTATTGAGGAGGCCCATCACGGCAAGCGCACCCCAGATGTGCCACTTGTTCTCCTGCCCGGCGCCAGGAAGCGGAACCCCTGTCACCTTCATGAAGCATAGCAGCCCCAAAGCCGCAAACGACACACGCACCGCCACCACAGTGAGCGGCGGCAAGGCCTCAACAGCAACCTCGATCGCCATAAAGGATGCCCCCCACAGCACGGAAAGCATGGCCAGAAGCCCCCACTGGCGGGGGCCCATTTGCGGGGCAGGTTGTGTCACCCTTTATGATCCTTTTGAATAGTGTCGCCCGCGCTTGGTCGCGGTGCGCAGAACCGTATGACACTGCGTTCAAATCTGCACGTCATTTCCGGACTTGTCATCAATCTGGGAGCGGGGTCAGCCGACCTGGTCGTAATCCAGATCCGCCAGAATATGGGTTACCTTGCCGTCTTCGCCAAACGGGAGAACGATGGACTCTCCAAAGACTGACATGCCATTTTTTGACACGAAGTTGCCTGCGGTCCTCACAGGCCTGCGCAGCAGCGCCACGTGATCAAGAATTCTGCGCGACCGCGCCGCCCTGTTGGGGTCCGGGAAATCACTGACAAGCTTGCCGGTCATCTCCGCGCCGAACAAGACGCTGAGGGCAGTGCCAAATACCCGGTATCGATAATCCGGCTTGCCGTCGGCCTGAAGTTCCACCTCGACAAGAAAGATATTGGGCAGATGGCGCGGGAGAGCAGCAGGGTTGAACGCATCGCGGAACGGCATCACGCCCTTCGCGGGACGCAGGGACAGATAATGCTCGAACATATCCCTGAGTTCTGCGCTGCGCAGGCCTGCACGGATAGAACTTTCCCCCACCAGGAGCTGCATATCGGCATTCGCAGATTCAAGGCTATCGAGCTGACTGGCGCCACTCGGCGCTTCAAACGATGATACTAGACTGCCGTCTCCTGCATCTCCAGGAACCATGGCGAACCCCTCACTGAACTGGTTGACCCCACAAACAGCTTAAGTCCGAATTCCTTTCTCAAATGTAAATTCATATAAGATTAGTCTTGTTTTGGATCGGGGAATTTTCAGGCTTCGTCTCTGGCAATCTGGAAGACGCCTGACCCTTTGGCAGGGCTTCCGGCGGGGCCGACTCTATTTGTCGCGCATTGAGCTCTTTTCACCGCAAAAAGCCCGCCCGGACAAACCTAAAGCGATAGTTTTAAACCAGACATTATAACAGCTTAAGCCTGCACCACCCAAAACGGGTTCGGAAGGCAGGCGTGCTCTGGGGAAATCTGGAATGACGACAAAGGCCACACGACAGGCCTGCGGCTCCCTTTTATTGGGAACCTTACTTGCTTCAACCTTCGTGCCGGCGGCAGCATCGGATGCGACAGTTGGTGCGAGTGCGTCACTTGTCGTCGACGTTGACCGCCAATCCTTTGACGCCGATTTTTTCGAACAATACACGCCCCAGACCGCGCTCGATATGATCAACCGATTGCCTGGGTTTGTGTTTGACGCGGGGTCAAGCGCACGTGGCTTCGGTGGCACCGCTGGTAACGTGCTGATCGACGGCACACGACCGACATCGAAATCGGGCGGTCTGTCTGAAGCGCTGTCCCGTATTCCTGCCAGCCAGGTCTCGCATATCGAAATTCAGCGCGGCGCCATTGGCGCTGGCGAAGCGGCAGGCCAAAGCATGATTGCCAATGTCGTGCGCCTGAAAAATGTCAGCTCTGGCACCTGGACCGTCGGCGTCCGCAAATTTGGCAAGAACAAGATCATGCCATCCGCTTCCGGCACCTTCAGCACGCGGCTTATGGGCTGGGACACGTCGTTGAAGCTGGTTACCTTTTTCAAGGATGAATCCCGGCAGGCCGTTATCAGTCGCCGCGACGCGGATGGCGTTCTGACCAAACGGCAGACCGAAGACCGCAAGGAACGGAACCGCGATGGCACCTTCTCGTTTGACGCGGGCCGTGAGGCATTTGGTGGGCGCCTGCAGCTGAACGGTCGCCTGGGCTTCGATAGTTGGTACGGCGATACCGAGCGTCTTGGCCGCGGCGCAGGATCACCCACTGACCCGGTAACCGACCGATTTTTCGACGATCACAATTGGGAAGAATATGCGGGCGAGTTCGGCGCCGACTGGTCTCGTACCTATGATAGCGGCTGGAAATGGCGCCTGATTGGCCTGACGACGATTGCAGACTGGACAGCCGTGGACGAGATATCGCTCGAAAGACCAAACGGGACTCCCGCAGCCTTCAGCACCTTTACCGCCAAGGAAAAAACAACAGAGACGATCTTCCGTACGACGCTTGGCAAGAACGGCACCAGCCGGTTTAAGCCCGAGTTCGGCATTGAGGGCGCGTTCAACACCCTGGACGGCAGCCTTGAAATCAGCCAGCGCGACGGTAGCAACCAGGAAACATTCTATCGTGCACCTTCTCCGGTAAGGGTTGAAGAAAAGCGCGCCGAAGCCTTTGTCAACATCGTCTGGCAGGCAACAGACAAGGTCACCTTCAATGGTGGCCTAAAGGGCGAGATGTCGCGCATATCTACATCCGGCAAGGCCGATCAGGCACAGACCTTCAAATTCCTGAAGCCTTCCCTGGGCGCCACCTTCAACCTTTCCGACAAGCTTCAGCTCGACTTCAAGGCTGAGCGTTTTGTCGGCCAGCTTGATTTTGGGGATTTTGCCGCCAGCGCGGACGCGACGGATGACCGCGTATTTGCAGGCAATCCAAACCTGCGGCCCGACCGCACCGACAGGCTTGAGGGCACAGTCAACTACCAGTTCAGCGACCGGGGTGCCTTGTCATTGACGCTGTTCCATGAATGGAAAGATGATGTTCTTGAACGTATTGTGCTGCCAAGTGGCGCTCAAACCCGCGCCAATGTAGGCAGTGCGCGGCGCTGGGGGATTGACGCACAGGCCAGCCTTCCTATCGACCGTTTTCTCAAGGGCGGCCTTCTTGAAGTGGAGCTATACGCCAAGGAAAGCAGCTTCCTTGATCCATTGACCAACCAGAAGCGTCGGCTGCATGATTTCGTCCCGCTTGAATACTTCATCGATTTCCGCCACGACATTCCGAACACGGAATGGTCCTGGGGCGTGGAATATGACTCGAACTTCAACTGGCACGGCTATTTCGTGGATGAATTCGAGGATTTCAAAGGTAGCGATCGCTGGGACCTGTTTATTGAGACAACCCAATTCTTTGGTGTGAGGATGAGGCTGACCAGCTTCTATACCTTCAGCGTTCAACGTGACCGGATTCGGTATCTATACGCCCCCACCCGGGGCGATGCATTCATCGGCACAGAGATTTCCCAGCGCGAACGCGATACTGGTTTCCTGTTTGAAATCTCTGGCCAATTCTAGGCCTGGGGTGCCCGCTGGGTCTTCCGGCCATTCCCATTAGTGGTCCATAGCAAACGCCCTTTGCCATCTATGGCTGCTGGCGCAAGGGCGCGCCGCAGTCCCAGGCTTTCCAGACATTGCTGCGTTTCCATATCAGAAAAATAAAGCCCGCGCGTCGATGGGGGGCTGACGCGCGGGCAATCCTGGGATCTCAGGGGGGGGGAGGTAGGGAACTTCCCAGGCTCCCTAGAGATAGGATTTATTGGCGAAATTGTAAGGGCCATCCGATCACGATTCCTTGAACTTTGCCCAGGTGCGTCACTCTGTCTCAGGTGAACATCTTCACCAGCCGCGCCCGCAGCTTTTCGGGGTCAATCGGCTTGAGCAGATAATCCTTAACCCCAAGCCCCTTGGCACCGAGAATATGATCCTTGTCGGCACTGCCCGTCAGGAACAGGACAGGGGTGCGCGCACGCTTGGCATCAAAGCGAATATTGGCGCCGTCCCTTAGCGTCCGGACGAAATCGATGCCGCCCATGGGGTCCATATTGATGTCGCAGATGATGACATCGAACGCCCGGCGGTCGAGCGCCTTCAGCGCGTCTGATCCGTCGGTGGCTTCCAGCACTTCCTTAAAGCCCAAGCGGAACAACAGTTTCTCCAGCATCTTGCGGATAATCTCCTGATCATCAACAACCAGCGCCGTGCGCCCCCTTAGGGCCCCACTAGGTTTGATATCAATGTCGCTCATAGATTCTCCCTGACAGCATGACCTACGTCCTTGCCTTTAGTGCCACCATACATAATGCGCCAATCCGATACAATGCATCTGGAAGTGAGAAAAGTGTTGTAGTTCCCGCAACTTGAGTGGCGTTAATTTGATATAAACCAATGTTACCTATTCTGCCCGACAGAGGACAGACTGTCACCAATCTTCGGTGCCAACAAGCTGCCCGACAGTTCTGCGTTTTATTGCCTTTAGCCCTTTCCGCAAGGAGAACGCGCAATGTCGCCAACGTCCACCCGTACCATGCTCGCCTTGGGCATATTCACTTTCTTGAGCGGCGCCATCACGCCGGCATCCACAGCACAGGATTATGACCTGTCCACTTGGGGCGAACGGGTCTATGACGCGTTTGCATCCAAACAGCGCTATCCCAAGCGCGCCCTGGACGCCAAACTGGAAGGGACGGTGAAAGTCGAAGTCACCGTTGGCCAAAATGGCGATATCATCGGCTTCAAGATCAACCAGTCATCAGGCCATAACGTGCTGGACGGTTCGGTCCTTCAGATTCTGAACAGGATCAACCCCCTGCCACCGCTGCCCGAAGGCCTTTCAAGTTTCAATTTCAAAATCCCGCTCAGGTTCAATATGGATGATCAGCAAACCCAGCTGGGTGCAGATGTCCAGGTCGCGGAAGCCACGCCTGACTGGAAAGGCTGGCAAAAGGATGTTTCGCGTATTCTCGCGCGCAACCAGGGATATCCCACGCAGCTGATCGAGGAAGGCATCGAAGGCACCGTGAGGGTACGGGTACAGATAGGCATGGATGGCACTATCCTGGCCCAACAGATTGTGGAAAGCTCGGGCAATCCGATCCTGGACGATGAAGCGGTTGACCTGATGCGCCGCATCAGCTTCCCGAAACTGCCGGAAAACAAAGAGAGCGTTTCCCTCACCATTCCGCTCAGCTACAGGCTAGGCGCCAAAGGATAGCCTGCCCGAAGATCACGACACAGAGGCAACAACGAGAAAAGCCCGGCTATTATGGTCGGGCTTTCTGCTTTGGGTCAGGGGCTTTAGGCCGTTTTTGACAGTTTCTGGAACCGCTTCAGGTGATAGTCCGTGTCACCGAAATAATGGTCGATCATCACCAGTCGCTTGGCAACGTGTGCCAGCTCCAGCTCCCAGGTCACGCCAATGCCGCCGTGCATCTGCACGGACTCTTCAGCAACCTGGCGGCCAACCCGGCCGACAAGCGCTTTGGCAGCCGAAAGGTTCATGTCGCGATCTTCCGCATCCAGCTTGGAGGCCGCCAGCAGCACGATCGAACGAACCTGCTCAATCTCAAGGCAAACGTCCACCAGACGGTGCTGCAGCACCTGGAATTTGCCAATTGGCACGCCGAACTGGGTCCGGGTACGAAGATATTCAAGCGTCGCGTCACGCGCGTTTTCCATAGCGCCCAGACTTTCCGCACACAGGGCGAGAGTAGCACGGGCCAGCGCCCGGCCAAGAGCCGCCTCGGCAGCATCACCCGAAAGCAGTACATCGTCCTCGCCAACGGAAACGCCTGAGAAGGTCACCTCTGCAGCGCCAAAACCGTCGTGGGTTTTATAGGCCTTGATGGAAACACCTTCAGCGTCCCTTGCCACAAGCGCAAGTACAAGCTTGCCGCCGTCCTTGGCTGACACGATCAGCGTGTCAGCATCACCGCCATTGATCACAACCGATTTGGCGCCCGTCAGCTTGCCGCCTTCGATTGTCGCATCAACCTTGGAGGCATTGTAGCGCGCACCGGCTTCATAATGCGCAAGCGCAAGCTTGTGGGCGCCACCAATCACGTCATCGAGCAGCGCGGGGCCGCGGCCCTCAGCCGCTTCTTCCGCGAGCAGGCCTGCACCCAGAACAGCTGTTGCCAGGAAAGGTTCCACCACGATGCCGCGACCAAGTTCCTCGGCCACCACCATGATATCCAGGCCGGAGCCACCGAGGCCGCCAACGCTTTCCGGCAGCACTGCGGCCACCAGGCCAAGCTCTGCCATCTGCGCCCACACTGCCTCGTCATGACCCTTTTCAGAGCTGATCAGCTTCAAGCGGCTATCGAAATCGCACTGCTCACGCACAAAGCGAGAGACCATGTCCTTGAGCATGCGGTGATCGTCAGAGAGATTGAAATCCATACCTAAATCCTCCCTTAAAGCCCAAGGATCATCTTGGAGATGATGTTGCGCTGAATTTCATTTGAGCCGCCATAGATGGAGTATTTCCGGCGGTTGAAATATTGGCCTGCGAACAGATGCGCGCCTTCAGGGCCAACAGGTTCCATGTTGGAACCCAGTTGATCCAGTTCAGGCATGAACGGCAGGGCATATGGGCCGACAGCCCGGCGCATCAGATCACTGATTTCCTGACGGATAACAGAACCCTTGATCTTGAGCATGGAGCTTTCCGCGCCCGGAGCGCCACCGGCCTGGGCGGCTGCAAGAACACGGAGGTTCGTCAGCTCCATGGCCATCAGATCGATCTCCACATTTGCGATACGCTCGGCAAAGTGGGCGTCATCGATCAGCCGGCCGCCTTCGCCGTCATCGGTTTCCGACGCCATCTTCTTAAGGCGCTTCAGGCCCTCCTTGGCTGCCGCGACGCCTGCAATGCCCACACGTTCGTGCTGCAGCAGGTATTTGGCATAGGTCCAGCCCATGTTTTCCTGGCCGATGAGATTTTCAGCAGGCACTTTGACATTGTCGAAGAATACCTCGTTCACCTCGTGGCCACCTTCGATCGTGATGATCGGGCGCATTTCCACGCCTGGTGTGTTCAGGTCGATCAGCAGGAAGCTGATGCCCGTTTGCGGCTTGCCCTCGCTTGAGGTACGCACCAGACAGAAGATCCAGTCCGCATACTGGCCCAGCGTGGTCCAGGTTTTCTGGCCGTTGACGATGTAATGGTCGCCGTCGCGCACGGCTTTTGTCTTGAGGCTCGCGAGGTCAGAGCCCGACCCCGGCTCGGAATAGCCCTGACACCACCAGTCGGTGCCATCAAGGATACGCGGCAGGTAATGCGCTTTCTGTTCATCTGATCCGAAGGCAATCAGCACAGGCCCCAGCATCGAGAGGCCGAACGGCGGCAATTCCGGCGCGCCGGCACGAACGCATTCTTCTTCAAAGATATGCTTCTGGAACGGCGTGAAGCCAGACCCGCCATGTTCGACAGGCCAGGCGTGCGCTACCCAATTCTTTTCCAAAAGGGTACGCTGCCAGTTGAGGTAATCTTCTTTTTCCAGGCCAAGACCGGCTTTGGTTCGCTCGGCAACGTGGCTTGGCAGTCTTTCTTCCAGGAACGCTCGCACTTCCGCGCGGAAGGCCAGGTCTTCATCGCTATATTCAAGACGCATGGGTCGACTCGCTGTTGGTTGAACACATTTTCAAGACATCATCTAGGCCGCATCATCCAAGGATCAAGAATTGTCGTACCAGAGGTGTAAATTTATTCGATCTTAATATTTGACCGAATAAGTATGGTTTCGAACAAAAGCGCTCGTGAAATGGAGTCGATATGAGAAAGTTACTCGTCCTTCTGGGGCTGATGGCCACCAGCGGCGCGCACGCCGAAGAAAGCCTTTTCGGCAGTGGCAAGATACTGGCGACGCCGGGCGTCATTCAGGTTGAGGGGGCCGCTGGCAGCGGTCTTACGCCCTGGGCCGTGATCTCGGGCTATGGCACCAACCGCCAGATCGGCGGCAGCGTTCACCACACCTATGTCACCACTGATGACTTCACGTTGAACGCCACCGGCGCAACCGTGGGACTTTTCGACCGGCTGGAGCTGAGCTTCACCCGTCAATGGTTTGATACCGGAAGCGCGGGCGGCCGCCTGGGCCTTGGGGACGGCTTCAAATTCAACCAGGACATTGTTGGCGCCAAGGTGAAGGTGTTTGGCGACGCGGTCTATGACCAGGACACATGGCTGCCGCAGGTCTCCCTGGGCGCGCAGTACAAGAAAGCCGACAAGGAAGCCATCGTGCGCGCCGTGGGGGCGGAAGACGATGATGATATCGATTTCTACCTGGTCGCCACCAAGATCCTCTTGGATAAAAGCCTCGTGCTGTCAGGTGCTGCCCGCCTGACCCGCGCCAACCAGTTTGGTCTATTGGGCTTCGGCGGACCGAACGGCACTGCCCGGTCTCTCCAGTTTGAAGGATCTGCTGCCTACCTCCTCAGCCGCCATTTCGTGCTTGGGGCCGACTACCGCACCAAACCAGACAATCTTGCCTTCGCCGAAGAAGATGACGCCATGGCCGCCTATGTGGTCTGGCTGCCGTCGAAGCACTTTACGGTTACCGCCGCTTATGCCGACCTTGGCAAAATTGCCCTGCAGGGGCGCCAACGCGGCTTTTACCTGTCTCTCCAGCTGGGGTTCTAGATCATGAAACTGAAAACACTCTTTCTTGTCGCCACGCTGATCGGCGCAGCACCGGGCGCTTATGCTGGCAGCCTTTATGATGACCTGGGCGGGCTGGAGAATATAACACGCTTCACCAACCGGCTGGTGGACCTGACCTTTGAAGACCCGCGCACCGCCCACCAGTTCAAGCAAACGAAGAAAGACCGCCTCGCACGCCTGCTGGTGGACCAGATTTGCGAGGTCGCTGGCGGCCCGTGCAAATACAAGGGCGTGAACATGAAGAAGTCCCACATCAAGCTTGGGATCACCGAGGCCGAATTCAACGCGCTTGTGGAACAGTTGCAGCAGGCGATGGACGAAGCAGACGTGCCGTTCCACACCCAGAACCGGTTGCTGGCGATCCTGGCGCCCATGAAGCGGGATATCGTTGAACGCTGACTTCACAGCCATTTGACTTTGCATCCCCGCGCCTCAGATGACACTCTATGAAAAAGGGGACGCAACCATGAGAATTGCCATTGCTGCGCTGGCGCTTGTCGCCAGCGTTTCTGCCGCAAGCTTTGCACAGGAAACAGAAGCCACAATCCGCGCCTATGCGGCGGGCTATAAGGCCGCGTTCACCTGCAGCGCCACCTTCAACGGCGGCAAAACACCTGAGCAGATTGAGGCGCAGGAGCTGACGGGCATCTATCCGCTGGTGGCGGAGATTGTTCCCACACTTGAGGCTAACATCGATCATGATGCCAAACGTGTCAGCGTGGCCTACAGCGACACCCTGCCCCCGCGCATCAGCCAGTGGCGCCCCCATCTGGGCTGCACCCAGCTGCCGGTCGGCGCTGAGGCGTCGGTCGCCAAAGACCTGCCCACGATTAAGCTGCCCCTGTCTAAACAAAACGACACCCTGCCTTGGACAAGCGTGCCTGCGCACTATGGCGAAGCAGATAATGCCGCACTCGCCGATCTTGTCGAGAAGGCCTTCAACGACCCGAAATACGGCAAGGATGCCTTTACCACCGCGCTTCTGGTCGCAACGCCCGATGAACTGCTGATTGAGCGCTATATTGAAGGCTACGCCCACCGCACCAGCCAGCGCACATGGTCTGTCGCTAAATCCATCGCCGCCAGCGTGATCGGCGCAGCGGTCGAAAAGGGCATGATTGACGTGAAGGCCCCTGCTCCTGTCGCCAGTTGGCAATCCCCCATGGACCCACGCAAAAACATCACTCTTGAAAACCTGCTGCATATGGCCTCAGGCCTCGATAGCAACGCGGCAGGCAACCGCACGGACCGGCTCTATATCGGCGGCGGCAGGGTGGACGACACGGCCATGCGCACGGCCCTTGAGGCCGCCCCCGGCAGCCGCTGGAAATATGCCAACAATGATACGTTGCTGGCCGTGCGTGCCCTGAAGGACGCGATCGGCGACGAGCAAACCTATCTTGAGTTCCCCTTCAAGGCGCTGCTACACAAGATTGGCATGTTCGACACCGTGCCCGAAGTGGACTGGGGCGGGAATTTTGTCATGTCCAGCCAAGTGTGGACCACATCCCGCGATCTGGCACGCCTCGGCATCCTTTACCTGAATGACGGCGTCTGGAACGGCGAACGTATCCTGCCCAAAGGTTGGGCGAAATATGTCGCGACCCCGGCCCCACAACAACCACCCGCCGCACGCGCGGACGGCAGCGCCATCCCAGGCTACGGTGCCCAATTCTGGCTATATAACGAACGCTTCCCGGAGCTACCGAACGACAGTTTCGCCGCCCTTGGCAACAGGGGCCAGATCCTGCTGATCATCCCGTCGAAGAATTTGGTCATTGTCCGGCGCGGGCATGACCCTGCGGGTGGTGAAGGGTTCAAGATTCATAGCTTCGCCGCCGATGTGCTAGCAGTACTTGAGTAGGCCTCTCAACCGGCAGAGAAGCCGCGCGAGCCCACGTTGCCAATAATCGCGTGCGCGCACCGGCCTATCCCGCTATGATGGCACCGTGGGGCGTGCAATGGGGAGGCGTTAGCTTTTGTTCAGGTGTACGGTGTTTCTTGTCGGTCTGCTGCTACTTGGCGGCGTCAACGGGACGCGTGCCAATGACGTCTTCATCTTCACAGAGAACTATCCGCCCTATAACTTCCCCGCCCCTGACGGCACCGTGGTGGGAGAAGCCACAACCCTTGTCCGCAAGGTCATGGATGGTAGCGGGCTAAAGTACAAAATTACCATTGCCCCATGGGCACGTGTGGTCCGATTTGCCGAAACGGCAGACAATGTGCTGATTTATTCCATCGCTCGCATCCCCAGCAGGGAGAACCGCTTCACGTGGCTGGTGTCCCTGGCATTTGACAACTACCGCCTGTTTGCCCGCAAGGACGACCCACGCACCTTCGCTGTCGAACAGCTCATGGCTGGCGCCTTCACAGTCATCTGTGTGCATGGCGATATATCCTGCGAGCTACTGCAGAACAGCGGCATTCCGGAGACAAGCATCGTCCGGTCCCCCGACCTGGACCAACCAGGAACGCTGAAGATGGTAGAAGCCGGGCGGGTCGATCTGTTCCCTGGCAGCATGATCAACTACCGGACCGAAAAAGTACATGCCGGCGCGTGGCGTGGCAAGTTTACACCAGTCCATGACCTGAATGTCGGGCTTACACTGTATCTGGCGGGCGGCGCAAACCTCCGTCCCGAGCTGGCAGAAAAAGTAAAAGCAGCACACGGAGAACTGGTGACCGCAGGGAATTACATCATGATGTCCGCAGACAGCCCACCGCCAGATTGACGTGCTTTCCTGTCACGCCCCCAAATGCAGGACTGGACTTTTCCCCCACCTTTGCTACCTAGTGTGAGGTGCAGTCAAAACGATGGGGGAATATGATGACAGATCAACCAGTTAGATCGCTGGACACTCAGCGAGACGAATATAAAAAGCGCCGCTTTCTGGCCATGCCGTTGGCTGGAACAATTGCCTGGGCCATCGTGGGCGCGGTTGCGCCGCAGCTATCCCCCATGCACGCTGTGTGGCTTTTGTTCATCTGCACCGGTTCGATTTTCTATCTGGGTGTCCTGGTCTCAAAATTCACGGGCGAAGACCTTTTGGGCAGGAACCGCCCCAAGAACACGTTCGACGCGCTGTTCCTGCAGACCGTGGTGACAGCACTTCTGGTGTTCGCCATTGCCATCCCCTTCCTTCAGGCAGACTATACGTCACTGCCGCTAACCGTTGGCATCCTGACCGGGCTGATGTGGGTGCCGCTTTCCTGGGCCATTGAACATTGGGTGGGGTTATTTCATGGCATCGCGCGCACCGCGCTGGTCCTGGGTGCATGGTACCTGTTCCCGAATGATCGTTTCCTTGCCGTGCCTGTGGCCGTCGTGGCGATTTACCTTGTGACCATTGTAATCCTGGAAAAGCGCTGGCGTGCTTTGGGCGCGGCCTGATGTGGCCCCTAGAAAATGCTGGTCTGGGTCATTGAGGTGAACATCTCAAGGGCCGCTGTACCCACATAGGAGTTACCGAACTGGTCCAGCTCCGGCGACCAGACAGCCACTGTCATCTTGCCGGGAATCACCGCCAGGATGCCGCCGCCCACACCACTTTTCGCCGGCACGCCCACCCGGTAGGCAAAGCTGCCGACACTGTCGTACATGCCGCAGGTCAGCATCACGGCATTGATGCGCTTGGCCTGCGCCGCCGACAGGATTGTCGCGTCATGCAGCGCTGAATAGCCACCGGTCGCAAGCGGCAGGCCCGCCAGCGCCAGGTCCTTGCAGCTCATGGTCATGGAACACTGGAAGCAATATGTCTCCAGAAGCGCGTCCACATCCTGGTCGATATTCCTGTAGCTTTTCATCAGGTGGGCCATGGCGCGGTTGAGGTCGGAATGTGCCAGCTCAGACTGCATCACCACATCATCGGCGTCGATGGCGTCATTCATCGCAAGATAGCGCAGGAAATTGCGAATGCGGTGCTTGGTATCACCCTTCAGGCCCATCAACAGGTCAAGGGTTGCCAGCGCACCGGGGTTGATGAACGGATTCCTTGGCACGCCGTGTTCCATTTCAAGCTTGATCATGGAATTGAAGCGGTCGCCAGACGGTTCCTTGCCCACCCGCGTCCATACCATGTCGCCAAAGTGGGACATGGCAAGTTCAAGCACGAAAAGTTTTGAGATACTCTGGACCGAAAAAGGCTCTGCCGCGTCGCCAACTGTGAAGCTTTCACCCGACGCCAGTTGCACCGCCATGCCGAATTTGGAGGCGGGAACGCCCGCAAGTGCCGGAATGTAGCTGGCAACCTTGCCCTTGCCGAAATGGGGCTGCACCCCTTCGGCGATATAGTCCAGCAAAGCCTGGTAATCGAGCACGTCTTTGATATCCCTTCCTGTATTGCCTTCAAGATTAGACGGACAAGCGGTTGAAAAAAAGAGCACAAATATGCATCTCAGCCCCGCGTCCGGAACATAGTTTTGCCCAACTGTTCCCGCACAAGCCCCCCGTGCCTTGCCCAAAGTCAAGGATTCGTGAGGACGCTGCGGCTTTAAGACGCTTTGCCTTTCGGCGAGTTTTATGGCAATTAGGCGCACAAACAGGGTTTACCGCCAACACGGCGCAAGAGAATGACATGCAAGACGGTATGACAGTAGCAAAGGTAACTGATACGGCGACAGGCGCACCAGTGCGTTCCGGCAAGCACCCGGAGGCGACTGACTTCCCCTTGAAGGAAGCGCGCAAGCTGGTGAAGGACCTGTGGAAGCCCGATGCCCGCATCTACTGGACTGACTTCACGCTCTCGGCCGCCATTGGCTGGGGCGCTGTTGCTGCGGCTACGCTAGCGCCCACCTATTCGCTGGTGCAAATTCTGGCGCTGGTGGTTGCCACGCTTGGCCTATACCGCGCTGTGATCTTCATTCATGAAATCGCCCATTTCCGCAAAGGCACCTTCACCGCCTTCCGGCGCTATTTCAACGCCTTCTGCGGCATGCCCATGATGGTGCCAGCCTATACCTACGCTGACGTTCATATCGACCATCACAAGCCGCAGGTTTACGGCACGCTCGAAGACGGTGAGTATCTGCCGTTCGCCGTCGACAAACCCTGGAAGATCGTGGCTTTCATCGTTCAGGCGCTGATTGTGCCCGGCCTGTTGCTGATCCGCTATGCGGTCCTGATGCCGCTTACGCTGATCATCCCACCCTTCCGCCGCTATGTATGGAAGCGCGCCAGCTCGCTGGTGATCGACTTTGCCTATATCCGCCCGGAACCCAAGAAAGACCAGGTATCCGGCTGGCTCCTTGAGGACATCTTCACCGGCATCTATGCCTATGTGGGCCTCGGCCTGATGTACATGGGCTATCTGCCATGGAAGCTTCTGGCCGTCTGGTATGTGGTAACAATCCTGATTTTCGTGCTGAACGGCCTGCGGACACTGGCGGCCCACGCCTACCGGAACGGTGGGCGCGAGCGTATGACCCAGCAGGAAGAGTTCCTCGACAGCGTCGACATTCCGGGCAACCGCTATATCTCCGCGCTGTGGGCGCCTGTGGGCCTCCGCTTCCACGCAACGCACCACCTGTTCCCGGGCATGCCTTACCATTCGCTTGAAAAGGCCTATTTCCGCCTGAAGGCTGAGCTGCCGGACAATCGCCTGTATCTCGCGGCCACGCGCCCGAGCCTGATGGCCGCTGTCGCGCAATTGTGGCGTGAAGCCAAGGCCGCCCAGAAAGCAAGCTAAGGCTGCGCAAGAGGCCAGTTACTTCAGACCTTCCTGAAACGCGGACCACGATAGGTGCGCACTTCGTTACCTCGCTCCAACTGATGGTTGCTGCGCCACAGAGTTTCCTGTTTGGCAGCTCGCCTGTCCTCGGCTTGGGCGCCCAGCATCGCTGCAAGCTTGGCCGTGGCGAGTTTACGGTTCGCATGCTGCGAGCGTTCTTCCATCGCCACCACCGACAGCCCCGTGGACACATGGGTGGCGCGCACCGCGCTATCGGTCGTATTTACATGCTGGCCGCCGGGGCCGGATGCGCGCATCGTCTGAAACCGAATATCTTTGGCCAATAGCTCCGTCGCCGCTTCAACAACTGGCGCCTTGCTGACACCGATGTACCAGTTTTTGCGTTTATGGGTGGGCCGGAACGGGCTTTGGCCAATCCAGCGAATGGTCCCCAACCAGCTTTGCGCAAAGGTTTCCACATCTTTGCCAATAAGCCGCACGAAAAGCGAGGCAGCCTCATCTGGCGGCTTGGCGGCGCCATCGAACAAGCAGGCATTCACACCCGCTGCCCGCGCTTCAGATAGCAATTCATTCGCCGCCATGGCCACAACCCAGCGGCACTCCCGTGGGCCACTACCAGCGCTCATATGCAGGAAAATTTCGCTCATGACAGCCTCCCGTGGTTCTGGGCCGGCATGAGAAACACTGAGACCTTCCAGTCAAAAGCAGAAGGAGGCGGGGAGTTCCCGCCTCTTTCATTTCTTTTGGCAGACATTTCAGAACCAGGCCCATAGCCCGGCGGACTGTCATCCGCCTCTCCATCCTGGCAGGGAAGGTACCAAAAGCGCGCGGACGCCCCCTTGAGCACCTTCTTGAGATGACGGTCCGTGCCTGCCTTCAGGAAAGCAGGCGCCGTTTCAACGCGCTTCATACCAAACCGCTTGGGCAGATTGGTATAGAGCGACCGGGGCGGTTGCCAACAGGGGTCATTCATGCCCTTGATCCTGCAACCGGTCTCATAGTCATAGAGATAAATCTCCGTGATGCCGATCTCCTCACGCAGGAACTGGCAGGTTGCTTCAAGCATGGCCTCGGCCCAATGTTTCTCGATCCGGCGGAAATCGCCACCATCAAGATACTTGAGCCAGGACCGCCGTGGCTGGTGCCGGTTACGAGCGAACGCTGCACGCTCGAAATCCTGCCGCCGGGTGATGGCTAGCACCTCGTCCCGCAGTTCACGGGTTTCCCGGACCCAGTCAGACTGGATTTCCTCAATAAGGGCAACGCCTGCAGAGACATCCATGTCTACCCGAGACCAAGCGACCGTAATCTGGCCGTCATCCCGTACCGGGTGATCAGACCAACGGTCGGTCACCCGCTCCAGAAGCACAGGGTCGACTTTGCGGATCTTGTCCATATGCTTGCCCGAGAGGTTGAGCTGAACCACAAGATTAAAACCAGGCCGCGCCATTTGCTGCCAACCCCGCCCCCAATATTTGCGCTCGCTGCCCCACCGATCCAAAGTGACCATATAAAGGTCCGTGGGCTGTGGCGCATAATAGAGGAACAGGTCGGGCGTCAACTTCCCGCCACCCGCACGCGCGATAAAGTCCCGCACAAGCGGCAGGTTCAGGAAGCGACCGTTCGGCCCCTTCCTGATGGCGCTGATGTCTTTCCCCTCGCCGGTTTCATCCAGGATGCGCGTCAGCGCAAAGGCGTCACGGGCATAGGGGAATTTCTCACGGTATCCTTCGAATACCGCCAAGACCTCGTCAATTTCATTCAAATCCATCTCAACCTCCCTTTCGGGCTATCCTTTGATGCAGACCACCTGTTTGAGCGTATGAACCACTTCCACAAGGTCGGTCTGCGCGGCCATGACGGCGTCGATATCCTTGTAGGCTGCTGGCGTTTCATCAATCACGCCTGCGTCCTTCCGGCACTCGATGCCTTTGGTGGCCAATTTGTGTTCAGCAACAGAGAAGCGCTGTTTGGCTTCCGTCCGGCTCATCAACCGCCCGGCACCATGCGAACAGCTGCAGAAACTTTCTGCGTTGCCCTTGCCGCGCACGATGAAGCTTCGGGCGCCCATGGAACCGGGAATGATCCCAAGATCGCCTTCACGCGCCCGCACAGCGCCCTTCCGGGTTACCAGCACCTCAGCGCCGAAATGCGTCTCCCGCTCCACATAATTGTGGTGGCAGTTCACCGCATGCTTGTCGGCTTTGAAGCGTGGCAGATGACCCTTGAGCACATGAAGGATGCGTTCCATCATGATCTCGCGGTTGGTACGGGCATAATCCTGTGCCCAGCCAACTGCGGCCATATATTCATCAAACAGGCTGTCTCGCCCTTCGATGAAATAAGCCAGGTCCTTGTCCGGAAGCGCGTGCCCAAGCTGCCGGTGGCCGATTTCCCGCTTGGCCTTCTCAATGAAGAATTGGCCGATACGGTTACCAACCCCGCGGCTGCCGGAATGCAGCATCACCCAAACGTCCTCTGCCTCATCAAGACACAGTTCGATAAAGTGATTGCCGCCCCCCAGCGTGCCCAGGTGCGAAAGGTCGTTCACGTCCCTCAGCGCCTGGTGCCGTGCCTGCAGGTCATCCAGCCGGTCGGAAAGGCCGGTCGTATACCAGCGGTTGGCCACCCGGTGGGGCACTTCGCCCCTTCGCCAGCCACCAGATTTGCTGTTGCCAACTGGGACCGTTCGTTCAATTGCGTCCCTTATGGCTTTCAGGTTATCCGGCAACCGACGGGCATTCAGGCCGATCCGCACGGCCATCATGCCGCACCCGATATCGACGCCAACTGCCGCCGGGATCACCGCGCCCTTTGTCGCGATGACACTTCCCACCGTTGCCCCCCGCCCCACGTGAACGTCGGGCATGGCTGCAACATGGCTATGGATGAAGGGCAAGCGGGCAATGTTGCCCAGTTGCTGCTTCGCTGCTTCTTCAACGGGAACGCCCTTGGTCCACAATATGACCGGTGCATTCCCTGTAATGATTTTTTCGGTAGACATACGTCTGCTTTCTCAATGTCAGAGACAAAAAACCCTTCCGGGAGCGTGCCTGGAAGGGTTGAGAAAACAGCGGTCCAGCGGTGTTGCTAGACGGGCGCTTCAAAGCCCAGACAGGCACGGCTGAAGAAATCGGACCCAAGGTCCAATATCATCAGGTTGCTCATATGTGTCTGGGCATTCGCCATGGTTTCATTTCCAATTAGTGACTACAGCACACTATGCGCCGCAGGTCAGGGGCGCGCTTATACGCCCCGACATTATGGCTGTCAATCCTGCAATGCATTTTTTTCGGAAGGTCTAGCCGTCCAGCATGGCAATCAGCTTTTGCACCGTGTTCCAGTTGCGGGCGGTTGCCGGCACGCCCAGCTTCTTGTCGGTCAGCAGAGGTGTGAGCTTCGACCGGCCAGATCCTTCACTGAAATAGATGTGTATGGTGCGGCCCTTGAGCGCGATCATCTCAGGCCCTTCATAGGCGCCAAGCAGCGCATCAATATGCCCGGTATCAGGCGTGCCTTTGAGGAAAGCAAGCTGCAGGAATTTGGGGTCCAGCGTCCCCTTCGGGCTGCCCCCGTCCGCAAACGGGCAGGCGGCCACTTCAGCGCGGAAGCTGGCTTCATCCAATACCATGATATCCACGGGAAAGCCGAACGCACGCTCGCATGCCCGTTCCAGTTTGGATGTGGCGGCATCGGCTGTGCCCTTGCCGTCAAAAACCAGATTGCCCGACTGGATATAGTGCTGAACACCCGTGAAGCCGCATTTCGCTGCCACCTCTTTCAGGTCGCCCATTGGGACCTTCTTGTGGCCACCCACATTGATACCGCGCAACAGCGCCACAAACTTGGTCATGCTATCCTCTGCCCTTAGATGCGCCCTTCATACAGAAAGGTTGTGCTTTCACCAACCTCTAAGGGCGGATTGGGGCATCATCGGGATTTCGTGTGACAGAAGCTTGACCAGTTCTAAAAAATTGACCCGCCCTCGGGGGAAGGGGGCGGGTCAGTCAGCGTAGGGTCTCCAGGATGGAGAGGGTAGAGACCCATCGGGGTCGCTGTAACGAGGAATACCCCTTCTACGCAAAGCATCCCGCTTCAGATCACACCGGACCCACAAGAAAAATATCGCCACTTGACATAGGTGACGAATATATCCATATGACACCTATAGGTTACATACAAGAACCTAAATAGGACAATATGAGGAGTTGACCATGACAGAGGATAAGAACCCAGAGACTAAAGAAAAAGCTGAAAACGGTCGCCGGACAGTAACCCAAAGCATTCTGTGGGCCGCAGCCCTGATTGGTAGCGCGCTGCTGCTCAAGGGGGCGGAACAGGCCGACGAGGTGATGTGGCTTTTGTTCGTGCTGGCTTTCACCAGCACCCTGTCGGGTGGCGGCATGGCGTGTGAGCGCAGGATGTGGCGCAAGCTTATTGGCAAAAACAACGCAGCGCATGATGCTTAACGTCTCCGGCAATTGGCCGTGCGCTGATAGGCAGGCCAGTTGCTCCTTCAAGGTGAAACGAAAATGCAAAAACTGACAGCGGGCCTTATTGCCCTTCTTTTGCAGCTTGCGTTGCCAATGGCAGTCGCCGCAGGAACTCCTGATCCACTTGGCGACTGGATCGGCACAATCAATACGCCACAAGGCGACATGCGCCTGAAACTGAGTATTGAAAAAGGCCCGGACCAATTGCTCGCCGCCTCGCTTGAAAGCGTGGATCAGGCACCAGGACAGAAAATCCCGGTGACGACCGTATCCGTCGAGGGTGATATGCTTAAATTTACTTCGCGTCCAATTGGCGCCTCCTTTGAAGGAAAGTGGAGCGAGGGAAACCAGGCCTGGGAAGGCACATGGAACCAGGGCATGCAGCTGCCCATCGCCTTCAAACGCGGCGAGATCGCCCCGAACCGTGTGATCGAAGGGCTGGACGGTAACTGGCATGCTACGCTCATCAGGGGCGCGCAGGAAATCCCCCTGCGCCTGCGTGTGAAAACCGGGAAAAGGGGCACAATCGCCACCTTCGACTTCCCCAACCAGATGGCCATGGGCATCCCTGTCAGCGGTGTTAACCGGGATAGCGACAAGGTCAGCTTCCAAATCAAGGCTGCTGCTGTTTCCTACAACGGCACACTGTCAGGCGACGCCAAGAGCATCAAGGGCATCTGGAGCCGCCCAGGCATGGAAGACACAACTGTGATCTTCAACCGCCAGGCCGCCAAGGTTGCTGCTACGCCAACGCGCCCGCAACACCCCATAGCGCCTTTTGGGTATGATGTGGAGGAAGTATCGATCCCCAATCCCGCCGATGAAGGCGTCATTCTTGCTGGCACCCTCACCAAACCGAAGGGCCACGGCCCCTTACCCGCTGCCGTTCTTATTTCAGGCTCTGGCCCGCAGGACCGGGACGAGACCCTTTTTGGCCACAAACCCTTCGCTGTGCTGGCAGACCATCTGACCAAGCACGGCATTGCAGTGCTGCGTTATGATGATAGGGGGTACGGCAAATCCACCGGTAAATTCGGCACCGCCACGTCAGCGGACTTCGCAACCGACGCCAATGCCGCCGCGCGCTTTCTGATGGCACGGAACGATATCCGCTCAGACAGCGTGGGTTTCATTGGTCACAGCGAAGGCGGCATGGTCGCCCCCATCGCAGCCGCTGACAACCAGGAGCTTGCTTTTGCCGTGCTGCTGGCTGGCCCCGGCACCGACACAATTGAGCTTTCACTAACCCAGCGTTTGCTGATCGGTCGCACACAGGGCATCGGCGACGACCGCTTGAATGCAGCCATCAACCTCCTGCGCCCGGTTTATGAAGCCATTGCCGCCAGTGCGAATGAGGAAGAGGCTCGTGACATTATGGATCGGATGATGACGCCTGCGTCATGGGCTGCCATCGGCGTCCCTGAACAACAAATCGACACCATGACCAATCAGTTCATCAGCCCGTGGCACCATTATTTCATCGCCTATGACCCCGCTGACTGGCTGCCAAATCTGATAGAAAAGCCCGTACTGGCGCTGGGCGGTACCCTGGACCTGCAGGTACCATCTGACGACAACCTGAACGGCATGCAGGAAATATTCAAAGAGCATCCAGATTTCACAGCCCATAAGCTTGAGGGCCTGAACCATATGTTCCAGCCTGCCGAGACCGGTGCTATTGGCGAATTTGGCGAGATTGAGGAAACCTTCTCCCCCATAGCCCTCAACCTGATCTCAGACTGGATCACAGCCCGCTTCCCTGTGGCGAACTGAAGCCCCTATAAATGCCGAAAGGGCGAGGAAATCCCAGCCCTTTCAATTGAACTGAAACGACCTGAAGACTTTAGTCGTCGCTCATGGCCTTTCGGGCGGCCTCAAGCGCTTTCAAGCCGTCCACATGCATCTGTTGCTTGCCCAGTGCGTCGGCGAGCGCGGTGAGGCACAGTTCCACATTTTCTTCGCGCGCTGATGTCCCCATCAGGCCGATGCGCCACACCTTGCCTGCCATCGGCCCAAGCCCCGCGCCGATCTCCAGGTCATACTCAGACAAAAGGTGCGCGCGCACCGCCGCTTCATCAATGCCCTCAGGCACCTTGACGGCATTCAGCATCGGCAGGCGCACATCGGCGTCCACCAGGAACTCAAGCCCCATGCTCTCAAGGCCCGCAGCCAAGCCTTCATGCATGACCGCGTGGCGGGCATGGCTTTCCTCCAGCCCTTCCTCAAACAACATCACCAGGCTTTCGTGCAAACCGTAAAGCGGGTTAACCGGCGCTGTGTGGTGATAGGACCGGCCGCCTGTGCCGTCCCAGTAAGCCATCACCAGGCTGAGGTCGAGAAACCAGCTCTGTACCGGAACTTTACGTGCCCGCACACGGTCCAGTGCGCGCTCTGAAAAGCTGACAGGCGACAGACCTGGGGTGCACGAGAGGCACTTCTGGCTGCCGGAATAGATGGCATCGATGCCCCATTCGTCCACTTCAACAGGCAGGCCGCCCAGGCTGGTGACCGCATCAACGATGGTCAGGCAATCATAGTCCCGCGCCAGTTCGCATAGGGCTTTTGCGTCAGCGCACACACCCGTGGACGTCTCCGCATGGACAAAAGCCAGGATTTTGGCATCATGGTTGGCCTCCAGCACCATTGCCACTTTTGCCGGCAAGGGCGCTGTGCCCCATTCGAACTCCACCATCACGGGTGTGCCGCCAGCGCGGATCACGTTTTCCTTCATGCGTTCGCCGAAAACACCATTCTTGACGACAACAACCTTGTCGCCGGGCTCAATGAGGTTGACGAAGCACATTTCCATGCCCGCGGACCCGGGCGCTGACACCGGGAAGGTCATTGCGTTTTCAGTTTTGAAAAGCGCACGCAGGCCATCCTTCAGTTCTTCCATCATGCGCTGGAATTCAGGATCAAGGTGCCCGAGCGTAGGACGCGCCATGGCGTCGAGGATACGGTCGTGAACGTCCGATGGCCCAGGGCCCATCAGCGTACGTTTCGGGGGAATGAAAGATTGCATGAAAAGCACTCCAGAAAAGTCACAAATCGATTGTTGGTCTATGACATAGGCGGACGCCAGCATATGTCGAGCGGGGCTGCGGCATTTGTAGCCCAATTGAGCCCCACGGGCAACCGCACCCAGGAAAGGGACCGATCTGGTAGTTTTTTGGTCAATGTCTAATTTATAGACAGCATTGCTGCCCACAGGCAGCACCTTCGTCGTGCCGCCGCCCTGAAAAACACGTGGTTTTCACCCCTCGTCCCCAGGGCACCATTCTGGCATGTGGCTTGCTAAATCATTTCGAACCCGAAGATTAACGGCGGCGTTCCAAAACCCAAACAGAAGACCATTCCAGCAGGATCCCCACATGCCAGTTCAACCCACCTTTACCCTTGTCTGCCATATTGATGACATCCCGGCGCGTGGTGCGCGCCGTATTTACACAAGCGTGTATGAAGTGGCCCTGTTCCGAACATCGGACAACAAGATCTTTGCCCTGAAAAACGAATGCCCGCACCAGAAGGCGGCCCTGTCTGACGGCATTGTGCATGGTCATTCCGTCGCCTGCCCGCTCCATGACTGGGTGATCAATCTCAAGAGCGGCGAAGCCCAAGGCGCGAACAAAGGCTGCACACCCGCCCTGGAAACCAGCATCGATGAAAGCGGCAATGTCTATCTGGCGATACCGCAGGCAGAAGGCGAAGCGGCTTGAAAACAGCCCCGCTCATCCTCGCGCTATCCCAAGCAAAATACTCCTGACACCTTCTGACACTGTGTTCAATTAAACACAGCCCTGATGTTTCAAGGGCACACGCATAGCGTGATGGGAGCAATCCCCTTGAACATACCGTGAACACGTGCACTTTGAACAGGTCATCGGGGGTCGGCGAATTTGCGCTTCACCAAAGAGCATGCGCCATTCTGCCGTCGCCATGGTCGCTGGACCGGCTGCAGATTGCCTCCAAGGCACTTGTTCATATGACCGCCAAAAGAATAAGCCCCAAAAGGGGGCGCACAGCGAGGGACAAATCATGCGTTTGACGCGCCAAAGCCTCAACAACCCGGTTGCCGTTGGTATCGTGGCCGCAGTGATAATGCTGCTGGGCATTGCCAGCATGCTGAACATGCCTGCACAGCTATTGCCGCAGATCGAAAAGCCGGTTGTCTCCATCGTCAACCAGTGGCCCGGCGCTTCGCCTGCCGAAATCGAATCTGAAATCACTGTCCCGGTTGAGGAAGTGTTGCAAGGCACACCAGGCCTGACTGAGATGCAGAGCTGGAGCATGGCCAACTTCGGATTCATGCAGCTTGAATTCGCTATTGAAACAGACATGACCCGCGCGCTGATTGAGATTATCAGTCGGCTCAATCGCCTGCGCCCCCTGCCCGCAAACGCTGAAAAGCCGCAGGTCCAACTGGGCGAATGGGGCGATGCCAACGATCAGCTGATCGAATATTATGTGCAGCAACTGCCGGGGACAGAGCAGCGGGCACGCGAAAACGCCCGCTACATGCGCGACATCGTCGTGCCGGAACTGCAGGCGCTTTACGGCGTCTCCAACATCGATTTTTGGGACAGCAATGGCGGCGAAGACCAACTGCAGATTATCTTCGACCCCTACAAAGCAGCAGAATTCGGCATCGACATCGCGCGCGTGCCTGCCCGTATCGGCCAGTCGGCAGATATATCGTCCGGCTTTGTGGATGTGGGGCGCAAGCAATATACGGTGCGCTACGAAGGGCGCTATGACATCGAGGAACTGCAGGGCCTGATCCTGGAGTGGCGCGGCGGCCTGCCCATCACCCTTGGGGACGTGGCCCGTGTTGAGGTAGCCCCCGGACGCGCCGACGGCTTCATCTACCAGAACGGCAATCCAGCCTTCCGTCTTGCCATTGCCAAAAGCAATGACGCCAATGTTCTGGAAGCGCTCGACGGCGTGAAATCGAAGATCGACGAGCTCAACGCCGGGGCCTTCAAGGACCGCGGCATGGTGGCCCAGTACGCCTTCGACCCCGGGCAATATATCAACCGGTCCATCAGCTTGTTGGGCAGCAACCTCGTGATCGGCATGATTTTGGCTGTTGGTACCCTGTGGATGTTCTTGCGCCAATGGCGTGCCACACTCTTGATCTCCATCGCGATCCCGACGTCCCTTTTGGCCACTTTCGTGATCCTCGGCATTGCGGGCCGCACCCTCAATGTGATTTCGCTGGCGGGGCTTGCCTTCGCCACCGGCATGGTGCTGGACGCCGCCATCGTGGTGCTGGAAAATATCGTGCGCCTGCGCGAGCGCGGCGAGACCCCTCGCGATGCGGCGGACATGGGCGCCACGCAGGTTTGGGGGGCGCTTCTGGCCTCCACCGCCACCACCGTTGCGGTGTTCATTCCCGTGATGTTTCTCAAGGACGCGGTTGGCCAGATGTTTGCAGACCTGGCGCTGACGATCGCCGTGGGCGTTGCGATCTCGTTGCTTGTTGCTGTGACTGTCCTGCCCACCATGGCGCGCTTCTGGATGCGCAGCCTGCCCGAAAAGGAAGAAGGCGAAACCGTTTGGGACCGCATGGCTGGCTCGCTCGTGCGCCTGACAGACAACACGACAAAGCAACTGACCTTCTCGGTAGGCCTGTTTGCCTTGTCGATCGGCCTGTTCTTTTTGCTGCTGCCGCAACTGAACTACCTGCCCCCGGTACAGCGTGACACAGTAGACAGCTTCCTGTTCTTCCCGCCAGGGACCAACGTGGAAACAGCCGACAAGGAAATTGCACAAGTGGTGGACGCCCGTATCCAGCCCTACCTGAAGGGCGAGAAAGAACCCAAGATACGGGACTATTTCTTCTGGTCTTTCCCCGGCGCGACCGGTGGCTGGCTTGCCCTGAATGCGGAAGACCCAAGCCGGCTTGAAGAACTCCAAACCATCGTACAGACGGAAGTAACGAGCGGCATTCCCGACATGTTCGGATTCACGCTTCGGCGCAGCCTGTTTGGCGGATTTGGCGATGAAAACAGCGTGGAGCTGCGCATCAGCTCCGCCGACCTAACGGCAACCAAAAATGCAGCCATGGCTGGCATGGGAATGGTTATGGGCCAGATCCCCGGCGCCACAGCCAACCCGCAACCAGACCCATTTGCAGAGTCGACTGAACTCAGATTCGACCCCAATGACCGGCGCTTGGCCGAAGTGGGCTGGACCCGGCAGGACCTGACCATGGTTATCCTCGAACTGGGCCAAGGCGCATGGCTCGGCGAATATTTCGATGGCCAGGGCCAGATGGATATTTACCTGAAATCAGAGCGCTTTGCGTCGCCTGAACAGATGGCGGATCTACCGGTACAAACGCCGAATGGCGGCTTGGTCCCCCTTGGCGACCTGGCAGAAATCTCGACGGTTCTTGGCCCGAACGCCATTGCCCGGTTTGACCGCATCCGCGCTTACAGTCTGCAAGTGAACCCACCCCCAGGCATGGCGCTCGATACCCTGATCAACGAACTTCAAACAAAAATCGAACCGCAACTGAAAGCCATGCTGCCCGCAGACGCGACGATCAAATATGCCGGCAGCGCAGGTGACCTTGCCCAGGCATTGAAAACGCTTGGCCTCAATTTCCTGATCGCCATCGTGCTTCTGTTGTTCATTCTTGCCGGGCTATTTCGGTCGATCCTGGATGCCGCCCTTGTAGTCCTTTCCATCCTGTCGGCCTGTGCGGGCGGCATGATCGGTATTGCGGTGCTGAATGCCATCAAGTTCACGCCACTGGACCTCCTGGGCATGATTGGTTTCATCATTCTGTTGGGCCTTGTGGTGAACAACGCCATTCTTCTGGTGGCCCAGGCCCGAAAGGCACAAAGCCGTGGGATGAACCGCACTGATGCCGTTCACCAGGCGCTTCAATTGCGCCTTCGCCCGATTTTCATGAGCACACTGACCAGCATTTTCGGCATGTTGCCACTGCTGCTTTTCCCCGGCGCGGGCTCGGAGATTTATCGCGGCATGGCAGCAGCCATTGTGGGCGGCATGAGCATTTCAACGCTGTTCACCCTTGTGATGCTGCCAAGCCTGTTGCGGCTGGTACCCTCGACGATCGCGCCCCCGACGCCTGACCAGTTACGGCGTTTTGATGAAGGCGAAGACACTGGGCAAAGAAACCCGGCGGAATAGAAAGATAGCAGGACTTAGGTATGAGAACCCTTTTGAAAACACACATCGCCGCCCCATTCGTATTTGCAGCCTGGCTGCTGGCCTCTGTGCCCGCCTCCAGCCAGGGAATGGGTGAAATGCCCCCAGCACAAGTGGAGGTCGTTGAGGCGGCAAGCCGCATGATGGCACCGCAGATGGATGTCTCCGGTACCGTCATCAGTCTGCATGACAGCCGCATCTCTGCGGAAGTCGAGGGCCCGCTTCTGTGGGTGGCCGACGTGGGCACAGCGGTTGAAGAAGGCGATGTGATCGCCCGCATCGATGACCGGCTATTGGCCGTAGCACTGAGGCGCGCGGATGCAAACGTAAAGCGGCTTCAGGCCGATCTTGTTTTCCGTCAGGAAGAAGTGAAGCGGTACAAGGAACTGGCCGCAGGTAACAACGCATCCCAGGCAAGGCTGGACGAAGCCATTGCGAACCTTGAAATGGCGCGGCAGGAAATCGCCGACGCCCAGGCAGCACTTGACCGCGCAAAGGGGGACGTGGACCGCACGCAGATAAAGGCGCCTTTCCCGGGCCATGTGGTTCAGCGGCTGTCAAACAAGGGCGAGTATGTCACTGTCGGCGAGGAAGTACTGCGCCTAGTAGACACCCGCAATATTGAAATCGCCATGCCCGCGCCCATCGACATCACCCCTTTCCTTGAAGTCGGGGCACATGTCGAGGTGAAGAGCAAACACGGCATCTACAGCCTGCCCATCCGCACGGTCGTGCCCGTAGGCGATGCAGTGTCCCGCATGGTGGAGGTGCGCCTGAGCGCAGACGCCAGGGACTGGACGGTCAGCACACCTGTGATGATCAGCTTGCCCAAAGGCCCCAAGGTAACGGCCATCGCCGTCCCGCGGGATGCGCTCATCATAAAGGGCGGCAGTGTATATCTGTTCAAGGTGGGCACAGATGGCACTGCCCAACGTGTAGAGGCTGATATAAAGGCCACCGTGGGACTGTGGGTTGCGCTGGCGAGTGGCGTTGAGGCGGGCGATCAGGTGGTGGTGCGCGGCGGCGAACGACTGCAACCGGGCCAGGCGGTTATGACCACTGCCCACCTGGGTGCCCAAAGCGCCAATAGTTGATAAAGAGAGAGGGCCCAAACGGGCCCTCGGGCTTTTTAAGGAAACGCTGCCTCAAGCCGCTTTTTTAGGCGAGCCGTCCGTCAGCAGTTTTTTTGCTTTATCCAGAAAACCGGCCGGGGCAGACGACTTGATCTCAATCGTTTTTGGCCGTTTTTCCTCCGGCACGTCCCGCACCAAGTCAATGGTTAGAAGGCCGTCAGAAAGATGCGCCCCCTTAACTTCCACATGGTCAGCCAACTGGAACTCAGTTTTGAAATTGCGCTCCGCAATGCCGCGATGAAGGTACTCACCGCCCGTCTCCTTTTGTTTTTTTCGCCCTAAAATGGTCAAGAGATTTTCCTGCGTCTGGATTTCAATTTCTTCACGCGAAAATCCTGCCACGGACATGGTGATGCGATACCGGTCATCGCCATCCATCATGATGTCATAAGGCGGGAAAGAAGAAGCCGGGTCAGCCTGCTTTTGCGCCGCGTCGAGCAAACGCGCCAGCCGGTCAAAACCGATGGTTGTTCGAAACAGGGGATCAAAATAGGAATGTGTCATAGCTTACATCCTCCGTTGAGCAATGTTCACCGTATTTGCCGGCCCAGTAGCGGCGCCGACACAAAAAACTTAGGGAGCAATTCTCAGGTTTCAAGGGGAAAGAGGCAGGCCCAGAAGATGGCTATGTGCAGCATCGCACGCCTGCGGTATAAGAGTATGAAATCACGAGAAAAAGGATGCCGGAAATGGCCGACGCGACGCACACCATTCCTCTCGCCGACCTGGCGCTGGCCCTTGTCCCTGTCACTGTGGTGATCGCGGTCCTTCACATCTGGTCACGCGACGCGAAAGAAACCCTCTATGGCTTTGCGCGAATGATCCTGCAGCTATCGCTGATCGGCTATTTTCTGGTTTATCTGTTTGCCGCCGACACGCCCTGGCTGGTTGTCGGGGTACTGGCCATCATGGCGCTTGTGTCCAGCTGGATATCCCTTCGGACCACCAGACTATCGAGGCGCGCCCTGTACCCCTTCGCGCTTATGTCCATTGCCCTTGGGGGCGGATCAGTACTGACAGTGATCACACAAGGCGTCCTGCGCCCGGACCCCTGGTTCACGCCTCAGGTGATGATCCCACTTGCAGGCATGATTTTCGCCGCTTCCATGAACAGTGTGAGCCTGGCATCAGAGCGCCTGGCGGCTGAAATGAGGCGGGGCGATGACTATGAAACCGCCCGCCCGGTAGCCCTGAAAGCCGCCCTGATCCCGATCACCAACAGCCTTTTTGCTGTCGGGCTGGTATCGCTACCCGGCATGATGACAGGCCAGATCCTGTCAGGAGTGTCGCCGCTGGTGGCCGCTCGCTACCAGATCATGGTGATGTGCATGATGTTCGCCGCTGCCGGCCTGTCTGCCACGCTCTTCCTGCTGTTCATCAGGCGCCACATGGAAAAGACCGCCCGATAGCAAGCTGCAGCGGTACTGGGTGTTATTGCACCGTCAACGCAACAGCGGTGAATTTCGGCACTTATAATGCGCTGGCCCAGCAAGCCAGTGACAGCACGGGAAACATCGAGGTCAACTGCGGATCGGACACCATCGGGGACAGCATCACCTATCTTGTATCCCTCAGCATGGGCGAGAACGGCAAAAAGACCGACAGGAAGCTGGCCGACGACCGCAAGACACTGTTCTACAACCTGTTCACGGACGTAAGCCACACCGCTATCTGGGCCGACGGCACAGGGTGCACATCCGTTGTGTCTGACGGTTACACCTTGTCGCTCCTGTGCTGCGAAGTCCGGAATTACACGGTCTATGGGCGCATTGCCGCGGGCCAGAATGCGGCCCCCGGCCTATATTCTGATGCCATCATCGTGACCGTTGAGTGGTAGCGCACCCACCCAGCGGCAACCGACGTCAGCTAGCCTTTCGCCATGATGGTTTCCATTTCCTGGAACAGAGCTTTGGAGCGCACGGCTTCACCTCGCCCTTCCGTCAGCTTGCTGACAGCGACTGACACAATCAAGCTAACCACAAAGCCGGGCAGCATCTCATAGAGGTTGTCAGAAAGCGACTTGCCACCGATGGTAATGGGCGCATAGATCCAGAACAGCACAGTCGCCGCCCCTGCGATCATGCCCGCCATTGCGCCATCCCGTGTCATATGGCGCCAGTGAAGGCTGAGAAGGATCAGCGGCCCGAAGGCTGCACCAAAGCCCGCCCAGGCGTTGGACACCAATGTCAGGATCGTGCTTGACCGGTCAAACGCCAGGCCAATAGCCACCAGCGATACCGCCAGAACCGAGATACGCCCTACCAGCACCAGCTCTTTCTGGCTCGCCTCTTTCCTAAGGAAAGTTTTGTAAAAGTCTTCCGTCAGCGAACTGGACGAAACCAGAAGCTGGCTTGAAATCGTAGACATGATGGCTGCCAGGATGGCGGCCAGCAGGAACCCCGCGATATAGGGGTGGAACAACAGTTCCGACAGCACAATGAAAATGGTCTCAGGGTCAGCGAGGCTGAGGCCATTCTTTATCACATAAGCGAGGCCAACGATACCCGTGGCCACGGCGCCGATCACCGTGATCAGCATCCAGCTCATGCCTATATTGCGGGCGATGCCCACATCCTTCAGCGTACGGATCGCCATGAAGCGCACGATGATATGCGGCTGGCCAAAATAGCCGAGCCCCCAGGCGAGGCTGGAGACAACGCCCGCAATCGTGAGCCCGCCAAACATATTCAGAAGGCTGCTGTCCGCCTCGCCGATGGTGTTCGCGATCGAGCCACCGCCGCCCATATCGAAAAAGGCGACGATCGGCACGAGGACAAGGGCGACAAACATGATACAACCCTGCACGAAGTCCGTCAGGCTGACGGCCAGGAAACCACCAAACAAGGTGTAGGCCACAACAACGCCAGCGGTCGCAAACAGGCCCACTTCATAAGACATGCCGAAGGACGCTTCGAACAACTTGCCGCCAGAGACCACCCCCGCCGACGTATAGAGCGTGAAGAAAATGATGATCACCACGGATGACAGGATGCGCAGCATGTGCGAACGGTCATGGAAGCGCTTTTCGAAATAGTCCGGGATGGTGATGGCATCATCTGCGATCTCCGTATAAACGCGCAGGCGTGGAGCCACATAAAGATAGTTGAGGAACGCCCCGGCCATCAGCCCGACCGCGATCCAGGCGCTTGACAGCCCCGAGACATAGACCGCCCCCGGCAGGCCCATCAGCATCCAGCCGCTCATGTCAGACGCTCCCGCAGAAAGGGACGCGACAGCAGGGCTTAGTTGCCTGCCGCCCAGCATGTAGCCGGATACGTCATCGGTGGATTTCTTGTAGGCATACAGCCCGATCCCCATCATCAGGATGAAATAGGCCGCCAGTGAAATCATCACTTCAATTTGCATTGTCTCCTGCCCTTCTGGTCATTGTCAGTTTTTGTGCAAACGCCCGGTCACTGAAGGTGCCGGGCGCCAGATGTTCAGTGTTCGGTTTGCGCACTAAGGCCGTGTCTGCCCGTCGCCGTGCACCTTATATTTAAACGTGGTCAGCTGCTCGAGCCCCACTGGGCCGCGCGCATGCATCTTGCCTGTGGCGATGCCGATCTCAGCGCCCATGCCGAACTCACCCCCATCCGAGAACTGGGTGGACGCATTATGCATCACCACGGCGCTATCAATCATATTCATGAATTGGTCGGCGGCGGCCTGGTCTTCCGTCACGATGGCGTCGGTGTGCCGGGACGAATGCTGATCCACGAATGAAATGGCGTTTGAGACACCGTTCACAAGCTTCACTGAGATTATGGCATCCAGATATTCGGTACTGAAGTCATCCTCAACGGCTTCCTTGATACGGTCGTCAATGGTCATCGCAAGGCCGTCACCGCGGAATTCACAATCCGGCATGGCATCCAGAAGGCGTGGCAGCACATCTGGCGCTATCTCACGGTCGACCACAAGACTTTCGGTGGCGCCGCAAATGCCTGTGCGGCGCAGCTTTGCGTTTTTCACAATAGCCACCGCTTTGTCGATATCTGCTGCAGCGTGAATATAGGTGTGGCAGTTGCCGTCCAGGTGCTGCAGCGTCGGCACTTCGGCCTGCTCGGTCACCAGCTTCACAAGCCCCTTGCCGCCCCGCGGGATCACCAGGTCAACATAGTCCGCGCACTTCAACAGGTGCGTGACCGCCGCCCGGTCGCGGGTGTCGACGAACTGGATGACATCCTCTGGCAGGCCAGCTTCCTTGAGGCCCTGTTTCATGCAGGCCACAATCGCGCTGGTCGAATGGTAGCTTTCAGATCCACCCCGCAGGATCACCGCATTCCCGGACTTCAGGCACAAGGCACCGGCGTCTGCGCCCACATTCGGGCGACTTTCATAGACCATGCCGATCACGCCAATAGGCACCGCCACACGCTCAACCTTCAACCCGTTCGGACGGTCAAACATCGCAAGCTGGCGACCAACCGGGTCAGGCAGTTCCGCGATTGCCTCGAGCGCTACAGCCATCGCCTCTACCCGGCCATCATCAAGGACAAGGCGGTCGATGAACGCGTCCGGACGGCCTTCTTCCCGCGCACCCGCAACATCACGTTCGTTTGCCGCAATGATCAGCTTCCTGTCAGCCCGCAGCGCACCTGCCGCAGCCAACAGGGCGGCATTTTTCTGCGCGGTCGTCGCGGTCGCCAGCTTTTTGGACGCCACGCTCGCGCGCTTGGCCAGCAGGTGGACATAGTCTTTGATTTCATTCGACAGGGAGGTCATGAACGGCTCCGTATTGTTATCAGTGGGTGGGGAAATGCGGCGGATAGCCAGCGTCACTTGAGTTCGAGCGCGCGCTGGTATGCGGCCTCGGTCGTGCTTTTCATCAACAGGTCCAGCATATGGTCCTGCCGGAGCTGGTCGAGCCCGGCCTGCGTGGTGCCGCCCTTGCTGGTGACCGACGTTCGCAGCTCGCTGATCGGCGCGTCGGTTGATGCCGCCATCTCAGTTGCGCCGACCATGGTCTGGATAACCAGTGTACGGGCATCCTGATCAGAAAAGCCAAGGGTCTTGGCGCCTTCGATAAAGCTCTCGATAAACTGGAACACATAGCCAGGACCGCTGCCTGAGACAGCCGTGAGGCGGTCAAGTTCGTCTTCCGAACGCACCCACACGGCCTTGCCGATAAGGCCCATCAGATCCGCAACGGTTTCCTTCAGGTCTGCCGGGCAGTCAGGGCTGGCATAGATGCCGGTGGCCCCTTTGCCAATCAGCGCCGGCAGGTTAGGCATCACCCGGATGATGGGCACGTTCCCAAGGACGCGCCGGAGGCTATCAAGGCTGAACCCCGCAGCGATGGAAACCATGCATCCACCATCCTTGAGACGCGCGGTATAGCCCGGCATTACATTGTCGATCATCTGTGGCTTGACCGCGATGATGATCATATCGAATTGGTCAGCGCCCAGCGCTGACGGCGCCTTGAGCACCCGAACGCCAGCAGGCGCATCTGGCCCGGCTGGGTCGACAACGGTGAACCGAATATCCTCACGGGCGCTCCAACATCCAAGCATTGCCCCGCCCATGCGGCCGCATCCGACCATAAGAATATCCATTCACCTGCTCCTTTTCCTGTCGCCTTGCGGCAGCCTGTTGGTTTTGCCCAAGCGGACTGGCTCGACAAAGGTCCGGTCGCTCGGCTGTCGCTAAATATTAGAATTCGAATGATATTTTCAAGGCTTAATTTCAAAAAGGTCAGAATTACTGACGCATAATTATAGCATAAATCACTGTTATATATTGGATAATCGCAATATCCCGGACATTTGTTTCAGGTGAATTTAATTTTAATTCAAAATATTTCTGGCATATTCTTGCGCCGCCCCCTATATGAAGGGCCGAGATTTGGCCATGAAAAGGAGATTCTGTTTTGTCTATGTCCAAGCGTATCGTTGTCAAAATCGGCTCAAGCCTGTTGGCGCACAGCCAGGAGCTAACGCTTCGGTACGCCTTCATGCACGGCCTGATGAGCGACATCGCGCGCTTAAAGGAACAAGGCTATGAAGTGGTGCTCATGTCCTCTGGCGCCGTTGCGCTGGGCCTGAACGCCATCGGCAAAACACCGGAAGACGCCGGCATCCTGGACAAACAGGCTGCAGCGGCCTTTGGCCAGCCACTCTTGCTGAACGCCTACAAGCAGGTGGCGCACGAGTTCGGCTTTGATATCGCACAAATCCTTGTGACGCTGGGCGATATGGAAGGCCGACGCCGCTTCATCAACATCAAAAACACGCTTGAGCGCCTGTTCGAGAACGGCATCATGCCTATCGTGAATGAAAACGACACGGTGACGACAGAAGAGTTGCGCGTGGGCGATAACGACCGCCTGGCCGCGAAGGTTGCGCAGATGATCCAGGCAGACCATCTGGTGCTGCTGACAAGCATCGACGGCCTGTATGACCGGCCCCCGTCAGAACCGGGGGCGAAGTTCATCGAGAAGCTTGAAGATGTCAGCACCTATCTTGAGGCGACAACAGGCACCAATGCGCTCGGCAGCGGCGGCATGTACACCAAACTGCAGGCAGCCAACATGGCCCAGCACGCCGGTTGCAGCACCATCATCGCGGAAGGGATCATCGAACGCCCAATCCTCTCAGTCCTTGAAGGCGAGCGTCGTCATACCCACTGCACCGCGATCGGCACACCGGCCTCTGCGTGGAAAGTCTGGCTGACCAACCGGCTACAGGTTGCAGGCAGCCTGATCCTGAAACAAAGCGCCGCAGATGAGCTGGTGTCCAGCCCGCAAGCCATCAAACATACGGATATCGTTTCGGTTTCCGATACGTTCCAGAAGGGCGACATCCTTCACATCTATGATGAAAAAGGCCAGGAAATCGCACGCGGGTTGACAAACTTCGGGTCCGACGAAGTGCTTGTGCTGGCCCGTCACCCAGAAGCAACCACAGCAGAACTGCTTGGTTACTCCGCCGTGCCGGATGTGATTGCCCCTAAGAATCTCGTGATCCTGAATGACAATCACCTGTCGTGGGACGTCCCAACAGCAGATCTGCTTCAGGTCGCGTCCTGACCTTGACCTGCCACGCCTCGCGTTACTCCTTACGCGGGGCAGCCTTGTCATAGTTGAAGGTTTTCGGAACATCCGCCCCGCCCGAAATGATGAAGGACATGGCTTCATCCATCTTCCAGTTGGTGGGCGTGACATATTCCACCGGCACGATCTCAAGATAGCCTGAGGTAGGGTTGGGCGTCGTGGGCACATAGACCGCGGCAAGCTCACGCCCGGTTGTTGTATCCTTGAAGGTACGGGTCACCAGTCCCACGGTTTTCATGTCACGGGACGGAAATTCGATTAGCACCACGCGTTCCACATCGTTGGAGCTGGACTGCACCGCATCCGCCAGCCGTTTGATGGTCCGGTAAATCGATTTAGCAACCGGGATACGGTCGACGGTGTCTTCAAACACCTTCAAGAGCTTCTGCCCCACATAACGGGAGGCCAGCCATCCCACCACATAAAACAGCAGAAGCAGCACAGTCACCGAAAGGGATGTGTTAAAGAGCGGCGATTTGATAATGTCATAGAGGCCGTCGGAAGGCTGGATGGTTGCCGTCATCCATTTGATGATCGGCGCCGCCAGCTCGTTGATGAATTTCAGGATCACATTTACCAGCAGCAGGGTCAGCCAGATAGGAATCAGCGTAAACAGCCCCACCAGCATGTTGCGGCGAACCTGTATCAGAAGCGACGGCCGTTTTTCACTGTCCATGATGTGTCTCTCCCCTGGAGCGTTTGGATATCCTCCATGCGCTACCCTATACCAGAGTCCATGGCAATAGAATCCGCAAGCTGACAAACAGCTTGCTTGCAACACCCGCCACAGACGCAACATCAATCCGGCGGCAGCTCATCCCACTTGGTGCTGGCCGCCACCTGAGGTACACTGAAGGCTTTCGAAGCTGGCAGGAGGCCGGGTGACCACACACCGTATTCTCATTCTCGCGATCTTGCTGACATTTGGGATGCGCCCTGCCGGGGCGCAAGACCAGACCTGCACAAGCTTGTCTGTCAGCGGCCCGCCGGAATATTTCCCGCTTTCTTATGAGGAAGACGGTACCATCAAAGGCGTGGGCATTGATCTGGCGCTTATGGCCGCGGATGAAGCTGGCATCCCCATTGAACTGAAGCTCAAGGGAAGCTGGGCACGGGTATTGCAGCAGCATGCCCTCGGAAACCTGGATATCGTTGTCGGCCTCTACCACACAATGCCGCGCGAAGAGACCATGCTGTTCCTTCCAGCCTTCTGGAGCGAGGAAACCCAGATCGTGATGCACCGGGACAAGCCGATAGATTTTCGCGCGTGGGATGACCTGAAGGCGTACCGCGGCGTCACCGTTTCAAGCGACAGCCGCGGCGACCGCTTTGACGCCTTTATGCGCAAGGAACTCAACATGCTTTATGTCCATAGCCAGGAACTGGCCTTCAACCTACTGAAGGCTGGCCGCGTGGACTATATGCTGACCGGACAGTATTCCATGTTCGAGACTGAGGATTTCGGGCCAGGCGGCGCCTTCATGCTGCACCCGGCACCGGTGGACGCGCACAAGGTCTATATGGCCTTCTCAAGGAAGTCTCCCTGCATTGGCCTGGCGCCCAGATTCAGTGCGGCCCTGACGAAGCTGATTGAGGCAGGCAAGGTCGCGCCGCTGTTTGCCAACCATCCCGTGGCAAACCACAAAGTGACCATAGAATAGCGGCGCTCAGGCCAGCTGGAAGATGAGCTTGGTTTTCTGGTATCTTCTAATGAAAATAAATGGTGGTCGGTATTGGGTTCGAACCAACGACCTCATCGATGTCAACGATGCGCTCTACCAACTGAGCTAACCGACCGTACCATTCAATTCGGAAGGCCCACCCATGCCTTGGGGACATTTAACAGGTGGGAACGGGCCAGTGTTTACACCGCAGCCCGCGACCACGCAAGCCAAATTTTATCACATGAAAGCCACGCAAGTTGGGCGATGACTTCTGCAGCAATTCGCGATAGTCTGACACCATGACAGAAGACAGCCGTACGAAAAATGGCAGCTTTGACACAAGCGTGATGAGCGAGGAGGTGCCCGCGCCGTACCTGTGTCGCCCCACATCCACGCCGACTCCTTTCATTTTCACCCTGCCCCATAGCGGTCGCTATTACCCGCAGGCCATGCGCCGGGCCACTCACCTGTCAGACCACACCCTGCGCCTGTCGGAAGACGCTTTCGTTGACCAGCTGTTTGAGCATGCACCGCAATGTGGCGGCACGCTTCTTGTCGCCACCCATGCCCGCGCCTATCTCGACCTGAACCGGGACGAGCTGGAACTGGACCCCACCATGTTCACCCCCATGCTTGACGAGGCCGCTGTGCAGGAAACCCACCGCGTGAAGGCCGGGCTTGGCATCATCCCGAAACTGGTGGCCGAAAACGTGCCCATCTATACGAAACCGCTGCCCGCGCGTGAGGCATTCTTCCGGATTGAAAGTGTCTACAAGCCTTATCACAACAAGCTTGCCGCGCTGATAAGCGCCCGCCAGCAGCAGTTTGGCTATGCGGCCTTGATCGACTGCCATTCCATGCCGTCTGAACAAAAGGGCGGGCGACACCAGGGCCCTGATATTGTGCTGGGGGACAACTGGGGGGCCGCCTGCAGCCGCGACCTGACCTCAATCGCCGAGGAACTCCTGATCCGCATGGGATTCCGGGTGCGCCGGAACGTGCCCTACTCGGGCGGTTTCACCACGCAGCATTATGGCAACCCGCACCAAGGCCGCCACGCGCTTCAGATTGAAATCAACCGCGCCATCTATATGAATGAGGCTACAATAGAACCCTTGCCAGCTTTTGAAGAAATTCGTGATAAACTTCAGCGGTTTAGCCAAAAGCTGATGGACCGCTTTGCAGAGATGCAGGCAGCTCGGCGCCAAGCTGGCCAGGCGCTCGCCGCCGAATAATATTCAGCAATTCGCAGCCTTCCCCAAAGCCGCTGTTTTCCAAGCCTCGCGGCAACCCCAGCCATTGCCGAAAGTTGCGCACATTAGCAGATAAAGAAACATAATTTCTATTTCTGGACCCAAGAGTTCACAAGTGTTTCAAAAACAACACTTTTTAACTTTTCTTGGCACCAGCAAGAAAAAGGGGCCTTTTTCTGAGCTTTTTATTCCTAAAGCAGGCTTACTATCCGTCTTTGTAGGTATCGAGTGCATTCGCTGCGCTTCTGGGAGGTTGGCAGCGAATAACTGAAACCACATCTTTAAAAACACGGAGGGGTTCTGTGGACACCATGAAAAAAATCCTATTAGGTACCTCCTGCGTTGCAATGGCATCGGTTCTGCCGACGGTTGCTGCAAACGCACAGGAAAGTACTTCAGCCGATGACGGTTTTGCCATTGAAGAAGTTGTTGTTACCGGTTCGCGCCGGGCAGCGCGTTCTGCGGCAGACACGCCAGCACCAGTTGATGTAATCAGCGCAGACCAGTTTGCAAACCAGGGCGACGGTGATATGTCGAACCTGCTGCGGACTGTTGTGCCATCCTATAACGTAAACGCACAGCCGATCTCGGATGCTGCGACACTCGTTCGCCCAGCCAACCTGCGAGGCCTCGCGCCTGACCAGACGCTGGTTCTGTTGAACGGCAAGCGTCGTCACCGTGCGGCGGTTATCTCCTTCCTTGGCGGCGGCCTGTCTGACGGCGCACAAGGTCCGGACATTTCCGTTATTCCAGCGATCGCCCTGAAGCAGGTTGAAGTTCTGCGTGATGGCGCCGCTGCGCAGTATGGTTCCGACGCCATCGCAGGCGTGATCAACTTCCAACTTCGCGATGATGCCGAAGGCGGTACCGTGGAAGCCAAATGGGGTCAAACCTATGAAGGCGACGGTGACCAGCGCATGTTTGCAGCCAACATCGGCCTGCCTCTGGGCCCAGACGGCTTTGCCAACTTCTCCGCTGAGTGGCGCGAGCAAGACCCAACCGACCGCAGCGTCCAGCGTGACGATGCCTTGGACCTGATCGCAAACGGCAACAACGCTGTTCGCCAGCCATATGCCCAGGTCTGGGGTCAGCCTGAAGTACGCGATGACTGGAAAGTCTTCCTGAACGCAGGCCTCAACACCGGTTCCGGCGAAGCCTACATGTTTGGCAACTATGCCGAGCGTGAAGTTGAAGGCGGCTTCTTCTTCCGTAACCCGGACACCCGTTCCGGCGTTAACGTATCCGGCACCCAGCGCCTTGTTGGTGACATGACGCCAGACGACGGCATCACCTGCCCGGGCGGTATCAACTTCAACGAAGGCGAAGCCACCACCGGTACAGTTGCCAACCCGATCATCGTGGGCGCAGCCAACGAAGATGCGCTGCTGGCACAAGTGTTCGCTGATCCGAACTGTTTCGTGTTCAACGAAATGTTCCCAGGCGGCTTTACGCCACAGTTCGGCGGCAAGCTGAACGACGCAGCGATCGCCCTTGGCTACCGCGGTGAAATGGACAGCGGCCTTACGTATGATGTGTCCATGCACGTTGGTCGCAACCAGGCTGACTTCTTCATCAACAACACCGTGAACCCAAGCCTTGGTTCCGGTACGCCAAACAACTTCGCGCTTGGTTCCTACATTCAGCTTGAAAAGAACTTCAACGCCGATCTGTCCTACCCGATCGATGTTGGCTTCTTCTCTGACCTGAACGTGGCAGCTGGTTTCGAGTGGCGTGAAGAGCAGTTCGAAGCACGCATCGGCCAGACGGAATCCTGGGAAACCGGCATTCTCGCTCAGCCATTCTCGCTCGAAAACGATCTCGGAGAGACTATCAACGGCACGCAAGGCTTCGGCATTGGCGCTAACGGCTTCTCCGGCTTCAGCCCACAGGTTGCAGGCGAATGGGACCGTACCAACATCGCGCTTTATCTCGATATGGAAGCAGACGTAACCGAGGACCTGATCCTGGGTGCAGCTCTGCGCTGGGAAGACTTCTCTGACTTTGGTTCCACGACCAACTTCAAGGTTACCGGCCTCTATAAAGTGACCGACAGCTTCCGGATCCGCGGCTCCATCAGCTCCGGCTTCCGGGCACCAACTGTTGGTCAGCAGCAGGTTGTAAACATCTCGACTGTGTTCGAGGAAGTTGACGGCCGTCTGCAACTGGCTCAGCGTGGTACCATTCCACCGACCAACCCGGTATCCATCTCCAAGGGCGCGCAGCCTCTTGGCCCAGAAAAGTCTGATGCCTTCACATTTGGTGCATCTGTCGATATCGGCACTGCATCCCTGACGGTTGACTATTTCAACATCAAGCTCAAAGAGCGGATCACCCAGTCTGCAACCCAGGTGCTGAGCGCTGCAGAGCGTCAAGCCCTTGTGGACAGTGGTGTAAGCTTCGCAGCTGACCTCGCGGCCTTCCGCTTCTTCGTGAACGACTTCGATACCCGCACGCAGGGCATCGACGTTGTAGCCACGATCCCAGTTGACCTGTTCGAGGACGGTTCCACGAACATCGCGATTGCAGGGAACTACACGAAGACGAAAGTGATCGACTTCAACCCGGCAACCCTCGATGACCTGCGTATCCGCCAGCTGGAAGAAAACCTGCCACGGACCCGCTTCAACGCGACGTTCACGCACGCGACCGACAAATGGCGCATGCTGGCACGGGTTAACTACTATGGCAGCTATTGGGAAGCACACCTGGATAGCGGCGGTCTGCCAATTGATGCTGGCGCCGAGTTCACTCTCGATGCCGAATTCGGTTACAATGTGATGGAAAACCTGGAAGTTGTTGTTGGTGCGAACAACCTGTTCGACAACTACCCAGATGCAAACCCATGGGCAGGCGTAGCAGGTGCCGCTTACCCGGTAACCTCACCAATGGGCTTCAATGGCGGCATGTACTATGTACGCGCACGCTACACTTTCTAAGATTTGATCCACACTCAGGATCATCAGGGGCGCTTCGGCGCCCCTTTTCTTTTGCGGCGAACATGTGAGGGACCACGCCGATTTCTTTTGCGGCCAATCGATCACGCCAGGCACTTTGTTGCTTTTGCAATTTTCTACTCATAAGTGAAAATCCGGCAGGGCGCGAAAAACTCGGCCTATAGCTACTCACGCGCCATTGGGTTCCATCGGGACCACAAAGCGATATATTCTCCCTGCTGCAGCCAGGCGTGCAGATACCATGCGGCGCGCCATCACCCTAGAGAGCCAGAGGCGGCGCGGCAGGTAAGCAAAAATGCCACAGCATCTGAGAATTTTTGTGCTGGATAAAAAGAGGCCACGCTTTCGCGTGGCCCAGGCTCAGGGAGGAAACGCCCACGGAGGGCATTCGCGGGGGCTACCCGCTAAGCAATAAGATAATTGCTTCATACTCAAATTCCAAGTACAGGCTACGTCACGAAACCTTGAGAATCTGTTAATTCCAGATAACTTTATGAAATATATGAATTTTATTTAGTCCCATTTTAGAAATTTTTTTTTCGAAACTTGGCTCAATAGTTGTCCCATACGCTGAACACAGCGGATTTCGGGGAACGACTCATACCAATTCAATTTCTTTGCCAATTTAAATCTGGCGCAAGCCCAATATTTTGTTTGCCCTCCTATATCTATATCAACCTGCCCCCAGACACCGTAGATCGATATCGCCAGCCCACCGAAATCCCGAGCTTGATAGCCTGTTCACCCTGCAGAGCGCCATGCGACGCCTTTCGGCTACCCAAGGCCCCCGTCCCTCAACCCCGCGCAGCAGCCCCGCCGTGTCACACGACATGCATATTACACCCATTGGTAGAGACGACAAAATACCGCCCGGAAACTGCGGTCGGGCCACCCGCCTCCCAAAATTCACGCCTGTATGGACGTGAGGAAACACGATGCCGCCGTTAACCTTTCTTAGAAAGGCTTGAGCTATATTGGGACCTTGGGAAAAATGGGATGCCCTTGCAAACAGGAGGGTACGATTGCGCACAGCAGCGCGTTTGATCGCCGGCTTCTTATTACTGTCGGGTACAGTGGCCGGGGCCGGCCTGGCCACTGAAAGGGTCACTCTTCGTGTTTCAACGATCGTGGTGCCGCCTCTTGTCGTGCATGACAGAGAGAACAACCGCCTCAGCGGCACCGCTTTGGACGCCGTCAGGGCGCTGGCCAACCGGTGCGGCGCCGACGTCGACTTCATCATCACCCCTTCCTGGAACCGTGCCTATATGATGGCGCAGCTCGGTATTGCGGATGGTGTTATCCCCACGAACTTTTCTGAAGAGCGCCTGGCCTATTTTGATTTTCCGTCCGAACCGCTTGTAGACATGAAGCCCAGCCTCATTGTGCGCATAGACAGCCCGGCCAAACGTTTCAGCGGCCTTGACATCCTCAAAGGCAAAAGGATCGGGGTCCGGACCAATGCCCTCCTCGAGAAAGACTTCGATGCATACGTCAGAAGTAACAAGGCAACCCTGGTGGAACGCAGCGACAGCGTGTCACTGGTTGACGAGCTGCTGTCTGGACGGGTGGACTTCATCGCCGACAGTTCCGCCATGATCGTTTATCACCTGACCCGGTCGAAAATCCCGGAGCGAATCCGCGTCCTTGAGCCGCCCCTTGGCGCAAGCGGCCAGTTCCTCGCGCTATCCAAGAAGCGATCAGCGTCCTTCGCACCCGAGACAGATCTGTCGCATTGCTTGCTGACCACCCCCCCTCCCACCCGACCACAAGAACTGAATTAACCTTTCATAGAGGCTATCCCGCTAAGGTACGGTGTGGGACGGTGAGGAAAGTTCAGTGGCTTCGGGCGCAGCACTAACAACATATGGCAGGACACTGCTTCTGGTGACGCTGCTGGCCGTTGCAGGACGCGCCTTGGCCGACACCCGCCCTGTGCTCAAGGTCTCCACCGTGCCCTTGCCTCCTATCATCACGGTTGAGCCGGGGACAGGTCATGTTTCCGGAATGGCAGCCGAAAAAGTCAGACTGATGGCCCAGTCGTGTGGCGCAGACGTGGAGTTCATCACCCCGCCTGGTTGGAGCCGCGCCTTCAGGATGGCGCGCGAGGGTACCACAGACGCCCTGATCCCGACCAACCATTCTGAGGAGCGCACCAGTATCTTCGACTTCCATCCTCATGCTTTGCTCGACCTTGGCCCTGCCCTGATGGTACGCGCAGAAAGCAGTATTACCCGCTATGAAGGGCTGGGGCAGTTGCGCGGCAAACGTATCGCCATCCAGCAAAACATCCTGCTCGAACCCGCATTCGACGCCTTTATCCGCAGCGACCAGGTTAAGCTGACCATCCGCGGCAACGCCACATCGCTAGTGGAGGAGTTGATGACTGGCCAGGTCGACTATATCGCTGATTCAAAAGCGGTTCTTGAGCATTACTTGGGTGAAAGCGGCATCCTCAAGCGGGTCCGCACACTGGAACCCGCCATCGGCACTGCGCCCCAGTACCTGGCCTTCTCGAAAAAACGCTCGACCGTTTTTGCCAAGGGTACGCCTCTTATCGACTGCCTTATGGCGGCAAAACCCTAGCGTCCCTGCCCTTTCCGCTTGCCGCAAGGCGCAAAGACGCGTATAAGCCGCGCAAATCTTTTATTTGGGGGCTTCCGATTTTTGCGGAAGCCTTTTTTAAGTTGGGCCCCCATTGACGGCCCCAGGAAGCAGACATGAGTAAAGACATTCGCAATATCGCGATCATCGCCCACGTTGACCACGGCAAAACCACGCTGGTGGACAACCTGTTCAAGCAAAGCGGCACCGTGCGCGACAACCAACGCGTGGAAGAGCGCGCCATGGACAGCGGCGATCTGGAAAAAGAGCGCGGTATCACCATTCTGGCGAAATGCACCAGCGTGATGTGGGGCAACACTCGCGTGAACATCGTGGACACCCCGGGCCACGCCGACTTTGGCGGCGAGGTAGAGCGTATTCTTTCCATGGTCGACGGTGTGGTTCTTCTGGTGGACGCAGCCGAAGGCCCTATGCCACAAACCAAGTTCGTGACCATGAAGGCACTGGCCTTGGGCCTGAAGCCGATTGTTGTGGTGAACAAAGTGGACAAGCCAGACGGCGACCCAGATGCCGCGACCGACGCCGTGTTCGACCTGTTCGTGAACTTGGACGCTAACGACGAGCAACTGGACTTCCCGGTAATGTATGCTTCCGGCCGCGACGGCTGGTGCGACAACGAACTCGATGGTCCGCGCGAAAACCTGCACCCGCTGTTTGAAAAAATCATCGAACATGTGCCGGCCCCAAAAGTGGTGACCGACGGCAACAAAGACAAGCCGTTCTCCATGCTGATCAGCCTGCTGGACCGCGACAACTTCGTGGGTCGTATCCTGACGGGCCGCGTTGAAACGGGCCGCGTGAAAGTGGGTGACCCGATCCATGCCCTCAGCCGCGACAGCAAGGTGATTGAAACTGGCCGTATTTCCAAACTGCTCGCCTTCCGCGGCCTTGAGCGCGTGCCGGTTGAAGAAGCCGAAGCAGGCGACATTGTTGCTATCGCTGGCCTCACTACCGCGACCGTTGCCGACACCATTGCCGTTCCTGAAGTGACCCAGGCGCTGCACGCAATTCCGGTTGACCCGCCAACCCTCGCGATGACCTTCATGGTCAACGACAGCCCACTGGCGGGCCGTGAAGGCAAGCACGTAACCAGCCGCGTGATCCGCGATCGCCTGATGCGCGAAGCCGAAGGCAACGTGGCCATCGAGGTAACGGAAAGCGAAAGCAAGGATGCATTCGAAGTGGCTGGCCGCGGTGAACTGCAGCTGGGCGTTCTTATTGAGACCATGCGCCGTGAAGGCTTCGAGATGGCCATCTCCCGCCCACGCGTCCTGTTCAAACAGGACGAAAACTGCAAGCGCCTTGAGCCCTATGAAACCGTCCAGATCGATGTGGACGAAGAATACCAGGGCGCCGTTGTTGAGAAGATGTCGCTTCGCAAGGCTGAGCTGACCGGCATGGTGCCATCGGGTGGCGGCAAGGTCCGCCTGACGTTTGACGCACCCGCCCGTGGCCTCATCGGCTATCACGGCGAGTTCCTGACCGACACGCGCGGTACCGGCATCATGGCCCGCGCCTACGACCGTTACGACGCCTACAAGGGCCCGATCCGTGCCCGTCAGCGCGGTGTGCTGATCGCCACTGCCGGCGGCAAGGCCGTTCAGTATGCGCTCTTCTACTTGCAGGAACGCGGTACCATCATGATCAACCACGGCGTTGAAGTATATGAAGGCATGATCATCGGCGAACACAGCCGCGACAATGACCTGGACGTGAACGTGCAGAAAGCCAAGCAGCTCACCAACATGCGCGCCTCCGGCAAGGATGACGCCATCAAGATGAGCACGCCGAAAATCCTGCCGCTTGAAGAAGCGCTGGCTTACATCAACGACGACGAGCTTGTTGAAGTAACGCCAGAGAGCATTCGCCTGCGCAAGCGCTTCCTGTTGCCGCACGAGCGCAAGAAAGCGTCGCGCGCTGCGGAATAGGCCCCAGTTCTGGCTTCATGCCAGTACAGGGAAAAGAAAAATCAAAGGCGGCCCCGAACGGGTCGCCTTTTTTCATGCTTGCTGCGCCTCGCGGCGGAAGCGAAGAAAGGTTTCACCTGCGATCGTCAGCGCCCCACCTGGCGTGAACCCGAAGCGCGTTACCGCCTTGGTGTTCGGTCTTCCTGGCGGCAACAAGATGGTTATCGGCGTTTCCCCAAGGTTATCCGAAGCCCAATCAAGGGTATGGGTGAATATTCTGCGGCCCCAGCCCCAGAAATCAGGATGCAGCACGAGGGCGAAGTCGGCATCACCCCCCTCAGGCTGCAAACCACCCCACCCGGCGAACTGATCCCCGATCAGGAAGGCCCATGGACCATAGCCGTGTTCCTCCCAAAGCCTTGTCTTTGCCGCGACAAACGCCCTGCAATCCTCAACCGAGAAATCGGGCCGCAGGAGCGGCATATGCTGGCGCACCAATGGATTGGTCATCAGCGCCATCAGCTTTTCTTCCTTGATCGTGGAAAGGGGTACAAAGTCGATATCGGCCATATCCGGGTTCCAGCAATGGGTAATTCGGGCACCTCCGTATCATGCCAAAGCCGCACGCCCAAAAAACAAAGCTGTGATGTTTAGGGAAATAAACGGCTTACCGCCTGCCTGCATCATTCCATCGCCTTTTTAATGCCGTATTAATCCGTATCTTGTAATGATGGAAATCATCACCAAATAAGGTGAATAAGAGGCCCACAAAGAGGGGCCATAAAAACACGACACACCAACCCCAAAGGGGTGGTAACGACAAGCGAAGGAAACGACAATGCAGCATAAGCCTGAACCAACCTATGGCATGACCAAAGCACAATACGCCCAGAAACTGGCGGAATGGGAAGCCTCCCAGTCCTTTCAGCCCGGCGAAGGCTTCTTCGCGCGCTTCAAGAAAAAGCGCGGCTAACAGCTACCCCGCTGATCCCAACGAAAGCCCGATACCGCAGCATGAAGCCTCATGCTGCGCGTTCCCGCACGTCTATCCCACGCAATTAAAAGGAGCGCGGGGCATTAACAGCTGGGAAAGGTCTTGGCCCTATACTGGGCTTATGGTTGGGGAAATGGCACTGCGGAGGCCCTGAATTGCTAATCGTAACTGGCCTGATTGAGATATCGCCCGAATACCGCCGCGAGGCCACGGAAGCGTTCGAAAGGTTCGTCCGCGCCGCCCGCGAGGAATTCGGCAACATCACCTACCAGATGTCGGAAGACATCGATATGCCGGGCAATTTCCGTTTCTATGAGGAATGGGAGGCCAAAGAAGCCCTCGCGCGGCATCTGAAATCGGATAACACGGCGAAGTTCCGCCAGGCGCTTGCGGGCATGCAGATCTTGTCGATCAACGTGAAACGCTATGAAGCAAGGCCGGTAAAACTGTAGTAACAACGCCAGATAAGATTTGACGCGCCACAGCCTGGCGTGTTCATAAGGGACTGCTGGGGAATTGGGAGAGGGTTATATGACCGACCGCAAGGTACAGGTTTTTTTCTACGGATCATTCATAAGCCTGAGCGTGCTTGAAGAAGCAGGCATCAAGAAGCGCGCCTTCGCGCCTGCCTGCATCCATGGCTATGAGATGCTGATGCAGCCTGTTGCCAACCTGCATGAGAACGGCGACGGCGTTGTATACGGCATTCTGGCGAACCTCACCCATGACGAGCTAGATACGCTCTATAACACGCACCTTTCATCCTTCACGGACTATAAGTACAAGCCCGAAGCCATGCTGGTGACCACCCGTGGCGGCAAGATCGTGCCAGCGCTTGTATATGTGTGCGATAACATGAAGCCAGAACAGGCCAGCACGGAATATATCGAAAAGGTCCTGAAGGCCGCCAAAAGCTATGGCTTCCCGGGCTGGTATATCGATCACATCGAAAGCCACCGCCCCATAGACGACCCGAAGAAGCGCAACTAGGGCGTCAGAATCCTATCCAGGCTGCCGTCAGCACGCATGGCCTCGACCTCCCGCTGCAGCATCACCGCCGTACAGCGCAGAGCCTCATGGTCCTGCAGCACCAAAGCGGTTTCCTTGGTCATGATCGGATGGTCCTGGTCATAGACCACCCCTGAGACCTTCTTGTCCCGGATAAAGGCCAGCGCGTCGCCAGACGCAACCAGCGCCACATCCACACGCCCGCGCGACAAGGCATCCAGGTTGCTGGCCGCCGTTTCCGCCAGCCGCATGGTATGAATGGCCGGGTTATCTGTCAGTACTTTCGGAAAGGAATAGACAAACGGCAGGCCCACCGTCAGGCCTTCCAGGTCGCCTATGGTTCTTGGCACCTCGCGGCCTTCCTGCACGAAAGCATAGATGGGCCGCCCGCTGATCTTCACCCGTACATCAGACAGGTTCGGGTCAAAGTTGGACCAGACCAGATAGGCGTCATAATGCTTGTCGATGAAATGCCGCTGCGCGCGCTTGTCTGAATGGACTTCGAGGTCATAACGCATGGGCGTGCGGGCCGACAGCTCTGCAAGGAGCTTCACATAGGTCCCTTCCGTGGGACTTTCAACCAGATTGCCCAAAACGCCGCCAACGATGCTGATATGGGTCTGGCTGGTATCCCAGCTGCAGGCCGGCATATGAGCCATCGCAGGCCGGGCCGTCACCGCGCTGCCTGCCATCACCATAGACCATATCCAAGCGTACCATGCGTTCATGCCACCAATCCTATTTCAGATGGTTTAACAAGGGATTAGCAAGAACCACCCCCGATTGCACTGCCTCGCGCAGGCCGTTCATAAAGAGGCTTTTCTGTCTTGGAAATGCCTTCCCCTGGGCCTGAACAACAAAAAGGCCCGCAGCAAACTGCAGGCCCTTGAGCTATTCTGGTCTGGCGCTTGATCAACTGCGCAGCCGGTTCAGGAAGCGGTTGACCGAATCCTCCAGGATGCTCGCCTGATCGGTCAGGCCACCCGTGCTCTCGTTCACCACATTGGCGGCACCGGCACTCTTTTGCGCCATTTCCTGCACCCGGCCAACGTTCTGGCCAAGGTTAGCGGTACCCTGGCTGGCGTTCTGGACGCTGCGGCCAATCTCGCCGGTAGATGCCTCCTGTTCCACCACGGCGGCTGCGATCATGCCGGAAATCTCGCTCACCTGGTTGATGGTACGGTGAATTTCGTTCACGCCGTCCACCGTTTCCTTGGTGGCCGACTGCATGGCCGCAACCTGCTCTTCAATTTCCTGCGTGGCGCGCGCGGTCTGGTTTGCCAGGCTCTTTACTTCGTTGGCGACAACGGCAAAGCCTTTGCCTGCCTCACCGGCCCGAGCCGCCTCAATTGTGGCGTTGAGCGCGAGGAGGTTGGTCTGTTCGGCGATGTCATTGATCAGGTGAACCACTTCGGCAATCCGCTCCGACGCGCTGGCAAGTGAGCCCACGCGTTCAGCAGCGGCTTGGGTCACTGTCATGGCATTGATGCTGATGGAATTGGCCTGCTCCACCTGCGTGCGGATCTCGCCAATGGCGCCCGTCAGGCCCTCTGTGGCCTCCGCCACAGAGATCATATCCTGGCTTGTGGCGTCCGTTGCGCTGGCCGCTGCGCTGACCTCCATTGTCGTCTGCTCGATCGCGTCGGTCATTGTATCCGCCGCCATCTGCAGTTCGGCCACCGCACCCGAAAGCGACTGGATCACGCCAGAGACTTCACTTTCAAAGCTGTCAGCCAGATCGGCGCGCATGCTGTCGCGCTCAACCTTCATCTGGCGCTCTTTGTCCTGCTGTTCCTGCAGGCGTCGCGTTTCCTCTGCATGGCGGCGATCCTCTTCCTCACGTTCCGCTGCAGCTTGCTGGGCCTTGGCATCGTCGGCTTCCTGGCGCAAGCGCTCCGTCTCAAGCGCATTCTGGCGCAGGAATTCGGCAGCCTGTGCCATGGCTGCGATACCATCGCTATGGTCGGTATCCGTTACCGGCTTGTCATACTTGCCTTCAGACAGATATTTCAGTTCCGTTTGCAGACGCCTGAGGGGCCCCATAACACTGGCCGTGATCGCCCATGAAAGCGCGAAAATCGCGGCAATCAGGATGGCCGTAACCACATAGACAAGGTTCTGGTGGCTTTCGAACTGGGCCTGCGACACACGCCCAGCCTGCAATTCGGCCACCAAGGTAGAAAATTCCCAGACAATAAAGACCATGCCGATAAAGGCCAGAATAGTCAGCGTCCAGATCCGGACATTCACTTTGAAATTACGCAGAAAATTGATCATCTCGATACACAATCCCTAGCCCGGCAAGGCCATCCTAACCCCGTATAAAACTTGCGCCTATTCGGCTCCATAGCACAGTGGGGGGCGGTTGCGTATCAAAATCAGCAGCGACATATCGCCCCTTGATCGCCGCCTGACTGCGCCCCCGGCCCGATCGACCTTGAAAACGGCTCAGGCCACGCCCACATATTTTAAATAAGACAAAAAAATGTCGACACATAGCGAGGATATAGGAGGATTTGATGCGCCTGATATTGGCGATACTTTTCCCACCCCTGGTGTTTTTCACCATTTGGCGCCCTTTTCAGGGCTTACTGAATGCTCTTCTTTGGTTGACCTTCATTGGCTGGCCGGTAGCTGCCATGTGGGCCATTTATGCGTTGAGCCAATACCGCAACGATGAGCTCCGCCGAGAGTTCGACTACGACCGTGGATACGGTCGGCGTTACCGCTATTAGGGGAGGCAACCAATGATCGCTACACTCATTGCTGGCGCCCTGACGGGCTTCCTGGCTGGACGGTATCTTGAAGGAAAAAGCCTGGGCCCCATCGGCGATGGTGCGCTGGGGATGCTGGGCGCCCTTGTTGCCTGGCTGGTCATCGGGCTTCTCGGCTTTGGCGCCCCCAACCTGTTTGGTGCCATCATCACGGGCTTCGCCGGGGCGATCCTGTTGCGCTTTGGCCCACGGCAGGAACATAACCGGGAGCAAGCATCATGATCGGAACACTTATCACAGGCGCCATTGTCGGCTTCCTGGCGGGTCATATTATCCGCGGTGAAGGATATGGCGCACTCGGCAATATCATCCTGGACATTTTGGGCGGAATGGTGGGCAACTTTGTGTTCGGCGCGATAGGCCTTGGCCCCACCGGCTGGATCGGCGATGTTATCGCGGGCGTAACAGGCGCCCTGATTCTGGTCTTCGTCTTTGGCGAAACCCGCTACCGCAGGCGCCACAGAAGGCGTTAACGCAAACGGCCGGGCCGGTATGTTTCCGCCCTGACGCCGTGCCGGGCAAGCGTGTCCGGCACGGCCTGCTTGAGGATCAGGGCCGCCGCCAGTTCTGACCAGGCTGGCGATGTCTGAATGCCGTAACCGCCCTGGCCCACATTCCAGAAAAAGGCCGGTTGGTGGGCGTCATAACCGATCACCGGCGCCTTGTCGGACGCAAAAGTCCGGAGGCCCGCCCATTTGGCATCGATCTTTTCAACAGAGATGCCTGTGGCTTCTTCGAACCGCAAGGCAGCTACGGCAACGTCTTCGAGTTCCGGCTGGGCGTCACAGGGGTGGCTTTCTGTTTCGTCAGCTGGTGAGACCAAGTACCCCTTGCCTTCCGGCTTGAAGTAGAACTCTTCGTCCACGTCGATAATTACCGGGCCATGACGATCAAACGGCGTATCGTCACTCCTGGGGACCGTGATTATGGTCCTCCTGAGAGGCTTGAGGCCAAGAGGCGTTACACCCGACCGCTTGGCAATATCGTCTGCCCAGGCCCCGGCGCAGTTGATCAGCACCCGGGCCTTTATCTGTCCGGTACGGGTTTTGACATGCCAGAATGAACCGTCAAAGGCCGCAGCTTCGAGCCCGGCTCCCAAAAGAACCTCCGTCCCCAGCTTTTTGGCAGCACGCAGATACCCCTGGTGAAGCGCAGCTACATCAAGGTCACCACAATCCGGGTCGTCGATGCCACCCACGAAAACGCCTGGCTTTAGGTGCGGCGCACGTGCACGAACGGCCGCAGCATCCAAAAGGCAGACGCCCGGCAGGGCACCGCGCATCTCCTCAAAGACAGCCTCTGCCTGCACACGCTGAGTTTCCCTGAACACATGGATGGCGCCCAGCTTGTTCATCAACGGGGCCTCTGCAAACCCCTCTGGCGGACTGGCCAGGAAGGACTTTGAGGCCGACGTCAGGGGCTGCAGTTTCGGCCCCCCGTAGGTTTCAGCATAGAAGGCCGCTGACCGACCGGTGGTGTGGTACCCGGCCTGCTCTTCCATATCGAGAATGACAGTCCGGCCATGAGGCGCCAAACGGTAGGCAAGCCCTGCCCCGGCGATCCCGGCTCCTATGATCAGAAAATCAGCATTCATCGAATTACATCCGTTGCGTCTTCCGGGCAATTTGTGGTCTAAAGTGACCGCAATGGCAAGGCGCCATTGATGAAAATCTTTGTCCTCCTACGTCACGGGAACTTATCATGACCGCCACAGAACAGTCCGCCCCGCTCTCAAAGGATCAGGTTGAAGAACTATGCGCCTTTGCCTGCACACTGGCCGACGCGGCAGCCGATGTCACGCTGGACTATTTCCGGCAGCCCCTTGGCGTGGACGACAAGGACAAGGGCGACGGTTTCGACCCAGTGACCAAGGCAGACCAAGGCGCAGAGAAAGCCATCCGTGCGTTGATCGAAGCGCACTATCCAGACCACGGCATTTTTGGCGAGGAATTCGGCATAAAGGATGCGAACGGGCCGTTCGAATGGGTGTTGGACCCCGTTGACGGGACCCGCGCCTTCATTTCCGGCTTGCCAACCTGGGGCACACTGATTGGCCTTCGGTATAACGGCGAACCAGTGATCGGCGTCATCGATCAACCCTATATCAAGGAACGCTACCTGGGCTGGCCTGGCGGCGCCACGCTGAACGGTATGCCAATCAGCACCCGCACTTGTCCGAGCCTTGACAAGGCGACCTTGTCGAGCACCGATCCGAACCTTTTCAAGGGCACAGAGCGCGACCGTTTCGACACGCTCATCAGGGAGACACGCCTCGTGCGCTACGGCCTTGATTGCTATGCCTATGCCGTCATGGCCGCTGGCCATATGGACCTCGTGGTTGAAAGCGGCCTGAAACCCTATGACATGATGGCCCTGATCCCAGTCATCCGGGGTGCGGGCGGATGCGCAACCAACTGGGAAGGTGAAGCGCCGGGCGAGTGCGGCCGACTGGTGGCCATGGGGGACCCGACGCTTCTGACGCAGGTACTGGATATCCTGGAGTCCTAGTGCCTATTCAGCTGCTTTCCGGGTCACAGCAAAGGCCGCAAATTGCACATTGAGCTCAGGCTTCGTCATATGGTTCACATAGTTGGTGATGGTTTTGACGGCGACGCCAATCACAACCTCCAGAACCTGTGCCTTTGTATAGCCAGCTTCCAGGAACACCTGTATGTCTGCCTCGCTGGCCCAGCTGCGCTTTTCCACCACGAGTGTTGTGAACGCCCGCAGCGCTTCCTGCCTTGGATCAGAGAGCTTGCCGCCGCTCTGTACTGCCGAGACGTCATCATGGCTGAGGCCCGCATTGTGCGCGAGCATGCCATGGGCCGCCGGACACCTACATCCCCACCCTTGCTGGCGAGCTGGCAGCTTTCCTTGCGGGGATCAACCTGATGAGCAAAGTGATCATCGACTAGGAGAGCCTATGGCTCACCTGCGAGTCGTTCCTGAAAAGCCACATGCTGATGGCCTGAGTGCAGGCCTAGCTACCTTCCATCGGGGCCGGGGTATTGGTCTGCAGCACATCGCCACCGAAATCCGGGCCATTTTCAAGATCGATAAAATCACTGATAGCGTGCCAGACCTGGGCACGGATATCATCCGTTTCCTTTAGCGCTTCGTGCATGGCACCCTTGATGACCACGAGGCGGGCATGCGGCATCCGCGCCACCAATGCGTTTTGGGCATCGTTATCCACAATGCTGTCTTTTTCCGCCTGCAGTACAAGAACCGGGGTCTCAATGGTCTCTGGGTATCCCTCAGAGCTCAATACTTCACAGGACTTGAGTGCTTCCCAGAGCCACTTGTAGGTCGCCCCACCAACTGCCAGACGCTTATCCTTGTTCTTGATGAAAAAGTCTTCATCCTCGAAACGTTCATCATCGTGGGTTAGCTTCTTGCGCCAACCCCAACGCCCCTCCTTGAAGGCCGTGTGACCAGGAATATAGGCAGCACCAAGGCCCAGTACACGAGCAATGAAAGGCAAGCCTTTGGCGACCCACTTGGGTAGGCCCCCAGTAGCAATTTTCACCATGGGCGCCACGGTGATGGCGGCGTCTGCATAGCCCGGATGCTCTTTCAAGAAGCGCAGGATCACATGGCTGCCCGCCGAATGTCCCATCAGAATGAAAGGCTTGGGCATTTTGCCGACAAGCTTTTCATCAAAGAAGGCTTTCACGTCCGTCAGGTGCGGATCGAACGACCGGACATAATGCTTGTCCCGGTTCGGGTGCGGCCGCCAAGACATACCCTGACCACGCAGGTCCATCGCCGCACAGGCAAAGCCGAGCGCGTTGAAAATATGCACATCCTCAAGGAATTTTTCAATGAACTCGGTTCGGCCAGGCAGGAAAATGACCGTGCCTTTGGGCTCAATGACCTTGCTGGCAGGAAAGCGGGCGAACCGGATACGTCGCTCATCCGGCGCAACAAAATAGCTGAATACCGCATCTTCCGGCACCTGTCGTCGATGTGCCTTCGCTGCAGCCAATATGTCAGCACTTGGATATTCGTCGCCCTTCGCGGTCATGGCCATACCGGCTTCCAGATCTTTTTCTGACATCACTTCCCACCCTGTCTTTTCCAATCGTTGCCATTAATGGGGACGTGAGACAAGCGGTATTTGGGAGAGGTTGGCCAAAAAATCCGGCTATTCAGTATGGGATCTCTTCTGTCAGGAAGCCCTTTGATTCACCTGTGATCGCCAGACCGGCATCATCCCCAAGGTCAAGAAAGGCCTCAAGGGACAGGATAGGCAGATACTGGTAGCGGACTTCAACTGTCACCAGCTTCGTCTGATCATCAGGGTCAACCGGGGAAGTGACAATAATCGCCGTGATATTGTCCGGGTCGAGCCCCAGGAGGTTCTGTTCCGCGATCGCCTGCACGTCGTCGGACGTGGCGTCATAATGCACGAGGGCATAGCGTGTCGCTTCCTCTGCTGCATAAAGGACCACCCCCTGGGTATAGACAATGCGCGACAGTTCCACGAGCATAATGATGGCCCCGAGATAGATCGGGATGGTCAGGGCGAATTCCACCGCCGCAACACCACCCTCGTCGCGGCCTAGCCGCTTCAGGAGCGCCTTCATGCGCTGGCATGGGGAAAAGCCGACCATATCAGTTCAGCCTCGCTGTAACGGTCTGGCTAAGCGTAAGGCTGTCTGCGATGGCCGGGTACGTCAGCAACATGTCGTATATCTCGGTAATCGTTATATCGAGGTAGGCTTTCCGGAGCGTGCCATCATCACAAGTGATATCAACGCCGCCTGTGGTGGTGCAATCACTGGCGGTCCCGTCCGGGCATTCACAGTATAGGGTTGCCGTCACCTCACGCTGGGCGCCTGCATCAGCCTCTGGCGCGGACGCTTCCACCGCCGCAATGATAGCCGAAAAATCGTCGTCCACAGGCTTGCGCACCAGGGCATATTGAAGGCCGGCACGGGCAGCGTTCGCCAACTGCATGTTGCGAGCATAAGCGAGGCCGAAATCCACCACGCCAACGGTAATGAGGGCAATAACCGTCATGATCGCCGCGGTTTCGACAACGATCGAACCGTCTTCATTTTTCCGGAATTTCTGTAGCAATGACATGACTTCCCCTATTCCACCAGCATGATCCGGAACTGCGGCGCCGTTTCAAGGTTCATCGACTCGCAGATTGTATCCTCGTTCCCAATCACACTATCACCTGAGAAAGTAACCGTAGCGCCCCACACCTGCAGGCAGGAAGGTTCTGCTTCTGCGCCGCCAGTAAATGTGATGTCCGCGTTTGGCATGTAGATCACGCCGTCCAGCAGAAGGTTCACCCCGCCATTGAAAATAGCGGCCACCCCTGAAGTCCGGTAATCGGCAATCGGGTCTTGATAGAACAGGATACCTTCATAGGGATCGCCGTCTGTCGTAGGCGCCGAAAGCGTCGCCGAGGCGCTACCATTCATTGAGATGCTGCCCACGTCCCCAGACGTATCGCCCGTGAAGATGAAGGTTACACCTTCGCCCGAGAATTCAGAGTTTGCGTTTGCAATAAGGTCGCCGCCTTCAATCACATAGACGCCTGGCTCGAACACGACGTTTTCACCCTGAATCCGCAGGTTTCCGCAGTAGCGCCCTGGTGTCATCACGTCATTGTCGGCCACATTCGTATTGCCGGAGACATCGCATCCCATGTCGGTTGGAATTGGCAGCGATGTGTATGGATCATCCGCAGGTGATGAGAGCGACTGGGGCGGTGAATCGCTGGTGAGCACGCCACCGCCCGACACGACGATGTCACCTACTGTCTGCACGGAAACCGTATCCAGTTCGGCGCTGCCGCCAATATAGATTGCCTGGTCGCTTACGCTGTTCGATGCCACGCCGCAGTCGGTTCCGACAATCGTGCTGCCCGAGAAATTCAGCGCCCGGTCTTCCGTATCATCCAGCGCCACAACACATTGCGTGCCAATGATCAGCGTGCCTGCCACGGCGCGGCCAGAAACGGTCACGGAAAGGGTATTGCCGGTAACGGCATAGAACGCATTCAGGAACGTCAGCGTTACATTGCGCGAGACGATGATTTCGTAGAAACCCGTTTGCCCGGCATAGTCCCCCTGGGTGGGGGGTGTATTCAGCGTCATGGTGTCGGTAGCTGGATCAAACCCGCGACTGTTCAAAAAGGCTGAGACCTGGGATTCGAGGTCGGCATCCGAGAAATTATTCCCGGAATGGACGGTGTCGATCGCAGCCATGTCCGTTAGATTCTGGACATCGCGGCGCTCCATATACCAGCCGGACACATCCATGCCCAACCCGGCGAAACCCAGAATTGCCGGAAGCATGAAAGCACTCAACGTGATCATGCCGGCACTTTCGTCGCGCAAAAAGCGCCTTATTTTTGAAAGCTGTATCATCCGAATCGTTGCCTATCGTTTCGGTCGTATTGCCTGTTCCTGCCACAATAAGGAGGAATTCTTTAAATTCGGTGCACAGATAGCCGGGATTTTAGCAAAATTATGCAACGAAACGCCCCGGCTTGATGTTGCTAAGCGTCTGTAAAACAAAAGAAAATCAAAGATCGCATTTGCACAACCAGATGTGCGCTTTGGGGCAATTTTCCTAAAATTTTTGCCGTTCCTTTACATCAGCCTGAAATGGGGCCCACGCTTGCGTTAAACAGGCACAACCCCAAGGTTTCAGGCAATGATACGATGGACGGAAAGGACAGGCCGGACGTTCCAGACTGCGAAGAGCATGCTGAACCGTTTCGGCCGAAATCAAGAAGGCAGCCTCATGCCCATGGTGGCAGGCAGCATGCTGACCCTGACCGCCGCTGCAGGGCTGACCATTGATGGCGCCCGCGTCTTTTACGTCAAGGACGTGCTTCAGAAGTCCCTCGATTCCGCGGGGCTCGCGGCAGGCCATGCCATGGATGTTGACACGATGGAGGCTGATGCCATTGCGTTTTTCAATGCAAACATGGCAGCGACCGGCGGCATCGCGTCGGCCAGCGACATGAATATTGTCATCAGCGGCGATAACGAGCTGATCACCCTAACCGCCACCGCTTCGGTCGAAGCAACCTTCATGACGCTTTTTGGATACGATTCCCTCACGGTTTCTGTTGATACGGAGATCTCCCGCGAGACCCGCGGCATGGAGCTTGTGCTGGTCATGGATAACACCGGGTCCATGGCGCGCGACAACAAGATGACAACCATGCAGGACGCCGCCACCAACCTGATCGACGTGGTCTATGGCGATGACGAAACCAACACCAACCTTTGGGTGGGCGTGGTGCCCTACATCACCCATGTCAATGTTGGCAACGCGCACTATGACTGGCTGTCCGAAGCCGGCAAGATGAAGGTCGACAACGAGTATACCCCAACCGAATGGATGGGGTGCCTGGAGGCGCGCGCTGATGGTGAAGACCAGACAGACACACCGCCAAGCCTGGCAGCATTCGAGCCTTATTTCTGGGAAGATACAGACTATTCGACCATGAGATACAGCCGCTGGCGGGGCTGGTATGAAGTCGAGGAGGATAACCCCTGGATTGATGACGACACAGGCATTCGCACCATCAATGAGGTGAACAACTCATCGTCCGCCCTTGGCCCCAACCGGGGTTGCGGCCCTCAGATTACACCCCTGGTCGCGGAAAAAACGACTATCCTCAACGCGATCGACGAAATGGAGCCCTGGAGCTTCGGCGGTACCGCTGCCAACCTTGGCCTGGTTTGGGGCTGGCGGGTCCTTAGCCCCAGCTGGCGCGGCGAATGGTCCGGCAGCCCAGCCAATCTGCCGCTCGATTATGATGAGCCCTTCATGGACAAGGTCATTGTCATGCTGACGGACGGTGTGAACCAGTTTATCAGTGCCGACGCGGCGCTCGGGGGGTCGGACTATACGGCTTATGGCCGCATCGACGACTTCGGATTCAGCAGCATCAGCAACGCCCGGGACGAGCTGGACGACCGCTTCGACGCGACATGCGCCAATATCAAGGCTGACGGTGTCATCATCTATACCATCACCTTTGGCGACACGCCCGACACGGATACCCAGGCCGCCTATTCAGCCTGTGCCACCAACCCATCCTTCTATTTCCATGCGCCGACGGCATCGTCCCTGCAGGAGGCGTTCGAGACCATCGGTCGGCAACTGTCCAACCTCAGGCTTTCGAAATAGGAGTTGGTATGCAAAGCAAGCCTTGGATAAAGCGATTTCGGGAGAAAACGGAAGGCTCTGTTGTCATCGAGGCAGCGCTCGGCCTGCCCATCCTCCTTGCGGTGATGGTTGGGGTTCTTGAGGTTGGCAACTACTTCTTCGTAAACGCAGCACTTGAAAACGCGGTTCTTCGGGCGTCACGATTTGGTGTCACAGGCGACAACGCCGCAGGCACCACGCGGGAAGAGCAACTGCTTCAGATTGTTGAAGAGGAAACCTTCGGCTGGATCGATATGAACGAGGTGACGGTCGAAACACTGGTGTATGAACAATTTTCGGATATCGGCAATGCCGAGCCCTATACGGATGCGAATGACAGTGGCACCTATGAGGCCGGCGAGAGCTATTCCGATGTCAACGGCAACGGCCAGTGGGATTCGGATATGGCCATCGCAGGCCTTGGCGACGCGGGCGATATTGTCCTCTACCGGCTGTCCTATCCAGCCATGAGCGTTACCGGCTTCGGGGACTGGGCGGGCAAATCAATCACCATTAAAGCGACAGTGGCGGTGCGAAATGAGCCCTTTTAGAAAACTTCTGAAGGACTTCTGCGCAGACCGCCGCGGCGCGATACTGACAGAGATCGCCCTCTCCTTACCCCTTTACATGGTTTTATTGATGGGCACTGTGGAAGTGGGAAACTATCTTTTGCTGCACTTGAAGCTGCAGCACACTGTGGTCGCTGTCTCAGACCTTGCCACGCGTGATGAGGAGATCACTGAAGCAGTGATGGCTGACATCTTCCAGGTCGTACCCCAGATCATGAGCCCCTATGACACTGATGCCCACGCGGTTACCTATGTATCCGCGATAAGTCAGGCTGAAGACGTTCCCGCAACCATTTACTGGCAGCGCTCTGGCGGAAGCCTGATCCACAACAGTGAGATCGGCAATGAAGGCGAGGCCATCACCGTGCCCGCCGGCCTGACCCTGCGCGATGACGAGACCATCCTGGCGACAGAGATCTTCTATAGCTATGAGCCTCTGATCTTTTCGTTCCTTGACTCATACACCATCAGCAAGACGTCCTATTTCCGGCCACGCATTGGTGCCCTTCAGGAAATGCAGCCCTGAGGCAACAACTGTTTGAGGTGGGTGCGACTCGCCTCCCTGCGCGACCTTCCGCCAAAAACCAGGCACGTGAGTCTCCCTCTCATCACAAATTAGCCCTTGTTTTGATTTGTATTTTCGACCCAAGGCGAGTTTCGATCGCAAAAAATCACCAATTTTTTTTAAAGTTTTCCCCACCGACATCCCGAACAGACGCCGCGCCCAAAGGGTCATCGAGTGAATATCCATCCTAATTCCGACAACAAACCAAAGGATAAGAGGCAAGATTCGCCAACATTATCAATAGCTTGTTAAGCATGATAAAATTTTAGATAAATTTACTTTGGTTTTTACAATAAGTCTTTGTAATAAAACGGATTTTAGACTTTACGTTAACTTTTTATTTAGTTGTTCCCCGCTATAAAGGTTGCATCCAATCTTGGCAGCTGGAGAAAACCAATGATTAAGTTTTTGAAGAAACTACGGACTAACGAAGAAGGCGCGACCGCCATTGAGTATGGCCTTATCGCCGCCCTCATTGCTGTTGCACTGATCACTGCACTGAACACCCTGGGTACTGACCTCAGCGAAATGTTCAGCGGTGTTGCTACTGAAGTAGACAACGCAACACCAACAACGACTACGCCTTAATCGGGCACCCAACGAACAGTTGGATAGTCAAGAAACTCAAAAGGCCGCTGGGGGAATAGCATTTGCCGGCGGCTTTTTTAGTGAGATTGGGATCTGAATACAGATTTCGGGAAAGCAGTTCTCAGGCAAGATATGCAAGCAACAACAGCCATACATACAGGCATCTTTCTGGCCGTTGCTGTCGTGCTTATCCTAGCTGCAATTGAAGACATAAGAACCAGGCGTATCGCCAACCGGCTTAGCCTGATCCTTGTTGGACTTTTCGGAGTCACAGTTGCAGCAGACCTTTTGACCGGCGCGGATATCATGGCCGCCATCGTTTGGCCAACCGTCGTCGGGAGCTCGGTCTTCCTGGTCGGCCTGGCCCTGTTTGCAACAGGCGTCATGGGCGGCGGGGATGTGAAGCTCTTATCTGCAATGGCCTTGTTTGCCGGACCTGAACTTGGGCTCTCTTTTGTGCTCTATGTTGCGGTAATCGGTGGCCTTGTAGCCCTTGCCCTCCTTGCCTGGAGCCGTTGGAGTAAAGACAAATCGGAACATGGCGCCAAAGTACCTTACGGCGTTGCGATTTCAGCCGGTGGGCTGTGGGTCTGCTTCCACCAGATATCTGCACTTTCGATCTAATTCGTGAAGATTTTTTAACTCTTGGGCCTGACCATGGCCTTGGAAGTGTGAGACAAAAGCCAGGAGGGGACTATGAACCCCAGAAGCCTAATTCTACTTGCCGTCGCAGGCGTCGGCGTATTGCTGGTGATCCTGTTGACCCGCAGCTATCTGAGCGGCCTGGAAAGGCAAAGCCAGCAGGTGCAGGCAGCCGCCAAACCACTGCCGGCCGCGCGCATCCTTGTTGCGTCCAAACCCCTTTCCGTCGGCACGATCCTGACAAAAGACCATGTTTCCTGGCGGCCTTGGCCTGAAGATGGCGTGACAGCAGACTATTTCAGTCAGCCCAAGAGCAATGTCGAAGACCTTATCGGCAAAGTCGTCCGCACCCCTGTCTCTGGCGGCGAACCAGTCACCAGGACAGCCGTGGTGTCCCAGGGCGAAAAAGGTTTCATGGCAGCTGTTCTGTCTCCCGGTATGCGTGCTGTCACGGTGAAACTGTCTCCTACATCCAGTGTTGGCGGCTTTGTCTTCCCGGGCGACCGCGTCGACGTGATCCTGACCCAGTCGTTCGACACGCAGGGCTCGAAAATTCCATATGTTACTTCAGAAACAGTATTCCAGAATGTGCGGGTCCTTGGCGTGGACCAACGGAGCCCCGCCGACACGGATGAAGTCAAGGTTGCCAAAACGGCGACTCTGGAAGTAACCCCGAAAATGGCCGAAAAAGTCGCCATGCTTGAACGCCTTGGCAGCCTGTCACTTAGCCTGCGCAGTCTGGCTGGTGGTAACGATGGCCTTCCCTCTGACCCAGACAGCCCCCCTGTGGGCACCACGCTTAGCTTCACGGGCAGCCCGGAAGTAAGCCAATTCCGCCCCGACGTGACCAAAGACGAAAAGCGCGACACCGTGATTGTTCGCCGCGGGTCGGACGCGAAGGAAGTGGATGCGTCTGGAGAAAACAAGGAGCCAGGCAAATGATCAGGCAGATGAACACCATGCTGCGAACGGCCCTTGTTGGCCTTTCGGTAACAGCTGTACTGTCGGGTATCCCGGCACAGGCAGAAGCGCTCAAGTCCATGTCCGGGGCAAGCATTGTCAGCGCTGGCGAGACATCCCTGCCGCTGCAGGTTGGTAAAGGAACGCTCGTGCGGCTCAACCGTGCGGCCTCGGAAGTCTTTATAGTCAATCCGGAAGTGGCCGACATCCAGGTAAAATCCCCGCGGGTCATTTATATTTACGGCAAGGCGCAGGGCGAAACCAGCTTCTACGCCATCGACGACAAGGACAAGACCATCTATTCCGCCAACGTGTCGGTCACCAGAAATCTGGACGCCCTGTTGCGCGCGTATGAGGACATGCTCCCTGGTACCGCGATTTCCGTCAGCACATACGGCAACGTCATCGTGCTGCACGGCCGGGTCAACAGCCCCGACCAGGCGGCCAAGGCGGAAGTCCTGGCGACCGATGTGCTGGGGACAGACCGCATCCTGAACGAGCTTCAGATCACGCAACCGACCCAGGTTAATCTCCGTGTCCGCATCGCGGAGGTTTCCCGCAGCGTTGTGAAAGAACTGGGTTTCAACTGGGAGGGTGGCTACTTCGGATCGAGCTTCGGCATCGGCATGATCACGGGCCGCAACGTGGCCGACATTGTCGAAGACCCCATCACCCAGGGCCCCCTGAAGTTGTTCCAGTTCCCCGAGCAGGGTGTCAAGTCCATCTATGGTGACTTTGTCAGCAACGCGCTTGACCTCAACTATGCCATCGATGCCCTTGACCAGCAGGGCTTCCTGACGGTTCTTGCGGAACCGAACCTGACAGCCCTGACCGGCCAGGCAGCAAACTTCCTGGCGGGTGGTGAATTCCCGATTCCTGTTCCCAGCCGGGACGGTATCGCAATCGAATATCGCGAGTTCGGCGTGAAACTGGATTTCACCCCCACGGTGCTGAATTCGGGCCGCATTTCCATGCGCGTTCGCCCCGAAGTGAGTGACCTCTCGAGTGCCGGGGCCATTCGGGTGGAAGGCATCAGCATTCCGTCCATCAGCACCCGCCGGGCTGAAACGACTGTTGAACTAGGCAGCGGTCAGTCGTTTGCCATCGCCGGCCTGCTACAGAATGACGTGGTGCAGGACGCAAACAAGATCCCAGGGCTGGGTGACATTCCAATCCTGGGGGCCTTGTTCCGCTCAGAGTCCTTCCGCCGCGACGAAACCGAGCTCCTGATCGTGGTAACACCTTATGTGGTTCGCCCCGTATCAGACCGCCAGCTGGTGCTGCCGACAGATCGCTATGTGGCGCCAAATGACATGGACCGTTTCCTGAACGGCAAGTCATGGGTGCCGCAACCGGCGAATGAAGCGGCGAACAAAGACAAGCAAAGCGGCGCTTCGTTGAAGAAGCGTGCCGGCTTCCAGCTGGACTAGGCAAGAAGCACGGAAAGGAACAGGACCATGACCAATCAGGCAAAAATTCTGAAATCGGCATTCCTTGGCCTTGGGCTTCTTGGCCTGTCGGCATGCCAGCACACGGACGTTGCGACCCCATCGCCGCTTGAGGCAACCATGCGCAACAGCGTTCAGATGATCCGTCTCCCCTATGAAATCAAATCGGAAGACGACGGCACAAGCACGCCTTCTGGCGCTACCTACAGCGGCATCCAGTCCTTCCTTAGGGCTGCGAATGTAACTTACGGCGATGTGCTGATGCTTGATCGGGGCAACGCGTCTGACGACCGCCTGAGCGCCCTTGAAGGCTACATCAAGAGCCAGGGCTACACATACGGCGGCACGGCGACCCTTGGGGGCTTGCCGCCAGAAGGCAGCGTGATGCTTTATCTGGAACGTTATGTGGTGACGACACCCAATTGCGGTGAATGGGCCGCAGAAACGTCCAATAACGACCGAAACAACCCCAGCAGCTTCCACGGCTGTTCAGTCACGGCAAACTTGGGCTTGATGGTCGCCAACCCACGGGACCTGATCGCAGGCCAGAGTGGGCCGGGCTTGACCGCTACAGCTGTTGCGCCCCTGTCAGGTGAAAAAGAGGAAGCAACCAGCGCGACCGGCCTTCCTGGCGACAAGAAGAAGTAAGAGGGCGATATGAATATGACGGCAAAAGTTGACACAACAGCCCGCGAGCCCTTTGCAGCCTTCATGGCTGATAACGACACGCTTCAGACCCTGTCTGGCGTTGCCGCCAAAATCGGCTGGAACCCGGAAATGGTGTTCCCCGGCGGCATTGGCCAGGCAGTAAGGGCGCTGGGGGCCATGCCGTGCCCCGAGTTCCTGGTGGTGGACATCTCAGGCAGCGCGGACCCGCGCGCGGACATGCAGGCGCTCGCGGATGTGGCCGAGGAAGGCACGCTTGTGCTGGCCATCGGTGACGTCAATGACGTTACGCTCTACCGCGACCTGATCCACGCAGGCGTCTTCGATTATCTCGTCAAGCCAGTAACCGGCGAGTTGCTGCAGAACGCCATGCTAGCAGCCCAGGAAGCCCTGGTTGCAGTGGAGGACACCCCGGACCAGCCGGTTAAGACCGAAAACCGGCAGATCGTGTGTGTGGGTGTGCGGGGCGGCCTTGGCACCAGTTCCATCGTGACCAACCTTGCCTGGCTGATGGCCGAAAAGGGCAAGAATACAGCGATCCTGGACCTGGATCTCTATTTCGGCACATCGGCCATGCAGTTTGACCTGGAACCAGGCCGCGGACTGCCCGACGCACTTGACAACCCACACCGTGTGGATGGGTTGTTCCTTGAGCGGGCCGTTGTGAAACCACACGAGAAGCTGGCCATTCTGGCGGCAGAAGCCCCTGTTGGCGCCTTTCGCGAACCTGCTGAGGGCGCGCTCGAACAACTGGTGACGGCGCTGGGCGAAAACTATTCCGACGTGATCGTGGATATCCCGCGCCAGATGCTGGGCGACAACGCCGACATGCTGCGTGCCGCAACGGACATCATCCTTGTAACTGATTTCTCGCTGCCGGCCGCACGCGACTGCATCCGGCTTTTGGCCCACATCAAACAGGCTGCACCCAACGCCGATATCCATGTTGTGGCCGACAAGGTGGGCATGGTGCCAAACGAAGTCGAGGAAAAGGACTTCGAAAATTCGATCGAATATTCGGTCGAGGTCAAAATCCCGTTCGACCCGAAAACCGCCATGGCCGCATCGCAGCAAGGCAAAGTGGTTGTCGACGCCATGCCTAACAGCAAGACAGCGGCAGCCTACAGGGAATTGGCGCAACTGATTGATGCTGACGACGCGGAAACCCAGAAAACCGGTTCGTGGCTAGACAAATTGTTAAAGAAATAGCGCTTTTATAGAGAGTGAACCAAACAGACCCAACTTGGTAAGTCAGGACTAGTTAAGCGGTATGAAATCGCAGGCATTTGGCAAAAAACGGCATGGACTGAAACGCGGCAGCGGCTTCGGCAGAAGCGGAAGCGCAGCGGCGCAGCCCCTTGCATCCCCTCTTGTGGATGTGCAGGAAACGCCTGCGGCCAGCCTATCGGCGCCGATCACCGATCCGGGTTCGGTTAGTGCTGTTGAAATGCTGGCATCACTGGCCGAATCCCAACTCAAGGAAAACTTCACGCCAGACGAACTTCGGATGTCGCAAAAAGCCGAGGTCACCAAGAAGTTGCAGGGGCTCGTTGAACGCATCATGCAGAGCGAAGAGGCCGATCTGTCCGAGCAGGAACAGAAAGACCTCGTTACCTATCTGCTGAACGAAGCGGAGGCCAACATTGGCCCTATTGGCGACGCCGCACCTGACGCGCCGAAAGCCAAGGACGCCAACAAACAGACCCTCTTTGAAGCCAAAACCCGCGTTCAGACGCTATTGATGGAACATATCGACCCCGCCGCAGCGGCAGAGCTGCCGAGGCCGGAACTGGCTGAACAGGTAGGCGAAGTGGTCGGCGAACTACTGGTCCAGGAAAAGATCAACCTGAACCTATCCGAACAGCGCGACCTGGTTACCTTGTTGCTGGACGACATGCTGGGCCTTGGCCCCCTTGAGCCCTTGCTGGCGGACGACACCATTTCCGACATCATGGTCAATGGCCCCAATCAGGTTTATGTGGAACAAAAGGGCAAGCTGATCCTGACCGATGTGCACTTCCGCAACAACCAGCATCTGATGAACATTGCCCAGCGGATCGTGACCGCCGTCGGGCGCCGGGTGGATGAGACATCGCCTATCTGTGACGCCCGCCTTGCTGACGGTAGCCGGGTGAACGTGATTGCGCCGCCGCTGGCGATTGATGGTGCCTCCATTTCCATCCGGAAATTCACCAAAGACAAGATCACGCTCGACAAGATGCTGGACTTCGGTTCGATTACCGCACCTCTGGCAAAATTGCTCAAGATCGCAGGCGCGTGTCGGCTCAACATCCTGATTTCAGGCGGTACAGGCTCGGGTAAAACCACCATGCTGAATGCTCTCAGCCGCATGATCGACAAGGGTGAACGGGTTGTCACCATTGAGGATGCGGCGGAACTGCAGCTGCAGCAGCCCCACGTTGTGCGCCTTGAGACCCGCCCCCCCAACCTGGAGGGCCAAGGCGAGGTCACGATGCGTGACCTGGTGAAAAACGCCCTCCGGATGCGCCCAGACAGGATCATCCTCGGTGAGATCCGGGGTGGTGAGGCCATCGACATGTTGCAGGCCATGAATACAGGCCACGACGGCTCGATGGGAACGATCCACGCCAACCGCCCGCGTGAGGCCCTGACCCGGCTTGAAAACATGGTGAACATGGCGGGCCTGCACCTGCCAGCCAAGGCCATTCGCGAACAGATTGCCGGCTCACTGGACATGATTGTGCAGGTGCAGCGGATGCGGGATGGCGGCCGCCGGACAACCCATGTCACCGAAGTAGTGGGCATGGAAGGCGACGTGATCACCACCCAGGACCTCTTCAAGTTCGAGTTCACGGGCGAGGACGAAAGCGGTCGCCTGGTGGGCCATTTCCACTCAACTGGCGTACGGCCGCACTTCCTGACGAAAGCCGAATATTTCGGCCTCGACCGTGCGCTGATGGAGGCGATGAACGGATAGATCATGCAGGGCGCCAATCCAAATATCATCCTTCTGGCCGTCGGGCTGATCACGATCATTTTGATTGTACTCGGCTTCTTTGTCGCCGGAATCCTCAGCAAGGGCCGCAAGGAGACGCGGGCCAGGCTCGACCAGTTCAAGGCCCGTTTTGACAGCAAGACCACGCTGAAGGGCGAGCAGGCCCGGTCCATCCGCCTGCGGCAGGGCGAGGCAGGCCTCGCCGGCATGATTGCAGAATTGCTGCCAAGACAGGACCAGATCCAGAAACGCTTGGCGCAGGCCGGTCTTGAGGTCAAGCTGTCAAAGTACGCAGCTGTCTCCTTCGCAATCGCGCTGGTTGCCGCCGTCGTGTTCGTGGTGATGGGTTTTGGTGGTATGCTGGGCGTGGCGCTGGGCATCATCCTTGGTTTCGGCCTGCCACACATTTGGGTTTCCGGCCGGATCACAAAGCGCAAGGAGCGCTTCACCAAGCAGTTCCCGGAAGCCATGGACCTTATGGTCCGCGGGCTCAAGTCCGGCTTGCCGGTCAATGAATGCATTGCAAACGTCGCCAAGGAAATGAGTGCGCCCACTGGCACTGAATTCCAGAAGATCACTGATGCCATGAGGCTTGGGAAACAGCTTGAGGAAGCCCTTTGGGAAACCGCTGACAGGCTGGACACGCCCGACTTCAAATTCTTTGTCATTTCCCTTGTGGTCCAGCGGGAAACCGGTGGCAACCTGGGTGAAACGCTGGGAAATCTGGCAAGCATCCTCAGAAGCAGGCAGGCAATGAAGCTGAAGGTCCGCGCCCTGTCGTCGGAGGCCAAGGCAAGTGCCTGGATTGTGGGGGCCCTGCCGTTCATCATGCTGGGGGCTATCCTCGCTATCAACTATGACTATGGCATCATCCTGTTCACGCACCCCAAGGCCATCATGGCCGGTATTGGCGGACTGGTTTGGATGAGCCTGGGCATTTTCATCATGTCCAGAATGATCAAGTTCGAGGTCTAGAAACAGATGCAGCAAATCGAAGACATCCTTGGCATCCAGATCATCGACATCCTATCGATTGTCGCAGGCCTGGTGGCGCTTCTGGTGATGTACACCATCTACCAGACGGCGCTGGTGCGGGATCCGATGAAGGGGCGCGTGAAGTCGCTGCAGGACCGGCGGGATTCCTTGAAAGCGGGCCTCATGACCACGTCCAAACGTCGGTCGCCTGTGAAAAAGGTCGATGGCGTCGGCGCCATGCGCAAGCTGGCCGACAAGCTGCAGCTTCTGCAAAAAGAACAGACGGAAAAGGTCTCTGCGCAACTGACGCAGGCGGGTTTCAGGTCGAAAGACGCGCTCGTGATCTTCCAGGTGGCACGGCTGACCATGCCCCTGATCATGGGGCTCGTGGCCGTTACCATGTTCTACGGCATGGGGGTTTGGGCCAGTAAGGCGAACATGTACCCGATCTTTTCGGTCGCGGCGGTGCTGCTGGGCTTTAAACTGCCCGACATGTATGTCGCGAACATCAAAGCCAAACGCACCGAGGCGCTCCGGAAATCCCTTCCCGACGCGCTTGACCTCCTCGTTGTGTGCGCGGAAGCAGGGCTCACGCTCGACAGCGCCCTCAACCGGGTCGCCAAGGAACTGGGTCGCGCAGCCCCTGAACTGTCAGATGAATTCTCGCTCACGGCGATTGAACTCGGCTTCCTTCCGGAACGGCGGCAGGCGCTTCTGAACCTGTCGGAACGGGTAGACCTGCCTGCGCTTCGAGGGGTTGTGACGACGCTTGTACAGAGCGAACGGTACGGCACGCCACTCGCCACGAGCCTGCGTGTGCTGTCAGCCGAGTTCCGGAACGAAAGGCTGATGCTCGCGGAAGAAAAAGCCGCGCGGCTGCCCGCCACCCTGACCGTCCCCCTGATCCTCTTTATCCTGCCGACGCTGTTTGTGGTTCTCCTGGGCCCCGCAGCCTGCAAGGTTACCGACGGTTTTATCAACCGCGGCTAACCCCCATCGCGAATCACTTGTGGAAGTTCACGCAAAGCATTTTTGCGTTACTCCACTATTACTGGTTTGACTGCACCAAAGTGTACCAAAATGCTGCGCTGCACCCCAAAAAAAAGCCCACAAACCAAGGATTTGAACGATTTGAAGCAGACAGGCATTGACCCGAAGGCTGATATTTGGTTTCTTAGGAGGTGCGAGAGGGCGCGTCTCGACTGCGCCCACTCCTATTACGGTTGCGTGACTGCAGCCGTACTATCCTCGCTGTCGTGACTCGGGCCGGGTTTTTACCCGGCCATTTTTTTTGCGGAAAGCGCATAGGCCAGCTGACAGCCAGTTCCTGGAACCATCCCAAATTAAAATCTGATACGAAGCCCCACACACTGGGCGGCGATAGTAAAAGGTGAAATTGTGACCACAATCGGGCGCGTCGCCTTTTTCGCGATCACCTGACGGCGGCCCTGTCGCTTCGCCGAAATCGTTTGTCGAAAAGCTGCCACCCGCCTATAGTGACTTACTAAATTTATCAAATACGATTTAATCGGATGAATCGATGAGCTTCCCTCCTACCCTGAAGCAGCTCAGGTATCTTGTGGCCCTGCACCGCACCAATCACTTCGGCAAGGCGGCTGATGCCTGCCATGTGACCCAGTCAACCCTGTCTGCCGGCTTGCAGGAACTGGAAAACCTTTTGGGAACACAGCTGGTGGAACGCACCAAACGCTCGGTGATGTTCACGGCCCTTGGCGAAGAAATCGTGCGCCGGGCGCAGAGCATCCTCAATGACGTTGATGACCTGACAGATCTGGCCACTTCAGCCAAGGACCCGCTCAAGGGCATCGTCCGCATGGGGGTCATCCCGACCATCGCACCATTCCTTTTGCCCAAGATCATGCCCGCTATCAGCGAAAAGCTGCCTGATCTTGAACTGCACCTCAGGGAAGACAAGTCAGCGGAACTTTGTGAACTCGTCCGCTCAGGCGAACTCGATCTTGTGCTTTATGCCCTGCCATATGCCTGCGGCGATGTAGCCGAACTGCCATTGTTCCACGATCCGTTTCTGGTGGCTTTCCCGAAAGGCCAGGCCCCCAAGGGCGGGATCAAATCCACAGAGCTGGACGAGAAACGGCTGATGCTGCTTGAGGAAGGCCACTGCCTGCGAGACCACGCCCTGGAGGCCTGCCAGCTCCTTGGCCGCGGGGCCCGGCGCGAAATGGCAGGAACCAGCCTCAACACCATCCTGCAAATGGTTGCGGCAGGCCACGGCATCACATTGTTGCCCGGTATGGCCGTTGAAGCGGGATTGACCGAAGGCACAGGGGTTGAAGTGTTGCCATTTGCGGACATTGTCCCCACTCGGACCATTGGCCTTATCTGGCGCAAAACCAACCCGCGAGCTTCCACGTTTGAAGCGCTGGGAAAAGTGATCAGGGAAGTGGCTGCAGACCACGGCTAGGCAACCAGCATGGGTTCGTCACCTGGTCTCCGCCCGAGCCAGATGCTGCCAGAAGGAAAGGACTTCGTCCGCCTTGCTGCCGGAGAAATAATTCTCACGAACCACTGAGCCATTTTGCCAATAAAGCACATGAACCCCGTCTATTTGCCCGGCGCCATAGTCCGGGTGATCGAACCGTGTCTGGTTGTTCAGAACCGAAATGCCGCGGCCCAGGTCCAGATGGACCAGCCGCACGTCCCCTTCAATTGACTGGCAGGGCTCAATGAAAGGCCGCTGCCGGGCGACAGCCTCCAGGCGATCTTCAGCAAACAGATAGTCATTTTCGAAAACACGGGCGTCAGGGGCATAGAATTGCTCAAGCGCTTCAAGCACCTGGCCGCTATTCAGCATCTCAACCAGACATTCAATCTGTTGACGCAGTGCCGGCTCTGCCCAACCGTCAGACATGTTTGCTCCCTATCACGCGTGCGTTTGCTTATGGGACAACGCATGCGTGTCCTACCCTCCGAATTTCCGAATAAAAAAGCCGCTCCCGGTTTTCCCAGGAGCGGCAGGACGACATGCTTCGACCAAAACTTGGGGGCTATTGGCCGAAGCGTGCGAGGAACTGGGAAGCCAGCGCCCCAGCCTTTAGGGGGGGGAGGAAGGGATAAGGCCGGGGTGCCGCTTCCCTTCAAATATGGGGGATACCCGTTATCTATTCCAACGAATATTAATGTAAATTGTAATCGTAAAAAACGATTAATCTAGGCGATAAAGATATTCCTCAACCACGGCGCCCCGGATGTCCGAATGGTAGCTGTCCTCACCCACGCGGGCGAAGCCGCACTTCTCCAGGACCCGGCTTGATGCCGGATGATCTTTGGCAACACGGGCACACAGGGCACTCTTCCGTGTGCCCATTTGGTCAAGGAATTCCGCCAATGCTGCGGTGGCAATACCGCCCCCCCAGTGTGCCCTTCCGAGCCAGTAGCTGACCTCTGTTACGCCTTCGCGTTCAAACATTGCCAGATAACCTGCGACAGCGCCTTCATGAAGGATGGTTTTGATGGCCGCCCCCTTCACCAACGCTTTTTCGTGGAATGCCTGAAAATCTTCCATACAGCTGAAGACCCGACCACCAGCCGCCTGCCACTGTGCTTCCTTGTCCTGATGCTGTTCAAACAGCACCGGATAGTCGCTGGCTTTCGGCAAGACCACGCAAACATCGCCGCGCAGTTCCATGCGCTGGCTCTCTATCTCGCCCTCGCGCGCCATCGACGTGCCGGTACCAAGTCCTGCTTTGACAAACCCCAGCTTTTCCAGAACCCGGCCCGACGCCGGATTATCCGTGAAATGGTTGGCGACAATCGGCCCCGTCAGCCGGTCTTCGCGCGCCATGGCAACAATCATCCGCGCCATCTTGGTCGCCAGGCCGCGACCACGTGCGTTCCTGTGAACGGAATAGCCAATCTCCAGCTCCCCGTTCCTGAAGAAATAGCCACCGTTTCCGACATACTGGCCATCTTCAAAAAAGCCCCGGTCCTTCATCTCGCCATTGGCTTCAGCTTCAAGGCGCGTTGCCAAGCGTTCGCGCGCCCAATCCATGTCAATCGGGTATGGCACCGTACCGGCGTTTCGCGCCAGGCCGTGGTCATTGAACAGGTCAAAATAGGCGTCCAGATCCGCTGCTGAAAGCATCCTCATCTCAAGCATGGCGGTACTCACTGTCTGTCATCATTGTTTTCTTGGTAACCATGCCAGACTTTCATTAGGCTATGCATTTCTGTCAACCGTTTGAATGCCTGCAGCAACTGGCGATAAAGATGGCGAAAGGATTTCCACGATGATGGCAATGTTCGAGGGCAAAAAGATATTCATACCCGTGACGCTGATCCTGGTGGCATATATCGCCAGCCAGATCGCCGCGGCGGGAAGCTATGTGGCGGCGCTTCCCTATCTGATGAAACCGTCGGTGGATTTTGCCTTCATTTTCTTTTTCTTTGCCTTCACCGCTTCAAGCCTTGCGCGCCTGGCGCCCGGACCGGGACCGCGATTCCTGATGCGGAACCGGCGCTATATAGGCCTGTCATTCGCGCTGGTGCACGGCGTGCACGGCGTGCTGGTGCTGTCGAACCTGGCACTGACAGACGAAACCCGCCCACCGCTCATCTTCGCGGCGGGGGCGGTGGCCTATGCCCTCCTGATCGCCATGACAGTGACGTCAAACAACGCATCAGTGCGGCGGCTGGGCGCAAAAAGATGGAAGCTCCTGCATAAAGTGGGCAGCTATTATATCTGGGCTATCTTTGCCTCAAAGGCACCGGAAATACTGAAACTCGCGCCCGTAAGCTGGATTCCGATCCTGAGCTTCGTGGCGCTTGGCCTCAGGATCGCGGCGCACAGGCAATCAAAACGCAAACTTGCGGCACATGGATAAGGTTGGCTGGCTGAGGCCAGCGGTCAGGGGAGATAAAAATGTTGAAAACCACATTCGTGATGGCGGTCGCGCTGGCGGCCATCCAACCAGCATCGGCTGAAGAGCCGGATGACACTATTTTCAAGGCGGAAGATGTCTTCAACCTTGAATATGCCACGGGCCCGGCGGTGTCGCCGGACGGCAACCGCGTCATCTATGAGCGCCGCAGCAACGACATCATGACCGACCGCACGCGCACCAACCTGTGGATCGTGAACACGGACGGCACAGGCCATATGCCGCTGATGTCGGGCCGCAAGAATTTTTCCAGCCCCGTGTGGTCACCGAAGGGCGACCGCATCGCTTACCTTTCGAACGAGGTAGGCAGCACCCAGCTTTATGTCATGTGGCTGGCGAGCGGGCGCACCGCGCTGATTTCCAACCTGCAGGAAAGCCCAAGCGACATCAGCTGGTCGCCAGACGGCAAACAGATTGCCTTCACCATGAAGGTGCCGGCAGACCACAAGCCCCTGAAGGTGAAAATGCCCAAGAAGCCCGAGGGCGCCAAATGGTCTGACAAGGTCAAATATGTCTCGAAGGCGCGCTACCAACGCGACGGCCAGGGCATCCTGGAACCCGCCTTCCGCCACGTGTTCATCATCCCCGCAGACGGCGGAAGTGCCCGCCAGCTGACACGCGGGGAATTCAACCACCGCGGCCCGCTGGCTTTCACGCCTGATGGCAGTGAAATCCTGTTTTCCGCCAACCGCAGCGACGATTGGGAATACCAGCAGCGCGACAGCGACCTGTTTGCGGTGAAGATGGACGGCACCATCCGCCAGGTGACCAGCGCGCCGGGGTCAGAGGAAGCGCCAACCGTGTCCCCTGACGGCAAGACCATCGCCTTCCTGGCCCGCGACGGCGAAAAGCTGGCCTACCGAAACCGTGAACTGAAGCTGATGCCGCTTGAGGGCGGCGACGCCACAAGCCTGACCCATGACCTTGACCGGTCGGTGGACAAGGCCATCTGGGACGCCCGCGGGCGCGGCCTCTATTTCATGACGGAAAACCGGGGCCTCGCGGAAGTGCACTATACGGACACACGCGGCAAGCGCCGGATTGTGGCGGATGCACTGGGCGGCACAACGCTTGGCCGCCCCTACACCAGCGGTGATTTTGACATGCAGGGCGGCACCGTTGCCTTCACCCGGGGCAGCACCACCCGCCCTGCGGACATCTATGCCGTGCGCGGCAATAAAGCGACCCAGTTGACAGCCCTCAACGAGGATGCCCTGGGGTACAAGACACTCGGGGAAACCCACGAAATTGTCTACAAATCCTCCATCGACGGGGAGGAAATTCAGGGTTGGTACATCACGCCGCCGGGCTTTGACCCTGCCAACAAGAAATACCCGCTGATCCTGGAAATCCACGGTGGTCCACACCTGTCGTACGGGCCCAATTTCTCGGCTGAAATGCAGCGCTATGCGGCCGAAGGCTATGTGGTTTTCTATGATAACCACCGAGGCAGCACCAGCTATGGCGAACGCTTCGCACTTCTTCTGCAGAATAAATATTCGAGCGAATTTGATTTCGCCGACCATAACTCCGGCGTCGACGCCATGATCGGACTTGGGTTCATCGACCCCGACCAGCTTTATATCACTGGTGGGTCTGCGGGCGGCATCGCCAGCGCCTACGCCATTGGCCTGACGAACCGTTTCCGCGCGGCAGCCGTGGCCAAACCGGTGATCAACTGGATATCGAAGGTGCTGACGGCCGACAGCTACCTGGGACAGATCCCCTACCAGTTCCCAGGTATGCCATGGGAGCATGTGGAACATTACTGGAAACGCTCGCCACTGTCGCTGGTGGGGAATGTCACCACGCCGACACTTCTGATCACGGGTGAGGCCGACCGCCGTACCCCGATTTCGGAAACCGAGCAGTTCTATCAAGCGCTCAAGCTTCGCCGTGTTGATACCCTGATGGTGCGTGTGCCCGACAGCCCGCACGGCATCGCAGGCCGCCCATCGCGGCTTGTGGCCAAGGTGGAAAACATCCTCGCCTGGTTCGAGAAATACAAATAAGCCAAAAAGGCCAAAAGCGATGGATGGCCTAATCCAGTTCGTCACTCGCCGACTAGGCCCTGTTGACAAAAGGGATTCCCAAAAAGGCATTGATGTGATTCAAGACTTCTTTTTAGGAGGAAGTTCTGATGCGTGGCGATTTGTCGGATGCGGAATGGGAATTGATAGGGTCTTTGCTGC
>Ga0209475_10000356_pt1 | contig 109202 bp, 93 predicted proteins | sample tdDd471_FD_187128 | JGI IMG/M metagenome (GOLD analysis project Ga0209475, IMG submission 187128) | Marine sediment microbial communities from the Atlantic coast under amendment with organic carbon and nitrate - tdDd47.1 (SPAdes)... | ecosystem: Environmental > Aquatic > Marine > Coastal >... | reverse complement strand
CTCAACTCTATAGGGGGCAACGGTCGCCCACGTTTTCCCGTCATGATAAATCTCCAGGTTCAAGCGTTCCTGGAGTTTACAACCTCGTGCCAAATTTATGAATCGCTTTTTCGTTCCAGGTGACTAGGATAGTCGGGACCGCGTCAAATTCCTGAATCACCTCTTGGCTCTCAAGCAACTTGAGCCTTGCCGCAATGGCTTTTTCGTGACCACGGACATGTGGCGCAATGCTCACGTCATCATGAATAATGTGATTGAACAACCAACTACAGAGCATTTTGCGCATCTCGGAAAGAACCGCTTCGGAAGGGGCCCTATTCCAGGCCTTGACCAGCCCTAACAGCTCTTGGCGCAAGGCATTATGGTTTGTTTTGTGCTTTTCGAAATCAGGAAACTCGCAAGCCTCCATAATCGCTTCTTCCCGTTGAAAATGATAGCCCGCGTAATCAACTAGTCTTTCGATAATTTTATCGACATCATCATCTTCAACGGTCATTTGGCCAAACCGGTTAACCAAAGCGGCCAGATGCTTGTGGTCGGCATCAATTTCCGGCACGTCAATCAGCAACGAGTCCGTCCAGATCAAGGTTTCAAGATTATCCACCGCTGGTATTTCCACCCAGAAAGTGCTGCCTTTTCCAACCTTGCTTTCAAAGCCAATGCGACCTGCCATCCGTTCAACCAGCATCTTGGAAACGGTCAGTCCGATTCCTGTTCCCTTACGGGTCAACATGGGATCGGCACCTAAGCGATGGAACATATTGAAAACCGTATGCCTATCTTTTTCTGCAATGCCGATGCCTGTATCCTGGACGGATATTTTGATGAATCCCTTGCGTCCCGATTCGATACGCACGTCAATACTGCCGCCATCATTGTTGTAGTTGACGGCATTGGACAAAAGATTGAGAAGAATCTGTTTAAGCCGCACCCGGTCAGTACGCAAATGAGCAAGATTGCTTTCCGATCTATGTCGGACGATTTTCAGGTTCCGCTCTTTAACAATCGGTGAAACAAGCGCCACACAATCGGCAACCAAGTGCTCTACTTCGACCTCATCAAGCGAAAGAATGATCTTATCCGCTTCGATTCTGGAGAGATCCAGAACTTCATTGATTAGGGAAAGAAGATGCTTACCGCCTTCCATAATGTGGTCGACGCTTTCGGCCTGAGAGGGCGTAAGAGCCGTTTTTGGGTCATAAAGCAGCATTTCGGCAAACCCGAGGACAGCGTTTAACGGAGTCCGCAACTCATGGCTCATGGAGGCGAGAAATTCGGATTTCGCCTGATTGGCCTGCTCGGCATCCACCAAGGCCCTGCGCAAATCCTCCTCCATGTTTTTCATCATCGTAATATCGAGATGAATACCGCTCATGAGAGTGGGGTTTCCATCCGAATCCCGCTCGATCACCTTGCCGCGAGCATTGACCCACACCCATCCTCCCGCTGCATGAGACTGCCGGTAGATGGCGTCGTAAGTTTCCTTTTTTCCTTTGAGGTACTGTTTAATCTGTTTTTCGACATTAGGCAGGTCGTCGGGATGAATGAGGTCGCGCCATGTTTCAATGGTCGTCGGCTCCAAGTCGGCACGGGTTTTACCGACAATTTCAGCCCACCGTTCATTCACCTCCAGCACACCGGTCCGGATACTCCATTCCCAATAACCGACATTAGTTCCTTCAAGAATTTCCCTGGACTTGGTTGCGAGATGAAGATTGTCGATTTCGGCCTGCACTCTCGGCGCAAAAGCCAAAAGCGTTTTCAGCACTTCATCCGTATCGCCGATAGCCTGATCATGGAGCGCCACCAATGCGCCAAGAGCTACATCGCCCTCACTAAACAGAGGAACGGCCACATAGCCCTCCGCCTGCTGCTCTTGGAGCAACTCATTTGTCGGAAAATTTTTCCTAATGCCTTTTGCCTGGGAAAACGGTTTTTGTCCAATGACTTGAGCACAGGGGGATTGGGCTAGGCCATCGCTGTAATGCTCGATAAAATCGGCACCAGACCAGAAAGAAACAACTCGGACCCGCCCCGAATCGGCGGGATCAATTTCGTTGATTAATACGCTTTTGACACCTAGCGCCTGGGCAAGCAACCGGCAAATTTCACGCAAGAAATCCCGACCGACCAGCACAGCGGCTTCGGCAGCTATTCCCGTGATTTTGTCCTCCACGTCGCTAGAAAGCGACCCCTCAAACATATTTTAATCCACCAAAAAAATACGTTGCGAAACTTAACCAGCAACTCTGTGCGAAATACATGACTTCGGTCAGGCCTGTGAACCAAAAGATGCGGAGGCTTTATTTCATAAGGACTCTCTTAAGAACTCGGAATCAATACTGAGCGTTGGAATTGAACCGGTATATTTTGCAGGGATTTCTTCAGTCGTGAGTGCGTCAAAAAAAGTCATCGTCACCGGCGGGGCCGGGTTTATCGGCAGCCACCTGACCGAACGCCTGATCAACGACGGTCATGAAGTCGCGGTCATCGACAATTTTTACATCGGGCGCGAGGAGAATATCGCTCACCTGATGGAAACCGGTCGTCTCAGCATCCACAAGGCCGATATAGCCGACCTAGCGACCATCAAGCCGCTTTTCGAAGGTGTCGACTGGGTTTTTCACCTCGCCGCCATGGCCGATATCGTTCCCTCCATCCAGATGCCCCTGCCCTACCACAGGGCGAATGTAGACGGCACCATTGCCGTGCTTGAAGCAGCTCGGACGGGTGGCGCAAAACGCTTCGTTTACGCCGCTTCATCTTCCTGCTACGGCATCCCTGACGAATACCCGACTAAGGAAACAGCCGACATACGCCCCATGTACCCTTACGCACTGACCAAGTACGTCGGCGAAGAATACGTGCGGCACTGGAATCAAACCTATGGCTTACCCACGGTCTGCCTAAGACTGTTTAACGTTTACGGCCCCCGCGCCCGCACCACCGGGACTTATGGCGCCGTTTTCGGCGTTTTTCTCGCTCAAAAGCTGGCTGGAGAACCTTTCACCGTTGTCGGCGACGGCAAACAGACACGCGACTTCACTTTCGTCACCGATGTGGCCGCCGCCTTCGTCGCCGCGGCTCAATCCGACCTTGACGGCGCGGTGATGAACGTTGGGTCGGACAACACTTATTCGGTCAATCGCTTGGTCGAACTTCTAGGCGGCGAAGTGACCTATATTCCGAAGCGCCCCGGTGAACCTGACTGCACCTATGCCGATACGACACGGATCAAAGAAATGCTTGGCTGGAACCCCCAGGTAACTTTCGAGAAAGGGGTTTCCATTATGCTTGAAAACATTGACCACTGGCGCACAGCACCGGTCTGGACTGTCGATCAGATTGAAGATGCGACAGCCGACTGGTTTAAGTACCTGGGCGATGACGATCCGTCCTAGAAAGGGACGAAAGAGATGAGGAGAAGCCTCGCATCATGACCGACAAGGGCAATTCCGGCAGCAACCCGCTGCAAAACAAGCTCAAAACTCTCGAAGAGTTGGGCGTTATTTCCAGTAAGGCCCGCAAGGGTGGCGAAACCGTGGTGTTGGCGCACGGCACCTTTGATTTGTTGCATATCGGCCACCTCAGGCACCTCCGCTTGGCCAAACGCGAGGGCGATATCCTAATCGTCACTATTACCGCCGACGCCCATGTCAACAAAGGGCCTGGCCGCCCCGTTTTCGCTGAGCAGATGCGCGCCGAAATGCTAGCCGCCATCGAATGCATCGACTATGTAGGCATCAACGACGGCCCCAAGGCCCTCGAAGTTATTCAAGCGGTCAAACCCAGCAAGTACGTCAAAGGGTCGGACTACAAAAATGCCCAGGATGACGTGACAGGCGGCATCGTCGAAGAACGGGCCACCGTTGAAGAGCATGGCGGCGAGTTGGTCTTTACCGACGACATCACCTTCAGCTCCTCCTCGCTGATCAATCGCCACCTTGCAGTATTCGATCCCACCTTGGATGAATACCTGGAAGCCCAGCGCTCCAAAGGCATTCTCGACCAACTTTCCGAGTTGATCGATAAGGTCAAGGATTACCGTATCCTGATGATCGGCGACGCCATCATTGACGACTACGTTTATGTTTCCGCCCTCGGCAAATCGCCCAAAGAACATATGATCGCCACGCTCTTTGAAGACAGGGAGGTCTTTGCGGGCGGCGTTTTCGCAGCGGCAAACCATGTCGCCGACTTCTGCAAAGAGGTGGAAATCGTCACCACCCTGGGCGAGGGTTGCGAATATGAAAATATGATCCGCGGTTCGCTGCGCCCCAACGTCACGCTCAACGCCTTTTACCGGGAAAACGCACCGACCACCCGCAAGACTCGTTTCATCGACCGCTCTTATTTGCGCAAGATGTTTGAAGTCTACGACATGGACGATTCCCCCACCGACGTCACTCTCGAGCGTGTGATCGACCGGATGATTTTGCAGCGCGCCGACGACTTCGACATGGTGATCGTTACCGATTTCGGCCATGGCCTGATGACTCCCACGATGATCGCGTCGCTGGAACGCACGGCCAAGTTCCTGGCGGTCAACACCCAGTCGAATAGCGCCAATCTGGGCTTCAACCTGATCACCAAGTATCCTCGCACCGACTATATCTGCATTGATGCGCCCGAAGCCCGGCTGGCGACCGGAGACCGGCGCAGCGATATCGAGGAAATCGCCTCAAGAGCCCTGCCCGAACGCATTAGTTGTCCGAAACTGATTGTCACCCACGGCAAAAACGGCTGTATCGGTTATGAAGATAAGTCTCAAGTTGCTCATGTTCCGGCCTTTACCAAAACCGTGGTCGATACGGTCGGCGCGGGCGACGCCTTTTTCGCCGTCACCGCTCCTTTGGCGGCTGCGGGCGGCAAGGTCGATCAACTGGCTTTCATCGGCAACGCCGCCGGGGCAATCAAGGTGGGCATCGTCGGACACCGGAACTCGGTCGAAAAGGTTTCCGTACTGAAGTTCCTCGCCACCCTACTGAAGTAGGAGGGAACACATGACCAATCTGCTTTTCAATCAGTATCTCGAAACCCTGGCCGCCTGCCTAAAAGAGTCCGAAGCCAGCGCCCAAGACGGCACCCCCATGGAAATGGGAGCGGCTATGGACTGGATCGCCGATACCGCCAAAACCGCCCATCAGCGGGGCAACAAAATGATGTTCGTCGGCAACGGCGGCTCATCATCGATTTCAAGCCACCTCTCGATTGATTTCGCCAAGAACGGCGGTATGCGGGCGATGACCTTTACCGATGCACCCATGCTCACATGCCTCGGTAACGACCTGGGCTATGAAAACGTCTACGCCAAACCAGTCGAAATGTACGGCGCAGCAGGCGACATGCTGGTTGCTATTTCAAGCTCCGGCGGTTCAACCAATATCTTGAACGCGGTGGCCAAAGCACGCGATATCGGCGCAAGCGTTCTGACTTTAAGCGGGTTCAAACCGGATAATCCCCTACGTGGCTCCGGCGATGTGAACCTTTACGTCCCCTCTTACGAATACGGCTTCGTTGAAACAGCCCATACGGCCCTGCTCCATGCGGCGCTGGACATTAGTATGGGCTGGACCAAGGAAGACGGTCTTTGGGAAAGAAAACAATGAGCGATAAAAAAATCTGGAACGTCATGGTAACCGGTGGCGCCGGTTATGTGGGCTCCTCTTTGATCCCCAAGCTTTTAGAAGAAGGCCATGGGGTCACAGTCTTAGATCTTTACCTCTACGGCGACGATATCTTCAAGGACTACCGCGATAACCCGAGGCTCCGCGAGGTCAAGGGCGACCTGCGCAACATCGAGACCGTACGCGACGCCTTGAAAGGCTGCGATGCGGTCATTCATTTGGCCTGCATTTCCAACGACCCCTCCTACGACCTCAATCCGGACCTCGGCAAGTCGATCAACTACGATGCTTTCCGTCCTCTGGTCCGGGCATCCAAAGAAGCAGGGGTCAAGCGCTTCATTTACGCCTCATCCTCATCGGTCTACGGCATCAAAGACGAAGCGGAGGTCACCGAAGACTTACCGCTGGAACCCCTAACCGACTATTCGAAGTTCAAAGCGCTCTGCGAAGAAGAGCTGGAGGAAGAACGCGAACCCGGCTTCGCCACACTGGTGATCCGCCCCTCCACCGTTTGCGGTTACGCGCCCCGTCTGCGGCTCGACCTGACGGTCAATATTTTGACCAATCATGCCATCAACAAGGGCAAAATCACCGTGTTTGGCGGCACCCAGAAACGCCCCAACATCCATATCGACGACATGGTCGGTCTTTATCTTTTCGTCTTGCAGCAGGACGATGAAAAGATCGACGGTAAGATTTTGAACGCCGGCTATGAAAACTTCACAGTCATGGAAATCGCCGAAATGGTGCGCGACGCCCTGGGCGGCGATATCGGCATTGAAGTGACGCCCACCGACGACAACCGCTCCTACCACGTTTCATCCGAGAAGATGAAAAAGGAGCTGGGCTTCATGCCGCAGCACACCATTCTCGATGCGGTCAAAGATCTGAAAGCGGCCTTCGAAGCAGGCAAGGTGCCGAATTCCATGGACGACCCGATCTACTTCAACATCAAACTCATGCAGGACGTTGACCTGAAGTAACATGCGTATCGGCATCGACTTCGACAACACCATTGCAGGCTACGACACAGCCTTCCTCACCGCCGCACAAAAGCTCGGCTTGGTTGAGGACGGCTTCGCCGGAGGAAAAGCGGCGGTGCGCGAAGCGGTGCGACACCTCGAAGACGGCGAACGAAAATGGCAGGCTCTCCAGGGCCGGGTCTACGGCGCTTTTATGGAACAGGCCACCCTCATTCCCGGCGTGGCTGAATTCCTGACAAAATGCGACAAAGCCCTGCTCGATGTTTTCATCGTCAGTCATAAAACCGAGTTCGGCCATTTCGATCCAGACAAAATCAATCTGCGCGACGCAGCCATGGCCTGGATGCACAAGCAGGGCTTCTTCGATGCGGATCGCTTTAATCTCTCCCCCCTCAACATCTATTTCGAGAGTACCCGGATCGAAAAACTGGCTCGCATAGAAGCTCTTGAGCTTGATCTTTTCATCGACGACCTACCGGAAGTGCTTTCCGACCCCGACTTTCCCAAGGGCCCGCAAAGGGTACTCTATGACCCAAGCAACATCGGCGCTGAAGTGCCCTATGACCGAATCGCCCATTGGGATGCCTTAACCCAGGGGGTGTTCGATGGCGCCGCGTGAGTATTCCCATCATACGGTTCGCGAAATCGGTGAAACCTTAAGCGGCGGAGTTCTGCTCGACGTGCTTCCGGCGCGTCTCGGCGGTAACAATCGTATTTTCCAACTCATCGGTGAAAACCAGTCGTTTGCCCTGAAGTTCTATCCGGCCCAGGAAGAAGACCCACGCGACCGACTGGGTAACGAGTACGTCTTTCTCGATTTTCTTAGCGGCTGCGGCATCAAGCATGTTCCCGAGCCAATCATTCGCGACGATACCAATTCTTGCGCCCTTTACAGTTGGGTTGAAGGCGAACCTGTCGACGACGCGACAGACGAAGACATTGAAGCATTGGCTTGGTTTCTCATCGGTCTACAGCCTTTAAAACGCAAACCGGAGGCTAAGCGCCTCAACCCGGCCTCCGCCGCCTGCCCGGCTCCCGACGACGCCTTCAAACAGCTGCACCAGCGGTTTGAACGCTTAAAAGATGCGGGGGGCGAACATCCCGGTCTCCGCCGGTTCCTCGAAAACGACTTTAAGCCCAAGGTCGCGTTGGTGACCGAACAAGCCCAGGCGGCCCTCAAGGCCGGTGGAATTAATTCAGAACGGCCGCTGACGGCCGACAAACTCGCCATCAGCCCGTCCGATTTCGGCTTTCACAATGCCTTACGCAACGAGGGCGGCGGTTTGAATTTTCTCGATTTCGAGTATGCCGGATGGGACGATCCGGTAAAGGCCGTTGCGGACGCCATGCTACATCCTGGCGGCGGAATGAACGACACACAGGCCGAGCACTTCCGGGCCAAGATGTTTCCGGTTTTTGCGACCGATCCCAAATTCGAAGAACGATTCACCGCACTCTACCCGGTCTACGCCCTGATCTGGTGCCTGATTATCCTCAATGAATTTTTGCCCGAACGCTGGACCCGGCGACGCCTCGCCGGACAGGAGGCCGATCTGGCAACGATCCAGAACGGACAACTGGAAAAGGCCACGACTTTGCTAAGAAGGATTGCCCATGCCGCTTAACCCACCATCGGGGCCCGAACCTCTGGCCGCACCGCTCGACAAACGGTCCAAGCATCTTCGGCGTTTGGCGCTCGGCTCCATGCTCTCGGCCGGGCGGGGCCACCTGGGCCCAGCCATGAGCTTGATTGAAATTCTACGTGTCCTCTACGACGATATTCTCAGCTACAAGCCCGACAATCCCAAATGGGCCGAGCGCGACCGCTGCATTCTTTCCAAGGGTCATGGCTGTTTAGCGCTCTATGCCATTCTCGCCGACAAGGGCTTCTTCCCGGAAAGCGAACTGGCCAAATTCTGCGCTTTCGACGGACTGCTCGGCGGCCACCCGGAAGTTCTTGCCCCCGGTGTCGAGGCCAGCACAGGCGCACTGGGACACGGGCTTTCCATTGGCGTAGGTATGGCGCTGGCCAACCGGATGAAAAAGCGTGGCGGCAAGGTGGTGGTCGTTATGGGCGATGGCGAAATCAACGAAGGTTCCTGCTGGGAAGCGGCTATGGCGGCGGCTAAACACGGGCTCGGCAATCTAACCGCGATCATCGACTACAACAAAATCCAGTCCTACGGCCCGGTCGACGGAGTCCAACCCCTCGAACCCCTGGCAGACAAGTGGCAAGCGTTTGGCTTTGCGGTCAAGGAAGTCAATGGCCATGACGTAGAGGCTCTGCGGGGAATCTTAAAGAGTCTGCCATTTGCCAGCGACCGCCCGAGCGCGGTGATTTGCCACACGGTAAAGGGCAAGGGTATTCCACCCGCCGAAAACAACCCGACCTGGCACCACAAAAACAAACTCACGGATGAGGAATTAGCCCCCATCCGCGAAGCGCTCGGGGAGGGTTGAGGCCATGAGAAAAACAGCACTCAACATGGTTCACGAGTTGGCGCGCCAAGACGAACGGGTGGTTTATATTGGCTCGGACCCCGGGCCCGGAACGCTAGACGAAATGCGTGAGGAGTTTCCCGACCGCTTCTTCATCGAAGGAATTGCCGAAGCCAACGTCATCGGCATGGCCGCCGGGCTCGCCATGGAGGGCTACGTGCCTTACGTCAACACCATCGCCACGTTTCTAACCCGGCGCTGTTATGAACAACTAGCCGTCGATCTCTGCCTTCACAAGTTGCCCGTCCGGCTGATCGGCAATGGCGGCGGCCTGGTCTATGCTCCTTTAGGCCCGACCCACCAGGCCATCGAAGACATTGCCATCACGCGCGCCCTGCCCAACATGACGGTCATCGCTCCAGCCGACGCCGATGAAATGCGCCGCATGATTCCGCAAACCCTTGATGTGGAAGGACCGGTATATATCCGTCTCGCCAAAGGGCATGACGAGATTGTCACCCAAGAAGACCACGGCAACACCCTGGGCAAGGCGATCATGCACAGGGAACCGGGCGACGCGTTGCTCGTTACCACAGGCATCATGCTCCAGCGGGGCTTGAAAGCGGTCGAACAACTGGCCGATCAAGGCATCGAGTGCGGCCTGCTCCATTGCCATACCATCAAGCCACTGGACGTAGACACCCTGGCCCATGCGGCCCGTCGCGCCAAAGTAGTCATCACGGCGGAAGAACATCTAACGGCCGGGGGTCTGGGCGGCGCTATCCTTGAGGCCCTTTCAGACGCCATGCCGGGCGCCATGCCGCCAATTATTCGCAAGGGCATTCCCGACAAATTCACCCACCACTACGGCTCCCAGGATCTGCTATTGGAACACTATGGCCTGCAAGGCCCCGGATTGGCCAAAACCGTCAAAGAAGCGCTTTCAAAATAGGAACGAGAAAACATGGTCGATAACGTTCGCTACTCCTACCTGCCCCAACAGTTCGCCGAGATCGACGACCTTTGGGAAGAGCTGAAAGCCTTCGTCCCGACCGGGGATTTCACCTTGGGCAAACCGCTCACCGAATTCGAGCAGCGTTTCGCCAAACTTATCGGCTCCAAGCATGCCATTGGAGTCAACTCAGGCACCGACGCCATCAAGCTGGGATTGAAAGCGCTCGGCGTCGGGTTCGGTGACGAGGTGATCACCACGGCCAACACCTTCATCGCCACCGTCGGGGCCATCGCCGAAATCGGTGCAACACCAGTCTTCATCGATTGCGACGACACCTTTTGCATGAACGTAGATCAGGTGGAAAGCGCCATCACCAAGAAAACCAAGGCCATCGTGCCGGTCCATTTTACCGGCTACATGACCGATATGCGCAAGCTCATGCCGATTGCAGAAAAGCATGGCCTTCCCATTGTCGAAGACGCCTGCCAGGGCATCCTCGCGGCCATCGAGGGCAAGAATGCGGGCACCTGGGGCGACACCGGAGCCTTCTCGCTGCATCCATTGAAAAATCTAAACGTCTGGTCGGACGGCGGCATCATCATCACCGACGACGACGAGTTGGACCGAAAGTTGCGTCTGCTACGCAACCACGGCATGCGCAATCGAGACGAAATCGAACTCCTGGGCTATAACTCGCGGCTCGATACCATCCAGGCTGTGGTCGGTAACTGGCTGATCCCCCAGACCGAAGACATCGCCGCCAAACGTATCGCCAATGCCGCCTACTACGATGAGGCGCTCAGCGCACTCCCGCAAATCCGCATCCCGCCGCGCCCCGCCGACATGCGACTGGTCTACCACCTCTATATTGTTTTCGCCGAAGACCGGGACGGTCTGTTGGAGCATTGTCTCAAGAAAGATATCGAAGCCAAGGTCCACTACCCCATTCCTCTCTATCAGCAAGATGGTTTGAAGCATCTGGGCTACAAACCCGGCGATTTCCCGATAACCGACCGCCACACCAAGGAAATCATCACCTTCCCGGTTGATCAGCATATTTCCAAAGAAGAAATGGACTACGTGATCGCCGCCGTTAAAGAGTATTACGGGGGGTAGAGGAGATGACTGAAGTCTCGCAAATAATACCCCTCCTAGCCTCCCCTAAAAGGGGAGGGACTCCGGACCTTGCCCTCCCCCTTCTAGGGGGAGTTGGAGGGGGTATAACGCCATGACCTTTAAAGTGCCCTACGTCAATTTCAAGGCTCAGTACGAAGCCGAAAAAGATGATCTCGCCCGGATTACCGACGAGGTTTTCGCTTCCGGCTGGCTGATCGGTGGAGAGCAGGTTGAAGCACTGGAAGCGGAGCTCGCCGCCTATTGCGGGGTCGAGCATGCCGTGGCGCTAAACTCCGGCACCGATGCATTGATCCTCGGCATGAAGGCCTTGGACATCGGTCCCGGCGACGAAGTGATCACGCCCCCTAACTCTTTCGTCGCCTCGACCGCAGCCATCATCGCCGTCGGGGCAACTCCGGTATTCGTTGACGTGGGCGACGGCATCAATATCGATCCGGCCAAGATCGAAGCCGCCGTGACGACGAAGACCAAAGCGATTATGCCGGTTCACCTGTCAGGCCGCATCGCTGACATGGACACCATCAATACCATCGCCGAACAACATCGCCTTTACGTCATCGAAGACGCCGCACAGTCGGCGGGGTCCACCTATAAAGGCAAGAAGAGTGGTAGTCTCGGAACACTCGGATGTTTTTCCGCCCACCCCTTAAAGAACCTCAATGCAGCAGGCGACGCCGGCTTTCTGACCACCGACAACGCAGGCGTCGCGGAACGCATCAAGCTCCTCCGCAATCATGGTCTTAAAGACCGCAATACAGTGGTCGAATGGGGCACGGTTTCTCGGCTCGACAGCCTCCAGGCCGCCATTCTGCGCTACCGGCTCCGCAACATAGAAACCCTCATCCGGGCCCGCCGAAACAATGCCCTTCATTACCGTGAGAAGTTGAGCGGAAAAGGGTTCGAATTGCCGCTCGGCAAAGAGCATGAGTTCAATACCTTCCACACCTTCATCATCCAGGCCGAACGGCGCGATGAATTGCAGGCTTTCCTGCTGGAACATGGGATTGAAACGGCGATCCACTATCCCATTCCTATTCACCTACAACCGGCAGCCCGAAGCCTGGGTTATAAGGAAGGCGATTTCCCGGTCTGCGAGGCCCAGGCGAAACATATCCTCTCCTTGCCCATCCACCAGTATCTCAGCTACCAAGAAGTTGATCAGGTCGCCGATATGGTGAACCGTTTTTATGAATAGGGACAATCATGGCGAAAAAAGTTCTTTTGTTTGGCTATACCGGTAAACTGGGACGGGCGTTGCATAAGGCGCTGGCAGCGGATTTCGAGGTTATCGCTAAGAACACGTCCGATTTCGACGCCATGAATTTTGCTAGCGCAGATAGGCTGATCGACGAATTCCAGCCGGATATCATCGTCAATCCGGTCGCCTATCTGGGCATTGACGCTTGCGAACAGAACCCCTATCCCACCTCGGTCTTGAACACACTTTTCCCGCAACACTTGGCGCGCCGTTGCGCAGAAACCGGCGCGGCTGTCGTTCAATTTTCAACTGAGTCTGTTTTTTCCGGAAAATTGAAACGGGCCGTCACAGAAGACGACATCCCCGACCCGATCAACAACTACGGCTTCACAAAATATATGTCCGAAGTCACCGTGCGGGATACTCTGGAGGCTCACTACATCTTCCGCCTACCCGTTCTGTTCGGCGAAAACCCACGGCGCAACCAATTTGTCGAAAAGATGCTCGACATGGCGCGCAACGGCAAAGACCTACGTATCGCAGACGATATTATTACGGCACCAACCTACGCCAAGGACGCCGCCGAACGCATCGCACAAATGCTGAAAGATGAAACTCCCTTTGGCCTCTATCATATGGCCAACGAAGGTCAGGCAACACTTTTCGACCTAATGAGCGAAGCGGTAAAAATCCTCGCCCTCCCCGTAAAGGTCGCGCGGGCTTCCCTGAACGACTTCCCGAGCGTGGGCGCCAAGAACACCATCACCCCCCTAAAAATGACCAAAGCATCACCGCTCCGCCCCTGGCAGGAAGCGCTCCAAGCCTATTGTGGGGAATGTGAGGGGTAAGTTGCGGCTACCAGATAGGATAAATATCACCGGGATTGGCCTTTTTCTTTTTGCTGGCCGCCTGCCGTTTGCGATAGGCAATCCAGAACGCAACAGCCACAACAGCGCCTAATCCAACTACTATGCCCCATGTATCCGGCATTCTTCCCTCCAGCTGTGAAGAAATGATTTTAGGGTAAGCGCCATAAAATTCGGTTAAGAGCGTGGTATTGCTTCTGCCATGGATTTCAGGTTTGGCTCCATAGCATCCGCCATAATGGAATATCCGGTTTTGTTGAAATGGCAGGAACTGTCAATCAGCAGCGTCTCAGGAGACTGATCTAGACAATCCGTCATATCGAGAAAATCGATCCCCTGTTCTTTCAATTCTTCACCCCGCGCCTGCATCTCTGGATAGGTTTGCCGAATTGCAAAGTACTCTATGCTGCCATGATTATAGAAGCGGTCTTCTTCCTCCGCGGTAAGAGTTTTATTCCAGAAATATTGATTGGGCTGAAGGCAGTGAAGATAAGGAATCCCCGCCGCCATGCAAGCCCGGCCGAGCAGCAAAGAAGAGTACTTCCAAAGATCTACCGTTTCAGAAACCAGAGCATTTGAAGCCTTTGAACTGGAGGCGTAAATTCGGGCATCCACAGGCTCTGTACGTGGCAAAACAACAGGTTCTGTAAGCCTGTTTTCTTCAACGACAGGTGTTGTCTCACGCAGTCGAGCTAGACGGGCCTTTGCCCTTTTGAGTTTCCAATTCCTCAGGAGGCTTTCTTTTTGGTTTTCCAATTTTGCCACTTCAGCCTGGACCATCAAAAGGCGTCCGCTGAAATCCAGGACGTCAGGATCATCACTCGGAGTTTGAAACTGCAGCATCAGATTGTTCATCATCCACGAAAGTGGCAACGACACATGGTAACCGTTAATCTGATTTGCCCTTTTCCCCATAGCTTCATTGAAACCATCAATATTGATTACTGCATGAAACTTTTGGCCAATCGCGCTGAAGTAATTGTAAGCCAAAAGAGCCTGAGGTTGAGCGAACCCTCCTTGGGAAAAATTAAGAACAGTTACCTCGCGCCCGGTTGGAGCCAACCATTCGCCCAAAAGCGTTTCGAGTTTGTGACTTTGAGCCGTGAAAAATTGGTTAGCAACCGACCCCCCAAAAATTCCAATCACAAAATCGTCGCCGCCCTCGCCGTTAAAGGGATAATCTCTCCAAGGTTTTCGCATTGAGAAACCGTGGTTGTTAAAATAGTTCAGGCCGCTCACATAGGGGCGTTGCACATATCCTAGATAGGGATGGAAGGCATAGTGGAACTTAGCGCGAGCCTCATCACCGCCGAACTCTTCCTGAATTTCTGCATCCAGACGCTTTAAGAGCTCGTTTTCATCCGGCTGGTCCATCCCGGTGCGGCGACGTTCAATCGTCTCTACAATGCGTGTTTCCACCTCATCTTGCGGCTCGTCGAGTTGCCACTTTTCCTGTTCAATAGCCCAGCGCTTCACAACCTCACGCTTAGCCTTCCTTCGGATTTCCTTCTTTTGTTCGATGATTGCTTGGCACCGCTCTGCCAATTCAGCTTCAATCGGCAGTCTTGAAGCTCTTTCGGCTAGACGGATCGAATCTTCTACCTTTTCTTCTCCAAGGCTTTCTGCCCAGGCCAGCAGGAACCGACCGCGGGCGGACTGCGCCGTTTCATGGCCACCCGTCAAATCCAATACTCGCAGGATATCTTTATCGGTTTTATCCCAACCATTTTCTGGCGCCATTTCAATAAGAGCGCTCATTCTTTTCCACAAAGTGTCCGCAAGTCCGCGTTGATAGTTCTCCTCTCCAGGCATTAACATCAAAGCCCGTCCGTAAAGCTTCTCCGCCTCTTCTAAATCGCCGTCACGTAGCGCTATCATTGCTGTAAGACCAATAACCTGTGGGTTCTTAGGGCCCAGTGATAATGCGATTTTCAGGTCTTCGCGGGCCTCGCTCTCCCGCCCAGCCACTTGAAAGAGAATTTCCGAACGTACAAGACGATAGTCCAGCATATCCGGCGACAAAGAAACTGCGCGATCCAGGCCTTCGATACAATCACCCGCCCGCCCTAAATCCAGGCAGACTAGGCTGTACAGAAAATGAGCCTCCGATAGAGCGCTGTCTTGTTCCAGGACCTGCTCATAAATTTTCAGGGCGTCATCAAGAGCACCTTCACGCTGTGCCTTAATTCCTTTTTCCAAAAGGTCCCGAATAGCGTCACTCTTTTCAGCAGTCATGGCGCACGACCCAATCAAATTGATAGAATGAAGGATTATCCCGAAGCTGCTTTTAATAAACTTTTAAATCGAGGCCCATTTTGCCGACCGCTCGACAATGTCATTAAGCTTTTTTTGAGAGTTTTTGTGCCCATATAGAAAGCTGCTCCTACTTTGGCAGCCAACAAAAAGTCTGTCCATTAGGGAGAACGACGGGAACAGAACATCCCGATCAAACGTGACCAGGAGTAACAGAATGTCTCACATCACGACGGAACAGGTCCGCGACGCTCTAAAATCGATTACCGACCCTGACAGCGGAACCGATATCGTCAGCCGCGGCATGATTTCAGAAATCGCCATTCATGGCCGCAAGGTCAGCTTCGCCATTATGATCAACGGCGACGGCAGCGAACGTATGGAACCGATCCGCAAAGCTGCCGAAGATATCGTTTCAAAAATTTCTGGCGTCGCTCAGGCCCATGTGGCCCTGACCGCCGAACGCGCTCCGACTATGCCCAATGCGGATGCGCGCAAACTCGACAAATACAAAATGGACGGCAACAAGATGCTCTGGCACATGGAGCGCGTCCAGGCCTGGAAGAACGGTGAGCGCGTCGCTCCTCTACACATCGACGCAGGGCTTTCCAAGGGCTGCAATATCCGCTGCCAATATTGCTACGGCGTCACCCAAGGCAACTTCTTTAAAAAGGGTTCGGAAAAAGTTTTTCCGCGCGACGCACTACTCCAATACATGCAGGACTGCGGCGACCTGGGGGTGCGCTCCATCGCACTGATCGGCGAAGCGGAACCGACACTCAATCCCGCCGTCTATGAAGCTATTGCGACCGGCAAGAAAGCCGGGGTCGATATGTCAATGGGCACCAATGGCGTGCTGTTCGATACGACCAAGGTCGGCGAGGAAGCGCTGGAAAATCTCACATGGCTGCGGTTCAACATCTCGGCTGGCTCCGATTATGCCTACCGACGCGTCCATGCTTCTAAAGAATTCAATACGGTGGTCGAGAAAATCCGCTTCGCCGTAGAAACCAAACGGAAACTCAATCTCGACACCACTGTCGGCCTACAGATGGTCCTGACGCCGCAAAACGTCGACCAAGCAGTTCCGCTGGCCCAATTGGGCGCCGAGTTGGAAGTCGACTATCTGGTGATCAAGCAATGCTCGGACACCCAGGAAGGCGACATTGGGGTCTACGACCAACTTGAGATCTATCACGACTTCGGCGAGACCCTACATCAGGCCGAGACCTTCTCAAACCCCGATTACAACGTGATCGTCAAGTGGGACAAGATCACCAACGAGGGACACCGGGAATACGACAACTGCCTGGGCGCGCCCTTCCTGCTCTATTCATCGGGCGACGGCAGGCTATACCCCTGCGGCCAATGGTTTGATTTTCGCGAGGAAGAGTTCCGACTGGCCGATTTAACTCAGACCACGTTCAAGGAAGCCATCGAGAGCGACGCTTACTGGGATATTATCAACCAGCAAGCCTGTCATGTGGATGTCCATAAAGAGTGCTACTCCAACTGCCGCACCCACTCGATTAATGACTTCCTGTGGAACTTCAGCCATCCACCTCAGCACGTAAACTTCGTGTAAGGGACGACAGAGACAACGCTTATTATTGGACCGATCTTGTCTGGCGAGGAAACCAACGTCAACATGGCTACTATCTCTATCACTTCACCTTGCATTTAGACTTTCAGGTTCTATTGAGCGGAATCGTCTTCATCCATGCGAAATTCTACAGACAAAATCCTCATAACGGGCGCAACTGGCTTCATCGGCCGCCACCTATGCCGCCAATTAATCAGGAAACAATTCCCCATTGAGGTTTTCGAAGGTGACATTCGATGCTTTGAGGACTTAAAGCAACATGCCGATATCTCAATTATCATTCATTTGGCTGCAAGGGTGCGGGGGCACTATACCAAGGAAGAAATAGAGCAGGTCAACGTAGCTGGTACAGAAAATGTCCTGAAATTTGCCTGTCAGCAAAAGGCAAAAGTAATCCATGCCAGCAGTTACCTCTACGCCTCAGCGGGGGACCTACCGCTAAGTGAAGACACCGCAACCTCTTATTGGAATCACTACTCCTACACCAAATGGAAAGCAGAACAGAAAATCCTGCAATATCACACGGAGAGTGGTCTTGAGGCTCTGATTCTACGGATTTTTAACGCCTACGGACCTGAACAGCAACTTGGCTATCTGATCCCTGACCTCATTGATGGCTTACAAAAGGGCTGCATGCATTTGAGAAACACATCGCCTCGCCGGGATTTCATTCATGTAGATGATATCGTCGACCTCATTCTCAAAGGGTGCAAAAAACAGTGGTCTGGATTCTTGCCTGTCAACGTGGGAACAGGCATTGGCTATTCTGTTATGGAAGCACTGGAACTCATAATGGAGCTAACTGGCCAGAGGATTCCCATAGAAAGCGACGACAAACCGGTCGCAATTGGATGCGCCATAGCCAACATTGAAACTGCAAAAAAAGTATTCGACTGGAAGCCTCGGGTAACCTTCCGAAACGGTTTGAAGGAAATGCTAGAGCGAGAGGGTTTCAAGAATGCCACTCCCTAGCCTTACACCCACTCCCTGCCCCTTTGATCAGAAGTGACATTCATTGAGCAAAACACTGTCCCTTATCATTGCCCGTGCGGGATCAAAGAGAATTCCCGGAAAAAACAAAAGGGCGCTAAATGGAAAACCATTGTTTCAGTGGTCCGTAGATGCCGCTTTGAACTCCAGATGCTTTGACGAGGTTTGGTTATCGACAGATGATGAAGATATTCTCGAACTTGGCACGCAAATAAATGGCGTTCAAATTGACCCACGCCCTGCCGAGTTGGCAACGGGCTCCGTCAAGGGAACTGAGGTTCTGACCTATACAATCGAAAAAGCTAGAAACACCTCGCCTAATCTAGAGTATTTTTGTCTTCTTTTGCCGACAAGCCCATTTCGCGGCGGCGAAATTATCAACCATGCAATGACGATCTTGAAACAAGAGAAATGGGATTTTGTCGTCGGCATACAGGCATTTCATGTCTCACCAGTCTATACAGTCGATAACCGGAACGGTTTGCACCCCAAAAATGCAGAGTTAACCGGCAATCGGCACAATACAGATGTTCATCAACCTGCCTTTCACCTTGCCGGCGGGATTTTTGCAGGTCGGATCGATACCTTTCTCCAACAGGGGCACTTTTACGGCAATAAAACCTACGGTCTGGAGTTGGATCCTATTTCTGCTTGGGACATAGACACCGAACAGGAGTGGCAGGCTGCCGAGATCATTGCATCGGGCCTCCCCTCTCTCCATGTGGAAAGGACTGCCACATGACGGCTTATTCCTACTGCTCCCGCCCAATGGTACTAGGTTTCAAGTGATGGTAAAAATCAACGTAAACTATTTCGTTGTAGATAAGTTAAGGGATCGCCTCCGCTATTTCTTAGCGCGCGGAAATCCCCTTCGTTTAGCCTGGGATCGATTTCGCTGGTTCGTATACCCGAAACTCAACATCATCGCACCGTTTCCGCTTTCCGTTGATATTGAAACGTCCCTTACATGCCAGCTGAACTGCCCTATGTGCACCAGAGAACAATCCTCTACCTTCTCAGCTGGCGGGCTAATGGAAATGGATCTGTTCAAAAAAATTGTCGATGAATGTGCTGCACATGGTGTTTTTTCCCTCAAGCTGAGTTGGCGAGGTGAGCCTACGGCACATCCTAAGCTGGTCGATATGGTCAGCTACGCCAAAGCTAAAGGCATCCCCGACGTTGCATTTCTTACTCATGGAGGCACTTTAGATGAAAAAATGGCCCGGCGATTAATTGATGCGGGCCTGGATTGGATATCATTCTCGATCGACGGCCTTTACGGTGAATACGAAGCGATTCGCGCGCCTGTTACTTTCGATAAAATTGTCGAGAACGTGAAACGGTTTTACGAAATTAAGAAAAGGGAAAATCGAAGGAAGCCTCTTGTCCGAATTCAAACCATTTCCAGCTGTTTTGAAAGACAGCCTGAGTACTATGAGTTTTGGGAACCTTGGGTCGATCGTATTTCGGTTATCGCTGAACAGCACCGCGAAAACCCCGAATTAATCAAACATGATCCAAACTACGTCTGTCCTTCTCCATTTCAGCGAGTTTTTATCGCTTTCGATGGCACCGTCTCCCCCTGTCACGGAGACTGGTTTCTTCATCATCACCTGGGAAACGCCAAAAATAAATCCATAAAAGAAATATGGACGAGTGACGCCTTCATTCAACTGCGGAAGCGGATGCGCGAACACCGCAGACTTGAAACCAAGGCCTGCAGTATATGTCCTGACGGTGGAGAATACGTTGGCGATGAAATAAAAATTGGCAACAGAAACGTAAAGATTATCCGCTATCAGGATAAAGAGCAGGCAGAACCGACGGCATGAGCGATTCAAGAACCGACTTTACCATCCGGGGCCGACATATCGGTCGAAGATCGCCCCCCTATTTTGTTGCCGAACTCGGCACATGCCACCAAGGCAATCTCGAAAAAGCCCTAACATTCACCAGAGCTGCCGCCAAGGCCGGTGCCGATTGCATAAAAACCGAACTGTTTAATGAAAAAGAGGTTTTTGACCCCTCTGCACAAAAAACCTTTTCCATTCGGGGGAAGGAGTACTCCATTCCATTGATTGACCATATGAGAGCGACCCAGCTTTCATTGGATGAGCACAGGAAAATTAAAGAAGAAAGCGAAAGGCTGGGGCTTCCCTTTATGGCCACCGCTCACGATTTTGAAAGAGTTGATTTCCTGTCCGATATCGGTGCGGAAGCTGTCAAAATAGCATCTCCCGATATCATTCACTTTCCCCTTATTCGATATGCGGCTCAATCCGGCATGGCGCTATTTCTAGATACCGGCGGCGCTTTTGAGCATGAGGTCGAGGCTGCTGCTCAAGTTGCCAGAGAGGCAGGGTGTGAACGCTTAGCCATCAACCACAACCCGGCGGGCCATCCAGCCCCTCCTGAAGGCCATGACTTGAGGATCATCCCCAGACTTGCCGAAATTCTGCAATGTCCAATCGGCCTATCAGACCACTACGATGGATACGAAATGGCCTATGCAGCCGTTGCAGTTGGTGCCTGTATTATCGAAAAACCCATTACCGACAATCGTTTCTTCGAAGCGGTTGAGCATATTTGGGCAATTGACTTAAATGATCTCAACGAAGTTATCGCCACAATCAAAGCAGTTTATACAGCGTTAGGAAACGATCATCGAGGAGAGCCCGGGAAACGGCCGGAGAATCCCCATCGGGTATCACTCGTGGCTTCGCGCGATATTAAACCAGGAGAACACTTATCTCTTGAAAACGTAGAATTTGGAAAGCCGCGCCTCGGCATTGGAGTCGAACACTGGGATAAAATTGATGGGCGGCCTGTAAGCAAGGCTATAAAAAAGGGGGCCTTCATCCAATGGGGGGATTTTTAGCCTGACGATGGCGGCAAATCTTCCCTGGGCGGCGTTGTGTAGAAGGTTTCCACTTGTCTCAACAGTCGAACCACAACCACTCAACGATCCGGCAACAGTCTTCAAAGTGCGTGCGGCAACAGGTGACGCAGTTCTTAAACATCACTGGTTCGTTTCATCTGACCGGTATGAAACCCTCGCTAAACTAACTGAGCGCTTGAGCGACAGGGAACTAATCCCTCAATCTATATGTGCCGAACAGGGGGAGTATCTGATCCAACAAGACAGCCGCTACTACTCCCTTTCTCTCTATATCGACGATACCATTTGTTCCGCGAGCTGGAACATCGGCCAGTTAGCAAAAGATATTGCCAGAATGCATCTTGAAATGAACAATCTGGCTCTCCCCCAGGTAAAAAGTCCCATGACTGTACCCATGGATCAACTTCGCCTGGAATTGCAAAAGTACAACCGGGTCAGCTTGCTTAAAATTATCGACGAAATCGAACAGCACAGGATTCCGCTTCCTCAGCAAGTTATCCACAATGATCTCCACCCGGCAAACTGCATCCAAACAGAAGAAAACACCTACATCCTAGATCTTGATAGCCATGCTACCGGCTATCGCTTGGTAGACGCCCTTTTCGCAGTTTTGCGGTTTACCGAGGCCAACAGCCTTGGGGAGAGAGAATTTCTTTCCACTTATGCAAATGAAGCATGCTTGACGAACGACGAGACTGCTATTGGCCCCAGACTTCTCACGAAAAGCTTGATCGAAAAATTAATGTTCATTTTCCGGGAAGCTGAAAAAGGCAACAATAGCTATCTGAGCGACACTCCTCTTTATGAGGCATTGATTGAACGCTCATTGAGTTTAGGAAAGGAGTTCTTCGGCTATGACTAAAGCTCTCATTGTCATTCAAGCTCGAATGCGCTCCAGTCGTTTTCCCAATAAAGCAATGGCCATGCTCTCTGGGAGAACTGTACTTTCGTGGGTGATTACTCGTCTATTGCCTCTTCCCTACAAATTAGTCGTAGCAACGGGCAAATCAACTATCAACAACCCAATCATCAAGCAGGCCGAACAATTGGGCGTCGCGACTATAAGGGGAGACGAAGAAGACGTGATGAGCAGGTTTGCATTGGCAACCCGAGAATACCCACTTGCAACAACAGTTGTTAGGGTTACCGGCGACAATCCCCTGACCGACCCGGCACTTGTACAAGCGGTTATTGATTCAGTGGAAAATAAAAATGCGGACTATGCGTTTGTCAAAATGGCTCCGTATGGAAGCGGTGCCGACGCCTTCAAAGTGAGAGTTCTAGACCAACTGGCTAAAGTCACCCGTGACAAACGGCATCGTGAACACATCAACACCTTCATCCTCGACAATCACCTTCGATTCGATATCAGGGGAATCGACTTACCTCCCCCTTTACGACGGTCAGATGTAAGAGTAACCCTTGATACAAAGCAGGATCTTGAGCGTTTGGCAAAAATTTTTGAATATTTGAATGATCCCACGACTGCAGGCATTAAAGAAATTATAGCGGCTTACGATAGGCTCCCAAAATCCGCTATGTCCCCCCCTTTCCTGCCTGAACTTGTTCAACTATAATTGAGCAATTTCATGTATTTGTCTCTATTTTCGGAAAATTATTATGACCTTTAAGGACGCTTTTCAAATTGCAGGGGTAAAGGTAGGCGCCAATGCTCCTTGCTATCTAATTGCCGAGATCGGCCGCAATCACAACGGCGATATGGGTTTGGCCAAACAGTCCATTGATGCCGCTGTCCGAGCGGGGGCGAATGCGGTTAAGTTCCAGTCCTTTCGAGCCCAAAGCCTTCTGATAAAGGAGTTGGGCAGCGTCTCTCATGTGGCGGAAACCTTAGGCGAAGACAAAACCATCTATGACGCAACAAAAGAGGTGGAGTTAACCGAAGAAGCGCATTTTGAATTGCGGGATTATGCCAACGCAAAGGGCATTACTTTTCTTTCCACGCCTGAAGATCACGACATGGTGGCTTTGCTTGAGAAGGTCGGTATTCCAGCATTTAAGGTCGCTTCACTTGATATTGTTTACCTTGATCTCCTGGAGGCGATTGCGGCAACAGGAAAGCCAATAATCCTTTCGACCGGGATGGCTTACTTATCCGAAATCGAGACAGCGCTTCTGGTCATGGAGAGACTCGGCATTGAAGAACTTGCCCTCTTACATTGCACTTCCAATTATCCCCCACGGGATGAAGACGTACATCTTAGAGCAATGGAAACATTGCGAAAAAGCTTTGGCGTCCCTGTAGGGTACTCCGATCACACGATGGGCATTGGGGTCAGTATTGCGGCGACAGCAATGGGGGCAGATATCATTGAGCGTCATTTCACCTTGGACAAAGACCTGCCGGGGCCCGACCACCGCATTTCGTTGACCGAAGCCGAATTCGCCCAAATGGAGAAAGAAATACGAAGCGTTGAAAAAGCCATGGGCTCAACGATCAAGCGCCCCTGTGACGCCGAAATGGAAATGCGACGGCTCCATCGTAGGCGGTTGGTTGCGGCGAGAAATCTTAAGATCGGACAAACTCTCACGCGCGATGATATTGCCTGTAAGTGCAGCGCCGATGGCCTGGAACCCCGCGAACTTACTAATCTGCTCGGGAAACGGCTAAAAGCCGGAATGGCCGTGGACCAACCATTTACAGTCAATCTTGTTGGATGACGAAAAGCACCAGTCGTTCAGGAATAAAACACGTCGCTATTCGCGTTGACGCCAATCACCATATTGGTCTTGGCCATTTTTTTCGCTGCTTATCGTTAGCTAGGGCTCTTCGCCAAATTAAGAATATCGACAGCACGTTCTTCTTGCTAGAAAGCAGTCTAATCAGCATCGTCCGCCGAAAACTGGAAGAAAATGGCTTTCCCTATTTTTCCGTTTCCACTCCGGAAGCACCTTGGCAAGACAGCCCTCAGATTTTTTTCCAGCACTGCCGTAAACTGGCCCCTCAAGGCATACTTCTTGATCTCCTATCACCGGACAAAGACGATCAGGATCTTCTTCAAAACATATCCTGGCATCCCGCAGATATTGGCCGATACCTAGCGTTCGCCGATAAAACCGGCACACCGTCCGTACTTTACTCGGACACACTAATCCCGATGGATCACTTCGGCAGTCTGACAATCAACCCAAGCCCCACGCAAAACAAAGGCCAATATCCAAAGGAAATTGCAGAAAATCTATTGTTAGGCCCAGCTTATCACGTGATGGAAAGAGCAAAAGATTTTCCCACGCCCAAATTCCAACCAAAAAACCACTTACTTGCTTTTTTCGGAGGCAACGACCACGTAGGATTTGGCGATGCTCTGGTAGATTGCTGGCAAAAACGAGACCAACGCCCCCTGTTAAAAATAGTTGTCGGAGCCGGGACCCCAGACATAGGCACTGTGGTGGAAAAATTCAGGGCACAGGGTGCCGAGGTTCTTCACAACGTCTCAAATATGGGGAGCATGTTCAAATCTGCAAAAATGGTTGTCACCGCAGGAGGAACATCACTTTTCGACCTTGCCGCTTTGGGCATCCCCAGTGCGGCGGTTGCAACACGGCCACGTCAGGCTGAATCTATCCGCTGGCTTGCAAAAAACAGCGCTTGCATTGATCTGGGGTTGGGGCTCGCCGATTTCACAAAAGACCTCCCCCAACTCTTTGACGCCATGCACAACGAGCTACTCTTAGAAAGAATGTCCAACGCCGGTCAGCAGTTAGTCGATGACCGAGGAAGCGAACGCATTGCCTGCGCCATTGAGTCGGTCATTGAGAAAAAGGAAAGTATCTCATGCCCCTGATGACCAACCAACGTGTCCTTGCCGAAGGCGCGGATTCCCTCATTGTTGGAAGCCATGTGGAATGGATGAAAAGGGCCGGATACCATGTGGTTCTAATGGATATATCCAACGATGCTACCGGAAAATATCTTGTTGATGATTTCGAAGTTGTTCCCAAATACGGAAGTCCCGGCTTGGAAGATCAACTATGGGAAATTGTCGAGCGCCACGGCATTACGATGGTTATTCCTTCTGTCGATGAAGGTTTGCTTTTTTGGGCCTCCATCCGCAAGGCCTGGGCGGAAAAAAATGTGCATGTTCTTGTATCCCCACCCGACATTATCGATATTTGCAGTGACAAATTGAAAACCCATAAATTCTTAACAAAACACGGTTTTCCCTCACCCAAAACAAAAACATACTGGAGCCTTGGAACACCCTTAAAAAAGCCACGAAAAGGGCGAGGAAGCCAAGGGGTAGAGTATTTCCCAGACGAACCGTCAGAAAGCAAACAGAACGATGATGTGATTTGGCAAGAGCTTCTAACCGGCCCGGAATATACGGTTGATGTGCTTTGCACCGCTCCTGGTCAGGTGCACTATTGTGTAATCCGTGAACGTTTGATGACGAAAGTCGGGCTATCAACAAAGGGCCGCGTTGTTGAGCACCCCGAGATCGAAAGAACCGCAAGAAACGTGGCAAAAAAGGCCGAGTTCTTCGGTCCTATCAATATTCAATTCATTGAAGCGGGATATGATCAAGACAAGGAAAAGCGTTTTGCTATTACCGATATAAACCCACGTATTTCAGGAGGACAGGCACTCACTCTTGATGCGACTGAGAACTGGTTTGATCTGTATCCAAGGATTTTTGCCGGTGAGGTGTTAAACCCTCGTCCAGTAACAATCGGACGCGCCATGAGCCGATGCTTCAAAAACATATTCCATGAATAATTAAATGGCTCTTAGGTATTACTTAAAATGTTTTTCAAATAATAATAAACTGCATTATTTGGAGTGAAAATCGGATGGCAAGAGATGTATACCTCATCAACGTAGGCAATCCGACGCGCTGGATTGCCGTACCGTTCGGGCTTGCGTTCATCTCAAAAGCACTTCACTTAGGAAATATAGAACACCAGATTATTGATCTCCTTCAGGTTGTTCCGGAAGAACGGGAAAAAACATTCCGCAAAGCAATTCACGGCATCCGTCATGGAGTTTTCGGTTTTGGACTCATCCTTGGCAACGGCAGCGTTACAGAAACACTTCGTTTTGCGGCAATGGTCAAGCAAGAATCACCGACAAATACCGTCGTTCTCGGAGGGCCGGCCGCCACTGCGATCCCTAAGTTGCTACTCGATAACACGGATGCCGACTATATCGTTCGCGGCGAGGGTGAGGAGCGCTTTTGCGCACTTGTTGAAAACCTGAAACAAGGCGATCCGCCACCGGATTTTGATGGAATTATCTCGCGCCTCAATATCGAGAACCAAAAGATCAAGCGGCATACAAAAATCAAAAAACTCAAAAGTTTAGATTTATATTCACCTCCGGCATATGACAGCTTTGATATGGATTTCTATGTCAAATATCTTCATAAATCAAAACGCTGTTTTGATTTGGTTGCCTCGCGAGGATGTTGGGGCAATTGCGATTTTTGCTTCAAATTCGTTGGCAACGGCTATCACTCCAGATCGGCCGACGACATCCTCGATGAAGTAGAAATGATCAAGTCCCGCTGGGGTATCGACCGAATTGCTTTTACCGATGAAAATTTCCTGCAAAATCGGTCAATGTTTTTCGATCTTATGGAGCGCATGGAAGACCGGGGAATTGATTTCCGTTTTCGCTGCATGAGTCGAATAGACAATATCGACGATGAAATCGTCAGGCATTTGAAGGAAAAACGCTGTATTAGCGTCAGTTTCGGAATTGAATCGGTCAACAACGAAACTCTTTTTAGGGCTGGAAAACGAATCAAAATCGAAGATATCGAGAAAAAGATTCACATGATCCAAGAAGCTGGCATAGAAGCACGGGCATCGTTCATTCTCGGGTTCCCCGATGACACAGAAGCTGACTTTATCGCCATGCACGACTTTATCCGTCGCAATGACCTTGCCGGCCACTGCACTGTGAATTTCTTAACCCCTCTTCCAGCGACACGACTCTACGACGCCCACAAGCACAAAATTGATATGACCAGCGAGTGGGACTACGCCATGCGTGTCGATGCAGCATCTCTTTTCCGTGATTTCGTGGTTAACTTGACTGACCTTCCAGATGAAACGCTAATTCACTATCGCCAGGAAATTAAAAAACTAGGGCAGGTCGATGACGCCCGGCCAGAGGGGTTTGAACATTTTCTTAAGGCATCAGGCTTCGAATAGACATGAGCTTCCATACTGACCCGCCTTGGACCCTCAAGACTGAATTACCCCCGCTTAATGGCAAGATTGTTATTTTTGACTTGGAAATGACAACCTGGCCAGGCACTGCCGGTCGGTACTGGGCCGGTGAAGATGAGGATCCTGAGATCGTTCAAATCGGTGCAGTTGAAATCGACACAACCCGAAGCTTTCAGGAGACCAAAACCTTTAGCCAACTGGTTCGCCCTATATTTCACCCTACTTTAAGTAGCTATTTCATCAAACTCACGGGAATTACCCAGGAAAAAGTAGAAAGCAAAGGCCTTCCATTTAATGACGCGTTAAATGCATTTAAGGTGTTTTGCCGAGACGCGACAACGCTCATCAGCAATGGTCAGGACGCCAAGGTACTCGACATTAACTGCAGCCTTCACAAGACCTCATTCCCTTTCGAGAAAAACCTATTTATTGATCTCTCACAGTGGCTGCGGAATAGAATAACAAATGACGACACTCATATAGTCTCTAGCGACCTTCTATCGCGTTTGGGAATAGAGGACGATACGAAGTCTCACAACGCCTTGGCTGATGCCCGCCGCATTGCCCATGCGATTGGCCACCTGACCAATAAGCATACAGTCTAGGCGCTAGGTGGCGTAGCGAACCACCTCGAAGCATTCAGCATGGGCAACACCGATAGTCTGCCCATCAAGAGCGGCCTGATGCTCTACGTTGTCAAGCCAACTCCTGCCTACCCTGGCAATTTCAGAGGCATGGGCCTCAATCGCTTTTGTCTTGATTGACCATGTTTCGGAAACATCGGTGAAGTGCGTTCCCCTAAACGGTTCCCCACCGCTGTAGGCATTGCTTCGGTACATCAGCAACCTGGGCACATGACGCGCCGCCATCAAGGTCGCTTTCCCGACATTTTGGTGATCACGATGAATATCATGGATCCAATGGGTGTAGACCGTGTCAATGGCACGTTGTTCAATGACCGCTAATAAGCGGGCAGTTAACACTTCGTCGAACTGTAGCCCAAGAGTTTTATCGTTGAATGTCAAAAGATCCGCGCCAATCAACTGGGCGGCGGCCTCCCCTTCTTGCAAGGCAACATCCTGGTCACGCACAACCGTCCCCTGTGGATTGGCATAACCAGAATGCGAGACAACCAACATAGTCACCGTGTCGCCATCACGAACATGTCTGGCAAGTGAGCCACCGCAACCCAGCTCCAAATCATCAAAATGTGCGCCGATGCCTAATACATTTGCCATGCTCTTGCCCTATTAGAAACAATTGCCATTACGATTTTAGTGAGAATTTTGCTTGAGGGTAAGGGATGTCGGAATGTGCCAATAAATGATCAAGAATATAGGGCGGATTCTTCGGATAGGGAGGCAGCTCAAGCGCATTTTCGAACAATCGGCGTATCCTCTTTTTCTCCAGCGCCGCCACAACTTGGGGATCCTTGCGAGAACGGTTAGGTGAAAACAGGGCCTCAAAAACGGCCATAACATCCTCGTAAAACTCCCTAAGGTCCGGGTCTTTCAGCCAAGGCTGGTATGCTGGGTTTACCTTAAGATTGGATAGGTCAATTGTCGAAATCAGCCTCAAATCCCAGGGAATCCACATGTTGAGATTTTCTTTCACCCAACCTTCCAGGCGGCTCTTCGGATAGGGAACACAATAAAGGGCGGCAAAGCGTGTATAGGGGTTTATGCCTCTCAAATGGGCGCATAAATCAATATTGTCACGAATATCGTCGTCGGTTTCTCCTGGTATTCCAAAGATAATATTGTGGGACGAGTTAATATCATATCGATAGAGCAACTCATTAGCTTTAATGAAAACATCAGTAGGCACGGGTTTCCCGAGAATTTTTTGCAAGTCCTGGTTCACCGTCTCAATGGAATAGCCGATTGTCTGAACATAAGGGTGTATCCGTTCGATGACTTCTTCCGTGATAGTCCGAACCGCAGTGACGCACTGCTCAACATAGATTTCCCGATCAGCAAAAGCGTCAAACATCTCAAACACACGCTTAGGCGAAGTCAGAAAACAATCGTCTTGAAAGGTAAAGACGTTCATGCCATGAGCTTTTAAAGAGTCCACATCATGCATCACCATATCGATGGGTCTCTCATACCAAACCCTGAGATGGTCCATGCTATTGTCGAGAGCGGTCAAATAGCAAAAAGAGCATTGGAACATGCAGCCGCGGGTCGTAACGGTTCCTGCATAGTAAGGCCTTTGCTCCGCCTGCAATCGCTCAGCAATAAGCGACCAATCGGCGTTGTATTCTCTGATATCCGATTTCTGAGGGGTCAGGACGATCTCATTTTTCAACCGGCTGTCCAAACGGCCAACACCGGGAATGTCATGTTCGGTTTTACCGGACGCCAAAGCCTCAGCCAAAGCCAGCGCGCTTTCCTCACCTTGACCAACGACGACATAATCGACATATGCCTCGCGCAGTACTTCGTCCGGTAATATCGTTGGAAGCATCCCCCCCCAAACCGTAAAAACTTCCGGGTAATTGCTCTTGACGTAGTAACTGATGACCTGAGCAATGGTTATCAGTGGCGCCATTTTCACCGTAACCCCAACGAAAATGACGTCTTCTTCGGTACAGATACGGTCAATAAATGAAAAAGGATTGGGCTCCACATAGCAGTCTAGAATGTGGACCTTAATCCCCGCTTGTTTCAGCAATCCTCCAATTTGCAGCAAATTTACCGGCGGGTAGTGTCTTGGAACCTTCCTACGATTTTTAAACCGAGCATTTCGGTCAGTTTGATACTGGATAAAAGGATTAATGAGGATGACGCTTTTTCTATTCAAGGCTCAACCTTATGATTTTCATATAGGCGGTGAATTTTTGCTTGAATAGCCGGAAAATTAGCTATCGTTCGCATGATAGATGGCTCCGCCCTATACGGCACGACAATCACATCGGAAACATCGTTTAGAGCTTCCGGGCCTTCAACCTGATTCGGAATTCCACCAAATTTGAGGCCGATTTTGTTCGGGTCACTATCAAGAATACGCCATTTTTTGGTTCTAAAACCTTTGCCCCAACTAAAGATATTTGCCAAGGCTGCATTGCATCCCCAAAGAGCAATTCGATCCTCTGGTTTCCCATGTGTTATCGCTTCAATGTGCCTTATCTTCGCCTCGACCTTGTCGTTGTATTGATTTAGCAGGTTGGTACTTTCCTTAATTTTTTCGATTGATATACCAGTCTCTTGCGTCTGCGTTTTTTCTGCCAGAACATACAGTGGTTTCTCTTGATCGATAATGCACCCCAAAGGTTTGAAACCGTTTCTACGCAGGGTTTCAGATAGTGTAAAATCAGTAAAAAGATTCAGATGTTGAAAGACAAATGCACCTGGGTTCCCGGCTTTTAAAGCCAATCCTTCATTAGGCACAGCCAATAAAAGCTTTCCGCCAACCCGTAAGAGATCACGGAGAATGCCTAGAAACTCATTGGGCTGCTCAATATGTTCGAACACTTGGAGGGAATAAGCAAAATCGAACTGTCCTTCACCCACCAGTTCCTTAGAAAGAAAGCCACGCCTAACATCAATAGGCCGTCCGTTTAAATCTTTAATCGGAGAAACATCTCCTGGCTCAACGCCCACGACCTTTTGGCTGCCTCTTTTTAAAAACTCCGCCAATAGAAATCCTTGTTGGCAACCCGCTTCAAAAACCTTCTGCGGAACTTCAGTAACCCCCATTTCGGATAAAACAGAAAAGAATTCATCGGTTCGAGCTTGAGAAAAAGCATTGGTATCGCCATGAGTCGTCCCAGGCATGGAGAGTGGAGAGGTATAGTAGTCGTAAAGAAGCGACCGGAGAGTTTCATCTACGGGAAGCCCTATGAAGCCGCAATTGTCACAAGCGTACATTTTGGCAGGCATGTTGGCCTTCGCCAATGTTTTAGCAAAATACGGAGTCAAAGGCCCATGCCAGAAATAGGTATCCGCGCGCTGGAAAAGAACATTTGTCTTCTCAGATCCACACAGACGGCAGGGATAGGACATCGATTTTTTCTCTCTTCATTGACGACAAAAGCCATGGGCTCCTATCGGTTTAAGATTTGTTCAAGGGCATTTTTAACGCTATCGGGTGAAGGAGTAATGAACCACCCCGAGGGCTTAATCCCCGACGTATCAGGGATATTCGCCAGCCAGTCGGCGGCCTCCTCCGGCGATTTGGCCAATGAGATTAATCCTTCATCTATGGAATCCTCATACACAATCGCGCCATATTCATTTAAGAGCAGTGTTGGAACTTTCCAAAAGGTGTTTTCCAATGTTGTTGAAGAAAAAAGCGTGACACAGGCCCTGACCCGTTGAAGAACATGAAACAATGGCAACTTTGTCGTCAAATCGACTTCAAAGTTCGAAATATTCCGTGAGTTAAGGAGCTTTTTCACCTCACCGATTCGACCAAACTCCAATGGATGCATCCGAACCAGCCACAGAATATCTGAGGATGCTTTTTCCATTGTCGACAACATCATTTCGTTGATCAGATATTCTTTTCTAGCCGTTAAGGCGACAAGAACGGCGGTTTTACCAAAAATTCTCTTCTCGAACGCATTGGCGTCCTCTTCAGGTACGGGAAAACCCGATCCATGCTTCCATAGACTAGCCCAGGGGTTCCCACCAATCACCGGACAGGGCTTTACATCTGGCTTCCCACGATGGGCCAGCATGTCTTTCTTGTGCAGTTCTCCCCAACACCAATAGTAAGAAGGCAACAATTGATATCCGCCTTCAGGAACACGGGAATAGTGGGTATAGGGTGGATTGTAGGGGCCAGCGCGTCCATGAAACAGGTCGACCAACGGAATTTGCGTTAAACTACAGGCCAACGCCAAACCGAACCCAGGATTCTCTGGAAATGAAACCGTGACAACTGCACGCGGCTTAAACCGCTGGAGAGCGGAACGGAAGATGCCGCAATAGACAAAAATCTCTTCCATGTCTTTGCGCAATCCACCTTCATCAAAGGTTTTTAGATTGTATCTAGCCAATACCTCATTCAGCTCAGCTAGGCCTTCCACTCTCGCGCCATCATCGGGGGGGCGAATTCTCATCTCGCTTGGCGTCGGCAAAAATACGCTCGGATAGTGGCGCTTGAGGTTATTCCACTCTGGATTACTGAACTCCACCTTGATGGAGCGATGCTCCCCATTAACCTCCCTGGACGCCAGGGCGATAAAACTGTCAATCAGCTTTCCATAAAGCGCCCCGTTTACCTGCTCCGTATAATCGTCCTGCCGGACATAGAGCATCAACGAGGGCGGCGGTTCATCCCCTTTTCGCCAGCGCAGCGTCTCTTTCCAATCGACGCTTCGAATACCCGGAAAATCTTCGAAAAGGCTGTGGATTGGATTGGGGTGGCTCGCGATCCCTTTCAGGATATTCCGCGAGGTGACCTCATGTGGTTTCTTCCAATCTTCGCTTTCACCGATGTCAGGGCAAAGGGTCGCGAGCATTTGCGGGAAAGCCCATAGCTTGAGTTGATACCGGATAACCGGCCAAACATGGATACCCCGGAAGTTGACCTGAAAAACATCGAATTCCGATTCGATTTTTAAAAGGGCTTCACAAACACTGGGCAGGCTCTGCGTTGTGGAAAGAGTCATGAAACTTTCTGTTCTTACCTATCACCGATCAATTGTTTCAGGTGGTTCGAGGGAAGTCAATTCCGGCCCTTGGTAATGGTTTCTTATCGGTTTTCGGGGCAGGATTTTCTATTATCGTTTTACTTGAACCTCACAACCATGCCCCTTCGCTCTCTCGGCCTTATCACGTACGACTGCGGTCATTTAAAAACCCAACAGGTTGTCATGGGTTTAAACGAACAGGCCCGGTACGACCTCAGCCTAATCTGTCTCCCCTTCAAGCCGCGCCCCCCTCGCCATGTCGTGTTCCCACACCGGCCAGAACAGTTTGAAGGCGTTTTGCCCCAGGCCGAATTAGCGAGAGCAACCGGAGCCGAGGTCATCAACTGCGAGAGCGAGGCGGATATCCCTGTGGGGATGGACCTTTATATGGTCATGATCGGCGTTTTGCTGACCGGCGATTTTCTCGCCTCGACCAAAGTCCTCAACTGCCATGCGGGTATCATCCCCCTTGTTCGGGGGCTCGACGCATTCAAGTGGGCGATTCTTGAAAAACAACCGCTTGGCAACACACTCCATTTCATTGACGCGGAAATCGATGCAGGAGAGATCGTTTCGACGCTCCCAACAGAGGTCAGACCCCACGATAGTCTCGAAGGACTGGCCCAGCGCCATTATCAAAGTGAAATCGATAGCCTCATCAACTTCGAGCGACATCTGGAAAACCGCTCCAACTCTTTCGCAGGATGCCAACCGCTCCCCCCTCACCGGCGTATGCCAATGGAGAAGGAGCGGGAAATGATGGCAAGTTTCAGTTCTTACCTCGAATTGTTCGCGAAATAATCGCCAATGGTCTTACAGACCTGATCGACCCATTCCAGAGGCATCTCCGGATACATCGGTAGGCTGATTAATTGGGCGGCCGCCCGTTCGGCAACCGGAAAGCTCCCCTCGCCTAAGCCCAAGTGCGCATAAGCCGGTTGACGATGGAGCGGAACGGGATAGTGGACGCCGGATGCAATCCCCAGTTTAGACAAATGCTCCCGCAAGCCATCTCGATCCTTCACTCGGCATGTGAAAAGATGCCACACGGCTTCGCAGTCCTTGGACACATCGGTCAGGGTCAGACCCTCGAGGTCGAAAAGCTTCTCAGCATACAAGCCGGCACGCTCTCTCCTGGCTGTATTCCAATGATCAAGGTGGGGCAACTTGGCGCACAGAATCCTTGCCTGAATGGCGTCCAACCGGCTGTTCGTACCTTCTTGATCATGAAGGTATTTACTCTCTCTACCATGATTTGCCAGTCGTCGTACGGTCTTCACTAATTCTGCATCGTTCCCGACAACCGCACCAGCATCGCCATAGGCCCCAAGGTTTTTTCCAGGATAGAAGCTAAAACACCCCAAGTTTCCGAATGTTCCTACTCGTTGACCTTTCCATCGCGCTCCATGCGCCTGGGCCGAATCTTCGACAACATACAAATGATGTTTATTGGCAAGTCCCATAATGGCGTCCATATCGCAGGATTGGCCAAACAAATGCACCGGAATAATAGCCTTGGTTTTCGGTGTTATTGCTTCTTCGACTGCCTGCGGGTCCATCAAGAGTGTGTTGATATCCACATCAACAAAGACCGGTGAGGCGCCCACCAATCCAATGGCCTCACTTGTTGCGATAAAAGTGTTGGGAACCGTTATCACTTCATCGCCCACGCCAACCCCCAGAGCACGCAATGCCAAGGTCAGAGCATCAGTCCCATTCCCAACAGCAGCACAGGACTTGGCTTCGCAATAATCTGCAAATGCTTCTTCGAAAACAGACACCGGCTTTCCACCAACAAAACTGCAGGTTTCAATGCTGTCCGCAATAGCCCTGTCGATCTCAGGTTTAAGCTTTAAGTACTGAGCGGAAAGGTCCATGAACGGAATGGTCATCGGTGATCTGCCAGTTCAACAGTTACACCACCGTTCTTGTATGACTTCTCGACCGCCGACATGACACGCACCACGGACAAAGCATGCTTCGCATCCGTTAAGGGTGTTTTACCGTTTTCTATACAGTCAAGGAAGTGCTCCAACTCGGCTCTCAAGGGCTCTTTCATTTCAATGAAGGGGCTGACGACATCCCCCTTCCGGTGTTTGAGTTGAAAAAAGGTCTTGTCATCGAAGTCCATTTCGCCGCCCAACCTGATCTTGTCGACCCCATGATCGAAAATGGTGATTTTATTGTCGGCTACGTCGTCAAACTCGGCCATTTTCTGAGAACCCACGAAAGTCATCCGACGGACCTTGTTTGGATCGAGCCAACTAACCTGAATATTGGCGATAACCTTGTTTGGCCATGTCAGGGTGGCAAAAACGACGTCTTCAACACCGGGCTGGATATACTCCATACCCACCGCGTTGACTTTTTCAGGCTCTTCACCGCCGAGCAGATGAAGCAGGATACTTACATCGTGGGGGGCGAGATTCCACCAAGCGTTGACATCGGCGCGTACCCGGCCCAAGTTCAGGCGCTGGGCGTAAATATAGAAGAGTTTTCCAAGCTGGTCCCACTTGAGAACTTCCGCCAAGTACCCAACCGCGGCATTAAACAAAAATGTGTGTCCGGCCATCAGAACTAAGCCGTTCTTTTTCGCAGCCAGCAAAATCTCTTCGGCATCGGGAACATTCAGAGCCAACGGCTTTTCCACCAACACATGTTTACCCGCGTTCAAAGCCTTGAGAACGATCTCCTTGTGGGTGGCCGCAGGGGTCGCAACAACAACGGCAGAAACGGCTGGATCGCTGAGAACGTCTTCCAGATTGTCGGTGACTTTAGATTCCTTAAAATTAGCCGTCACGTAGTGGGCGCGATCAGGAGCGGTTTCAACAACCCATTTAACTCTGCAGTCTGGTATGGAGACGAGATTTCGGAGAAGATTCGGCCCCCAGTATCCACATCCGACTTGTGCGACCTGACGCATTTTTCGTCCTTCACTAAATTGCGATGTCGAAATTCGCAGATTCCAGAAAACATTTCGTTAATTCGGCTCTTGGCCTGTCTATCCGACCCGCTTCAATGTTTTGCGCAAGATGTCATCAATTTCCAAACAGCGCTGTTGAAGGGTATGATCTTTCACAACACGGCGATATCCCGCCTCGGCGATGGCCCGGCGTTCATCCTCGTGATCAAGTAGATAACGGACCTTTTCAGCGGCTTCGTCAGCACTGGAAAATGTCACGACTTCATGATCTGCTTCAAAAAGATCACCTAAATTGACACAAGCATCAGTCAGCAGACATGTCCCGGCCGCTGTAGCCTCAAACAACCTCATATTGCCCGCATATCCGTTCATGGCGTCCGTATGGCGATTGAGGGTTACTCTCGTTCGGGAGAGGGCCTCCATCATATCAAGCCCGAATACCGGCTCATGAACACGGTCCGGAAACATTTCGGCCAAACGGACGATAGGTATCTCGTACCCCGTAGTCTTCTTGAGAACATCCTTCAGGACCTGAACCTTCTGACCGGCAGTGGCCTGTAATCCAGGTTGCATTAGGCCGTTTATCATTTCAGCCAACTTTGGGCCAACATCCAGAGTATTTTTCATCTCCCAGACATGTTGGTGTCCTTCGCGTTCATACCCCCAAATCTCCAAACTGGTTGATAGGAGAAGCTGAACCAATTCCCAGTAGCGAGTGTAGTGTCCCGTTTGAAATCCGAACCCAGTAATTCCATAAAACCCAAAGTCCACAGGTTGAGCCTGTTTCTCCGTTTGATTTTTCCGTCGGTTTTCCAACCGTTCGAGCAGCCTCAAATCAATGCCGTGATAAACTAGGTAGGAGTGTACCCGTTGGGTAGCAAAATGCGTCCGAAGATTAGGCCCACAAGCAAGAATGGCATCAAGGTTAGAAATATTTTCATCTTCAAATGGCCAGCCGCCATATCCTACGAGGGCTCGAATAAACGGAAAGCGCTCGCGAAACTCCAGCTTAAATAGGTGGAACCACTTTGGGTCGTTCACACCTTGGATGTAGAGGATATCTGGTCGGAAAGTTTCCAATTGGTTGTAAAATATTGGGAATATCCAGTCGTCAGGATCAACCTCAAAGCCGTTTTCCTGCGCCCACCTCTTCTGAAAAACCTCCGCATTGACGGTGACCTCCATAGTTTCGTTGCCCATTCTGGCGAGTTCGCGGGTCACTGTGTCGGAGTATGTGGCGCCAAACTGGTAGTACGTATCAATCAACTCGTCATAGCTGGCTTCCTCGGGATTCTCGATATGATCAAGTGCATCATCAAAAGCCTTGAGATACTCATTCCAGTTGACCCGCATCAGCCGGTAGTTGGTCATACCCGCACCTCTACCCTATTCAAAAAAAAGAAATCCAAAATCGCCCGTGTACCCGGCCTGATTACAGAGCCATGACCATTCCTCAGGCGTGTGGAAGGCGCGACATGTGAGCTGCCAATAGAGCAGGTTCACCTTTTCTTGTTCGGTACGGTAGGATTCAACGGTGAAATATTTTCCGCCCCGGCTAACCCTTTCCATTTCCTGAAGCGCCTTATACAGGTCCCAGTTCATAAGGTTGTGCAGGGTCATCAAGCTGACGACAAGGTCAAAAGCACCATCTTCCCAGGGAAGATGTACTGCATTTCCTTCCCTGATTAGTGGCCTGACTTCTTCTTTGGCGTTTTTGATGGCGTAGGGGGAAATATCCAGGCCACAAATCTCAAGTCCGGGAAGAACTTGGGTCAGTTCGTAGAGAAGGTAACCCTTGCCGCAGCCAATATCCAAAACCCGGCTTTCCGGCGTCAAACCATAGTAGTCGGCCATTTTCTCAGCCACTGGCCGCCAACGCCCGTCATAGTGCATGCCGCCATAGCCAAACCGACGATCGCCGTCCCAATACTCAGCGTCGAACTGAATCGCCACTTCGGCACAAGCGGCCTTGTCGTGATCAATCACCCGTTCAAGATAGTTGCGTTTTGTCTGCCCATGTAGAAATCCCTGGAAGTCAATTTGTGCCATGGGTCTAATTTCCCCTTAGACGAAATTCATGTGATCTGAGTTGGTCGCGAGGAAGTTATGCATGGCCAAATTTTTTGCATGGCCAGTGCAGTGATGAGGACAGTGAATACTGGGATCGACGGAGAAGACACGCTCTCTATTCTCTTCGGAGAACCAGAAATCCCTGAACGACAGATTGGCTATGGAGCCTAATGTTCCACCCACCGTATAGGCTTTGTCCTGGCAGGTGTAGACCTTCAGGTCGGCGCCAATCACGGGGATAAACTGGATTACCGGACAGGTATGATAGGGTTTGTCGAAGCGCTCGGAAAGATCGTGGTAGTGGTTGAGTATCTTAAAATTCTCATCTTCCAGGCCCCGAGTTTTCTCGATCTCCTGAAATACCCGCTCTTTGATCTTTCGGTGATAGAGGTTGCTCACCGCACCTTCGTTAGCGACAACGGCGGCCGAAAGTTTGACATGCTCAGCACCCACATCCTTCAGCAGAGCGCAGGTCTCAAAGATATGCTCATAGTTGTTTTCACCGATGATCAGGCTGGTGCCCAAAACGCAGTTGGGCTTGCGTGCTGAAAAGTCCCGCATGTTGGTTATCAGCTTATCGAAGGCGTCGTCCTTTATTTGCCGGGCGGCGGCATAGCTTGGACCGTCCCATCCATCGAGGGAAATTCGCACCCATGTTCCATGTTCGGCAAACGCATCAGCAACCTTACCCTTGAGGTTGGAGCCATTGCTAAGACAGCCGATACGCACTCCTCCGGCTGCCAGACGTTCCACCACTTCAGCGATGGGTTTATAAATCAGCGGCTCGCCGCCCCCCGAAAAAGTTACCGCAGCCACGCCCATCTCAACAACATCATCGACGATCTCGAACATCTTGTCTTGGCTGATCTTGTCTTTGTAGTCGATATCCTCACCCAGTTGCAGATTGTCGACCCGATAGGCGCAATACCAGCAGTTATGGTTGCAGTGATTGATTGGCTTGATACGAATATTAACCGGCGCAGCTAAACGGTTCTCCCGCAGCGCATCCAAACGGTCAGGAAAGGCAAAAGCCTTTAGATGGCTGTAAACCTGGGCCTTGGGCTGATTATCTTCAGACTGCGGCCCTGATTCCTGATTGGCCTCATCCAAGGCATCCGGGGAAATCACATCCCTGTCAATTCTGTCTTCTGAGATGCGGTTCACGTTCTGTAATCCTGCTGTGCTTTCGCTTTGCTCTGTCCCTCCCAAAAAAAGTAGGTAAGAGCATATTAAGCCTTGCGCTAAACAATGGAGCCCACAAGCATTCTGCCGTTCCTTATCATCCCCAAAAACCATAAAAAAGGGGTTAAGGGGGAGGCAACTTAGGTATATTTTAATGGCGAGAAATCTAATGCTGATCCTGAGGGAAGATTTCTCCGCCTAAAAGGACACTACCTCAATGAACACAATGGCCGCCGTTCAGCGCCTGAAAGATTCCGGTCGCACCCTTCTTCAGAACAATCAGTTGGAACCTGCCGCCAAGGTATTAGCCCAGGCCCTAACTATGGCCCCCGCGGACGGCGAAATAGCCTATCTACTTGGTATGGCGCAATTAACACTGGGAGATAAACCCGGTGCCGCCAAAAGCTTTATAGTGGCAAGCAAGAGCAGCCACGGCAACGCCGTGGCTCTTTTCGACCTCTGCCACCCTCTGGTCAGCGCCGATGATCCGGTCTCAGGGTGGCGGGTCATCAAACAGGCTCAAGAGGCAGCCTCAGAGGACCTTTTCCGAAACCTTATTCAAGCCCGGACCCACGAAATTATTCTGACCGGGGAACGCCTGACCAACGCTGGGCGGGATGATTTGACACTTAAAGCGTACGAGTTGGCGGCAAGCGCTCGCCCCGATGCCTTCGACGCCCTTCACAAACTCTGGACCCACCAACTCCGCATGGGTTTACTCTCGGACGCGCAGGCGACCCTCACAGAGGCCCCGGTTTTTGACGACCCCGGTGAAGAGGCGGCGACCAGGCGCTACCGACTTCTCTGCGACTGGATGAGCAAGGCCCTGGCAGCCAATCCCAAGCGTGGAGCACGCTTCAACCAGGAAGCCTCTGATGGCAAGCCCCGACTGGTCTACGCCCTGGTGTTGTGGGGCGATGAATACGTTAAGGCGGGGGCTCGGCAACTGCGCACGCTAGCCGCTCCCGGCAACATGCCCGCATTGGCCGAGACCTTTGATCTCCGCCTCGGGCTGGTCACGACGCCTAAAGACTATGAAGCGCTTAAGACGACAGGAGCCCTCGACCTCTTGGCCGAGAGCATGCCCTGCGAGCCCATCTTCATGCCGCCCGAATTGGTCGTCGCCGACGAGCATCACAAGCCTACCGAGCTCATGTATTACATCTACAACATGAGCCTTCATCTCTGCATCGATTACGCCAAAGCTTCGGGAGCCGGCGTTTCTCCTCTCGCAGCCGACCACTTCTTCTCCGACGGGTCATGGCGATACATCGGCGAACTGGCCGCAGAGGGGTATGAAGCAGCCTGCACTGCCGCCCCATTGTGTAGCCGCGAGACCTTCCTTCCAGAATTCGATGCTGCTTGCCCCGACGAAGGCCCCATTATCCTCACGTCTCGTGAACTAATGGGACTATGCGAAGATCATCTCCACGCCATCGTTAAGCGCTCCACCGTCAGCCCATCAAATAAGGACTTTAACTGCCCGCCGGGCCTTCTCTTCTGGATGGATGGCCACGATCTGGTCGCTCATGGATTTTGTGTCCACCCCATGTTCATATCCGCCGAACGGGTCGCCAAATATTCCCCTTATCGTTTCACCACTGTGGATGGCCATTTGCTTGGTAACATGTTCCCCAACCCGGCCGATTGGGACAAGGTCAAGGTTATTGAAAGCAGCGATGACTTCGCCCAGGTGGGCCTCAACACGGACAAACAGGAGATCAAAACAACCGGACGCCCCTTCTCCATCGATGTCGGACGCCAATACCTTAAAGATCGCTCTATGATCCGCGAATTCAACGAGTGGATATTCCAGTGGCCTATCCGTTTCAAGGGTCTTTACAAAAAGCCAAAGCCAAACGAATACGAAGCGAACATCATTCCCGAAATCCTCAAGGGCGGATACTCCTTCGCCGACCCCGATAAAGACACCTCCACATGAATAGTAGTGCAAAAGTCCAAAAATTGGTGACGTCCGCCGCGGTTCTTATTGAAAATGGACAAGCAGAACTCGCACGGAAACAGTTGGAACTTGCCCTCAACATTGCCCCTGACGCACTGGAGGCCCTTTTGATTATGGGCCTCCTTGAGTCCCGCTTGGGTCAAATAGAAGAAAGTGAGGACTTATTCAATAAGGCCAATAAAATCGATCCGAACAGACCTTTCACTCTAGCCAACCTCGGTCGCTTGGCCTTTCGCCGGGGCGACTACATAGAAGCCATGGAGTGGTTCGACCAGACAGTTCAATCCGCCAAAACGCCACCACCTCCGAGCATTATTGAGCAGACAATTGAGCCGTCAGAACTGACGTCAATCCGCACCTATGGAATAATGATCCAAAACTTGGCCGACCGGGAACTTTTCGAAGAAATGGCCGAAGTCATTGAGCAAGCCACCGAAATTCATAAGGCAGCACCGCAAATCCACACCCAAGCTTTCTCCGGTTGGCTAAATGCGGGAAACACAAAAATGGCTGCCGATCATCTGGCTAAGTTAATCCGCTTAAAACCTTCTCTGGAAATCGTCAACGAAGCTCAACGACATCTTGCGCTCTGTAAATGGATGGACAAATCGCTTGAAGAAACGGTCCCTGCCGCTGCTCGGCGTTTTACGGCAGGTGATAACCCGCCTCTTGTCATCGCTATTGCCGCATGGGGCGAAAGCTATATCGCCGATTTCCTAAACCTATATCTACGCAGCATGGAGGCCCCTGGAAATCTTCCCGCTATAAGTCAATCCTTCGATATTATTTTTGCTGTCGTCACGACTAAGGAAGGGCAAGCACAATTAAAGAACAGCGGTATTGAAGAAAGGCTCGCGGGAACGGCCCATTTTGAATATTTCGCCATGCCATCTTCTATGGTCAGGCGATCCAATCACCTCGACAGCACACGGTTTATTTACCGAACGTATATCCAGGCCAATCACATCGCTATTGCTTATGCTCAAGCCATAGGCGCAGCTATAAACTTAGGCGTACCTGATGCCATCGTCGCCGACGGTGCTTTCGCCAATCTGGCCCATTGGGCATTGGAGGAAAAAAAACAGGCCGTTTTCGCCCAAGGGCTCGTTGTTTCCGAGGAGACTTTTTCTCAGAGCCTTTTAGCCGATAATAATGGCTCCCGCCCAATCGCTATTCAGGCCAGAGATTTGATGGCAAGGAGCGCAAAACACCTCCATCATTTGGTCAAAAACCGCATTGTCTCTCCGTCCAACAAGGATTTCAGCGAAGTCAAAAGTGCTATTTTCTGGTGGGGTGAAGATGGTTTGATGGGACATCTTATTCATTGGCATCCAGTTTATATCTCGGCTGAACGCCTAAAGAAATATAAGGACTTTCGCTACGTCAGTATTGACGCAATCCTGCCTCAGTTGCTTTTCCCAAAGCCTGATGAATGGAACAAGCTACATCTGGTTACTCAATCCGATGATTTCGGTTTTGTTACTCTGGGCCCGGCAAACAAATCGATCCCATCAACGGGAAAACCTTTTGATGTCAACGCTATTGCCCAATATTACCACCATGGCATCGACGTCCGGGAGATTGGACGATGGATGTTCAGCCATAAGGTCACGTATGGAGGGTTCTGCCCCTCATCTATTCCGGATCAGGAAAAAAACTATGACCCCCGGATCATTGATTACATATGCCGTAAATAATTGACTTACCCGGCATGAGGTCCTTGAAAAACAGAACAAATCCCCCCAACTCAAACCTGCCCTACACGTCCCTGGAGCCCAGATTAAGGAGTCCACAATTATTGTTGGACTATCTTATGATGTGGACAACAACACGCCGGACAGAGAAAGGCTACGAGCCTAATGGACAAGAAAGTCGAGCCTGTTTCGATTGATATATTGGAGGGCCATGACGACGGAGTTTATCCCTGGGCGCAGGACACGGTCCGGGATTGGGCTGCTTTTGTTCAAGAGTACGGAAATGAGTTTGCCAATTTAGCCTTGGAGCAAGCCCACGTTGAATGGCCGCCCGATCGGCTGATCATGGACATCAGCACAAAATGCAACCTTCGCTGTCCCATGTGTAATACCAATGGCGATACCATTGCGCGGGAGAAGTTCACCAAAATTCAGTACGACTGGCAACTTTTAGCGGATTTTATCATTGAAAACGGCGGCACAAAGCTTCTATCCATCGGTTCTTTAGGCGAAAGTTTCCTCAAAAAAGACACCCTCCTGTTCATGGAAGCCGTCAAAGATCACGTTGAGGCATTTGCCTTCAATACCAATGCGACCGCTATAGACACCGACTACATTCAGGAATTGGCCAAATACAACATCTCTTCAATCCGGATCAGTTGTGACGCAGGTGACTCGGTCAGTTATCCTATTTGGCGGAAAGGTGCTGATTTCAACACTTTCCACAAGAATACACGGGAATTCGCTAGGCTATTTGATGACAAAGTTGCTTTGCACACTGTTTTTTTTCGTGAAAATCTTGAAACGCTGAAGACTCTCCCTGAGTTCACAGCCGATCTACACCTCAAGGGCATTGACCTCCATTCACTTCGCCGGGTCGGAACAGCCATACGCAACAACCTCCACTGCGCAGACCTTGAAGAAACCTGCGCCCTATTCAATACGGTCGGTCCCAAGGCCGACAGACTCGGCATAACCCTTCATCCAATGATTATGTTTCCGAATGCAGAAACAGCCCGGTTGGCTTGGGAGAAAACCGACGGCCGGATCGGCCATGAAAAATACAAAAAAGTTTTCACCGTCCCAAAATGCGGCGAATTGTTTGAAACTTTGAACATTGCCAATCACGGAGAGCTCAGCCCTTGCTGCGGAGGACCGGCAGGTCAGGTCTTAAAAGACCCGTTCCGTCGCAAAGGCGATGAGCTCTTAAATTCCCGTGCCATTTTGATGCTGCGCGCTTTAACACTCGCAGGAAAAACACCAACTGTCTGCAAGTTCTATTGTGGAAAATGCTATATACCGACCCCGCCTCCCAAATGAATTTCCGATGACATTAAAGTCCCAGTTAACTCTTACCCTCATAATGGCGCTTGGATCGAAATGAGAAACGCCGATGCAGAGCCAGAAAACTTTCGTCGAATACTATGAGAAACTTGGTTTCACGCCGGTACGCCAAGGCGCGATGGACCGAGATGCACATTTTGCCAAGCGTCGAGCGCTATACAACAGCCTGGGTCTTCCGTCCCTTGCATTCAGAGACGCACGGGTCTTAGAATTTGGCCCCGGTCCCGGCGATAATGCGCTCTATATCGATAGCCTCAAACCCTCTGACTATTGCTTGGTGGACGGGAGCTCCACGTCGATCAAAGCTATTCAGGAGAAACTCGATAACGGCCAACTAGATAAATCCCGATGCCATATCAGCCAATCACTGATCAAAAACTATCCTGAAGGCGAGGAGTACGACATCGTGCTTTGCGAGGCGTTGATCCCCAACCAAGAGGACTCGGCGGGAACACTTCGGCATGTCGCATCTTTCGCCGGGAAAGACGGCGTTGTGGTAAGCACCACGCAAAGTCAGCTGAGTTATCTAAGCGAAATTTTACGCCGTCTCGTTAAGCCGGTTTTTGCCAGGAAGTTTGATGATTTTAAAGAGCTGACTGGAGCGTTAACTCAATTTTTTACTCCTGACCTCGACAGCCTCAAAGGCATGAGCCGTCGCTACGACGATTGGGTGCTTGATACCATTCTCAACGAGGGAAATGAAAATATGGCTTTTTCACTGCGTCATGCGGTTGAAGCCATCGGCGAAGAGTTTACCGTTCTGGGCACCTCTCCCAGCTTTTCCCAAGACTGGCGCTGGTACAAGGCCATCCCTATCGACGAGCGGCCGCAAAATCAGGCTTTCCTCGACAGTCTCGACCTCTGGGCGTTGATGCTGATCGACTACCGTATCGACCCAAACCAGCGGACTCCCGACCAGAAAATAACGCTCAGGGCCGAAACACTTGGCGACGACATCCTAAAACGACAGGTGGATATTTGGCATGGCGATCGAGTCGAGGAGCTGCCCACCATTTTGGAAACGGTTTCCGAATTAAGTCGGACCATTCGCCCAATTCTGCCGGAAACTTCAGACTCTCTCACCGACTTCGTAACCGGCATGGCCCGCCTCATAGACGGCGATTTAAGCGCCGATTTCGGGAGCTTCCGACCCTGGTTTGGACGCGGCATGCAATACGTTAGTTTTATACGGTCTTGACCATGCCTTCCTCACCTCCCGTTCTAACCGATGAAAAAATCGATCTGGCATACGAAGCATTCTTCGAAAACGACGATCTCCCCTACTGCGATGGACTTGCCGCCGAAAGGTTCATCAAGGCAGTCATGGCTTCAGAAGTTGAAGACTTAAAACAGAACCTCAGACAAAAATACCTACCGGCCCTGTTAGGGCCGACGGACGGTCCGACGAAACAGCACGCCCTAAAGGGAATTGCCTCAACGACCTTTCAAAACGGCCTCACACAACCGTTTGACGATCATGACACTTGGGTGATGGAAACCCATCTCGCACCATTCATCGAGACGGTAAACCAACCAATCGACAAAGGAGAAAGGGTCGTGGTGTTCCTCGCCATGATGCCCTATTTCGTCATTCTCCGCGAAGCTATGTATTTGCGTAAGAAAGGCTACCGGGTTTGCCTACTTTCGCTCTCCCCCCTGCCGGAGAAGCTTCGCCCAACTTTCGAACAAGCCTTTGACGTGCTCGCCGACACCAGGCGCTGCATGCGCCTTATGCGCAGGACCCTTAAGACAATATCGCCCCATATCATTCATGTTCAATGTTGGATGTGGAGTTACGTTTTCGGGCGGTTGGCGCTCGAAGAAAAGAAGGACGCCGCCGTTGTCTGCGAGTTTTACGACGTTACGTCCATTTTCGCTGAACGTGAGGGCTTACTGCTAAACTGGAATGCTCCGGTGGTTGATATGGACCTGGCATTCGAGAAGCAGATCGTACGGGACGCTGATGCCATCATCTCACGCTTCGACTCCAATGCCGTTGAGCAGTGGTTCTCCTGGCACAACGCGGAAGACCAGCGACATCTGAGGCTGCTTCCCTATGCCGCACCGGCATTTACCGCATATAGTGAGGAAAAAGACTCACACATCGACGGTATCATCCGACTGGTTTATCTGGGATCGCTAATTGCGACGGACGGCAGCCACCCGGCAAGTCTTTACCCTGGCGTCCATATGCCAGAAACGTTCAAGAGCTTGCTCCTGCAAGGTTTCGCCATTGACGTCTACCATATTCCACAAGAGGTTGAGGGTGCTGACAAACAGGCCTTTTCAGCCTACTATGAACTGGTAGAACAGTTTGACCACTTCCGTCTTTTACCCGGCATTCCCCCGGATAAACTTTCACAGGCCATTTGCCGCTACGACTACGGTATTATGCTCTACCCCCATGAGCAAAGTCGGCTGGCCTTGCGTCCGCTACAGGAACAATCCGTCATTTCCACCAAAATGTTCAGCTATTTAGAAGCAGGATTGCCACCTCTGATTACCGCAGAACATGAACGAATGTGCGAAATCATCGTCGAAAACGGCCTGGGCCCGAAGGTTCCTGCCAAGCACATCGGACGGCTCAAAGAAATACTCGAAGAGTTCGACTACAAAACCGCTGCAGAGAACATCAGGGCTTTCAATGAAAGAAACACCATGGAAGGCGAAGTCGAAGAGCTTATAGCCCTTTATGACGAAATCTTAGCCTAAACGGCCGGGTTTCCATAAACGGTTGCCCCCGGCGGCACATCCTTTATCACCACGGCGCCGCAGCCGACCACGGCATCCGCACCGATGCTCAACCCCTGCCGGACGATGCTCCCCGCTCCAACAAATGCCCGGTCCCCAGCGACAACACCGCCCAAGAGGCAGGCGCGAGGCGCTATATGGACATGATCGGCAATTTGGCAATCGTGTTCGATTACAGAGGCCGTATTGAGGATAACGTTTTCACCAACCTTGCTATGGGCGTTGACCACGGCGCGAGCGAAAATGACAACGCCTTCTCCGAGGTCTGCAGACGGTGAAACTTCGGCTGAAGCATGAATGACCGAAACGGGAGTCAGGCCGCAAGCCTTCGCCCGATCAAACAATCCCTGTCGCTTGTTGTTTTCGGTCCCACCACCAAGGCCAAGGACAAAACAACCAAACCCTTCCCGGCAGGCATTCTCAAGGAAATCGTCGCCGCCGATGACCGGCAACCCATGGGCTTGATCTGTCAGATTTGGGTCGAGAAGAGCGGCATTTTCAAGAAGGGCTGAATCCATCGTCCGAAGGGTATCCAGCACGACACCCGCATGTCCACCGCCGCCAAGAACGAGAAGTCGCCCACCTAAGGGGCGGTCTTCAACTTCCACCATGGAACTCTCCGAACGCGAAAGGTAGCATTCAACCCGTCTATTGGGTCACAGCGCCACCGACCGCCGTTATCAGCCTCCTTCCAGGAAGCCTTCGGAAATCTGGAGGTTGATATTGATCAGCGTATCCAGGGACTCGGCAGGCAGGTCAACACCATGCTTCATAATGGTTTCGGCCACAAACTGGCTTAAGCGAACCAGATTACCGGTCGTTTCTTCGGAAAGGCCATTGTCGGACCGCTGCGCCAGAAGTCGAATAGCAATCCAGACTTCCATGTTTTTCTCAAGCGCGGCGGCCAGGAGCCCTTGGTCCTCGCGTGCGTTATCCATCAAAACCGCTGCTTCCGAAAGCTGATAGGCACTCTCTTTGGGAGCGTTTTCTTCCATGCCTGCGAAGGCCATCGATTCGTCTGCCATTCTGCACACCCCTTGTTGTCGGCGTCGTTTCCTCCCGCCGCCGTCCGTTGCCGCCGGAGTATAGCCGTCGCCACCCACGGCAACGTCTCCCAGCTATTAGGGGATCAGTTTACCTGATTCCCATTCAATTTCAACGCTCTCTAAGCGTTCTGACAATTTTCTCAAAAAAAGGCCCCGCTTGACTTTTTACTAAGACAAAAGCTCAGGGTGTCGTTTCAGCATTCCAGTTGAAATATTGGTGATTAAACCCACGTTATATGGGTCGGCGACTTTCCGATAAGTATCATGGAGCGCTTCATCATCAGCACTGAACGGCACACCGTCCAAACGGTCGATCATTTCAGCCGCTGCCTCACACAACTCGTCGGCGGTGTTGTCGATTACCTCGACGCCATAACGCTCAAAAAATAAGGGCTCCATCGCACCGAAAAACGGTGGTGCGAGACTTTCAGTGGTCGTCAATAACCGCCCGTCTTCCTTTTTGCGCAGCCGCTTGGGAACGAACATATCGCCAGTGCAGAACGGCCACCAACCGAGCGGAAACCAATTGGTTCCAAGGCTGGGCACGCCAAAATTGGGCGGCAACGCGCTGGGTCCGGAGGCCATCCCAAAATAGAAACGGCTCTCACCAATGAAGAACATGTCCATCCAGGGTTCTTGTTCCTCGCCACAAGCGTAATCGATAACGTTTTCCATTGGCGGCAAAGGCGTCATTGACGGATCACCAATCCGTACGATCCAGCCCCCCCGCCGAGTGATTTCCCTCATCGCCGGAAAGTAGCTCTCTACCTCGGCATTTCTCAGCAGGTTGTTGCTCCAGGGCACATCCTCGCTAAAAAAACCAGCCTCACGCACATGCATGGAAACGAACCAAGCGTCTTCGGGCATGCCGTGTTTTTTTAAATAGGCCCACCCCTTCTCCCGCTGTTCGGGCTTAACTGATAGCAACGGTGGATGATTGTCCTTCTCCCAAAGAGCCTGCACGACCCGATGGGCCAACATGCGGTGCATGGTACGCCCATCCGGTAGTCCGTAATAATCCGTATAAACCCAGTTGTCGCCATATCGCTCGGCGATCTCGGCGATTTCATCTGGCTCATAGTAAATATCGATATGGTCTTCCCAATATTCGGCAAAAGACCGGTTGATCAGCACATCGCTTGCGGCCAAAAGAATAGCTCGTTCGCCGTCGATCAATCCCAGTTCCCGGCACTTCAGATAAAGGTCAAGGCGATGCCCCATTTCGCCAAAAAACCGGCAAATCATCGCCTTGGGCTCCAGAAGATGCGTGATGGGCTCTCCGTCTTCTTCCGACTTCCTTCGCGCCGCCCCGTAAATGACTTCATTCGCCCTACCGTAGGCAGTGTAGGCATCTTCTTCCCTGCCGATCCTGAACAACTGATCGGCAAGGTGATAGAGAAAATCAATGTCTTGCGGCAGCGCCCTAATAGCCACGCGATAAATCTCAGCGGCTATTTCAGGAAACCCTTTCATCAAATAGACTCCGCCAAGGCTTATTATGATACGCCGGGTGTACTTGTCCGTTCGTCCGCCTGAAAGAGCTTTCAGAAGGTAGGGTTCACTATGAAGATATGTTTTTCGGATTGCCGAAAGGTAAAGCCCCAACCGGGCGTTGACCTCATAGCTGTCGGGATCTTTTTCATAGAGTTCGTATAACTCATTAAGATCATCATCAACTAACGCCATGTCGGCTCCAGAAGCCCCTTAAAAAGCCTCACCTTAAGCAAGGCTGCTTTCCAAACAATTAAACGGTCTATTCGATGCTTGCCACCGTTTGCATTTTGGTAAGGCATGGCATTCTACTATGACCTGATGAATGACACGTCACTGCCCAAAAAACTTCCCGATTTGGTCTCAGGCTCCATTACCAACGGTATTGAGGCCGAAAATGCTTGGTCAACCATGGTTCAGTGCGCCCTCCGCCCCAGCGAGTCGGATTGGCGGGACGGCTATTTTCTCTCCCATGAATGCCGAAAAGAAAATCTGCCTTTCTCCAGCGGTGAACTTGGTGGCAAAAACAATATTATTATGACGGATCGGCCTCATGAGTTTTTGACCTATAGTCATAAAGGAGAGTTTGCCGAACTGGTCAGCACGGAGATGGCTCTCAGTCAGGCCGTCGCCGAGCAATACGAGCGCCAGCCCGCAGGCCCCGGTTTTTTCTTCAGGCCGATACACCGAAAGACCTGGAAGTCCAGGGTCGATTGCCCTTTACGAGCCATCCAGTTTCACGAGGTCGACGATCTGGTCGACCAACTAAATGACGGAAGTATTCGGGTAACCGATCTGTTCATTCATCTCACCTTTACGCATAACGACCAACCTCACGAACTCTGCGCCCCCTGCCGTTACGTCAATTTCTCAAACACAAAAATGCAGGACAATCGCTACCTTCAGCCGATCACCGGCTATGTGCTTGCACCTTTTGAAGATTTTGTCATCTCAGCTTATCTTGCAGCAGCAATGAACAACGATGGATCGCAGATCCTCGAATTTGCCCCTTCTCGCTACATCAACCTTTTCGCCGGACTAGTCCAGGCCCCTGGATACGGGGCAGAGGAAAAGCATATTCTTAGCCAGATCGGCAATACTTTGCCCGCCTACGGAAAGCTCTACAATCTCTCAATTCCCATTGATGGCAGGGCGACGCTCTACTCATATATGCCTTCGGGAACACCATAGACGGTCAAGTCATGTCAAAACGCCCGCTCGTCATCGCCGCTTTTTGCGGCCATCGGACACTCGGAAATTTCGTGATGAACCAACTAGCGGCAGCTTCGGTTGCGCGGGCCGCCGGACCGGCAACCAAGCTGCTGTCCATCTACCGCGCCGACCGCCCCTACAAAGACCTTATCAACCTTTGCAATCCGTCAATCACGCGCACCTTGCGCATGCCGGATGATCCCAATGCGTTCTCTCCGCTCGAATGGTTCGACGGAAGGCGTGACCTAGCAGGCGCACCGGATGATGATGAATGGCACGCTGAAGGATACCATCGCCCAAATCTCGTCCTGACGCCCGCGCAACTGCGCATCGAACACTGCGTCGGCACGCCGCCACCACTCATTTTCCCGCAATCTCTCGAACTACCAATGAAAGCTGCTCTTACCAGCCTGGGGCTACAGCCCGATAAATGGTTCGTCGTGTTGCATTTGCGCGAAATGGGCTACCAGCACCGCCAGGGGGTGAGCGAGGAACGGTCGGTTAATCCCTACGACTACCTACCGGCTATCAAACGCATCATCCAAGATCATGGTGGACAGGTCGTTCGGATCGGCGACCCCTCCATGACCCCGCTTCCACCAATGGAAGGCCTGACCGACCTATGCAAAATCCCCAACAGCTTTCCTTTGCAGGCCTACGCATCGGCACGTGCCCGCTTCTTTTTTGGCACCGACTCCGGCCCAACCCAATTGGCGGGAGCGTTTAAAACTCCCGTCGCCTCGACCAATGCATTCGGCATTTGCGTTTGGAACGACGGCGATGTGGTACTCAACAAGAAAGTATTTCATCTGTCAGGCGAAGAAATCCCCACTCGAGAACTCTTCGACATGGGCACCTGGACGGTTCACCGTACCTGGCCCGCGCAATCCACCATCTCAGACAACACGCCCGAGCAATTGGTCGAAGTCGCCGAGCATATGGTGGAAACAACAAAAGACTGCCCCGGCTGGCGCACCCAGACCGATAGCCGTCCCCAAAATGAAGAACCGCTCGCGCTTCCTTTGGAATGGCGCCAGGTGACCGATATCGCCGACATCACGCTCTGGGAATAACGGCGCTTAAAACCGTCCCTCCGCAGCCACGATCTAACGGTTCTTTAATGGCCTGAAAAATAAACTAGTGGCAACTGAGTAGCGAAAGCATTCCATAAGCTGAATGGTTTCTCTTCTTTGGTCTCCGGGGTAATGGAAAACAGCTAGATCATGTCAAAACGTCCGCTTGTCATTGCTGCATTTTGCGGCCACAGGACCCTTGGCGACTTCGTGATGAACCAATTGGCGGCAGCTTCAGTTGCCCGGGCCGCCGGGCCGGAAACCAAGCTGCTGTCCATCTATCGCGCTGACCGCCCATACAAAGATCTGATCAACCTCTGCAATCGATCAATCACACGCACCCTGCGCATGCCGGATGATCCCAATGTCATTTCTCCGCTCGAATGGTTCGATGGAAGGCGAGATTTGCCCGGCGCACCGGATGATGAAGAATGGTACGCAGAAGGGTATCATCGCCCAGATCTCGTTCTGACGCCCGCGCAACTGCGCATTGAACACTGCGTCGGCACGCCGCCACCACTCATTTTCCCGCAATCGCTCGAACCACCGATGCAAGCAGCCCTTACCAGCCTGGGACTGCGACCGGACAGATGGTTCGCCGTAATGCATCTTCGAGAAATGGGGTATCAGCACCGTCAATGCGTGAGCAAACAACGATCAGTCAATCCGAACGACTATCTCCCGGCCATCAAACGCATCATCCAAGATCATGGTGGACAGATCGTTCGAATTGGCGACCCCTCCATGACCCCACTTCCACCAATGGAAGGCCTGATCGACCTATGCAAAATCCCCAACAGCTTTCCATTGCAGGCCTATGCCTCAGCGCGGGCTCGCTTCTTTTTCGGGACCGATTCAGGCCCAACCCAATTGGCTGGGGCGTTTAAAACACCCGTCGCCTCGACCAATGCATTCGGTATTTGCGTTTGGAACGACGGCGATGTGGTGCTCAACAAAAAGGTGTTTTTGCCCTCAGGTAAAGAAATCCCCACCGGAGAACTTTTCGACATGGGGACCTGGACGGTTCACCGTATTTGGCCCGGAAAAACCACGATCTTGGACAACACGCCCGAGCAATTGGTCGAAGTTGCCGATCATATGGTGAAAACGACGAAAAGCTGTTCCGGCAGGCGCATCCAGACCGATGATTGCCTCCAAACTGAAGAAGCGCTCACGCTTCCGTTGGCATGGCGGCAGGTCACTGATATCGCTGATATCACACTCTGGGAATAGCGGCGCTTAAAGTCGATTAATCGACAAACTGAACGACAGGTTCACTCGTCGGCCAGGTCAAAGGAATGGCCTCCACTTCCCCACGCCGGACGGACAACTCAGTCTCTTCACCCAATGTTTTAACTGGGCTTTGACCAAGAAGATTCTCGACAATCCGGCAAATTTTATCCGGCGATCCAGCCCCCTTTAAAACGATATCACCCTCGTTCCATACCCGTCGTTCATAAGCTATGCCTTCAACAAATGCACAGGGTGTGGCGAAAACCGATGCCAAGGTCGTTTCGTAGCGGTCACCTCCGATGAACATGCGCGCCAGGGCAATTGCTGCCATGCGAAACTCAAAATCATCTTCTTCAGCAGGTATCGTGAAGATGCCCTCCATGTACGGTCGATCCTGCGCAGGCTGTTGCCGCAACAGAGCCTTTCCACCATGTTGGCCAATAATTTTCTCAGCCAGGGCGAGGCTTGTTTCGCCATCATTAAGGTCAATGACGGCAAACCAGTCGTCTTTTGCAATACCGCGAGCTTCAAGCCTTTGCCGAGCTTTTTGCTTCATTTCGCGAGGCATGCGAAATACCGGGCCTAAAGCGCCAAAGCGACTTGCTGTGACTGCATCGAAATCCAGCATTTGGGGCATCAGCAAAAGTTCCGAACCGATCCACCCACCTTCCCGCCATTCAGGGTTTTCACTCATTACCGGAGGACCGACGCCTTCGTCAAACCAGTCAATGGGCAGCAGGCCATCAGGAGCGGATGGCATTCGGATGACTTTATGAAAAGGCAGGTTGACGGCCGTAACAACTTCCCGGGCAGCGGCATTTTCTTCATCGAAATCGCGGACCACCAACAGCCCTTGTCCTTGGGCCCGAAACTCCATCACCAACCGCGCCGCAACAACGTTTTGATAGATAAAACCATCCAAGGTTTCCGCCGTCAGATTGGCAACGATTTTTTCCGGCCAACGCCGATCCGTCCTCAGCTTGGCCTTCTGAGTAATCTTACGTTTTGTGTCTTGATATTCTTCTTGCGATAAATCTTCTGCGCCCCGAGACACCGTCAGTCCTTTCTCCAACGAACTAAAGCCCGCCCATGATGACATAACTTTCCTAAGAGATGATTTCCTAAAATCTGCACTGGAGCTATCTAACGGTTCTTTAACGGCCTGAAAAATAGACTGGTGGCAACTGAACAATAAAGGCATTCTGTGAGCTGAATGATTTCCCTCAACCCTCTTTATGAAGCGCTTCGCGTTGAACCTCAAAACGAGGGGCACTGGCTCAAACTTGTCCTTGCGCTGCTTAGTCTCGGTTGGCGTGAGCAACTATTCCAGCTTTGCCAAGTACGACAAGATCAGTTCGGCGACGGCCCTCGGCTTTTGTTCAAAGCTTTAAATCATGCGACTCTGCCCCACCAGCAGCGCCGCATTTTCCAAATGTCTCATAGCTCCCCCCCCGGCACTCCCTTAGCCGTCATTTTCGACTACTTCGCTGGCTGCCTCTCCCTTCTCGAAAATGATTACCGTAGAGGGTTTAAGCTTTTAGGACGCGCTGCGGCAGTTGGTCAAAAATATGATGCCGTCTTCATCAGCGACGAAAAACTTTCCAACATTGTCATTCAAAATCTTCTGATTCGCCCCCCATCAGACGTTGCACAAGTCGATCTATCTTGGCCAAAAGAGACATTACCTTCACTTTCTTGGGGAGCATCGGCCAAGAGCCATAAAGGTAAAATCGATGGGCCTATGATCATGGCTTGCTGCAATGACGCCTACTACAATCGGTTCGGCGCTGGATTTATCGAGACACTGCTGCCCTGCGGGCATATCCACATTCATTTAGCCAACGCATCACCTGAAATGCGGGAAAAAATTGAAAAAGACGCCGAAGGAAAACGACTGAGCTATTCTTATGAAGACTCCGGCAAATTGGGCATCGGCCACTATTACGCCGTTATGCGGTTTCTTAACGCTCATCAGATTATGGAGTATTTCGAGAGCGATTTGACCATACTCGACATCGACTGTGAAGCGGTGAATGACTTCGAGAGCCTGCTTGAAACCTCTCGCCAGCACGATGTCAGTTACTTCCGAACTGGCGACTTGATGCCCTGGCTGGATCACCACGCAGCCTACATGCATCTATCCAACACAGTGGGGGGCAAGGCCTACGCGAAACGCTTGAGAGCTTATATCGCCTCAAAGCTAGATCGGGCTTGCTGGATGCTCGACCAATCCTCCATGTGCTCACTTTATAACTTTTATCTGAGCAACGGCTCGACGGATTGTGAGACCCCGATCAATCTTCATACCTTCAAGCGCAGTGACGGCTACAATTTCTGGCACTATTTTACTCCCAGCGGCACACCCGAAGAGAAATGGGAATTCCGCTTCCAAAGAAATGAAGCCTAAGCGATTTTTTCACCCTTCATTGAGGCGATAACGGCGCGCTCCATCAGGAGAGCGGTTTGTTCTACCACGTCGCGGCGATCAAACAGCCGATCGACGCGATCTTTAATTTTTTTCGACATCTCCCGATGGAAATCTTTGTCGCTAGCGAGTTTCAACGCCAAGGCAACATATTCTTCGTCGTTCTTGGCCACGAGGTCGTCCATTGCCATTTCCCTGTAATAGCCATCGGTCAAACGACCCTTCATAAAGGCCGATGGACGGGTCACGATAGGCGCAGCGCAGGCGAAGGCCTCAAGGGTCGAGTTGCCGCCGGAGAACTGGGGAATGTCGAGCAAAGCATCGGCCATCATCAAGAGGCCGAAGTATTCATCACCCGACAACCGCCGGGTAAAAATCACCCGATCGACACTTTCAGGAAAGGTTTCGGCAAAACGCGCCTCAAGAATTTCCTGCCAGTCTCCCCCAACATGATCACCAATCAAAACCAGCAATCCGTCACGATCTTCTGAGAGCAACCGCCCTAAAACGGCATCGAAGGCCGGATGAAATTTGAATAGGGTTTGTGGGCAAACATAAAGCCGTCGTTCCTCCGGCAAGCCCAATACAGACCGCAGCATCGGCTTTTTCGGCACCTCGGGACGCCGCATAAAAACCGGCCCCCTTTCAAGCATCAAAGGGGTTTCCGTATAGTGATCGGACATATCTCCGAACTCGTTAGTTTTCGCCGTCAGGAAATAGTCCATAGTCTTCAACCCGGTAGTCATCGGATGCCCAAGAGACGTCATCTGAACCGGTGCGAGACGGGCGAAACTCAAAAAATAGGTCAGGGCGTCCATGCCGATATCGGGATAAAATAACAGATCGAACTCACACTCGGCGATTGCCTGCCTGGCTAAGACATAACTATTGCTCAAACGGATCACATGATCTGCCGTATCGTCAAAATGCCGGGCCATGGAGTCTTCCTGCCCACCCGCTCGGATCAGCGTCACTTCGAAGCGGTCCCGCGGCAAATCTTCAATCAGGCCGCCATATAACTTACCGATGGTATGCCCATGCAAAAACGCTGAAGCGATACCTATCTTGATGCGGCCTTGCAACGGCTTATCCCGAGGCCTCTGGCAATGCGGAGCCTCCCAGTTGAGCATAGGACAAACCTTACGATAAAACTTGGCAATCCGTTCCTGTAGCGCGCGGTCGTTGGCATCGTGATAGGCTAGCAAAAAATTGGTGAATCTGATCTCTTGGGTTGGCGCTTCCAATTGAAAGCCGGACTTTTCCAAATCATCAAGGCGCTTTGGGATATCCTTACGAAGCGTTGCGATCTCGGCCTCGGATTGCGGAATAATGGGCGCCATTAAGGCCTCGCGCAGAAGCGAAGCGCCCTCCCCTTTCTTTAAGACACGCCGCGCCTTCTCCGTTTGCCCTCGCCCGTGCAATGTATTGCCAAGCACATAGCACACCGCCGTTTCACGACCCCCAAGCGCTAAAGCCTTTTCAAGCGCCTCTGTCGCTTCGGCAAGGCGCCCCTTTAACTTGAGCACTGTCCCTAGCTGCAGCCAACGCCCGCTATCTTGAGGCACAAGATCGACAGCTTTTCTGCAGAGTTGAAGGGCCTCCTCCATCTGCCCAGTTTTGGCCAAAGACGTCGCCAGATTGAGCATGGCGTTGCCATAGGAGGGGTCTAGTGCCAATGCTTTTTTAAAGTAGGGAATGCCGTCACCGAACAGTCCTTTAAAGTTCTGCACTAAGCCAAGATTATTGTGCGGTTCCGGGTTTTCGGGATCGATGGTCAAGGCCTTTGCAAAAGCCACTCCGGCTTCATCGGGGCGCTTCATATCCAACAACACAACGCCATAGCCGTTGAGAAAAGCGGGGCTCTCCGGTCGAAGTGTCAGAGCAGCTTTATAGCGAGCAACGGCTTCTTCAAGCTTCCCCTCTCGACGCAGGCAGATGGCAACCTTGAGCAGAATGTCTTCATTCGTTGGGTCTCGGCTCAATCCGCCACGAAACAGGGTCAAAGCTCGTTCGTCTTCCCCCAAACTTTCAGCCAACTCCCCAGCCTGAAACCAAAGATCAGCCATATCGGGAAGTTGGGACAGCAACCGCTCAAAAAGACCGAGTGCCTCACGCCCTTGCCCTTGCTTGGTCAATGCGGCGATTTTCAGGAGAATTTCTCTCAGCGGCTTCCCGGCATCCGCCTTTTCAACCATCCGTTTCTCTCCCTAGAGGGTGAGGCGGCAGCCCTTGACAATGACGCTGCCACATAGCCCCGAAGAGATACTCCAGATCCGCCACCTTGGCTTCAGTATCAAACAGACGTTCCCGCTCCTTATTGGCCGCAATCCGTCGCCTTATATCAGCCAATCGTACGGGATCTTTCGCCAATGCCAAGGCAAGGGTTTCGTAGTTCTCAAGATCGGGCGCAATCAGATCGTCCATCCCGTGTGCCGCCAGCAAACTGGCTGAAACCCTCGAGGCAAAATGTTCTCCTTCCATCGCCACGACCGGGACCCCCGCCCAAAGGGCGTCGGCCGTTGTCGTATGGCCGGTATAGACCCGGGTATCGAGCATGAGATCGGCTAAAGACATACGCGCCAGATGATCTGGCTTTGGCCGTTTATCGGCGAAAATCAATCGCCCCGCGTCGACCCCAACCCTTTCGGCTTCCTTTCGCAGGTTTTCTTCCGCCTGACTATTGCTGCGGAATAACCAGAGAACCCCATGAGGCACTTGGCGCAGCAGCGACATCCACCGGGTGAAAATTTCCCGATCAATCTTGTAGGTCTGATTGAAACAGCAGAAAACAAAAGCCTGATCCGGCAACCCCTCCGACGCCCGGCTTGGCAAGCTTGCGATTTTCTGTCGATTGTCGGTCGGCCAATATGTTCCCTGTAGGTATGCCGGAACTTCGCTATAAAATGGGGCCTCATTGGGCGGACAAACACACCGATCAACTAAAATATAGTCGAGAAAATCTCCGCCACAGGTCCCGGGGAAGGTCAGATATCCAACCTGTATCGGAGCAGGGCGCAGGGCGCATATCTCAAGCCGGGATCCCTCCGTATGGCCGGTCAACGCCACGAGAACATCAATACCGTGCTGTCTGATTTTTTCGGCGGCCTCGACATCTCCAAGGCTCGACAAATCAATAAAACAATCACTTTCATCTTCAATCAGGCGGCGGTGAAAACTCCCATCATCAGGACCGAAAGAATAGGCGTACACCTCAAATTTCTCTCGGTCATGTCGGGCAAAAAGACCCGCCGTATTATGGGCCGTCGGGTGATCGTAGAAATTGCCACTCAAATAACCGATTTTCAAAGGCCCGGTTTTTTGAGTGTTTTTTGCTTTCTGCGGCACCTTCAAAGGGGACAATCGATCCACCATTTCCGCCGACCAGGCCGCCGCAACTTTGAAATTACGTACCGGGTCTGGGCTGCGAGCGATACTCATAAAAGGAGTTTCGCCCGGCCGCCTCCCTGCCGCCAGCGCATGACTCGTAGCGGCTTCCAGCGAAACCTCGACTTCGCCTAAAGCATCCCAATCGCAAATTTTTTGTAGGACGTGGTAAAGCTGAGCCTCGGCATCAGAATCGTCAGGATTGACCAGAAGCGCCTGCCTTAGGGCGACTTCTGCCTCTTTATAACGGCCCAATTGAGCCAGGACACACCCCTGGTTATAAAGCGCGCCGCCGTGGTTCGGCACTTGTCGAAGAACTTGCGTAAAATGATCGAGAGCGGTCTGCTTATCTCCGGCCCGCAGGGCCAGTCCCCCCAAGTTAAGCCGTGCCGAAACATTGCTCGGGTTGTGTCTCAAGGTTTCAGCGAATGCGCTTTCCGCATCACCATGCCGCCCAAGCGTCGCCCACATCAGCCCAAGATTGACCCGTGCATCGGCAAATGTCGGATCAATGGTCAGAGCTTTGGAGTAGCTTTTTTCGGCGTCATCAAAACAGCCCATGTCGGATTGTGCATTCCCTAGATTATTCCAAACGGCCAGCGACTGGGGAATGTCTCGGGTTAGAGCGATTAGCAAATCAATCGCTTCGTCGTTTTCACCTTGCGCTCTTAAGGCCGAAGCCAGAGCAAAAAGAACGGCTGGATCACCGGGCGCCAAATTCCGGGCGCGCCGGGCGGCGACAACGGCTTTCTCAATGCGCCCCAGCCCTAACTCCAAGTCGGAAAGCATCGCCCAACCCTGCAAATCATGCGGGGTATCGGAGAGCCCGCCCCACAAGATTTCGGCAGCCTTCTCCGGCGCACCTTTGCGGAAAAGATCCCTCGCCTTCTGCAAGACCGTCGAAAGGTTACCGTTTGACGTTACCATAGGTGCCCGATTTGATGTGTTCCGCTCCAATATCCCCACAGTTTTTTTTCAAGCGGATAATGCTGATTGGTTAACGTGAAAATAACCCTCTGGCTGTTAAAAAAGGGTGTAACAGCTTTACCGGAAGCTCCGGAGAAGCTAGAATGTTTGATGGTTCGACCGATTAGAAAACCGGATTGCAGCTAGAATAGCGGAACCGCCATGGATGTACTAACAGCAAGCACCCAACAAAGCAGCTTTGCGATTGCTCGTCTTTTGACCCAGATGAGCAATGCTCATGAGTCGCGTGCCCAACAGGAAACGCGCCCCATTGAGGCTAAGTACGACAAAAAGGTTAACCAGGCCGAACTTAAAATCGACCGATGGAAAAAAGTCGGCAAAGACATCGGTGAAGCCAGTTCAGCCATTGCAACCAATATCGGCAACCTGAAATCGATCAAGTCCAAGCTCGAAGGGATGCTTTCGACCATCAACAAAGCAAATCAACGTGTTGATGAAGAGGGTTTTGACCCCAGCGGTTACGCCACGGCATTCGATGCTCTGCTGAAAAGCGTTTCCTCTTCGACCGAAGACAAAGGGCGACAGATCAACCTTATCGGCAAACGCTCCGTGACCCTAGAGTACAAGACGGATATTTACGGTCGCACAGAAACGGTCAACAGCGTTGCGCTCGATGGAGAGTACCACATCATCGATAGCAACGGCGACCGTTGGCAGCTTGACCGGGAAGCCGGACAACTTAAGCGCTTTACCGATTACCCAAGTGGGCAGACCAGCGATGTCGGCAGTTTTCCCGACGGTATCCGGCTCAATAGCATTGACGATGACAACAATATAAGCTTCACCATTGCGCCCGACACCGCCTCTCCCCAAACCTTTTCGGGAACGCTCCATCGTAGCGGCATGGATGTCATGGACTCCTGGTATTATGAGGGTTTGTCGACCCAGGATGCGCGAGATGCAGCGGCGTCAGATATCCATGCGACCAGAACGGCAATCAAACTCGAAATCGCTCGCTATGAAAGTGAGTTTTCCTTAGCCCAGTTCTATGAAGAACGGGTCAATGGCGAGACCAAAGGGTTGCGGGAAGATAAGAACGAAGCCTTGCTTGAAAAAGCCCAAGAGGTCGGCAAAGCGAAAGAAAAGCTGATCAGAGAGTTTCAGGCTGCCCAGGACGCCATGCAATTATCCCAAAACCTCAAGAAGGAATACGCCTCATTCCTTAAGCCCTTAGGCTCCTCATTCGGAAACAAACTGGTTGATATTCTCAGCTAGGGTCGATTGGCGCTTTTTCAGATTGACGAGGAAGGCCTGCACCTCATCCAGCATTTCCATAACACTGGTTGCGAAACGCATGAGGAAAAACTCAAACATTGCTTGCCGTTCTTCCTCACTTTCAAAGCGCACCCCTCGATAGCCGCCAACCCGCATAAGAGAGAGTATAGAGCCGTCGACAAGCTTCGACAGACCCAGAAATTCTTTTCCGCCCTGCCCCATCAAGGCGTCCAGGCGTCGCTGTAGCTCAATATAATCCCGAGGCTTATCTTTTTCCGCCATAAAGGCAACAAAGGCGCGACGGAATGCATCACAGGCATTTATGTGGTGATCAAACACCGTAGAAGAAACTAACTCATCGCCCCCAAAAACACGCAATCCCGCCTCGGCCCTTGAAATTATTTCATCTGCATTTGCTTCCAAAGGAGGAAGTGTCAGGCCACCTGAAACAACAGGCTTGGCACCGTTGATCTGAGCGCCACGACTACAATTAACGACGTCCAGATTTTTGGAACGGATAAGTTCCGTGAGTGTTCGACGGGATAGGTCGTAGTAGGCCGAAGTGGCGACCCTTCCTCCGAAATTTCCGGGAACCGAGCGGGTAAACTCCCCTTCCAGATATTCGTGGCCTTCGCCCTCTATAAAATTGTCGTAACCGCTTTCGTAGTAAACTGCATCCTTGGAGTGGTGTAGCCCCCCTGCTTGACGGCCACAGTCAATACCAAAAAGAAAAAAACGCCTTAATCCAAGGCTTGAGAGTGCCGCCAACGCCGCATTGGCAACCAATGGGCCTGCATAACCAACCGGTTTATAGTGTGAGGCTAGAATGGCCGCAGGGCTTAAGGTTGATCGGAAATAAAACCAGTTCTTATCGAACATTTCGCCCACCTCACGATTGACCGTCGCCGACGCAATAAGGGTCATGCCAGCAAGATCAAAACGCTCTTTCAATACCCTGAGGTTGCGAACAAGAGGTAAGGTATTTTCATTTTCCAGGTGGAAATCTGGTTTGATTCCATTCTTCAACAGGATGCCAAGACTGCTGCCGCAACTGGCAATCAAAGCCTTGTTTCGGAGGCTCTTGATGTTCTCCAGATCATCATCAAGCGATGGCCCCGAACCAACCACAAAAACCGGCGACTCAAGGGAGGGGTCGTCATGCCCTTCAATTAAATGAAATGGCCGCCCCATCAGGTTCTCGACGGCATTCTCCATCATAATTTTCTCATCCCCGAAATGCCCGGGACGAATTAAAAAATTACCTATTCTTTCATTGAGAAGCTTTCTGCATTCAATGATTTGCCAGGAGGGGTAGTGAACGAAAGCGTGGGTGCCATCAATAAACCGCGCCCCTTTGGAATGGATAATGAGGCCTTCCACCTCCAACATAAAGCGTTCCGGCGTCAGGCCTATCTTGAAATGGACTGCGGTGCCGGTTTCAACAGCCCGCTCAAAAAAACACTCCCAGTCGAAAGCGAACATCGAGTGCTTTAAAAATTCCGGGACCGGCTCAACGATGACAATCTGTTCCGACGGACACTTCTCAAGCAGTGGCATCAAGTGATAGCCAAGCCCGACTCCGAACACAAAGGTAAAGCCAGCCCGGCTAAGCGGTCGCGTCCCACTGGAGGTAAACCCCTTTTCCTTGGCGAACCGGGCCATTTCATCGGCTAAGCGATGGGTTTGTTCTGGCTGTCGTTCATCCAACGGGTCAGGAATCGTCAATTGGTCGGGATCGTTTAGATAGGCCTCAACTTGCTTGCTGGACCAAGCAAAAGCAGGCTCCGGATAAAGTTGGGCGCCAAGAATATTGATGTTCGATGGACGTTGTTCGTCAAACTGGATAACGCCGCTTTCCTGTCCTTCAAACGGAAGCGATCGAAGAACTTTTGGCTGAAAGCGGGCAAAAGCTTTCAGGTTTTTTGCATAAAGCGCCTTGGCGGCCTGATCATCCCGGACCGACACCAGGCACCCCTTCGATGACATCTTTTTCATCAACCATCTGGCGCAGAAGATTCCTCGAAGCGTCAATCATCATCTGAACCTTGTTCTTATAGGCACCAATGAAAAAGCGCAAAAAAGCCATTCGTTTTTCTTCGTCTTCAATGCGTGTACCGCCAAACGCACCGACCCTAATCATGGACAGATAACTGGACCGAATAATTGACAAAACACCCATGCAAGAAGGACCCAGCCGAACCCGAAGCTTGATCATACGCTCATGAAATACCCAGAAACTTTGATCCTCACTCAGCGCTTCATCTATAGCAGTTAGAAATTCTTCTTCAAAAACATCGCATTTTTCTAACTGGTCCTTCAGATCAAGCCCAGAAAGATATTCTCCAGCCTGATAGGTATGCATCGCATTATCAATATTTTCGATCAGCTGTTTCTGGAACCCTTCGGGGCCGTCAAGTTTTAAAGCTGCTGCGGCTTTAGGCATAGCGCCATCGATTTTTGCCCCATCGCTACAGTTGAACAATCGAGTACCAACCTGCTGTTGAAGCATGGCGAAACTTGCCCGCGACATATCAAGGTACCATGTCGTCAATGCCTCACCGCCAAAGTTGGCAGGGACGGATCTATTAAATTCATTTTCAAGCATCTCGAAGCTCTCGCCCTCGAGATAGTTATCGTAGTCTTCGTCATAATAGATCGCTTCACTCGCGTGATGCCCGCTATCAACCCGCCGTCCGCAATCGACACCAAAAAGATAGAACTCTCTGAAACCGACACTGATCATAGAAGCAAAGGCCGAATTGGCCACCATTGGGTCCGCCCCCATAAGCGGAAGAACGCCCTGGTTAAGAGTGAAGGTACAACTAAGTCCGGCGCGGTAGTAAAACCATCGTCGGGAAAACAGCTTGCTGGCCTCTGGGTTGACTGAAGTCGATGCGATTAATGTAATGGGAGATAAATCATACTTTTTCGCATAGCCCCTTAAATTCTCAACCAACGGCCAGGAATTCTCGTTCTCCCCGTGAAAATCTGGCACAATTCCGTTGGCAAGCAAAATACCCAAGCTGCTGCTTCCGCAGGAAAAAACAATCGCCTTTTTGCGGTATTTTTTGATGACATCGAGGCTTTTATCCAATGATGGCCCCGAACCGACGATAAAGACGGGAAATTTTCGGGCAACGGCTGGCTTGCGATCCAAAAAACTCAGCGGAAACCGATGCATGTTGCCGTAGGAATTGGCCATCATCAGCATCTCATCCTCATAGAAGCCGGCTGACAGGAAGGTCACCGGGATTTTCTCATTGAGGATTTTTCTGGTTTCAATCAGCTCCCAAGAAGGATAGTGGATATACGCATAGGACCCCTCAAGAAAGGTTTGCCCATCCTGCCATATATACCGCTCAATATTACGGACATTTTCCTGGGGGCGCTTGCCGACCAAAAACCTTATCTCTATCGAGAGGTTATCAGCCAGCTCAACAATTTCAGCCCAATCGATCGCCTCAAAAGACGCTCGCAGCAAAGCCGGTTGCGGCTCGATCAAAACCATAACCTTAGCCTTAGTGCGCTCGATCAGTGGTTTGATATGCAGCCCAAGTGACACTCCGAAAACAAAACAGAAACCAGAATCGACAACCGGATAGTTGGCAATTTCACCGACGTCTTCGCTCTGGATATAGTTTCTTATTTCGGCAAGTAACTCGCTTGAAATAGGGGAGAGGTTGCAATATTTCGGATCATCGAATCCGATACGGTCCGGGTCCTTAAAATATTCGTCCAGATGCGCCTGAGTCCAGTTAGCGGCGCGGTCCTGGTAAAGATCGACGCCCCCAACCTTCAGATTGACGACGTCGTTTCCGTCATAGACAAGCGACACGCTTTCAGCGTCAACAGCATCACAGGTCGCCCAAATTTCCGGATATCTGTTTTCCAGAACCTGACGATTGCTTTCGAAAAAAGACGGTCCCTCGTGTTTTTCGCTCATTCTGCCACAGCCAATGGCGGACAAGCGCAGCTTTAAGCCGCGCTATTCGCCGCCTTTGCCCAAAGCGAGTCGAGTGTTTTCTCAATCTCTGAACAACGTAGTTTGAAATCGAACAGAGTTGAAGAAGCGACTTTTTCCCGTGCTTTGGTTTTCAGTTGCTGACGGGCCTCGGAATCTTCCGCCCATTTGGTCGCCAGAGAAACATAGTCGCTTCGATTGTCGCCGACCGTTTCATCGGCCATCCCCATCTGGGTCAAGAGATCGGCCGTTGAGCGTGCCATAGCATGGTCACCCTTACAGCAGACAACGGGAACTCCCATTGCAGCCGCCGTAAGAATACTTCGGTTTTGGTGGCCACTTTTAGGGGCTAGGAACACATCGATTTGAGAATAGAACTCATCAGGAGTAGCGCTTTTAATGATGTCAATCCGATGGGCGACCCCAAAGTTTCCGAACAGATCGGTAATTTTCTTTAAATTGGTGACATTCTCAAAATCATGATCATGCAGCAGCAAGACCGAGTTCGGATGCTTGATCAAAATTTCAGCCCACCACTCTGCCGATTGTGGTGTCAATTCGCAAAGCTCGGCGTTGGTTCCAAAGGTTAGGCTGTCATTGGGTCGCTCCATCGCCTCACCCACCTGCACTTCAGGCATCTGAACCAATTGGCAGCCGCCTTTCAAATAAACCAGTTGGTCTTTACGTAGGTTTTTCGTTCCTTCAAGGACCTCACTGGTCAGATAGGCATCCATATTAGCAAGCCCGGCACCATAGGGAGTTGCTCCAAAAGAAACTTGAAGCGGAGCCATCCGCGATCCAAAAGCTGACAACAACTCCGGATCGCTGAAACCGGCAATATTGACGAAGATATCAAGTCCTTCGGCAAAGGAGACAGCTCCAAGCGTTACGGGGTCCATTTCCCGCACATCGTGCCACACATCGAAGGCTTTCTGAAAATGAACATTTCGTGCATCGCTTAACGCGCCATAACCGAAGCCAACTGTTCTAAATCTTTTTTCATTCCGGTGACGAAGAATATCGGCCAAGGCCTCGCCCTCTTCGCGATGAGAAAAAGAGCCTACGAGATAACCAACCGTTAAAACGTCTTTTTCTTCTGCCTGGCTTTCGCCAAACCCTTCATCTTCAACGCCGAACCTTTGGCCCCACTCATCACCCAACTTAATCAGCGCAGCCTCATCGGCATCTGGTGAAATAGCCATATCGAGCAAAGCCGATGCATGAGCAACTGGGCTTTGATGGTCAAGTTCCATTGCCAAACGGTGAACGGCCTTGCTTTGCTGAAATTCACCGGTCAAAGCAAGCAGTGCCCCCAGTTTAGTGGCAACTTCACTATCTGCCCCGAGGCGGTGCATAGCACCGCGCATCACATCAACGGCCTCCTGATAGCGCCCCAACACAGTCAAACAGTTGGCAAGCCCGAGAAAAGACTTTTTATCGCCGGGGTTGAAACGGATATTTTGGGAAAACCAATGTGCCGCTGTTTCCCATTCCTTCGCCGAAACAGCAATCACAGCCCGACTGAGAAGAGGCTCTTCTTCAATGCCGACAAAAGCGCTAGACAAGCTCGGCACGGATTTCGGCAATAAAGCCTTTATTTCCGGCACCGAAGGAACCGACGAGGCAAGCTTGGCATAAAAGACGGATTTTGTCAGATTGCCGACCATAACATGAAGAACGGCTAAAAAATCTGCGTACTCACTAACATTAGAATCTGCATCCAATGCGCTCTGTGCAAATCCTACAGCCTCAACAAAGTCCTCTTGCAAAAAACGGCAGATGGCTAAGACAAAACAAGCTTCAGCATAAGTCGATGCCGTCTGAGGCGTATTACCTTCTAAGAATTCCGTACAGGCGTTTCCTACGCCATCCCATCCATTTTGGCTAACGGCTTCATTGACGACAGAAAGGAAAGCGTCCCGCGAAGCGGACGCATCAAAAGTAAGCTCGGGCATTGGGACCTCACGCAGTAATTTCGCCAGGCTTAACCGTGGGAGCGGGGGAGGATTCTTCTTGCGCCTCCTCCGTCTGCGGAACGGCTCTAAGACCAGCCGCCAATTCACGGTTGATATTGATCAGCACATCAAGCTTGGCGACAACAGGGTTGGAGATCAATTCCATTGAATGTTTATCGATAAAATTGGCAAGAGAAACCCCATTGCTGCGAATATCGGCAGGAAGGGGACAGTCAGGATCCAACATCTCGGCCTGGAGAATGGTCCATAACTGCCAGTTGATCCGCACGGCAGCTAGTATATCTTCCGTTTGCTTCGATTCTTTCGCCGCCTTCAGGCGCAGAGCCGCCTGAGTCAACCCCCAGGCCTCAACCTCCCTCGGATTCCCCGGAGCCGGGGGATTCTCGTAACTTTTCAGTAAGTTGTTCGTTGACATGCGCAAAAACCTTACTTTCGTGAGCAATAAGGTCCTGTGCTTTCTTCAGGGCCTTATAAAGTTCCCGTTTTTCAACAAGCCGCCATAATTCATCGCCAATCGGCTGGGCGCTTGGGGCAGCTTTAAGATAATCTGACAGAAATTCATTAAAGCGCCGTAAATTGTCATTGAAATCAGCGGGGAAGAGATAGAGACATTGAAGAGCATAATACGCCCTTGCTGCCGGTGTTGCCGCATCTTCCGGCGAGAGGACATCGTTGTCACGCAACAATGAAGCGTCGTTTTTCAAAAGCAGGGAAACATTATTGGTGCCGGTATTCTCAATGACCGCCCCGTTAATGATAATCTGCTGACCCTTCTTCAAATGAATTTTCAACGGCATAAACGAATATCCCCAAAAAAAATGACAGCCAGGGTAAAAATACCCTGACTGTCACTCCAAGAAAAGAACGTCTTACCTGAAGAGGCCCAGGATCGACTGTTCGGCCTGACCTGCGAAGGACAGCGCCTGGATACCCAACTGCTGCCTGGTTTGCAGAGCAAGAAGGTTCGCGCCTTCTTCGTTGAGATCGGCCACCGTCAATTTGCCAGCACCAGATTCTAGAGTACCGATGTACTCATCAGTGAAGTCGGCGCGGACCTGAAGGATGGCCACGTTGTTCGCCAGCGTCGCTGCTTTCGACTGAACGTTACTGATGGTTTCGTCAAGACGGGACACAGCCAAGTCGGCCATGGCGTTGAACGAAGCCAACGCTGAAGCGTCGTCGAAGTTGAACGCAGAAAGCAGAGCTTCAAAGCCTAGACCACTGACGACATCTGCTGTTACAGACGCATCCGCATTTCCGACAGCAGTACCATCAGATTGCAGGAAGAAGGTCGAAGCGTTGAAATCGACGCCATCAACATCCAGTTTGGAGTCCGACTTATCGGAGAACCGAACCGAAAGCTTGGAGGCGGTGGAGTTCAGAAGGTTCAAACCTTGGTAGGTAGCATCACTAACCAGCTTTTCGATCTGAACGGCCAGCTCTTTGAGCTGATCACTGTATTCAGAACGCTGCGTAGAATCACCACTACGAGAACTGTCGACAATACCTTTCATTTGCTGAGCAAGACTTTCCAGCGCGTCGGCCGCTTTCAAAGCGGTATCGAGGGCACTGATGCCTTGATCCATAGCAGACTTACGGCTGCTAAGTTCAGCAGCACGGTCATTCAACGACTTGGCCTGGAAGAACTTCACCGCATCATCGGACGGTGCGGCGATTTCCAAGCCCGTCGAGAGACGACCCTGCGTCCGGTCGATAAGGCCTGTGGTTTTTTGCAGAGATAGTAGGTTAGAACGTACCGCTGAGGATAGTGCAACATCAGCCATTAGAAATTCTCCCTTTCTAGGTGAGACTGTACAGTATGCGCTTTTCTAGCGCTTGCTAACTCTACCATGCCGAAAATGAAAAATCCATTAACCTTGTGGAGATAGGGTTATTTCGTCACATCCGCTCCCTTAGCCTCACCCACACATAAATCTAATGCCTTGATAACTCTCAAAATTTCACTTTCCAAGAGAGCCGATGAGGACGGCAGACAAAGCGCTGATTCTTGGATTTTTTCTGCAGCCTCCCCTTCCAGAGTTAATGAATCCGGATGGGCCGGGCTTTTATGAAGCGGTTGCCACAGGGGGCGCGTCTCGATCCCCTCACCCATCAGTTTCTCCCCAAGTTTTGCTCGCCCCCCTCTTTTCACGAGAACCGCAGAAAGCCAATTGACCGGCTCCACATTTGCCGGGATCGGCATAAAATCTAGAAAATCAACGGATTTACAGAATTCCGCATACTGGGCGGCGACCTTACGGCGGGCAGCGATGAATTGATCTATCCGCTCCATCTGGGCACAACCTACCGCCGCCTGTAGATTGGTCAGGCGATAATTGAACCCGATTTCGTCATGGATCGATTCGACAGAATCAACTTTAGCTTGGGTCGATAGATGCGCAGCCCTTTCGGCCCATTGGGGATTTGGTGTAACGATCATCCCACCGCCGCCACAGGTCGCAAGCTTATTGCCGTTAAAGCTGAAGCAACCAACATCACCTAGGGTTCCGAGAAATCGTCCTTCATACCGCGCCCCCAGTCCCTCGGTCGCATCTTCAACCACCGGAACGCCCAAGTCGCGGGCCACATCCAAAAGCTGAGATAGGTTAACCGCACTTCCAAGGATATGGACAGGCAAAACAGCGCCAATCCGTCGTCCCGTCTCTGTGCTGAACACACCATCCGCACGCTTTTCGCAGCCGTTTTTCAAATAATCGACGGCAAGTGCTGCGTCCATCTGCCAATCATTCGGATCGGCATCGACAAAAACCGGAAAGGCACCGACATAACGAATGGCATTGGCCGGAGCAATGAATGAAAGCGTAGAAACCAAGACCTCATCCCCAGGCCGGACACCCGCAACGATCAGCGCCAGATGAATAGCCGCAGTGCCGGTAGCGGTGGCAACCGAGTGAGGCGCACCAACGTATTCGGCCACCATTTGCTCAAACCGAGACACAAACGGCCCGGCCGTCGACACCCAATTCGTCGAAATGCATTCCGCCAGATAATCCGCTTCATTGCCCGACAAGTCGGGAGCGCTCAGCGGTATAACTGAACCTTTCTTATCAGATGGCATAGGTATCCCGGCGGAAACGATCCCGATTGGCCTCAATCCAGGAAATTGTTTTCTTCAGCCCATCTTCCAGACTGACTTGCGGCTCCCAATCAATCAATTCTTTGGCCAAACGATTATCGGACAACAGACGCTCGACCTCGCTGGCCGGTGGCCTGACACGCTGTCGGTCCGTTTCGCTTGTCAATTCCAGGCCCATCAATTTACCGATCAAATCTCGAAGATCGCCAATACTGATCTCGCGCCCCGTACCGAGATTAATTGTCCGGCCTTCACACCCTTCGGCGACCCCCGCCTTTAGAAAACCCATCACCGTATCTTCGACAAGGGTCAAATCACGAGTCGGCGAGAGGCTTCCAAGCTTAACGACCTTGCCATCCAGCGCCTGGGAAATAATGGTCGGGATGACCGCACGGGCCGACTGGCGAGGGCCGTAGGTATTGAACGGCCGCACGGTAACCACAGGGGTTTCAAAGGCGCAGTAATATGATTCGGCTACTTTATCGGCGGCAATCTTGCTGGCCGAATAAGGCGATTGTCCCTGCAAGGGGTGATCTTCATCAATGGGCACCCTTCTTGCCGTCCCATAAACCTCACTGGTCGAGGTGTGGACAACCCGGCGCGTCCCTAAATCGCGCGCCGCCTGCAACAAATTCATGGTTCCTTCCACATTGGTGCGAAGGTAAGATCTCGGTGCATGGTATGAATAAGGAATGGCGATAAGGGCGGCTAAGTGGAAGGCTGTATCGATCCCCTCCATGGCGCGTCGTACGGATTCAGGATCAGCGATATTTCCTAAATAGATTTCCATCTCATTAGCCAAATCGCTTTGATCGAGCCAACCCCAGGTGCCCGAACCGTTGTAATGAATCATGGCCCGAACATCGGCGCCTTGTTCGGTCAGTTTCTCGGCCAAATGGCTCCCAATGAACCCTCCGGCACCAGTCACGAGAACTTTTTTGCCCTGCCACCTCATTTTTTGAGCTTCCCCTGTCCCGCATCGGCCTGTGCCTGAGCGTAATCACCCAACTGTCCGATATCCATCCAATATTCATGAATCGGGAAGCTAGTCACCGTCAAATCGTCGGCCATGATTTCATTAATCAGGTCCGTCATGTCTAGCCGCTTCCCTTTGGGTATCCGTTCCAGAACCTCTGGTTCCAATAAATAAATCCCGGCATTGATGAAGAAAGAAAGCGACGGTTTTTCAGAAAGCTTCGAAACCCGTGCGCCTTCGGCCTCAACCACCCCGAAAGGCACCGAAATATCATACTGGCGCACACCGACAGTCAGGCGCGAGTCGTGTTCCCTGTGAAAATCAAGCATGGCCCCGAAATCAACCGAGGTCAGAATATCTCCGTTAATCACCAGGACCGGTTCATCACGTGGCGGCAAATAGGCTAACGCCCCAGCAGTTCCAAGGGGTTCTTCCTCCCGCGTATATTGCATATTGACGCCAAAGTCCGCCCCATCTCCGAAATGTTCCTGAATTTGGTCGGCATGGTAGTGGGTCGTGATACTGATATTGTGAACGCCAGAATCCCGGAGTTGCCCGATGATATGCTCAATCAGCGGCTTATTCCCTACAGGCAATAACGGCTTCGGAGTTTTTTCCGTCAGCGGCCTGAGACGCATCCCCTTTCCGCCCGCCATAACAACGGCGCGCATGCCCAAAGGCTGCTCCAACACCAGATCGCTGCGCAAAGCGATGCCAACCAATTTTCCTTCACGATCAACTAAAGGAAGGTGCCGCACCCCATAACGATCCATCAATGCAAGCCGCTCCGGGTCCGGTGTATCGGGCAGAACGGTCAATGGCGCATCGGGACCAGGCCCCGTCTTTCTCTTGAGATATTCACCTACCGGCTGGTTGAAATCGGCATTGGCTAAAAGACCACGGCGAATATCTCCGTCCGTAACGATGCCGAGAAACGCTCCGTCCTCGCCGGTGACAACAACGACACCCTCACCGTTCCCGTCAATCAGTTCCAAAACCGCGCGTAGAGTTTTTTCAGGCCCTGTAACGAACCTTTCCAAAATCCCTTCGCGCCCGGTTTCAACCGTTTCACTCATAGCCGCTAGACCTTTGCATCCCAAACCGGATGACGCAAACGCCATTCCTCGCCGTCCTTCAACCACAGATGCGGCGATCGGAAATTATCGATGATGGAGAGGAAATGATCAGGGTCCATCTCAATGTACTCCATAACCTCTTTGAAATAGCGCTCGGGGAACTCACCATCGAAGCGCTTAACCAAGGCAATCGCTTCTTCACGAGTCAGGTGTTTGTTACGAATCTCCTGGCTAGCGTCGTAGGTAGCGCGGCCCAGACCAAACTTGATCCAAGTCGTATAGTAGTGGAAACCGTCTATTTTGTCGTCGAGACTATTATACTTCGAGTAGGTTCCTTCTGTGCGCACCGGGTTGGCCTCGAAGCCGCAGTTTTCAACCGAATAGTAATAAGCTTCCTGCGGCGTCCATTTGAGGTAATAGCCGAGGTATTGGACCTCGATATCACCCTTGCCTAGTTCTTCGGCGGTTGGCGGAAAATAGGACGACAATTCATTCAGCGTCAGACCGTACTTCTCACGCAACTCTCGGACTGAGACACCGCCCAAATAGACTTCATCCAGGTTGTCCATAGCGAAGTATGATTTATCCCGCAGCGATGTATTCGTCTCAGCAATAGGATTACCGTATTCAGCCTCCGACTCGCCATAAAACACCAGCGGTATGTCAAATTTGAGGGCCATTTTCGGCGCCAGGTTTTTTTGCCCAAGAATAAAAGTCTGGAACGGATGCATGATCTTTTCAATTGCCAGCTTCGTCAGTAACTTCTGAGCCCGTCCGTTAGGCTTGAAAGTAACATTATCAACCCCCCCGACTTCGATCCAGTTGCGGAAATTTTTCAATCCCACATCGGTATAGAGAATGGGCGGCCAGGTTACGGTCAGTGGGTTCATGCCGTATTTATATTTAAGGACATGGGCTGCATAGCAGCTATCCTTCCCGCCGCTACCCGGCACCAAGCAGTCGTAGCCGCCATCGGTCCGCCGGTGCTTGTCGAGCAGCTTAACCAGCTCTTTCTCCCGGGTTTCCCAGTCGATTTGCTCTTTAACCTCACCGTAGCGGCAAGCATCGCAAATACCATCGTCCCAAATCTTCAGCGCTGTCGCCTTACGCGTTGTCTGATGTTTAAACTCAGGCGTCGAAGCCGGGCGCTGGTTGGACATGACGCATTTTTTGCAATACGTCACTTCTTGAGGAAGACCGTAATAGGCTTCGGGGAGATTGGTAAGCGTCATTGAGGGAACCCTCCTTCTGAGAGCCATTTAGCAATGTTGTTATAAATTGCCAGGCCATCCGGACCACTTCGCTCGGGATGAAACTGACAGGCAAAAATATTGTCTTTAACGACAGCCGCACAGAATGACCTGTCGCCAAAACGGGAAACAGCAGCAATCACCGAGGGGTCGTGGGGCTTCACGAAATAGGAATGGACAAAATATTGGTAAACGCCGGGCTTTGTTCCATCTAAGGGCGTTCCGGCCCAACGACCGGGTTGTGGCTCCTTAATGGGACGCCAGCCAACCTGCGGAACTTTGAGCGACCGGCCGCCACCATGCAAACCATCTGGCACATCCTCGGGCAACCGTTCAACCGCCCCCTCGATCAGCCCAAGACCTTCGTGGGTGCCGAACTCATGACTGACACTCATCATCAATTGCAAACCCAGGCAAATACCAACCATCGGCTTGCCTGTCGCTGCGACATTTCTCAAGGCATCGGTCAACCCGCGCTCTTTCAGCGCCGACATGGCGTCGGCAAAGGCTCCGACACCAGGTAGCAGAACCATATCGGCCCTATGCAAGTCTATTGCTTCTCCGGTTACGTGAGCATTTAATCCGGCCTGGTTACAGGCCCGCACGATGGAATAAAGATTGCCAAGGCCGTAATCAACCACGGCGACCACGGGTTCAGCACCAGTCATTAGGCTGCCTCCCGTACGTCGATATTTTCGGCGCTAAGAAAGGCCTTCAAATCACCAATCCCGCAATCGGCTAGCTTGGTCGCCCCACCACCCTTTCGCAAAAACTCCGTATTGCCCTCGCCCTCGAAGGCTTCATCATCCTGCGGGAGAGTCTTGATCATGTTGTAGTGAAGCATCGAAGCCAGACTGACCGCATCGGCGCCGCCCTGTCGAATGACCTCTTCAACCTGTTCCGGCGTTCCCGCACCGCCTCCGGCGATGACGGGGATCGGCACCGCCTCGGCAATACGGCGGGTGAGTTCCAGATCGTAGCCCACCCCCCGACCATCCCGGTCAATGGAAACCAGCAATATCTCGCCCGCCCCTAACTCGGCGACTCTGAGCGCCCAGTCATAAGCATCGAGCCCCGTACTTTCCCGGCCAAAGTCGGTATAGGCTTCATACTTACCGTCACCGTGATGAATAAATTCAATATTGGCGACAATGGTCGAAGAGCCGAACTTCCGCGCCGCCTGTTCAATCAAATCGGGGGTTTCGACGGCTGCGGTGTTGATTGCCACCTTATCGGCTCCCGCGCGAAGAACCTTGTTGATATCTTCCAGGCTGCGCAACCCTCCCCCAACCGTCAAAGGGACAAAAGTCTCCGCAGCCGTCCGCTCGACGATATCAAGCAATGAATTGCGGCCATAAAGACTCGCGACCGCATCGATATAGATCAGTTCATCGGCTCCTGCGGCATAGTAATATCTGGCGAAGGCTTCCGGTTTGCCAAGCACCCGCAACCCCTCAAACCGAATTCCTTTAACCAGGTTCGGGCCTTTAATTTCGAGGCGGGGAATAATTCTTACGGTCACGGAAAAACCTGATTTGGGGGACAAAAACGCCTTGTTAACGCAATGAGACTAGCCTCTATGATTCTGTAGTGGTCCCAACTTAAAAAAGGGCTAACGGCAGCCCGTTTTATGGACTCTCGCGATATCAGCCCCAATCCATCGCCCCAAGAAGCCCGACGCGTATAAAATCGTTCAGCCTAAGCACTTTTTAACGCCCTGCGCCTGAAACTAACCGCCAATTTGGCGAGAGGAAGTCATACCGTGCAAAATGAAAAAAAAATCGGCGAACTCTACACCCAAGCGGCAGAACACCATGGGGCGGGACGCTTTGACGAGGCCCTGAAGCTTTACGAGCATCTTCTCGACGCCCATCCGCGGGACGCCAACATCCTTCATTTGAAAGGCTTGGCCCAGTATCAATCCGGCGATGCGCTTTCGGCCGAAGAGACCATGATCATCGGTCTTCAAATCGATTCATCCAACGCCAACCATTACAGCAATTACGGCGCTGTTCTTTCCGCGCTTGGCAGACTCGATGAAGCCGTCAACGCACTCAAAAAGGCGATAGAACTGGACCCCCAAAACCCGGAGGCCTTGAGTAATCTTTCAGCCCTTCTGCAACAGTTGGGACGTCTCGATGATGCTAAAAGTGCAATCCAAACCGCGCTTGAAAAACGACCGGACGATCCCTCAGCCATCAATAACCTGGGCGGCATATTGAAAGACCAAGGTGATTTTCCCGGTGCCGAAGAGGCCTTTGCCAAAGCCTTGACGCTCAATGGAGACTTGCCGGAGCCTCACATCAACTTAACCAACCTGCTACTTCAACAAGGTAGAATTGACGAAGCCATAGACCATGCGGAAAAGGCCGTCTCACTCGCCCAGAGACATCCGGATTCGCTGAACATTCTCGGTCTCGCTTATAAAGCCTCCGGACGCCTTCAAGACTCCGAAAAAGTTTTAACCGAAGCCATCAACATTGATCCGACTCATGCACAAGCTTTCAACAATCTCGGCGTAGTGCTCAAACAGATGGATCGAATTGAAGAAGCCGCCCGTTGCTTTATTGATGCCCACAAAGCAAGCGGCCCTTCATCGGAAATCAACGCCAATCTTGCCGAAACGATGGTTCTTCTGGGTAAAGCCGAAGACGCGAAGGTAATTGCCGAGCAGTCGATTATCATCAATCCGGGCTATGCCCGTGGCTGGCAAATCATGGGCGAGGCTTTAATTGAGCTCGGCATGTTGGGCGAGGCCATCGCATCATGGGAAAAAGTACTGAGCATTACCCCAAAATCGGCCACCGCCCTGTTCTGTATCGGAGAGGCCTGCGCCAAGGCAGGCGAAGCCGGAATGGCATTGAAATACTTCGAAAAAGCCCTCGATTGCACCCCGGAAAACGCCGAACTCCACAGCCGGATGCTCGACCTTCTTCATCTTGTCAGCGAAGCAACCCGGGAAAGCATTTTCGAAGCCCATAGGGCCTGGAGCACAGCACACGAAGACACGGCTCTCCCACGTCCGGCTATCACCGCCCCGAACCCGGAAAGGCCGCTTAAAGTCGGCTTTGTTTTTCCCTCGCCAATCCCGCCGGTTTTGCGAACCTTCTTCCTCGACGCTTTCGATGTCTGGGAGCGCGATGACTGGTCGCTCACACTCTATGACAACACAGTCATCGGCACGCTGAACAACAAGGAAGCGGCGGAAAAAATCTCGCAGGATGGGATTGATATTCTGATCGACCTCGCCGGTCACGGAAAAGGCAATAGGCTCAGTATATTCACTCACCGCCCCGCCCCTGTGCAGATTTCCTGGTCGCCCTATCCCGACACCACCGGGCTCAAGGCCATGGATTACCGAATTGTCACAGACGACACCTCTTTATCATCAGAAGAAACGATCATTCTGCCAAGCGGCCCACACTACTACGTTCCGCCAGCCGATCTTCCTGAAGTCGCAAAAAGCTCAGCGCCACAAGACGGAAAGATCACCTTCGGTTACTTTGACAGTACAGAGAAAATCACCAAAAACACCTTGGAAACCTGGGCGGAAATTCTCAAAGGAGCCCCCAAGGCCCGGCTTTTAATCAATACACCCGAGTTGTCCATTCAGCATGTCCAAGACCGCATCACCCGCTACTTGGGTGACTTCGGCATAGAGGACACCCGCATCCTCTATGGAAAGGGTGGCAAAAGGCCGGACATTCTGGCGGACTACAGCGCCGTTCACGTCATGCTAGACGCCTTTCCCGTTTCCAGCGACCTAACGACTTGCGATGCCCTGGTGATGGGCGTACCCGTGATAACGGCATTAGGTGATCGACCTTGCAGCCACACCACCTCATCATTTCTACAACGCATTGATCATGCCGAACTTATCGCCGAGGGTCAAAAAGACTATGTCGCCAAAGCCGTCCAGTTGGCCAACGATTCGCAACGCCTCACACAATACCGAAAAACATTACGCCAGGATTTGGTTACATCGTCTTTGGGCGATCCAGCGCAATTTGTGACTTGCTTCGCCGATACGCTTAGAAACATTTGGCGAAAAGCCTGCGAGAGCGTATGAGCAGCACTTCGCTCAACACCTCAGTCGACTGGTCCGGGTTGATTGAAAAGAACGAAGGACGCATCGACGTGGTCGCTATTCTGGCCACACCTGACAACCGCTATCTGATGCAAAAGCGCGACAACATCCCCGGCATTTTCTTTCCCGATCACTGGGGCGGATTCGGAGGGGGCGTAGAACCGGGAGAAACGGTCCACCAAGCTATCACCCGTGAGTTGGAAGAGGAATTGGAGTTTACCCCGAGAAACGCTAAACCCTTTACTGAACTGGCTATGCCAATGGACGCCTTGGCCGTCCCTTTCATGGTCAAAGTCTTCTTTGAGATTGCTATCACCGAGCAAGACATTTCGCAGATGGTTCAAAGAGAGGGCGCGGGCAAGAAGCTCTTCATGATAGACGACCTCTTGAAGGAAACGAAAATTGTTCCCTGGGATATTTGGGGAATGATGCTCCATTCCCGGAAAGGCCAAGTGCTAAAACGCGAGATGGCCCCATGAGAACCACCCTGCGTCCGATCCTCGTAACCAACACATCTGCCAACTATTCCAATCAACACATGTTGATGGGGCTACATAGAGGATTTCAGGCGCTTGGGTACAATTCACAACTCCATTTGATTGAACAAGATGGCGCGGGGCTTGAAAACTTCTTAGCAACACTTCCACCACCAGACAGTAGGGAGGCAGGGAATACTTTTATCGTCGACCTAAATGCCAGAATGCGTTTGCCGCAAACGGAGACCTTCAAAAAATTCAGCTTCATTACCGACCACCCTTTTGCCCTTTTGGAACAAATACTGGCCTGCCCTCCAAACAACGTACTTGGTTATGTCGATCGCAGCCACAGAGCTTTCCTCGACGCATTGCAGCTCCCCCAACGCCGTCTATTCTTCCCGCATGGAGGGCCACCACCTGAGCCAAATCGCATGCCCATCAAAGAAAGAAAAATTGACGCTTTTTTCGTGGGACGGTTGGATCACTCACCGCGGCTAAAAGATTTGAAAGAGGGGCTAAAAAAAAGCCCCGACCCAATTCCGCGCATTATTCAGGAAACTGCCGAAAGGGCCCTTACCGGCACACCGCTTTTCGAGGCATTGATTTTGGCATCCAGAGACGCCCAGGTTGAGCTTAAAGATATCGGCCTCCCCGGAATTCAAAACTGCCTATCAATCGCAAGCAATTGGGCGGAAGCTCGGCGGCGCCATGACATCCTGACCAATTTGGATGGCGTTAAGATTACTTTAGCCGGATCCATTCGGCATGATTTTTTCGATAAGACACCACCCAATATAGAGTTTTTAGGTCCCATTCCCTTCGTCGAAGCCCAATCGAGGATTCGCCAAGCAAAACTGCTTCTTAATATAGTCGGTGTTTTTCCCGATGGGTCTCATGAGCGTATCTGGTACGGAATGGCCAATGGTTGCGCTGTACTGACCGACCGAGGAAAGTTAATTAATGAAGATTTCACAGACGGTGAAAACATTTTTTGTTGGCCAGAAGATCACAAAAAAATGAGTGCTTTTTTGGGCGACTTATTAGAGACGCCCAGTAAGCTCGAGAACGCAGTAAACAGCGCCATTTCTATTTATCGCGTAAAACACACCTGGACCCAACGTGCAGAAACAATTCTGACGGCAATGGGGAAAACCGGTGAATAACATTCAGCCCGAACTTTTTGTCGAAATCACGGATAAGGCCAAAGCCATCGAGCTTTTCAAAGCTTGCGTTCAGGAAGTCCAAGTGGAGGTGTTCTCTTATTGTAATCGGCGTTGCCCCTATTGCCCGGTCGCCGAAGCCGGAAGAAATGGGGCAAATAGGTATCTCGATATAGCGCTTTTCAACAAAATTCTGACCGATCTCTCGACCATTGCATACGACCGCCGGATCGGCCTCAACCTTTATAACGAGCCCCTCGCCGACCCCATTATTTTAGAACGCATCAAAGCGATACGCGATCGGCTCCCCAGGGCCCAAATCTATTTCTATTCAAACGGCGACTATCTAAATGCAAAACTTCTGAAAGAATTGGAAAAGGCTGGCCTCAATGAGTTGTTCATCTCAATTCACTTAGCCCCAACCAAGCCTTACACCGACGAAGAGGTAAAAAAGAATTTAGCAAAGCTAGAAAGCCGCAGTGGCCTTAAACTCTCGATATCGGAATTCGTTCCCGGCTACTACCTGAGGTCAAAAGCCAATTTCGGCAAACTTTCCATCGAAGCTTTCGCCCTAAACTATATTACCGACGGTCAGGATCGGGGCGGTCTCATGGCTAATATCAAGAATGCCAACGAACGCCTTTCACCCTGCGACCGTCCTTTTCACAATTTCGTCGTATCTTACGACGGCTCCGTGGTGCCTTGTTGCCAAATTTTCATAGACCACCCACAACACGCCGAACACAAAATCGGACACCTTGATGTATTCCCTGATATTTTTCGCGCTTATACATCAGAAGCGCTGGCAGCTTGGAGACTCGACAATATTGGTTATGGCCCAAAAGAGCATGAACCCTGCGCTCATTGTTCAGATGGTGATTTTGAAATGTCACCCCAAGAAAAAGAAAAGCTTAAAAAACTGAAAGATCTTATTGTCTTAGCTCTTTCATAAAAAATCAGATCGGCTCAACCACTTGTACTTTCAATAAAATCAACAAAATATTTTTTGATTAACCGTTCATCCAACGGCGTCGTTATCAGTCTTTCATGGATAACTTCCGCCGCCGGTTTTTCCCGCCGGTAAGGATTTTTCAAACCACTAAGACTGTTCTTGAAAGGAACTGATGTCGCCTTGGCAATCGCCTTTTCGATGGCCTGGGCCTCTGCCCTCACATCGATGACGTTCTCCGCCCGGATACGCCCTTCCTGGCGCTCACCGATATTAACCACCGGAAGACCGAAGGAAGCGGCCTCGATAATGCCACTCGACGAATTGCCGACCATGGCGGCGGCGACTGTCATTAAACCGAAATAGCCCCGCGTACCCAGATGTTCGACCAAGCGAGCATCGGGGTGAGCCTCAACGAAACCTTCGATAAGTGCCCGCAAGCGTCGCCCACCCTCATCGGCATTGGGTGCGGTAAAAATACAAGGCAGGCCGCTGCGGTGAAGCGCATCGAAAAGCCCTTCCGACTGAGTTTCCACATCGCCCACTTGGCGAGTTGCTGGATGGTACGTAACCAGCAATGGGGCCGGATCAAGTGGCAAACTGAGAAGCGCCTCCAGCTCTGCCCGACTTGCTCTTTCCTGTCCCTCCAGATTATCGAGCCCCATGGCGCCGGAAACCGTGATCCGCCAGTCTTCTTCCCCCAATTGACGCACCCGTCTTGCATAATCTTTGGTCGAAACAAAATGAAGGTGGGACAGCTTGGTCATGGCGTGCCGCAGGTTGTCATCCATTGCGCCAAGCGTCAGTTCGCCACCATGCAGATGAGCCACCGGAATCGCCAACGGCTGAGCGGCAACAGCGGCAGCATGCATTTCATAGCGGTCGCCCAAAACGACAACGATATCAGGCGACAAGCGATCAAAAGACTCGGCAAAGGCAATCGTTGCTCGTCCCATGGTTTTCGCCACAGCCAATCCGTTATCGTCTTTGTCCATAAAGTCTAAGCGTTCGGCAATCTCCAAGCCATCGGCCTCAATCTCATCGACCGTATGACCGAACACGGGCCGTAGGTGCATTCCAGAAACCACAAGCAGCAAGGCAACCTCCGGGTCAGCCTGAAGCCGCATAAGCAACGGTCGGTAAATGCCGTAATCGGCGCGGCTGGTGGTAACGACCGCTATGCGTCTCATGCCCCCCCTATCCTTCCTCAAACATGGCCTCATCAAGCAAACAGCCCTCGGGGACATCGACGCTCAGGCGACACCCCAGGAAGTCATCCAGCCGGTCAGCAGGAATGCCCGTACCCGGCCGCCGCGTCGTCACCTGCTCGGCAGTCAATATTTCTCCCGCCTTGAGATTTTGGGCCGAAACCAGACTTTTACGGGCGACAGATGCGACCTCCCGCTCCGTCGCCCTGGGAGCTTTAATCCCATCGCCAATGGCTGACTCCACCACCCGCAGAGCGACCATCAGGACGACCATCTCGGGAACTTCCATCGACGCCCGGTGATCGGGACCGGGCAAGGTGCGGTTCAGGGTAAAATGCTTTTCAACGATATCCGCCCCACGGGCCACGGCGGCAAGCGCCACCTCAACCCCCTTGGTATGATCCGACCAACCGACCGGCACACCGAAAGCGGCTCGCAGGGTATCCATGGCCTTGAGGTTGCAATCCGCCGGAGAAGCCGGGTAGGCACTGACGCAATGAAGCAGTGCGAAGGGCGGATCGCCATTATCCGTGATGGTCTTTACCGCCGTCTCCACCTCGGTCATGGTCGCCATGCCGGTGGAAACGATCATCGGCCGCCCCTTGTGAGCCACGTGGGCCAGGAAGGACTTATTGGTCAATTCACCAGACGGAATTTTAAAAGCCGGAACGTCCAACTCCTCCAACAGGTCGGCACTCTGTTCGTCAAACGGCGAAGAAAGAAACATCATACGCCGATTCCGGCAATGTTCGATCAGCCGTTCATGGTCCTGCTTGGAAAGCTCCAGGCGACGCAGCATATCAAGCTGGCTCTCGTGTTTTTCCTCTGCATCTTTCTGATATTTAGCCTTGGGAGCATTCGCCAAAGCAATCCGGGCGGCGGAAAAGGTTTGAAATTTTACCGCATCGGCAGTGGCCGCCACCGCCCCATCGATCAGGTCAAAAGCCGTTGAGAGCTCGCCGTTATGGTTGACCCCCGCTTCGGCGATAAAGAAACAGGGAGCGCCTTCACCGACCGGCCGCCCACCAATTTCAAAGGCCTTCACCATGCGGTCCAGCCTCCATCGACTACCAGATTCTGACCGGTCACATAAGCCGATAGGTCACTCACCAAATAAGCCACGGCCCCGGTGATGTCATCCTCGCGTCCCATCCGGCCGAGCGGAGTCCGGGCTTCATATTTTTCAACAAATGCCGGATCCTGCCCCCGGGCAATTCCCCCCGGTGAAACGGCATTGACCCGGATATCCGGCCCCAGTGTCGACGATAACCAACGGACCAGTTGCAACAACCCGCCTTTGCTTGCTCCATAGGCCGCAGGATTGCCAAGCCCCGTCCCTTCATACAGCGACCAATCCGGGCCGCTCATGCCATAGATAGAAGATATAGCGACAACCGAGCCTTTGCCCGACTTCCTGAGGTAAGGTGTCGCGGCCTGTACCAGGGTAAAGAACGAGGTGAGGTTAACCTCCAAGGCTTCACGCCAGTTTTCAACCTCCTGTTCCTCAAACGGTACGGCCCATCCTTTCAGATCCGATGTGCCCACATAAGCCGCACAATGAACAATGACATCAAGACTGCCATGGTCGTCAACGATCCGGTCAGGCAGCGCCTTGACCAACGCCTCATCCCGAAGATCAATATCGATATCGGCATCGCAGATATCGGTGGTTTTGACCGTAGCTCCCATTTCCCGAAGTCCGCGAGCAATAGCCCTGCCAATATAACCCGCCCCTCCAGTGACCAAGGCAACCCGCCCGCTCATATCCATCATGTCCGTCAAACTACGGTGCGGCTCAGTCATCATTTTCCCCCATCATTGCTTCAGCAATTTTCAAATCCCATTCCGTGTCGATATCCAGTGCCCGCTCCTGCGGCACGCTGACCACGCCGGCCCGCCCATCGAACAAACCGGTAGCGTTGCGAATAAAGTCCGGATTGGCGGCGTAGCAAACAGTGGTTATGTCATAAATCTCAGGCGCTTTTTGTCGGGTCGCCACTTTCCTCTGACGCTGAATGACCAGCGAGGCGAGGCCATCATCATTCAACGTCACCATATTAAAGTATGGATTGCGCGCCGCCGGAGTTACGGTCAGCACCACATCGACATCGCCTTGTTGATAGCGCGCAACGCAAGCGTCGATATCTTCGGGCACCCGCAAAGGAGATGTTGTTGGCACACAGACGAACAATCCGATCTTACGGTCTTGCTCTTGTTCGAGCCAGTCAATGGCATGGCACCAAGCTAGCCACTCAGGACTGTCGTCTTCAGCAAGATCGGCAGGGCGCAAAAACGGAACTTCTGCGCCCCATCTTTTTGATTCCGCCGCAATCTCCTCATCGTCGGTCGAAACAACGACGGTATCAATGCTCTTAGCAGCCTTGGCACATTCAATGGCATGGGCGAGTAACGTTTTCCCACCCAATGGGCGCAGATTTTTGCCGGGCACCCCCTTGGACCCGCCACGGGCAAAGATAAAAGCTATGGTTTCAGCGTCGCTCAAAGAGAAATCCTTTTATCTTGCTCAGCGGCTTGCTTGGCCGCCAAAACCAGTTCCACCACCTTTTTCCCGTCGACCCCACCAACAAGCGGGGCCCTTCCTTCTTCTATACATCCAATAAAGTGACGAAATTGTTGACGGTACATGGCGTCAGGCTCATCACCGCCTGGCGAATGAACGATTTTCCAGTCGCCTTCATCTGCCGTCATCACCTTGGTTTCACCGGCAATGCCATGCCACAAAGCACAGCCACGGCTTCCCACGACCTTGCAAAAACGGTTAGCCGGCCTTTGCAGCATGTCGAGCCGAACCTCACCCTTGGCCCCATTGTCGAAAACTAGCGAAAGCCGGGCCGTATCCTCAACATCGATTTCCAGCTGCCCCGACCGCTCCACCTTGGCCTCTAATTCGGCAACCTCACCCGCCATCCAGCGGGCCAGATCGAGCTCATGGCTAAGTTCCCACAGCACACCGCCTCCCAAATGGGCCTGCGCACTCACCGTCTGCCGGTAGTCCTGCCCAGGACGCCAATCGGGGAGATACTGACCGACCTCAGCTTCCAAAGAGAGAACATCCCCGATATCACCTCGCTCCACCACCTCCTTCAAGGCGACCAAGGACGGCGTAAATCTTAGGCAATACCCAACCTGAAGAACCAGCCTGCGCGAATGACAGAGGTTGATCAATTTCTCCACTCCATCAAGCGAAACGGAAAACGGTTTTTCAATAAGAAGGTGAACTCCCGCTTCGGCCAACGCCAAAGCAGTATCAACATGAAATGGCGCAGGATTGGCCAGGATGGCCGCCTCGGGGCGAAGGACCAACGCCTCTTCCAAATGACGCACTACGGTCACGCCGCAGGGAACGTCATCCGCCCCCCGGCTTTCCGGTCTCCGCAAAACAACGATGCGCATCTCGGGGCTCACTGCACGAATCACATCAAGGTGACGGCGACCGATACTACCGAGACCGACGATCAATATGGTCTTCATGCCTTCCCTCTGCATCTTTCCTGGCGATTAGTTCCAAGCGGGCAGTTTTGTCCACCTCAGGTAAGAAGATTCTGCCGCCTTTGTATCTTTTCACCCTTAGAGCCCTAGAGACTATACGGGGTTTTTCTTTTATTTTCAATTGGTTAGAAAACTGGCACGCCCCATGCAGGGTTGGGGGCGAGTTTAACTATTATTTTTTGGGAACACGACCATGGACATTTCTGGCGTCAACTCGAAACACTCGCAACAAACGACAACCGGGACCACCGGCCAGTCGAGCGGTTCCGGAACTGGCGAATCATCCCTTTTCGCCACCCTGCTGAAAAACGCAGGAAGTCGGATTGACCAGACCTTGAACGCAGCGGGCTCCCACCCGATGTCGTCCAAGCAGGACTCCGATTCCTCAGCCGATGTTGCGCGGGGGGACGACCATTCCATGGATAAGGACCGGGGCTATGACGACGTTCGCGCTGACGAAGGGCGGCGCGACGATAATCGCACCTCAGACCGGCCTGATGACGATCATGTAGACGATGCGGCGGCCCGCCACGAAGACAAGGGCGACGACCATCGCGCCAGCGACGACGGCGACGACACTCATGATCGGGTTGAAGCCAAAGACGATGGGCAGGAAAACGACGGCAAGGAACGTCAGGACGCTTCTTCAGGCGACGATAGCGACACTGAAACGACGGAAACCGCCTCGGAAGACGGTGGAGAAGAGTCGGCTCAGGCAACCGGCGAAGAAGCCGAGCAATCGAGTGAAGCAACGGCCCAGAACACGGATAATTCTGGCGTTGAGAATGTTGCCGCCACGGCCCAGGCCGGAATGGGCCAAACCGTTTCCCAGATGGGATCGGACAAGAACGTCAAGGTGGACGGGCAGGAAGTTAAGGCCATGGCGCAGACCCAGGGAGCCAATGCCAATGCCGGTAAAGGCCAGGAGCAACTGGCCGGAAACCAGGGCGATGACGTGTTGGACACAAGGGGCCAAGCAACCCAAAACCAGGGACAGGCCCAGGCCCAATCTCAGCGAGCCGGGCAAGGACAGAATCAGGCGCAGCAGGCTCAAGCCCAAGCTACGGCCGGGAATGACACTGTCGCCCGTCAGGCTGCCGAACTTTCAAAAGCAGCCGCCAGCAATAAGCCGACACAGGTTAAGGTGACGGTTGAGAATCAGGCGACGACGGTCACCGACCAACCGCGCATGACGGCTCAGACCGCCGCCGGATTGACGGAGAATAGTGGACAAAACAGCAGTGGCCAGCAAACCGGCCAACAGTCGGCCAACGCCAACAGCAATGCACCAAGCCAGCAAAATGCCGCCAATCAGGCTGCACAGCAGGCTCAGGCCCAGGCTGCGGCAAATCAGAACGCCCAACAGCAAACCCAGGCCCAGCAGCAAGCAACCAATGCCAACGCCAACGCCCAAGCCAAGAGCGTGGCCCAAGTCGGTGCCCAGCAAGCGGCCTCGGGCGGTCAGGTTCAAGCAGGTGGCGGTGAAATGGTCAACACCGGACAGATCGGTCAGACTCAACAGACGACTCAGGCCCAGCAGACCGCAGCCGCCAGTCAGGCCGCCAAAACGGCTCATACAGCCAAGCCCGCCGAAGTGGTGCATCAAGTATCCGTGCAGATTTCCAAAGCGGTTCAGGCTGGAAACGACAAGATCAGCATTCAACTTCGTCCCGACTCTCTTGGTCGCGTTGAGGTTCAGCTTGAAGTCAGCAAATCCGGCCAAGTGACCGCCAATGTGGTGGCCGACCGGTCGGAAACATTGAACATGCTGAAAAACGACGCCAGCAGCCTTGAAAAAGCCTTGCAGGATGCAGGGCTGGATGCGGGCGACATGAACTTCAACCTTCGTGGTGAGCAGAGCGAACAGCAGGCGGAAGGTTCCGGAAATGGCCAGGACGCAAGCGCTGGAGCCGAAGACGAAGAACCGATCAATCCGCTTCTGGCTGCTCAGGAAGAAGCCATGAGCAGCGGTCGCTGGGGCGGTCGGGCAAACGGAGTGGACGTGCGGGTCTAAGGCGCACGGACACGATAACGGAGACGAACCATGTCGATTATCGGCGGAACAACAGACTCAACACTGGTCGAAGGCTCAAAGGCCCAGCAGTCTCAGCAGAAGCTCCAGGAAGATTTATCTCAGTTCATGAATCTTCTGACCGCACAGCTGAAGCACCAGGACCCGCTGGATCCGATGAACGCCAACGAATTTACCTCGCAGTTGGTTCAGTTCGCCTCCGTCGAACAGCAGATTCAGGGCAACGCCCACCTGGAAGCGCTAAAGGACCTGCAAGCCGGTAACGTGCTCGCTTCCGCAGTCAACTATGTGGGTAAAGCCGTCGAATTCCCCAGCAACATGGTTCCCCTGACCGATGGCGCGGCCGAATTCAACTACACCCTGCCCGCCAACGCCAATACGGTGACCATCAACATTACCGATCAAGACGGCAATACGGTGAAGACCATGACCGGCGAGACCGATGCCGGTTTCCACAAAGTGGAATGGGATGGAACCAACAACTCGGGCTATCCCGAGTCAGACGGCGTCTACAACCTGACCATCTCAGCCTTGGACAACGCCAATGCTCCTATCGAGCTTGAACAACGCGTCGTCGGCAAGGTGACAGGCATTTCCATGGCCAATGGCGACACCTCTCTCTTGGTCGACGACATCACCGTCACCATGGGCCAGGTCGTCTCCATTAAGGAGCCTCCGTCAAAGACAAGTACAGAAGAGACAACCACTCAATAGGCCACCCGACGGCCAAGAAGCAGAATTTAGATAAGACAGTAACAATGCGTTTAAGCGGGGCCAGGCCCCAAGGACCCACAAAGAACGGGTCGTAGAGTAAGGAGAGCGACGATGAGTTTGTACGGTGCTTTGTTTTCCGGCGTTTCCGGACTTCAGTCACAGTCGAGCGCCATGGGCGCCATCGCCGATAACGTAACCAACGTCAACACCGTGGGTTACAAGAATACCAGCGTCAACTTCCAGACCCTGATCACAAAACAGGTGTCTTTGACCCAGTATTCGGCAGGCGGCGTGCAGTCTAAACCCCGGACCAACGTGGATATTCAGGGCCTGTTGCAGGCGACCTCATCATCCACCGACGTCGGCATCTCGGGCGATGGCTTCTTCATCGTCAACGAAGCGGCCAAACCGGTAACCGGCGATTTGTTCGCTTACACCCGGGCAGGTTCCTTCAAGGTCGATAAAGAAGGCAACCTTCAAAACGTCGGTGGCTGGTACATGCAGGGCTGGCCTTTGAAAACCTGGGACGGCACCGCTCTCGCCTCTCAGGTAACCGTGGGCACTGACACCTACATGAAGGCCTATACCGATAGTAACGGCGACACCCAGTACATCAACGACAACATCGTCGATGGCACCAACGTGCAGCCGCTGAACCTCAATACCGTCGGCGGCACGGCCAGCAACACCACCACCCTCTCCTTTGGCGGCAACCTGCCTTCGGACAAGGCGCTGGGCGGCACGGAACAGGCCAACCTGTTGATTTACGACACACTGGGCAACGGCCACAACCTCGACATGACCTATGTCAACCGGGCGACCAACGCCTGGGATTTGGAAGTCCTGCCTCCCTCCGGTTCAAGCAGTCTATCGCTTAAAGATCAAACAGGCGCGGTTTACTATTCCAACGGCCGTTTGGACTTTTCGGCCATACCGCAAGATGGCACGACCTTGACCCTCACGATGTATAACGAGTCGACCAACAGCAGCCTCAACTATGTGGTTAACTTCGATACGGGCGTCGCCGACGATGCAACTGTCAGCGGCACAGCGGCCGATTTGTCGACAACTGTCAATACTTCCGGTCGCACTCTCAGCCAAGTGCTCGATCAACTGGGCACGACGATCAACAACATTATGACCGCCATTGACAACACGGCTTCGGTCAACACTTCCGACGGCACTTGGGCACAACGGCTTTCCGGTGAGAACTCTATCATCATCCGTCAACATACTGACAACGGCGCGATGACGATCAATGCTTCGACACTTATCGATAGCAGCAGCAATGCCGCCGTAACTCAGACGTCGACCTTCACGATTGATGCGCTCGATAGCACCTATGGCTGGATCGCCGGCGACTCATCGACGACAAGCGACTTGAACGCTCGTTTCGTTTCCTTCAACGGCGATGGCACCCCTGACGAGTTTTTCGGCAAGAGCGAAGCCGAACAGGCCGATCCGCGCGGTTCCATTTCCATCGACTGGGCCAATGGCTCTTCGGACATGGACGGTTCCACCGAACCGGAAATTTCCTTCTTCGCCGGCAACTATAATGTGGCCGACGGCCTGACCCAATTCGCCGGGAACTATCAGATCAACTACATCTCGCAAAACGGGGCTAAGTTCGGCAACTTTGCAGGGGTGAGTATCGGCGAGGATGGCATCGTTACGGCCCTATTTGACAACGGGGTGACAAGACCAGTTTTCATGATCCCGATCGCCACCTTCGTCAATCCGAACGGCATGGAGGCCTTGACCGGCAACGTCTGGATCGAGACCGACTTCTCTGGCCAACCCACCGTCCGCGAGGCGGGCGAAGGCGGAGCAGGTTCGACCAACTCGGCGACCCTCGAAGCCTCGACCGTCGATTTGGGTGCGGAGTTCACCTCCATGATCACCACCCAGCGGGCCTACTCGGCAGCCGCCAAGATCATCACCACTTCGGACGAAATGCTTGAAGAACTGATGCGGGTAAAACGTTAATTATAGGAATCGGGTCTAAACAACCTATACGGTTCTTAGCCCTAGAAAGGGGGTTTCGGCAGAAAGCCGGGCCCCCTTTCGTTTTTACGGTTTACCCGGTCCGTTCACCGTGGTCTCCTTTTTAAAGGATTCTTTCGCCCTCAACTAAAATGGCCCATGCGTTCAAACCTTAAAGTCTACGACCAGCCACCAGCCAAGCAGCCCACCCAGGCCGAGGTGAGTGAAGCTGTCGAAATTCACAAACAAGGTGATCTCGAAAAGGCCGCAAAGCTCTACCGTAAACTCATCAAAAAATACCCACGTAACCCGCAGCTGGCGTTTCTCCTGGAAGTGATCGAAACCCAACGAGAAGGTTGGGATGATGAAGTCCCGTTGATCAACGACGTTATCGTAGGCAACAAAGGTCTGGCGGCAGCCAACTGGGTATTTGGCGGATACCTTCTGGGATTGAAACGCTCGGAAGAGGCCGAAAGATTTCTTTTAAGAGCCGAAAGTGATTTTCGGCGTGACGCCCTTTATGCTTACCACGTAGGAGCAGCTCTAGCGGACCAGGAAAAGTTCGATACGGCCGAAGCATGGCTTAAGCAATCCCTCAAGCTGAAGACCGATTTATCATCACCATATTTCGAGCTTGGCAACGTCTATCAAAAAACCGAACGCCTTGATGAAGCCGTTACCTTCTATCAAAAAGCCATTGAGCTCGATCCTGATTTTTTCGAAGCAATCAGCAATCTCGGTGGCACACTTTTACGGATGATGCGCCTTAAGGAAGCCATGGCCTGTTTCGACCGGTGCATGGAACTCAATTGGGATGACAAATCTATTAAGGGCCGTGCAGCGCTTACCATGATGGCGCTGGGCATCCTGCCGGATGCCTGGAAACTTTATGAATACGCGATGCCTGCGGGTGACCGGACCAAACACGGACCTCTGGAACTGCCGAAACCGCGTTGGAACGATCAAGATTTGACAGGGAAAGGTATCCTCATCTGGCCCGAGCAGGGCATCGGGGACAACCTGCGTTTTGCCTCCTGCCTACCCGATATCATTGAGCGCGCTGGCCAGGTCATCGTCATTACCGAAAAACGTCTGGCGGCGCTTTTTGCTCGCTCGTTTCCCAAGGCCCGGGTCATCGCCAGCGACGAAGAAACCGTCGAGATGGATTCCTTTCAATACCATCTGCCTATCGGGTCATTGCCTCTTTATTTCAGGCCGACCCAAAAGGATTTTCCCAACCAACCCCGTTATCTGACCCCTGCCCCGGAAGCCGTGGCGCAATGGCGGCAACGCCTAGCCGAACTGGGTGAGGGTCTGAAAATCGGCATTTGCTGGGAAAGCCAGTTGCAAACGGCGAACAACCGTCAGCATTTCTGCACTCTCGATAAATGGGAGCCGATCTTCAAGGTTCCGGGAGCCACCTTTATCAATCTCCAATACAACCTGACGCCGAAAGATCTCGAAAAAGAAAACCAGAAATACAGCACCAATATCGTCGGGCTCGATATCGACCTCTATAACGACTTAGACGGTGTGGCGGCACTTGAGGAAGCGCTCGATCTAGTCATTACCGTCGGAACCTGCATGAGCGACTTTGCCGGCTCAGTCGGCACCGAGTGCTGGACTTTACTGCTCGATTGGTGCCCCGACCTTCTGGGAACCGACAGATTGCTCTGGTATCCAAATACACGTGTTTTCACTCGCCATTGGGACGAGCCCTGGGAGGTTCTGCTGCAAAAGGTCGCCGACACACTAAAAGATAAAATCAGCCCCCAGAAAACAGCATTCCAGGCACCTGTTTCACGCAACGCGCCCTGCCCCTGCGGATCGGGAAAGCGTTACAAACACTGCTGTGGAATGGCAAGGTAACCATCATGGACCAGGCTTTACAGCAACTTTTTATGGCAGCCCTTCAAGCCCATCAGGCACAAAACCTTGAAGAGGCCGTCAAAGGGTATGAGGAGGTGTTAAAACAAGCGCCAGAGCTCCCCGAAGCACTCAACTTTCACGCCATGGCGCTCTACGGCCTTGGGCGAACCGAAGATGCCCTCAAGCAACTTCACCAAGCCATTACTGTTAAACCGGATTTTGCCGACGCCTATAACAACTTCGGCAATATTTTACACGAGACGGGCGACTGGGATGGGGCCTTCGAAGCTTATAAAAAGGTTATCGAAATCCGCGCAGAATCACCCGACGCCTATTACAATTTAGCGGTTATTTTTCTCGAGCGGGAATACTACGAAAAGGCTGCCGAAGCAGCGAGGCGCGCAGTCTTTTTCAAGCCTGATTACCCTGAGGCCTACACCGCATGGGGCGGAGCTCTTTTCAAGCTTCATGATACCGAAGGGGCTGAAACTGCTTTAAGAAAAGCCCTGGCGCTCAACCCCGATAACGACGAGTGTTGCCGCAAGCTGGGCGATCTCGCCATGACGGTCGGCAAGTTGGACGAAGCCGCCAGCCTCTATCGAAAGGCTATCGCAATTAACCCTAATCAGGTCGGAGCCTACCGGTGTCTGGCCGAACTCTCCCTCGATGGAGAGGAGGGCAAAGAGGCATTGGGGCAACTCGAAAAAATTTCCGAAATCCTCACTCACGATAAGGAAATCATCAGCACCCATTTCGCCCTGGCAACCGTCAAGGCGAAGCTTAGCGACCACGACGGTGCCTTCACGCACTATCTTGCGGCCAATACATGCAAGCGCGGGATCGTGGACTACAACGAAGAAAATCAACTCAACACCTTGGCCGCTGTCCCTGAAGTCTTTTCTGGCAAAGAGCTGGCTACGCCCACAAACACGAAGCCATCCGACGGGCCTATCTTTATCCTGGGGATGCCAAGGTCCGGTACAACGCTGACCGAACAAATCATCTCAAGCCACTCTTCGGTAACCCCCAAAGGTGAACTCCCCTATCTCCCCCAAATCGCCATCGGTTTCCAAGCCCCAAAGAAGTTCCCATGGAACCTCAAAGATTTGAACGCAGATATCGTCAAACGCATGGCGGATTTTTATCTTGAAAAGGCCGAAGAAAGCCCCACGGCTTATTTTAGCGATAAGCTGCCCGCCAACTTTCAATTCCTCGGCCTGATCCATAAAATGTTCCCCAATGCGCCAATCATTCACTGCCTGAGAGATCCGCTCGACACCTGCATTTCATGCTTCACGACAAACTTTGCCCACCAACAGAATTTCTCTTATGATCTCAGCGAGTTAGGTGCCTACTACCGGGCCTACCGAGACCTGATGAACTATTGGGGTGAAGCCCTGCCGGGTCGTTTTCTAACGGTGCGTTATGAAGAAACGGTGGCCGATTTGGAGGGGCAGGCACACCGTCTACTTGACCACTGCGGCCTTCCCTGGGAAGAGGGTGTGCTTGAATACCATAAGACTAACCGCCCGGTTTGGACAGCCAGTGCGGGACAGGTTCAAAAACCGATCTACACAAAATCGGTGCAGCGTTGGCGTCGCTATGAAAAATTCCTAGCCCCCCTGATCCAGGCGCTTGGCCCCTACGCCGAGGAATCTCTATCAGCAGACAAGCCCGCCACATAAACCGGCTGCTCTTTACGCCGGTTATCCAAAACGAAGCGATGGCCGAACAAAGTCGTCTCAAGCGCATGGTCCGGTCCTTCTCCTATCGCCCGGTAACGGCGTTCAAATTCCGCCTTGTCTATTCCCTCAGGCAACCGGCAAAGATCGTTAAAGTCCTTACGAGTCCAGCGCTTCGCCCCCCAATTTTCACCAACTGGCGGGAGGGGGGTGTCATAAAAAGCGAAATGCCCGGCCAGGGCGTTGAACAAACCGATGAGGGAAGCAAGACTCAACTGATCGAGCGTCAAACGATCGGCATCTTTTGGGATATCGAAACGTTCCACCGCAACAATCGGGCCGCCATCCACATCAGCCGTCATTTCATGAACCGTCGTGCCGAACTGTTCCGCACCTTGGTAAAGAGCGAAGACCGAAGGGAAAAGGCCGGGATATTCCGGCGAACCGGGATGCAGATTGTAGGCGGGACCGTCGAGTGCCGCTAACTGGTCTGCACTCAAGATCACATCGGTTCCCGCAGCGATCAATCGCACCCCATTCAATGGCTTGGCGAAGCGCGCCGCCACCTCATCTTTTGTGGTCAAGACGGTGATTTCGATATCCGGTGCAGACTCCCGCAATCCGGCTTCCAAAAGCTGGGCCATCGCCGGGTCGGTCAACAGTAAAATTTCGTTGGGCATCACCCCTCCCCAAACAGGTTTCGCCATTGATCATAAAGCCCGAATCGGGCTAGGCAATATTTGCCGGGTGTTAACGTCTTCTTCAGCGTTGAAACGATAGTCTCAATGATTGGATAAGGCTCTTCGCTGCAAGAACGGGAAATCTAAACAAGGCGGAGAAAAAGAAAAGCCGGAATACCAGTAACGTACTGTAACGATGGAAAGAATATCGTGGGCGCTCTCGTCGAAACACTCAAGAACCTAGGCCCCATGCGCCTTGCCATTATGGGCGGGACAATCGTTGGCCTACTGGCATTCTTTATTTTTCTAACCTCACGGCTGACATCTCCCTCCATGTCGCTGCTGTATTCGGACCTGGATCCCACCGATTCGGGAGCCATCGTCAAGCAGCTCGAAGCCCAGAAGATACCTTTCGAGTTGGCCCGCGGCGGTACGGAAATTTACGTTCCTGGCGACAAGGTTCTACGCACCCGCGTATCCATGGCCGAACAGGGGCTGCCCGGTGGCGGTTCGGTTGGCTATGAGATCTTCGATGAATCCGACGCGCTTGGCAGCACCAACTTCGTCCAGAACGTCAATCTGGTCCGCGCACTCGAAGGTGAACTGGCCCGAACCATCCGCTCCATCACCAACGTCAAGGCAGCCCGCGTCCATCTGGTTATGCCACGGCGTGAACTGTTCAGTCGGGAAAAGCAGGAGCCCAGCGCTTCTATCGTTTTGCGCATGACGGGCTCGTCTCGCCTAGCCAAAGAAAAGGTTCTCGCCGTCCAACATCTGGTTGCCGCCGCCGTCCCCTCGTTGACGCCACGCCAGATTTCCATCGTCGACGACAAGGGTAATCTCTTGGCTCGAGGCTTCGATGACCCCGAAGGCATGTTCGAAGAGGACGCAGAATCCAAACGAATAAACTACGAAACGCGCCTCGCCCGCACGGTTGAGGAGTTGCTCGAAAAATCCGTCGGCTTCGGCAAGGTTCGTGTTGAAGTGCGCGCCGATATGGACTTCGATCGCGTCACCACACAGGAAGAAACCTACGATCCTGATGGTCAGGTCGTTCGCTCCACCCAGACCAGCGAAGAAAACGCCCAGTCTCAAGACCGCGAGCAGGATTTGCCGGTAAGCGTCGGCACCAACTTACCCGACAATAGCGAAAGCGGGACCGGCGCATCGGCCCAATCGACCGAATCGCGGACCGATGAAACGGTCAACTTCGAGATTTCGAAAAAGGTCACCAGCACGGTTAAGGATACCGGCGTCGTCAATCGGCTGTCGGTCGCGGTGCTGGTTGACGGCACCTACCGGGTCGATGAAAACGGCGAACGTCAATACGAAGCTCGCCCGACCGAGGAAATGGAACTGCTGGCCACTCTGGCGCGAACCGCCATCGGCTTCAACGAAGACCGAGGCGACACCGTCGAAATCATCAACATGCGCTTCGTCGATGCCGAGATCGGTGAAGAAACCTTCGAAGAAATCTTCTTCGGCTTCTCCAAGGAAGACCTGATGCGCTTCGCCGAGCTTCTCGTGCTCGCCATCGTCGCCATCCTGGTTATTCTCCTGGTCGTTCGTCCACTGATTTCGCGGGCCTTCGAGGCCTCTCCCATGGCCGCTGGCATGGCCGAGGCCGAAGCCGCTCTACTGGCTGAGGGCGCGGAAGCTCCCGCCCTTGCCGGGCCAGGAATGGAACCCGGCATGATTGAAGGCGGACCTCCAGGAGCCGATGAAGGGTTTGACGAATTGATTGATATCGACCGTGTCGAAGGCCGGGTCAAGGCTTCCTCGGTCAAGAAAGTCGGGGAAATCGTCGAGAAACACCCGGAAGAGGCATTGGCGATCATCCGCAACTGGATGTACCAAGAACAGTAATCTATGGCCTGCATGGCTTAAAAAGGGACGTTGATCCATGGCAAAGGCAACGGAAGATTATCGCAGTTTGGCAGGGCCTGAAAAGGCCGCCATTTTCATGCTTGCGCTCGGCGACAGCCATTCCGCCGCGCTGTTTGAAATGATGGATGACGAAGAAATTCGGGAACTCTCCCAAACCATGGCGACCTTGGGGAATATCAACGCCACCTTGGTCGAACGGTTGTTCGTCGAGTTTGCCGACCAGTTATCCTCTACCGGCTCTTTAGTGGGATCCTATTCCAGTACCGAGCGCCTGCTTATGAGCACCCTCCCTGGCGACCGCGTCGAACAGATTATGGAGGAAATCCGCGGTCCGGCCGGGCGGACCATGTGGGACAAGCTCAACAATGTTAATGAAACGGTGCTCGCCAACTATTTTAAAAACGAATATCCACAGACCGTCGCCGTTGTGCTGTCGAAGATTCGGCCCGATCACGCCGCTCGCGTATTAAGCGTTTTACCCGAAACCTTCGCCATGGAGGTCATTACCCGAATGCTGCGCATGGAATCGGTGCAAAAAGAAGTGCTCGATTCGGTCGAAAAAACACTTCGCACCGAGTTTATGAGCAACCTAGCCCGCACCGCACGTAAAGAACCGCACGAAATGATGGCCGCCATCTTCAACACCCTAGACCGCAACACCGAAGCCCGCTTCATGTCGGCGCTGGAAGAGCGCAATCGGGAATCCGCCGAGCGCATTCAAGCGCTGATGTTCACCTTCAACGATCTCATCCGTGTCGATGCCAGCGGTATCCAAGTTTTGCTCCGCCAGGTCGAGAAGGATCGCCTGGGCATCGCCCTCAAAGGCGCCAACGACGAGGTCAAAGACTTGTTCTTCCAGAATATGTCGGAACGCGCAGGCAAGATGCTGAAAGAAGACATGGAAGCCATGGGGCCCGTCCGCCTCAGCGAAGTGGACGAAGCCCAGGCCGAGATCGTCACATTGGCCAAGCAATTGGCCGATGCCGGCGAAATCGTCATCTCCAGCGGCAGCGACGAAGACGAGTTGGTCTTCTAGGTCTGAGCATCCATGAGCGCAAACCCAAAACCCTTTTTGTTCGAAACGTCTTTCGACCCTCCCACGAGAGAGGAAATCGAAGCCGCTCGACAGGCCGAACTGGCACGCAAACGCCAGGAAGAAGAACACCTTAAAGAACAGGAGGCGGAAGAAGAGGTCCCCTCTTTCTCGGAAGAGGAATTGGAAGCGGCCAAACAGGAGAGCTACGACCAGGGTCGCCAGGAAGCCATCCGCGAAATGGAAGTCCATGCGGAACAAATTCTCGCCGTTACCCAGCAGTCTGTGGCCACCAAGCTCGAACAAATCTTCACGCTTCAGGAACAAGCGGTCCATATCGCCGAACGCAATACGTTGGAGCTCGCCAATGTCATTGTTCGCAAGCTTTTTCCGACCCTGGCCGTTGAGCATGGGCCTCCCGAACTACTTGCCGTTGTACGCAATACGCTCGACCAGTTTCGAGAAGAACCCGTCGTGACCATCCGGGTTCATACGGATTATGAGCCTTCTATGACCGAAGCGACGCAGGAAATGGCCGAGAGAGGACTTTTCAAAGGGTCCGTCAACGTCATCGGTGACCCGGAAGTGTCCCCCGGCGACTGCCGGATCGAGTGGGACGGTGGCGGCGCAGAACGCAACATGGATGGGCTTTGGGGTGAAATCGACGGAATCGTCGAAAAGACCATCAGCATGATGGATCAGTTCCAAGGCCCCTATGAAACCTTGGAACGTCCCGAGCCCACTCCACCGCCAAAACCGGAAGAGCAAACTCAAAGCAAGCAGCCTGCCGAAACCCCGGCTGAGGATATAGAGGCTGCCGACAACATTGACCTTTTCGATGACGAGGAGGAAACCTCCCCACCGACCCAGGAAGAGGCATTGGCCGATAATATTGAGCTATTCGGCGACGAAGGCGAAACGGCAACCACCGAAGAGCCTTCACCGGAAATTCCGGAAAACGACCAGGCAATGGAGTCGGTAGACGATCAAGCCAAAGCGGAAATGGCCGAGCACCAGCCTCCTGCAATGGAACAACAGGCTGCCGAAGAAAAACCCGAAACAGAACCCGAAACGACGGCAAGTGATCCGTCAGGAGTAGAGAATGGCTGAAACGGATAAAGACGCCCTCGAACTCAGCGACGTCAACTCTTTGGAAGCGGAAGAAGCGCCGCCTGAGGACATGATGGATGGCTTGGAGGAAGCGCTTGACCTGCCGCGCAGCGCCCGGGAATTGGAAGAGATTTACGATATTCCGGTTCAGGTTTCCGCCGTTCTTGGCAAAGCAAGCATGCGGGTTAGCCAACTGCTTAAACTTGGGCGAGGCGCCGTTGTCGAGCTGGACCGCAAGGTCGGTGAGGCCATCGACATCTACGTCAACAACCGCCTCGTAGCGCGCGGCGAGGTCGTGGTGGTCGAAGACCGACTGGGCATCACCATGACGGAAATTATCAAGGGCTCCCAGTAAGGGAGCCACCCGAGAGCAACGCGGGAACGAGGGAAGAGATGCAGTCGAAAACAACAATGGATATGGCAACCGTCATTGGCTTGTTCGCCGGTTTTGGCCTCGTTGCCAGCGCCATTTATCTGGGCGGGTCGCCCGGATCGTTTTTCAACATTCCTTCCGTTCTCATCGTTATCGGCGGAACCCTTGCCGTCACCACCGTCTGTTTTTCGCTTTCTGAAATGGGCCGGAGCGCCAGTGTAATCTTAAAAACCATTTTTCACAGCAATCCGGACCCGGCGACTGCGGCGGTCAATGTCCTCGAAGTCGCCGTCATGGCCCGAAAGCAGGGCATTCTGTCCTTACAAAACGTCATGGCGGAAGTCGAAGGCGAACAGTTTTTGCACAAGGGCCTCGCCATGGTGGTCGATGGAACGCCGGGCGAAGAGGTCGAGGTTATTTTACGGCGCGACATGCAGGCAACCCTGCAACGCCACGTCAAGAGCGCAAACGTCTTAAAAAAAGCCGCCGAGTTTTCTCCCGCTATGGGCTTGATCGGCACCCTGATCGGCCTTGTCCAGATGCTTGGCAACCTAAACGACCCCTCGACCATTGGTCCCAGCATGGCGGTCGCTTTGCTAACCACGTTTTACGGCGCCGTGCTCGCCAACATGGTTTTTCTGCCCCTGGCGGCCAAGCTGGAACGGAACTCAGTGGAAGAAGCTTTGGTCAACAACGTCTACTTGATGGGGGCAACCTCCATCGGACGCCAGGAAAACCCCCGGCGACTTGAAATGCTGCTCAACAGCGTTCTGCCACCCGCCAAGCGCGTGAAGTTTTTCGACTGATGCGTAGGACTGGAATTAGAAATGAAGAACGACGGATGAAGAGAGTATAGAACCATGCAACTGCTCATCATCGGAACCCTCGGTGGACAAATCGGCGCCGCCAGCAAGATCGCCATGGACCGCGGCGCGAAAGTCACTCAGACGGACGACATCGCTGGTGGCCTTGAAGCATTGCGCAACGGCCAGGGCGGCGACCTCATCATGGTCGATGTCGACCTGAACGTCGCCGACTTGATGGTCAGCCTGACCGAAGAACGTATCAACACGCCCGTGGTGGCCTGCGGGGTCGGTAACGACACCGCCGCCGCCGTGCGTGCCATCAAGGCCGGAGCCAAAGAATATATCCCCCTTCCTCCCGACGCCGAATTAATTGGCGCCGTGCTGGCCGCCATCGCCGAAGAAAGCCATGCGCTAATTTTCAAAGATCCCGCCATGGGACAAGCCGTACGCATGGCCGAACAGGTTGCGGGTAGCGACGCCAGCATCCTCATCACCGGCCCCTCGGGCACCGGCAAGGAGGTCATGGCGCGATTTATCCACAACAAATCCCGACGCAAAGACAGGGCTTTTGTCGCCGTCAACTGCGCGGCAATCCCTGAGAATCTCCTCGAAAGTGAACTTTTCGGTCATGAAAAAGGAGCCTTTACCGGTGCAGTCGCTCGTCGTCTTGGCAAGTTCGAGGAAGCCGACGGCGGGACGCTGTTGCTTGACGAAATCAGCGAGATGGACCCCCGCCTCCAGGCCAAACTGTTGCGGGTCATTCAGGAACGCGAAGTCGATCGTATCGGCGGGAAGAAGCCGGTCAAAGTGGATGTGCGAATCATCGCCACGTCAAACCGCATCCTCCAAGAAGAAGTGGCCAAGGGAAGCTTCCGCGAAGATCTTTATTTTCGCCTCAACGTCGTCAATCTCGCTTTACCGGGTCTCGCCCAACGTCCGCTCGATATCGATCCGCTGACCAAACACTTTGTCCGCAAGTATGCCGACGCCAACGACATGCCCGAGTTGCCGCTAACCGCAGCCGCCATGGACAAGCTCAAGGCCTACAACTGGCCGGGCAATGTCCGTGAGTTGGAGAACACTATGCACCGGGCAGTGCTGCTCGGTGGCCCCAATGAAATCGGCGTAGAGGCCATAATGCTCACCGATGAAGCCGGCACCACAGCGATGACCGCCGCCGTGCAAGCCGGATCCTCCACACCGGCAGGAGACGCCGCAGCGGCCTACTCGGCGGCAGGGCAGGGCCAAATGGTCGGCCGGACGGTGGCCGAAGTGGAGCGAGAACTGATTATCGATACTTTGAAACACTGCATCGGAAACCGGACTCACGCCGCAAATATTCTCGGCATTTCCATCCGAACCCTGCGCAACAAGCTTAAGCTCTATAACGAACAGGGCTTCAACGTGCCCTCACCGGGCGAAGCCGATCAACCGGCAACCTAACCATGACAAACGGGAAGCGAACATTTTAGATGGCTGACACTCAAGGTCCCGCAGCAACGGAAGCAGCGGCCGCCCCCGGCGAAGGGGGTGGGAAATCCGAGTTCGGATTCGGCGATCTTAAAAACTGGGGAAACAAGATATGGCGTGGCGACATCGCCATGGCAATGGGCGTCGTCACCATTTTGGTGGTGCTTATTCTACCGATGCCGACATGGTTGCTCGACGTCAGCCTCGCCATTTCCATCACCTTTGCGGTGATGATCCTGATGACAGCACTATTCATCGAAAAACCGCTTGAATTCACCTCGTTCCCGACCGTCTTACTACTCGCAACACTGATTCGACTATCGCTTAACCTTGCATCGACCCGCCTGATTTTGGCAAATGGACACGAGGGCGTGGGCGCGGCCGGAAAAGTCATCGAAGCCTTTGGCAGCTTTGTCATGGGGGGCAATTTCGTCATCGGGATTATCGTTTTCTCAATCCTGGTGATCGTCAACTTTATCGTTATCACCAAAGGTTCGGGCCGTGTCGCCGAAGTATCGGCGCGTTTCACTTTGGACGCCATGCCCGGTAAGCAGATGGCCATTGACGCCGACCTTTCTAGCGGTCTCATCGATGAAGAAGAAGCCAAGACTCGGCGTAAAGAACTCGAAGAAGAAGCCTCCTTTTTCGGCGCGATGGACGGCGCTTCCAAGTTCGTTCGCGGTGATGCTGTCGCGGGTATTCTGATCACCTTTATTAACATTGTCGCCGGGATGGTCATCGGTCTGGCTCAACGGGACCTTACGCTTAATGAGGCGGCGAATTTTTATACCCGGCTGACCGTCGGCGATGGTTTGGTCACTCAAATTCCGGCAATTATCGTTTCCGTCGCTGCCGGTATTCTGGTCACCAAAGCGGGGCTTTCCGAACGGACGGAAAAAGCTTTGTTCGGCCAGTTGTCCGGGCATCCCAAAGCCTTGGCTCTCACGTCCTTTCTGCTGGTCGCTTTAGCCGTGCTTCCCGGCATCCCCGCCATCCCGTTTTTCCTGCTTGCCACTCTCGTTGGAACCATCGCCTGGTTCCTGGTTGATCGTGAGAAAAAGCGCGTTGAGGCCGAAGAGGCCCGCGTTGAGGCCGAAGAGGCAGAAAAACCCGCTGTGTCGGAAGAACCCATATCGACGGCGCTCAAAATGGACACTTTGCGCCTTGAGCTAGGCTACGGCCTCCTGGCCCTGATCAATGCCCCGACCCACGGACAGCGGCTCACCGATCAGATTAAGGCTTTGCGGCGACAAATCGCCTCGGAAATGGGTTTCGTAATGCCTGCCGTCCGCATTCAGGACAATATGCAGCTTGGCGCCAACAACTACACAATCAGGGTTAAAGAAATCGAATCAGGCGAAGGTGAGTTGCGGCCCAACATGCTGATGGTCATGGACCCCCGCGGCGAAGAAATCACCCTTCCCGGCGAGAAAACCCAAGAACCAACATTTGGCCTCCCTGCCATGTGGATTGAAGCGGCACACCGGGAAGAAGCGCTATTCCGTGGCTATACCGTTGTCGACCCTTCGACCGTGGTGACAACCCATCTGACGGAAGTGGTCAAAGACCATATGCCCGAGCTTCTCTCCTTCGTCGAGACCCAGAAGCTACTGGACGACCTCGACAAGAGCCATCAGAAGTTGGTCGCCGATTTGGTCCCCAACAGCATGACCGTCGGCGGGATTCAGCGGGTCTTGCAAAACCTATTGGCAGAGCGGGTTTCCATCCGCGACCTGCCAACCATTCTGGAGGGAATCTCCGAAGCCTGCGGCCATACCCGCAGCATTCTGATGATCACCGAACATGTCAGGGCCCGGCTGGCCCGCCAAATCAGCGACGCTTGCGCCGACGAAGAGGGCACGGTCATTCTGATTGCATTGTCCCCCGAATGGGAACACACCTTCGCCGAATCTCTGGTCGGCCAGGGCGAAGAGCGTCAGCTTTCCATGGCGCCTTCCAAGATGCAGGAATTTATTGGCCTGATGCGTCAAACGTTTGAACGCCATGCCATGATGGGTGAAACGCCGGCCTTGTTGACCAGTCCATTGGTCCGACCGTTCGTCCGCTCCATCGTCGAGCGTTTCCGCCCCATGACCATGGTGGTCTCGCAAAATGAAATCCACGCCAAGGCGCGGATTAAAACGGTCGGACAGGTCTAGGGAGCATGATGCCGGATGCGACTTAGAACCTACAGCGCAAAATCGACCGCCGAAGCCATGGAGAAAATTCGTGCCGAGTTGGGCGACGATGCGATTATCGTGGGCAATCGTAGAGGCCCCGGCGGACGCGGTGTTCAAATTACAGCCGCCATCGATGAAAAGGAGGAAGACCTCCACGTCATCGCCTCATTATCCGAAGAAGACTTCCCCGCTCCGGCGGAAATTGCCGAAACGGTTCGCTCCGCCTTGGCTTTTCATGGCGTTCCACCCGGGCTGACCAACCGTCTTCTCAAAGCCCTTTCAGAGTTGGAAACAGACAGCGCCACGGTCGCTTTGGCCGGGGCTTTCGATATCGGTTTCAATTTTCAGCCCCTACCGGCTAAACGGGGACACAAGCCCTTGATGCTGATCGGCCCTCCCGGCACCGGCAAAACCCTTTCCGTCGCCAAGCTGGCGACACGGGCAAAACTTGAGGGGCAAGCTACGGAGGTCTACAGCGCAGATTCACTGCGCGCCGGAGGACGCGACCAACTGGCGGCCTTCACCGGCATTCTCGGGCTCGACTTGATCACGGCCGACACCCCTTCTCAACTCAATAAACGACTGGCCCAAGGCGACAAATCGGCTTTCAAAGTAATCGATACGCCAGGCATCAATCCTTATGACGACACGGAAATGGAAATGCTCTACGACCTGGTCAAGAGCGCCAACGTCGAACCCGTGATCGTCCTTGCAGCCGGAGGCGACCCGTTGGAAACAGCGGAAATCGCCAGCGGTTTTGCCGGGCTGGGGGCTAAACGCCTTCTCGTCACCCGGCTCGACGTATCCCGACGGCTCGGCGGCATTCTCGCAGCCGCAGACGCCGCACATTTAAGCTTCGGCGAAGCCAGCGCCACAGCCCAGGTGGCTCACGGTCTTGCGACCTTCAGCCCCGTGGCATTGGCCCGCCTTATCATTCCACAGGACTCGGCCGATCTGAAAAGCGTCCAAGATGACCTCGTGGAAACACCAACCTGGACCAAGGCAGCGTCATGACGTCAGCACAACAGGCCCCTCGCCCCACTGCCCGAACAAAAGGGCGAAATATGATTGCCATCGCATCCGGTAAAGGAGGCGTAGGCAAAACATGGTTTGCCATCACTCTCGCCCACGCCCTTGCCAAACGCGGCAAACGAACCCTGTTGTTTGATGGTGATTTAGGTCTAGCCAACGTGGATATTCAACTGGGCCTCATGCCTCAGCACGACTTGGGGAGCGTCATCACCGGACGCATGGCGCTCAATCAGGCGGCCCTCCCCTACGAAGAAGGGGGGTTCGATATTATTTCGGGACGGTCGGGCACGGGCAGCCTGGCGAATGTTCCGGCCAACCGCCTTCAGGTTCTGGGTGAAGACCTGACACTGCTTTCGGCCTCCTACGACCATGTCATTGTCGATTTGGGGGCAGGGGTTGAACGAACGGTAAGATATTTGATGCAAAACGTCGGCACCTGTCTCGTTTTGGCGACCGACGAACCGACCTCGCTGACCGACGCCTACGCCTTCATCAAAATCACCCATATGGAACGGCCGGGCACGAATGTGCAGATTCTGGTCAACATGGCCAACACCACCAAGGAAGGCGAAAAAACCTACAATACGCTGCTTAAAGCCTGCCAGGGCTTCTTAAAAATCTCCCCGCCACTGGCCGGTATTATCCGGCGGGACACCAAGGTCCGCGACAGCATTCGCCGCCAAAGTCCCATTCTAACCCGCTTCCCCTCGAGCAATGCAGCCGAAGACGTCGAGGCAGTGGTCGATAAACTTATCTCCTAGGCAGAGTGGGGCGAGGATATGAGCACGGCCGTTCCGCCTCCTCCTCCCCCGGTTTCGGGTGCGTCTGCAGCACCTGTTTCCACTCCTGTCGCCACTGTTTCAAGCCCGCCACCTGCTTTGCTGAAGCTAGATATCGGCGCGGCTTTCTTCGCAACCATCACTTCCGGCAAAATTCCCGGCCAGCCGCAAACCGCTGAAAGCCCTTTCGGACAGCTCGCCCTGAAACTGAACCAAACTTTGCCACAAAACGCTCAGGTCGGTTTTAAGGTTCAATCACTCGTCCCTCAGCCACAGTTGCTGGTGACTTCAGTCAACGGCAAACCTACGGTCGGGCAGCATGCCACACCTCAACAAACAGCAGCACTCACCGGTGCGCCAACTCCAGCTGCCGGGGCAACTGCGACAGCAGCTTCGGTTACCGTCGGTAGCGGCAACCTGATCGTCGCCACAGTACTGACACCGGGCGCCGCCCAATGGGCGCGCGGTATGGCGGGCCCACAGCACGGCACAACCAGCCTTCCGGCCAATCCCGGCACAACAGCCCAGGGACAAACGAGCGGATTGTCCACTTCGGGACCGGGCGCACAATCCACGCCTGCAAGCGGCTCGGCAACATCTTCAGCATCGCCGCCACCCAGCTTAGGACAAGGAACATCTTCAACTGGTAGCACCCCTTCTATCGGTCCCGGCGCTCAAGAGGCTATTAAGGCGTTAATGGCGGGAAGCAAACCCAACCTGCCCGCCGGGATGCAGTTGGAAGTCAAAATTGCACCGGAAGCACCACAAACGCCGACCTCAGGTTCACAGGCAGGACGCGCGCCGGGAATACCCACCAGCACTCCAGTCAACACCACCCTTTCGGGCACCGTCACGGGAACCACGCCGCAAGGACAACCAATCATCCAAACCCCATCGGGCTATCTCGCCTTAGACACCAAAACACCCCTTGAAACGGGCGCCAAAATTTCCCTTGAAATTCCAGCTCATCAAACGGCATTGAAAACTCCAGCCCCCATCCCCGGCCTCTCCCATGAAGGCGCGCGCCCCTGGCCCAATCTTACAGAAGCCATGTCTTTGCTAAAAGACGCCGCCCCTGCCGTGGCCGACCAGGTCGCCAGTGGGGCCATACCGAAACCCGACGCCGGAATGGGCAATAGCGTGGTTTTCTTTTTGGCCGCTCTACGGCTGGGCACCGTCCGCAACTGGCTGGGCGAAGCCGCCATGCGAGTGATCGAACGGGAAAGACCGGGCCTGATACCGAGACTGGCCGACGACCTGAAAAAGAGCAGCAAACCCGCAGGCGATCAAACATCAGGAGACTGGCGCGTAACCATGGTGCCGGTTGATACGGGCCAGTCCATCCAGCAAATTGCCATGTGTTTGCGAGATTCGGGCGGTGAAGAAGAAAACGCTAACGGAGGAAGCGGAACCGGCACTCGCTTCATTATCGACCTCGAACTGACAAAATACGGCCGGATGCAACTTGATGGTCTTGCGAAACAAGCCGACCACAAACTCGATCTGGCGATCCGCTCCGCCACCCCTTTACCACCTGATATGCGTAAGGATATCAACGCGCTTTTCACCCGCTCCACGGAAGCCCTGGGCTTGACCGGACAACTGGTGTTTCTCGGCACCGCTAATTTTGTTGAAATCGAGGGAATTGACGTCACCAAAGACACCCTCGGAATGATCGTTTAGGGTAATTCGATGGATTTGCACGAAAGACGAAATTATCTAAAGACGGTCGAAAATCCAGACAGACGAATTGATTATGTGGTCACGCTGGAAGGACGGGTGCGACATGAAACGGATGGGGCGAGCCCGGCGCTCATTCGGCTGCGTTACGTCCCCGACTCCTTGATTTTACCGCCACAGCCCTTCATCGATTACCTCACCGCCTTGAGCAGGCTTTCCTGGCCGTCAATGGAACAATTGGCCAATGTGGTACTTGATGACTTCAACAACGAGATCGTACCGCGATGGGTTCAGCTGAATATCGCGGCACCACTGGGCGAAAACATGGAGGGAAAACACAGCGTCACGCTGGAAGATCGCCAACCAAACTGGCAAAACGAAACCCTCATCGGACGGCTCAAGCCGCTATAGATCAACGTCTTTCCGCTGGTGGGCCAACATGCCCATTTCATCAAGAAACGCCTGTTCCTTACGGTCTTTTTCTTCGGCTTCCCGGCGCTCCCGGTTGGCCTGGGTAATTTCGTATGTTTTGAGTTCTTTGTAGGCCTCGTTCAAACGGTCGCGGGCTTGCTCGACTTCCTGATTTTTTGCGACAATCATATCGTCAAGTTGCTCACGCCGCATTCTAGAAGCCATGGCGAAAGGGCCAAAACTAGCGCCAACGATAAAATCATCGGACTGGTTGGCAATTTCCTGCTCCTTTGCAACCTGATTGATAAGATTTTCCTTCTGATTGATCAGTGCATCATGCTCGCGCAGCAGATCACCCAATTCGCGACGACGCTCATCGAGGTTCCATTCGTGAAGCTTGATCAGGCTCTTGAGATTGCGCCCCATTAGTCAATCTCAATGAACTCGTTGTTTGGCGGCGGAGGCGCGGGCTGTTCGGTTTGTTGCTGCGGACCCGGCTGGCCCATTTGGACCTCGGGCTCTTCGGCCTGACCATTTTGCGCCTGCACGCCAAAAATTGGCGCGAGAATACTTCCCAGTTGCGCATAGCAATGTTCAAGGTCGGCAGGGTCTTCTTTTTCCTGAGCGAGAAAACCTTCTAGAGCCGGGTAATAGTCGATGGCCTCGTCCACCTCCGCATCACTGCCACGCCGATAAGCCCCCAGCCGAATCAATTCAGCCATGTCTTCGTAGGTCGACATGATCTTGCGGGCCTTGTTGACCAAAATATTTTGCTCAGGCGTATTGCAAGCGGGCATGGTCCGCGAAACGCTCCGCAGGACATTGACCGCGGGAAACCGGCCTCGCTCGGCAATGGCCCGGTCAAGCACCACATGCCCGTCAAGAATACCCCGCACAGCATCGGCGACGGGTTCGTTATGGTCATCCCCCTCAACCAAAACGGTGAATAGTCCGGTAATATTGCCCTGCCCTTCAAGACCCGGACCGGCCCTTTCGAGCAACCGTGGGAGTTCGGAAAAGACCGTCGGGGTATAGCCCTTACTGGCAGGTGGCTCTCCGGCTGAGAGACTGATTTCCCGTTGCGCCATGGCAAACCGGGTCACGCTGTCCATCAGGCAAAGGACTTCGTTGCCCATATCGCGAAAATACTCGGAAACCGCCATGGTCATATAGGCCGCCTGACGCCGCACCAAAGGCGGCTCGTCAGAGGTCGCGACGATAACGACGGAGCGCGCCATACCCTCCTCGCCCAAATCATCTTCGATAAACTCACGGGCCTCCCGACCACGCTCCCCGATCAACCCGATCACACTGACCTGGGCGTTGGTATGCCGGGCCATCATCGACATAAGAGAGGATTTTCCGACCCCGGAACCTGAAAAAATACCCATACGCTGGCCGCGGCAGCAGGTGAGGAACGTGTTGAGCGATCGCACCCCCAGGTCAATTTTGCCGCCGACCCTTTGGCGGGCATGGGCGGGGGGCGGACGGTTCTGCACCGGATAGGGAATACTGCCTGCGGGAAGTGGGCCTTTCCCATCAATCGGCTCACCGAGTGCATTAACGATTCGTCCCAGCCAAGCCATCTGGGGAAAGACCACCGGATCGGTCGCACCAACTTCAGCGCGCGCCCCCAGACCAACACCATCAAGGGGGCCGAAAGGCATAATCAGGGCGCGCCCATTGCGAAACCCGACCACTTCGCAAATAAGCTTGCGGTGCCGCGCATCGATATAGCAATGGTCGCCAATCGTCAGGTCGCCTTGAACCCCACCGATTTCGATCAACATCCCCTGAACGGCGGTGACCTTACCAAAGACCTTAGCCGAGGGAATTCGGTCGATTTCCTTCTTGAAGCTTTCCGTAAACAGGGACAAAGGCGCTCTCTCATTTTTGCGCGAATCGGGGTATTTTCCCAAGTATGCCATGATGAACCAGGGCTTTTTAAGGTTTGATGAATCAAAATTACCCTGAAATCCCAGCATTTTGCCCCAGAATAGCAGAAAAATGCCTATTTTGTGCTTGAAAGACCAACTCTTGCTTGAAAGGCCGAGTCGCGACTCATATTGTTAATAAAGGTTAACGCTTACGCGGGGGCATCGAAAAAAATGCGCATTCTTCTCGTTGAAGACGATCCGACGACAGCCCAAAGCATTGAGCTCATGCTCAAAAGTTCCGGCATGGTCGTCGATTCGACAGGTTTGGGTGAGGACGGACTGGAAATCAGCCGTCTCTACGATTACGACCTGATCGTCTTAGACATCATGCTTCCTGACATTGACGGCTACGAGTTTCTTCGTCGTCTCCGGGCGTCGCGCACCGAAACGCCGGTGCTGATCCTTTCCGGCCTGGGCGAGGCGGAACAAAAGGTTAAAGGACTGGGGGTCGGAGCGGACGATTATCTGACGAAACCGTTCGATAAGGACGAACTGGTGGCCCGCATTCAGGCCATCGTTCGCCGTTCGAAAGGTCACGCTCAATCCATTATCAAGACCGGAAAGCTGGCGATTAACCTGGATGCTCGGACCGTCGAAGTAGATAACAAGCCCCTGCATCTGACCAGCAAGGAATACGGCATCCTCGAATTGCTCTCGCTGCGCAAGGGTACGACGCTAACCAAAGAGGTTTTCCTCAACCATCTCTATGGTGGAATCGACGAGCCTGAACTCAAAATCATCGATGTGTTCGTTTGCAAATTGCGAAAGAAACTCTCGCAAGCAACCGGCGGCGACAACTACATAGAAACGGTCTGGGGACGCGGCTATGTCTTGCGCGATCCAGCAGAGGAAAGCCAAGCCGTAGAGGCCTAAAGACAGTTTTTGGAATTAAAAAGGCCGCCCTCAAAGCGGCCTCAGACCATTGACAAACCCCGTCATTTTTTTGGCGGGGTTTTTCTTTTTGTATTTCGGAGCGGTTTTAATTGCGGTTGAGAAGTGTTCCCGCTCTCAAGCGAGGCTTGGTTTTGTGTTGGGGGCGATT
>Ga0209475_10000353_pt1 | contig 110168 bp, 88 predicted proteins | sample tdDd471_FD_187128 | JGI IMG/M metagenome (GOLD analysis project Ga0209475, IMG submission 187128) | Marine sediment microbial communities from the Atlantic coast under amendment with organic carbon and nitrate - tdDd47.1 (SPAdes)... | ecosystem: Environmental > Aquatic > Marine > Coastal >... | reverse complement strand
GTCACAATGAAAACCCCAAACCCTTCAAGTGGACAAAATCAGCCGACGAAATCCTCGCTTCCGTCAAGCGATTCTGTCATCGTGTCGAGGATAATTTATGCGCCGAACTTTAGATTCAGGTGACTAGTCTTCCATAAGAGCCGTTAGCTTCATTGCAATACCCATGGAGCCTTGAACTTTAAGTTTACCAAGAGTGAAGGCCATGATGGGATCGAGCTTCCCTGTTGCTAGTTTTTCAAAGTTGGAAAGGGAAATGGAGATCGTGCAATCGGTTGAAGAATCCTCGGTTGAGATCGTTGGGGGATGGGTGGAAGCATTGAGAACGATAAAGCCGTCATCTTTAAAATCAAATTTTACCGTCGCATCCAGACCGGTGAATTTTCCGGCGTCATCTTCAAAACGATCTTTGATTTCTTCAAAAGTCATATCATTTCCATAAAATAGCACATAACCAAATCGGAAATAAGTTAACGTAAACGTCACCATTGGGTCAACAATAATACTCGTCTGACCAGAAGACGATCTACTGTTGGGCTTTTAGAAAAAAAACATGGGGCGCTTGGGCGTCAGATGTTCTCAACCTCAACGTCGTGGGCGCGCCTCCCATATAGGTCTTTCAAATCCGGTCCGCGCATTACATTTTGCTGGTACCGCCTGGAAGTGAGATAGTTTTCTTTTTTCGTCGCCGGGTGTTTTGTCGTCGTACCTTCAGCCAGGTCAAGGAAAACAGAAACGGCTTGATGGGTAAGTCGCCAAGAGGTTATGGCGCCGATTTGCTGATATCTGAAAGCAAGTGTAATTGGGTTGAGCATAGCTTCACCCTCCGTCGGCATTTTCGACTATTTAGTATACCTAAAAACGGTGAGGATTTCAATTTTCTCGTTGGAATTATAAGCCTTAACTTGTTTTTATGCCCTATCATACTTCATTGATTTATATAAAAATATTATCAAAAAATTGGGGCTTCGTTTTATAGTCCTCTAGCATGCAGGCTGTCTGGAGAATGTATTTTTCGTGAAATTGCGTTATCGGGATAAAATGGCCGACTATCCAACGATCAACGTTGGGCGTCGCTTTTTGTTCTGGGGGCCTTTCATCGCCTTTGCAATCACGGCCGTTAGCATATCGGCTGTTTGGTGGCTTACCTCGAGAACCTTCGATGGAATTGTTCATGAAACTTTTGAACGTCAATCCAATTCGTTTGTTCAAAGCGTTGATGAAAAAATTCAAAACTATGTCGATTTTCTTCAGTTGACCTCTCCCTTTGTCGGGGCTGGAGAAGAGGGGAAGGGCATCGCTTTATCGCAAGATTTGGTGAATAGCTTTTTGGATCGTAACAAGGAACTGCGATCAGTTTTCCGGGTTGAAATCGTCAAGTCTCGTGGCCAACAGATAGAACCGTTTCCCGTTCAGCGGATTTTTCCACCTTCAGAGCGCTCTGAACGCAAAATAATCACGCATGTCGCAACACCGCTCAACACTAACAAAATGGTTGGTTTTGACCTGACATCGGTAACGGAGTTGGATCTTTTGCTTGAAAGGTCTGAGCAGACGAATGCTCCGGCGTTATCTGGTCAATTGAGCTTACCTGTGGTGAGTTGGTCGCGTGGGGAAATGCTGCTTCTCGTGCCCTTTGCCAGTGCTGAGCGACAGATCAAGGGCTTCTTTGGCTTAAGCTTTCAGGCTCGGGAGTTTTTTAAAAAACTGTCCGAAGACTGGAAGGGGTTGGCGATTCAAGTTGTTGATAGGACCAACCAGGAAAAACCGCAGTTTCTTTTTGAATCGTTTGAGAAGCAAGCGACGGAAATAAAATCGCCAGGACCTTGGCAAGATAACCGCTTTTTGTCGTTGGGGGGACGGCATATCGAGTTTGAAATATGGGCACCTAAAGGGGGCGCTGCTGAGAAGCGGCAAACCTTTAATGTCATTATGCTCATATTGGGCAGCCTTTTTTCGTTCGGAGCGGCATTGCTGGTGCGTTACGGAATGATCTCGCTCGAAAGTGGCCATCGCCGCAATCAAGAACTTGCCGACCAACTGGAATTTAAAAAAACCGTTATGCAAACGGTCTTTGAGGCTTCTTTTGACGGCATCATTTCAATGGATGATGAGGGTAAAATCATCGCTGTCGGTAAAGAGGCCGAAAAAACCTTCGGAATTCTTGCCGAGGATGTGATTGGTCGCGGGCTTGATGAATGTATTCTTTCTCCAGAGGAGAGGGAGGGATACCAACAGGAATTAAGCAAGTTTTTGCGCACTGGAAAAAGTGCTCTTTTCGAAGGGGCGCAGGAAATTACCGCCTTGCGGGCAGATGGGCGAAGCTTATCCGTCCTGATGTCGGTTAGTCAGTCATCATCCAAGGGAAAACGCTACCTGACGGCGAGTCTGCACGATAATACGGAGAGAATACGGGCAGAAGACGCATTAAAAAGCCGTTCAGAAGAGTTGCGGAACAAGGTTGCCGAGCTTAGCGCCCTTAATGCCATCTCCTCAATTATGGAAAAGAGCGGTATTTCGTATGATGAGATGCTGCAATTGGCGGCCACGGCTATTTCTGACGCCGTCGGCGGCGACTTGCATTGTGGTGCGAGAATAATTGTCGGGGAGCACGTTTTTGTTTCAAGGGAGTTCGTTGAAACATCGTCGTTCCTTCAAGCCTCGTTTCATGTCAGAGGGACGCTTCAAGGGGCGATTGAATTGCACTTTTTCGAAGAACGGGGGTCTCTCAGAACCGACCAGCATCTTGTGGAAGCCGTTGCATCCCGTTTATCGGAGGCTTGCGATGCCAAACTGGCTGAGGATGCCTTGAGGGCGAGTGAAGCTCGATTTAGGGATATTGTTGAAATTGCTTCCGATTGGTTTTGGGAAATGGACCAAAGCCTTCGCTTTAGTTATCTGTCGGATCGTTTTTTTGCAGCAATGGGTATTGCTGCGTCTGAAATTATCGGCAAAAGAATTGGCGAGGTTGAGATATTCAGTGCGGTTGACGACGATTTAGTCAAGGCACGACACAATGAAAGCATTCTCGAGCGGAAACAGCCGTTTAGAAACTTTGAATACCTTATGGCGAGGGCTGATGGGCAGCAGAGCTATGTAAGAATTAGTGGTCATCCACTCTATGATGATGACGGGGTTTTCCGTGGGTACCGTGGGGCGGGAACCGACATCACCGCCCGTAAAAGAGCCGAAGAAATGATTCGTGAGGCCAATACGGCCTTAGAAGTGCGTGTCGATGAACGTACTCGGGAACTGAAGGCTGAAATTTCGGAGCGTGAGAAGGCAGAGGCCGCGCTACGATACTCGGAAAAACGCTTTAAAGATGTTGCAGAGGCGTCCTCGGACTGGATTTGGGAAACCGACAGTAACTATCGCCTTTCCCACCTTTCAGAACGTATTGCCGATATGATGGATGTAGATCTCGAACTTCTGATCGGCAAAAACCTTCTCGAGACCAATCTCGATATTTCTTTTGAGGAGGGCGAGGAAAATATTCGCGCTATCTGGGAAGAGCACAGGGCTTTTCGGGACGTTCTTTTGAAGGTCGTTGATCAATCAGGTACAGAGCACTTCATCAAAGCCAGCGGCACACCCATCTGGGAGCATGACGGCAGCTTTGCAGGATTCCGAGGAACGGCAAGTGATATTACCGAGAAAACTCATTCCGAAATTACGCTACATCGTTTGTCTCGTGCCATCGAGCACAGTCCATCAATTATTATCATCACTGATCCGCAAGGGCGCATCGAATATGTAAACCCACGCTTTGAGGAAATCACCGGGTTTGCCATCAGCGATGTCTTGGGGCAGTTGCCCGAAGCTTTCCAGAAATCGATGAATGGCGAGCCCGGCTATGAAGGAATTTGGGAAACCGTTTCCTCAGGCAGGGAGTGGAGCGGGATTGTCGAAGGGCAAAGGAAAAACGGCGAAAGCTACTGGTCCTCTCTTTCTTTCACCTCGGTTATCGATGAAGGCGGCAATGTGATGAATTTCATCGGTGCGGCGGAAGACATCACCGAGCGGAGAGAGGCGGAAGGACGGGTTCGGTTCCAGGCATCGTTGCTTAGTCAGGTTCGCAATGCGGTTATCGCCACCGGTTTGGATGGCAGCATTACTTACCTTAATAAATATGCGGAAGAACTTTGGGGAATTACCGGCGGAGAGGCCTTTGAAAGGAATTTTTCGGAATTCGTCAATATTGGCAAGCGGCCAGAAGGGCCATCGCCTGGCTGGGGGCGTATCGGTCAAGACTATTACGAAGGCGAGTTCTACGCCATGCGTGACGATGGCTCAACGTTTCCCGCTTTTATGACCACTTCAAAAATTACCGACGCCGACGGACGAGACCTTGGCTTTATCCGGGTTATTCTGGATTTGACGGAACGAAAAAAAGTCGATGCCCAGTTGGTTCAGGCCTCAAAGCTGGCGACTATCGGGGAAATGGCCGCTGGTATGGCTCATGAGCTTAACCAGCCAATTAATATTATCCGCATGACCGCCGATGCCGGAATTATGGACATCGATGACGGGATCGAAGGAGAGGAAAGTCAACGGGAGGTTCTGACCCTGATTAGCGAGCAGAGTCGGCGGATGGCGGAAATTATCGATCACATGAGGGTGTTGAGCCGGAAAGACGAGGCCGAGCAGGAACTGTTTAAACCTGCCGAAGCTATTGTCGCCGTTGCCGAACTTATTGATCGACAGTTCGAAACCACAGGGGTGTCGCTAAAGCTCGATATATCGAAAGTGGAGGAATTGGTCAAAGGGCGCAGGGTTCAGTTTGAACAAGTGGTGCTTAACCTTTTGACCAATGCGCGTGACGCCATTCAAGCGCAGTTTCGAGAACAAGAAAAATCAGAAGGCTTGATTGAAATTAAAGTTCGAAATGACAAAAAGAACGGCACTGTCGTCGTGAAGGTATCAGACACCGGGGGAGGAATCCCTGAAGATGCGTTGAGCAAGGTGTTCGAGCCTTTCTATACGACGAAGGCGGCGGGAAAGGGGACCGGTTTAGGGCTTTCTGTCAGTATGAGCCTGATCAATCGCATGGGAGGAGAAATCGACGTTAAAAACACCAACCTTGGTGCCGAGTTTACAATTGTCTTACCGGCTTCCCGTGAGCGAAAGATGAAAAAAAAGGGCCGGGTAGAACCACCCCCTCATTCACAAGTTGGGAAAAGGCGTAACGGCCATATTCTCGTTGTTGATGATGAGGTGGAAGCCGTTCGCATATTGGCGAAGTTTCTTAAGAAACATGGATATGCCGTAACGACGGCTTTCGATGGGATGGACGCCCTTGAATTCTTTGAGGAAAGGCCCGCTGACCTAGTGATCACCGACATGAGGATGCCAAAAATGAGCGGTAAGGATTTGATTGAATCACTTCGCAAGAATTGTCCCGAATTGCCCGTCATTGCCGTTTCAGGACAAATGGGGGCTGAGGAAGAAAAGTATGTTAGTGAAATGGCGAGGGTGAAATCGGGCGAAAAAACAACACAGAAGTTTATGAAAAAGCCTATCGACCTCGGTGATGTTTTGGAGGCTGTTGAAGCGTTGTTAGTGCGGGATGTTACTTAATACCTTTGGTCAGCTTACCTCATTGCCCAGGCAATGGGGATGGTGTAAAGTTCTGAAATCGGGCGAAAAATTAGACTTAAGCTTATCGTTTTAGGATCTTAAACAATCGCCTTTTCCGCAATCGGGTGGGGGCCCGAACTGAGTTATCAATGGGGAAGGACTAAAGGTGCAGGTTGTACTGGCCGATGATCATAACTTGGTGCGGGAAGCGCTCAAACCCTTGATCAACCGGGTTGATGAGGGGGTTGAAATTATTGATGCCGAGAATTTTCAACAAGCATTGCAACGCTCTGCCGATGCCAATGATCTCAAGCTAATTATTCTAGATCTGAAAATGCCGGGCATGAATGGTTTTGCCGGGCTAGAGCAAATACGAGCGCGTTTTCCCGAAATCCCAGTCGTCATTCTCTCCGGCTCCGTTAATCGTGGGGATGTTATGGGAGCGATGAAACACGGCGCGGCCGGTTACATCCCGAAGACAGTTGGTGGCGCGGCCTTGGTCAATGCGTTGCGTCTGGTTCTATCAGGTGAAAACTATTACCCCTCGTTCGTTTTTTCCAAGGATGAGGCTGCTGGCGATAAAGCGCTCTCGAGCGACGGTATCGCCAATCCGTTCGATTCTCTGAATAGTCGGGAAGAAGAGGTGCTTGCCCTTGTGATCGATGGGATGTCCAACAAGGAAATTGCCCGAGAATTGGATATTCAAGAGATAACGGTCAAGAAGCGTTTGAGCAGCATCTTCCGCAAGCTCAATGTTTCCAACAGGACCCAGGCGACGAAGTTTGCGCTTCAGCTGAATTGGAGCCAGTAGCTCTAAGTCCTACGGTTATCTACGTTCCAGAAATTCAACCGAAAGGTATACGTCTGTATATTGCCTATGCAAATGGCGGTAGGCGGTATACGAACACCCGATTGAGACTTCACTACCGGTCGCTTAATTTCGATGGTGGATACAAATAGCGAGCCTGAAATAAAAAGACGGCTAATTGGGGCGCTTTGGGCCACAACCCGCTAGGTCACCATCGAAGCGCACGCAACAAACCACAGGCAACGCTTATGGCGCCGACAGCCGCTCTATGCCTCCCTGGCGGTCTGTCGGCTCCTTCCTCCCTGGGAATGTCCTCTATCGGACGTAACAGCGAAGGAGTCTTTCGTTATGAACACCTTACTTTCCGCTATTTCCCTGGAAGCTCGAAATCTCTCCAATGAAGCTCAATCGATTATCGATGGAAAGGCTGCCGAATGGCTGGCCAAAACATCTTTGGAGCAGCGAGTCGAGATGTTGAACGGACTGGGCTATGTCAAAGAAAACCTTCAGGCGGTTATGACCTGGAGCGCGGCGCAACAAGCCGTTCTCGACGGGATGTTATCGCTTCAAGAAGCCTTGCCCGATAGTTACCGTGTTACCAATATGCAGGTTTTACCGGCATCTCTCACCTGCGGAGCATTCCCTGAAGAATATTGTTTCTTGGTTGAGCGCACTCGAATTTTTCTCGGTTGGGTGATCCAGATTGAAACCGTTGTGGCCGAAAACCGTCAAGGAGCAGCAGCGAGGAAAGTGTTAGCAGCATAAGCAGCAGCCTTGCTTCTTTTCTTCTGGCGTTACGTTCTCTAGGCTCCTATGTGAAAGTAAGGGCAATTACCTGGAAGCACGATGCATAAAAGGATAGCCGAAAAAGCTCTGGCCGGACTCGAGAGCGAACAGGCCGCCTATTTTGCCGATCTTATTCACGAAATCGAAGGGGACCCAAGAACTCAGGCGAACCCCAATCTTATTTTTATGGTGTTGCGAAACACCATCCCACTTCTCCCCATTTACCTGCCCAAACGGGAATTGATTGAGCGACTCTACTTGTTTGTGGGCAAAAACTCGGTCCGTCTCAACCAATCTCTTTTTTCAAAAGAGTTTGTCACCAATGAGCAGGTGTTGCGGGAGGTGACCGATGATTTTGTCGATGAAATCGTTTCCGTTGCTCTAGAACGCTATGAAAAAGGGGAATTGGAAAGCGGAGAGGTAAGGGTGCATCGAGTTACATGGCCCTACAACGACGTTGACTTTCCCTTTGAAGATGACGATGAAATAGAAAGCGATATTTGAAACGGGGGGTGAAATGGCGCGCAAGTCAGGTCTTTTCTTGCTCGTCTTGTTGCTCTTCCTTGGGAGCCTGTTCGGCGTTGTTTTTAGCGTCAAGGAAACGGTTGTAACTGCTCTAATAAACTGGGCCGTTCAAAAAAACGGTATCTCAATTAAAAAAGTTCCCGTTCAGTCTATTGGTATCGATGAAGCGACTTTAGGACCTATTGCCGCTCTCGACGATAGCCTCGCCATTTCAAAAATAACCCTCCGTTACTCTCCCGCCATGCTTCTTGCGGGAACTTTCGATAGATTGGATGTCGAGGGCGTAGTTGTTGAGTTGCTAGCTGGTCCAACAGGGGTTGAACTGCCGTTTCTCAACACCTTTCCAAAAACTGAAAGTTCTGAGAAACCCCCATCATTGTTACCGCTGCCTTTTAACGTTGTTCATATGTCGGGAAGCGCGAAACTGAAATATGAAGGAGTGGATGCGCCTTTCGATATCCAGGTTCAGCTTGACGGCCGTCAAATGTCAGATGGCTACTCGATAACGTTAGTGGCCGATGCACAAACGCTGGGAAGCTCGATAGAAAGTGAAATCTTACTTACGAAAAATGTTGTCAGCAGCAAAACACGGCTGACTCTAAAAGATTTTAAGCCGTCCGTTTGGGTCAGAGACCTGCCGTTTAATGTCGCATTGACCGGAAAAACCGTCTTCGAAACAAATGGCTCGCTTGCAGGGCTTTTCGGCGATACTCCTCTGGCTTCACAGCAGATAAAACTCGTTCACTCCGAAATGTCGATGCCGATGTTTCAGTTTGGCCAAATGAAAAGCTCAAATGTGAAGCTTAAAACCACTGGCGAAGGCTCTCTCGACAGATTTGCCGGGAAATGGAATGTCACGGCAGAGTTAGGGGGGGAGTTTCCTGGTGGGCAAATTGCAGAGACGGTTTTAAAGGCAACGGGGCGGATTGAACTTGAGCCGCAAAATCTCCGCTTCGAGGCTTCGCTTCCCGGTTTTCCGTTTAGCTTAACTCTTAACCGTTCCGGCAAAGACGCGTCACTGTTGTTTTCCGGCATCGCACCATCAGTCGAATCCGTTGCGGAATGGAGCGGGCAGGTAGCAAAAATCAAAGGAAAATATCTGGGAGGTTCTCTGAAACAAGGCATTGTTCCCGCTGATTTGACTTTTGGCGAAGGGGCGTTTGACCTGATTGTTGGGGGAAGCAATCAACTCGACGCTAAGTTTTCTATTAAAGGGGCGAGAACAAACTGGGCAAAAACGGTCCCGATTAAAAAAAATCTGACTCTTGACGCGGCTGGAGAAATTTCTGGAAAATTCGCTCTCTCCGTTAATGGGGATGTTAGAGTCGACCAAGCAATCAAGCTTCCTTTTAGTCTAAAGCATGATTTGTCTTTGGGACGGGGAGGTCTGAATTTTACTATTCCCTCAACAGTGTTTGCCCCTAAAGGGCTTCAGCCATCACACTTCTTCCGAGGTATAAAAGGAGCCGTATCTTCGGTGGAGGGGGGCATGTCAGGCGAGGGGGGGCTGATTTGGGGTGAGAAAGAGCGTTCCTGGCTATCCCTTCGCTTGGAAAATATCGGCTTCCATACCGCTGTGGCCAAGTTGTCGGGGATCCATACCGAGATCGATTTCAATAGTCTTTTTCCGCTTTCGACCGCAAAGAAACAAACCATCACGGCCTCTCTTGTCGATGTGGGAATCCCTTTTTCCGATCTGGCGGCAGTTTTCGACCTATCGCCTGATGGAACGGTTTCCGTTGAAGAGCTGATCTGGCCGTTTGCCGGAGGTGTTTTCAACCTTGGGGAGGCCTCGTTTAATCTTACGAAACAGCGACATAAGCTTAGAGTTTCCGTCGCCGATATGAGACTGGAGGAGCTGTCTAAAACGGTTAACCTTGAGGGGCTTAGTGGAACCGGCCAAATTGGTGGAACTTTTCCATTGCTCATGGAGGGGGGGGCATTATTCGTAAATGGGGCGGAGTTGAGCTCCCGTGGAAAAGGCGTTTTAAAGTATCTTGCTCCGGCAACGGGCGGGGCGCTCAAATCGGCAGGAGAAAATACCAATCTGCTCGTAAAAGCCTTGGAAAATTTTCATTACGACGCTTTAGTTCTGAAACTAAACGGCGATTTGGCTCGTGAGGTTGAAGTACGTGTCGAACTTGCCGGAAACAATCCTGAACTTTACGATGGGTATCCGTTGCGTTTGAACTTTACGATTTCTGGGGCTCTGGGTGATATGATTCGTAAAGGCATGATCGGTATGGATATTCCCGAATCCGTAAAACGAAAACTTCAATCGAGACACTAACGTTTTAATAGCGGAACCAATAGGGACGCGAGAATGAGGCAGAAAGAACATGATAGATAAATACGTATTGCTTATTCCGCTTACGGCGTTTTTTCTTGCGGCATGTTCGCCAACGGTAAAGGTGGAAGCACCGGACAAGCCGATTACCATCAATTTGAATGTTAAGATCGAACACGAAGTACGAGTCAAAATTGAAAAAGACGTGGAAGATCTTCTTGCCAAGGACTCCGGACTTTTTTAGGGGAAAAGAAACATGAATTTAAAGAAGCGTATCGCGGTTTTTTGTCTCGCCCTCGTTCTTGGTGGCCCGGTTTTGTTGTCTCAAGCTCAGGCCGGTCCGTTGGAAGATGCAAAAGCGGCTGGATATTTGGGTGAGCAAGCCAATGGCTATCTGGGTGTTGTTTCTTCCTCTGCACCCGCTCAGGCGGTCAGTCTCGCCAAAGAAATCAACCTAAAGAGACGGGCGAAGTATCGGGAAATTGCTGAAAAAAACCAAACAACCCTGAAGGCGGTTGAGGCAGTTGTAGGGCAAAAGCTGATCTCCCGGGCTAATCCGGGCGAGTTCGTGCAACCTGCCGGGAGTGGTTGGCAAAGAAAGTAGGTTGACCGGGGCGGAGGAAGTTTCAACGGACAGGTTGTCAAGCTTGTAACGACAGGGTATTTTCCAGACGTTAGGTTGTGTTGGGGAATTTAAGGGTACAATGTCTGGTCAATCGAAATTTAAATTCGGTCTGATGTACGAGACTGAAGAGGGCGTTAATGAGATAGAAGAATGGCTCGACTTGCACATGCAGGGAGAGTGGTCTTTGAATGTGGAAGGGATCAGTGACGATCTGCGTAAAAAGAACTTCAAGGTTCTTTTCGAGCATGAACACGATAAAGATCTTTTCAAACGGCACGTAACACGCCGAGCCTAACCTTTATAGGCTTCAGGCTTTTTATGCCGCCCGTTTGGGCGGCATTTTCAGTTTTATCCCCAAAAGGATTCCCTTTCTCTGCAAGAATCGGGTTTCTTGTCGAGGCGAAGCCCTTTAAAAAAAAGGCTGACTTCGACGCGATTTGCTCTAGGGAAGGGGACCCGATGCCGCACAAAAACACGACGCTCACTCAATTTGTCATCGAAGAACAAAGGCGGGTTGGAGGGTCGGGGAATTTCACCTCACTGCTTCATGAAATTATTACTGCTTGCAAGATGATTTCCAGCCAAGTTGCGCGCGGCGCATTGGTTGGAACCCATGGAGCGTTGGAAACGGAAAACGTTCAAGGTGAAACCCAGAAGATGCTGGATGTCATCGCCAATGATATCTTCTTAAGGGGCAACGAGATGAGTGGGCAATTCGCCGCCATGGCCTCTGAAGAGATGGAGGGTGTCCATCAAATCCCAAAACATTATCCGCGAGGCAACTACCTCCTCCTTTTCGACCCCCTGGATGGCTCGTCAAACATTGGCGTCAACATCTCGGTTGGAACGATCTTCTCGATCCTTAGGTGCCCTGAGGGAATTAAAGAGCCGACGATCGAGGACTTTTTACAGCCAGGAACCGAACAGGTTTGTGCAGGGTATGCGCTTTACGGCTCATCGACGATGATGGTCTTGTCGACCGGACGTGGCGTCAATGGCTTTACACTCGACCGCAATATCGGTTCGTTCATTTTGACCCATCCCAATATGCGTATTCCTGAAGAAACCAGCGAATATGCCATCAATTCCTCTCGGGTTCGTTTCTGGGATGCTCCGGTCAAACGGTATATCGATGAAATTCAACTGGGTAAGGACGGTCCGCGCGGGAAAAATTTCACTCTTCGCTGGGTCGCTTCAATGGTCGCTGAAATTCACCGTATTCTGAGCCGTGGCGGTGTGTTCCTTTATCCCGATGATGCGGATTTGCGCGATAAGGGAGGGAAGCTACGTCTGCTCTATGAAGCCAATCCAATGTCTATGTTGGTCGAACAGGCCGGGGGCATGGCGATAACCGGCAAGCAACGAATCATGGAAGTCCAGCCGACCGACCTGCACCAGCGTATTTCGGTCATCATGGGGTCGAAACAAGAGATTGAACGCGTTCAATCCTATTTCCAAGACAACTCTTAGGGGTGGGGCTAAGAGGCTGTTCAAAAACAATATTTTGCTGATACACTCGAAGAAATAAAAGCGCGGCTTAGTTTCCGTTTTGGTGGCGTTTCGCTGCGGGTAAAATGCCGCAGTTCGTTTCTTCGGGGTGGGTAATGGCAATAAAGGTTTCGATTCGTACGCAAATACTTTTTGCCATATGGGGAGTCGTGACATCTGTCTCCCTGCTTTTTTCTTATCTTCTCTATCAAACACAGAAAAACGAATATCTTTCAGGGATCGACCAAAAGTTGGTTGCTGGGGCTGAGTTGGCCCGCGCGTTTGTCGGTGAAAATTATCATGACGCGATTACCGATAGATCCTCGGTTACAACGGAGGATTATCTCGCCATTGTCGATGCTTACAATAAAGCTTGTTCCAAAACCGGCTTTCAGTATCTGTGGAGCAATCTGTTTCTCGAAGATGGCTCAATAGTTTTCACGACAGGCACCTCAACCAGCAAGAATGTGGAAAAGGGCGATCACGCCCTATTCTTCGATACTCATTCCGACCCGGCTGCTTTTGAGCCGGTGATACAAGCGGGAAAAACAACGTTTTCTTCGTTTGAAAATGAATGGGGAGGGGGGCGCATGGTTCTCATTCCTCATAAAGACGCCAAGGGTCGGACCTACGTTTTTGGGGCAAGCATTTCAACGGTCGAGTTTGATGCTCGAATTCAAAAGACCGGAGAGCGGGCAGCCCTTGTTTTTGTCGTCATGTTTGTTATCGGTAGCGTCGTTAGTATCCTGGTTGCTCAGGTAATAGCAGGGCCCGTCAGGAGACTGAACCAGACAGCAAAGGAAATAGCCGAGGGTAAGTACGGTAATAAAGTCGAGAAAATCAGCGGTGGAGCGGAGTTGGTTGAACTGACGGAAACCGTCAACGCCATGAGCGATGAAATTCTGGCGAATTACGAAGAGCTTGGAAAAACAGTTCGTCAACTGGAAGAGGCCCAAGATGAATTGAGCCGGTCCCATAACGAGTTGGAAGTCCGGGTCGCTGAACGGACCCGCGATGTGAGGAAGCTTACAAAAGCCATTGAGCAAAGTCCTTATATGGTCATGATTACGGCGCTTGATGGGACGATTGAATATGTCAATCGGCGCTTTACCGAACTGACGGGATATAGCCCTGAAGAGGCAATCGGCCAAAACCCGAAAATCCTTCAATCCGGCGATATGCCCCAAGACTTTTACGAAAGACTTTATGATGCCTTGGCGTCCACTGGGGAATGGTCCGGTGAAATTAAGGATATGCGGAAAGACGGACGGGTTTTTTGGGCCTCAGTGACAATTGCGGCGGTCACCGACAAGAAGGGGAGGGCAGAGAACTATATCTCTATCCATGACGATATTACCGAAAGGAAAATGGCGGAACGCAGTATTAAGAATGCAAAGGATCAGGCCGAGGCCGCCAGCCGGGCAAAGAGTGAGATGTTAGCCAATATGTCCCACGAGTTCCGCACTCCCTTAAATGCTATTCTCGGTTTCTCGGATACGATAAAAGCCGAGGCTTTCGGGCCTGTTGAGAATGATAAGTATCGAGAATATATCGAGGATATACACCGCTCCGGTTCCCACCTCTTGGAACTGATAAACGACGTCTTGGATGTATCGGCCATTGAGGCTGGAAAAATGGAGTTGCGGGAAGAGGTGGCGGAAATCAATCAGATTATTGACCCCTGTATTCGCTTGGTTGCCCCGCGAGCCGAAGCAAGCTTTATCAAATTGACCACAGAGATTCCTGACGACCTTCCTAACCTCAAGGTCGATGTTCGGCGGATGAAACAGGCTTTGCTCAATCTTCTTTCAAACGCGGTCAAATTTACCCCTGAAAGGGGCAACGTCTCCGTCATTGTCGACTGGCAGCCAGAAGAGTTCCTCAAAATTGCTATCGAAGATAATGGAATTGGCATGAGCGAAGAAGAACTGGCTAAGGCTCTTCAGCAGTTCGGGCAGGTTGATTCCAGTCTATCGCGGAAATTCGATGGGACCGGCCTCGGCTTAACCCTGACCAAGGGACTGGCGGAACTCCATGGGGGAGAAATACTGATAGAGAGCGAAAAGGGCAAAGGGACTATAGTAACCTTAGTCCTGCCAGGTAGTCGTTTGATTGAGGCTTAACACGTACCTCCCCACGCCTAAGCGCGGGGAGGTGCAAAGCCAAGCACTTATAACGGGTCAACGGTATTTCCATGCAGACAAGAATGGGGAGACATAAAAAAAGCCGCCAGATTGGCAGCCTGTTTCAAAGGGAAAATGGCGACCCCTACGGGATTCGAACCCGTGTTGCCGCCGTGAAAGGGCGGTGTCCTAGGCCGACTAGACGAAGGGGTCGCTGTCGTGTGAGCGACTGTTTAAAAGGGTTCGGGAATGAAATCAAGCGACTTTTTCAAAGAAAAGCGCTTTTTTTGAAATGTCTTCGTTTTCAAGGAATTATCTCATTGGAAACCGGGGAGTTTGCTTGCTTAGCTTCGCCCAAGAAATTTAGCGACGGCTTGGGGGAGGCTTGAGACACCCATTTTCCGATAAAGATTTTTCACATGCATTTTTACGGTCGGCTCTGCCAAACCGAGGCGCTGAGCAATTTCTCGGTTCGATAACCCTTCAACGAGAAAATCCAAAGCTTCTTTTTCTCGCTTAGACAAGCTACAGACGTAATCTGTTGATGTTGGGGGGGGCGTTGTCAATACGAGTGGGGGAACGTATTGGTCACCGTTTAAAACCAGCTCTATGGCGCCTTTTAACTTGTCGCTATCCATTGCCTTGGGGAAAAAGCCTTTAGCACCGTATGAAAAGGCCTCTCGGATATCTTTTTTCGTTAAGTCGGCGCCTGATAGCATTGTGACAGGGGTCGGTGTAGCCGCTTTGCAAACAGTGGCGATACTCTCATACCCTTCCATCCCAGGCATGATCAAGTCGAGAAGAACCAGGTTGAATTTCGGTGAAATGCTAATCTTTTCAAGGGTTTCTTTCAGAGAGCCGGATTCTATAACGGTTGCATTCTTGAACTTTCGTTCGAGAAATTTTTTTAATCCTTCTCGTACGAGAATATGATCGTCGGCTAGAAGAAAACGCAAAACTACCCCCTAAAAAGAAGTGGATAGATTATACCGCAACTCCACTTGTTGGGAACGCAACATTCTTTCCAAAATTGAAAAAAACTAGAGACCGAAGGTCCCAAGGTTTTTGAAGACAAAACGGAAAGCAATCGTGTCGTTTGGTTGAATATCACGGTCACGGTAATAGCCGCGGTCGAATGTCAGGTCGAACTGGAGACATTCGTCAAGGTAAGTCAGTTTCGTGCCGAGATTTTGCATACCGCTCGGGGCGCTGAAGCGGCGTTTAGCAAACGCATCAAACGACCAGAAACGGCTGATTTGTGAATTCAGCCTTATGCCAGCTTCTTCCCTGTCTCCGTAGTCGCCCGAATCGGCGGAACTGTCGATAAAATTGTAGTCGAACCCGAGGCGTAAGGACTCAGGACCTCCGGAAATTTCAACATCACTTTGAATAGGGGCAAGATCTTCTTTTGAAAAACGTGCGCGATAAAGGAAATCAATAAACTTATTAGGAGAGACCCCAACCTGACTGACAACATCGGAAAAATGGTCTTCAAGTCCCGAATCTTTTGGGAGAGAATCATCTTTTTGAAGTCGGTAGCTTTGCCCTAAATATACGTGACTACTACCGCCACTCCCTCCCTGGGCACTCCATTTCAAGCCATAGTCAACGCGAGTTCCGCCGGAAATGCGATCAATTCCGGGATATCTGTTTTCGTTAAACAAAGAAGAAATATCAAATTGTAAATCGCCACTGTCTTCATTGGGTATTTTCCAACTGTTTCCAACATTTGGAGCAACGTAGACAGCAGCGATGGGTTCAATAATTTCCGTAACGGTTCCATGCTTTCTCGCCAACGGATATCGCCATTCCATACTAATTTGAGGAAAGACCTTTCCGGTGAAACCGTTGAAATTTTCTCCATCCTCGGGATTGCTGGCTCCATCGGTGAAGTATCCGGCGCCAAGAATGCTAGCCGATAAATGATAAACCTCGCCGGAAGGGGCTGTGTAGGGGAGCTGCCAACCGACTTTGCCGTCTAGGCGGAGCGTTTGATGATTGTCTGTACGGGATACGGAAAGCACAGATGAATCAAATGACCAGTAGGAGCCAGTTGAAGAAGGAGTGCCCATATGACTGAAGCGGCCATCGAGAAGAAGGTTTGGTGAATCTGCGTCATCATCGCTTAAGTCTTTAAAGTTATAAGCATTTGCGATGGCGTAATTTCTTTGCCTGAAACCCTCGACAAATATTTTATTTTTAAGAGTTGTCTCCGAAGTGCCGTAATCGTAGCGCCGCATATAGGTGTCGTCGCTCGTATAGGTGCCGTCAAACCCCCACCGCCAGGTCTCGTCAATATCGAACAACCCCTTACCGGACACATGCCCCCGCATTTCTTCCTCACCGTTAGTGGTGGTGCCCCCCCTATCATTATCACGGGAAATATAGGTGCCGCTGGCATCCAACTCGAAGCGTCCCTTCTGAGTATTGCGGCGATACTCCCCGGCGAGCAGAAGCTGGTTTTCTTGGGGGTAATAGGTCGGGGTGATGGTCGCATCGGCTTCCGGTGCGATATTGTAATAAAAGGGCGCCGATACAAAGAGGCCCAGGTCGCTGGTATTGCCATAACTCGGCATTAACAGACCAGTTTCCCTTTTTTTGTTTGGTTCGGGATGGGTAAGATAGGGGGTATAGAAAACGGGTACACCGAGAAATTCAAGGCGGGCGTCACTGTATTCATAGCGCTGTTGTTTTTGATCGTGACGGACTTCCGAGGCCTTGAGTTGCCATATTAGGGGCTTGGTTGGATCATCTTCACAGGTTTTGCAGGGTGAATAGACGACGCGCTTCAGAATTGTGTGACGTCCATCAACGCGTTCGAGCTCTGCCGCGGCAGCACGGGATTCATCGGATAAGACCAGCCGAATGTTTTTGCCTGCTCCGCGCGCAAAATCGGTCGATACTTCAAGGAACTCGGCAAACAGGACATCTCCGTTTTTTTGCAAAAAGGTGATGTTTCCTTTTGCCGTAATCGTATCTTCTTTTTGGTTGTATGAAATATGGTCCGCCAGAAGGACTTCGCCGTTATACGATGCTTCAACGTTACCGGAAGCAACAATAACGCCTAGGTCTTTGTGGTGGGTTAGACTGTCAGCGGAAAACAGGACGTCGCCGGGTGCGCCTGGGCCGATATGTACACTGTTGTCTTCGGCTTGAGCAAGGGTAACGGGACCGGCATCATCGACGACCGGAGCCGGAACGGCGTTGGCCGAGCTTGCCAGAATCATAGTTGCCGCGAACCCCAATGCGGCAGCGTTTAAAAGCTTCAGTCTAAAAATGTCCGTAACCCCAGGGACTTGCGACAAGTCGCGAATAAACGGAATTAATCCGGCGCGGATAATATTCTATTTAGAATCCGGCTGCAATAGAGCTTTATTGGACTTAAAAACGTTGGATTCCCAAGCCTTCTAAAGAAATGTCGGTTTTTTGATTGGAGATAAGGTCGGAAATCGCCTTTGCAGAGCCGCACGCCATGGTCCAACCCAAGGTGCCGTGGCCGGTGTTGAGGAATAGGTTGGGGAGGGGGCTTGGGCCAATGATTGGCACGCTATCGGGTGTTTTCGGACGGAGCCCCGTCCAAAATTCGGCTTTATCGGGAGCGGCGCAGTCAGGGAATAAGGCGAGTGCCTGTTTAAGGATACCGTGAGGACGGTCGTTTTCAATTTTTGTGCTATAGCCGGAAAATTCAGCCGTTCCGGCGACCCTTAAACGATCACCCAAACGGCTATAGACAAGCTTGAGTTCATCATCTGTAAGGCTGGTTTCCGGGGCTTTTTCGGGATTTTCCACGGGCAGGGTAACCGAGTATCCTTTCGCAGGATAAATCGGGGCATGCAATCCGAGAGGCTTGAGTAGAAATGGGCTGTAACTGCCAAGGGACAGCACATAGGCATCAGCTAGAAAACGTCCCCTGTCGGTTTGGATGGCGGCTACTTCACCCTGGTCTGCCTCAATCGCGGTAACCCCAACGCCATACTTAAAAACAACACCGGCGGTCTCGGCAATCGTGGCGAGGTTAGCCGTAAACTTATAAGCGTCGCCACTCTCGTCGTCTGGACTGTAATATCCACCAACGATTTGCTGTTTAGTCGAGGAGAGGGCCGGTTCGATCATTAGGCACTCGTCTCTATCGACAAGACGGCGATCAAGCCCATACCGCTGCATCGTTTCGGCAGCATCTGCAGCAGCATCCAGTTCACGATTGCTGCGATAAATGTGAAGAATTCCTTTTTCACGATGATCATAAACAATGCCCGTTTCTGCCCTGAGCGCTTTGATGCAGTCACGGCTATACTTTGCAATACGAAGCGCTCTTTCCGTATTGATTCGACTTTTTTGTGGTGTGCAGTTGGCGAGAAAACGAAATGTCCAAGCCCACAGTGCCGGGTCAAGACGCATTTTAAACAAGAGAGGGGCATCTTTCTTGCCGAGCCATTTAAGAGCGCGAAGGGGGGTCGAGGGGGTCGCCCAGGGTTCCGCGTGACAGGCTGAAATTTGCCCGCCGTTGGCAAAGCTGGTTTCAAGTCCAGGGCCCTCACACCGGTCGAGCACGGTGACTTCGTGCCCCGCCTTGTTGAGATAATAGGCCGTCGTTGTGCCGACAATGCCCGCCCCTAAAACCAGAACTTTCACCTAAACGACCTTTCAGTCATGCCTTACAAAAATTCAAAAGCCCTTATAAATGCCTACAAACTTTTTCTCCAGCCGGGACTTTGAATGGTGGGCGCATAGCTAACGCCTTGATATGATAGAGGGCAATAAAACAAATTGGGGGTAGGGATGGCAAACGAACTCCTCACTGCGGAACAAATGTATAGCGCTGATAGCCTTGCCGTTGAATATGGCGTATCCAGCCTTTCCCTGATGGAAGCTGCAGGGATGGGGATCGAGAGGGTCGTGCGGCAAAATTACGCACCCTGCCGAGTTGCCGTGCTATGTGGTCCGGGAAACAATGGGGGGGACGGGTTCGTCGTCGCCAGACTATTGCAGAGGCGTGGTTGGGCGGTGAAGCTTTCTCTCCTTGGATGCCGTGAAAGCCTCAAAGGTGACGCCGCAGTAAATGCGCAAAAATGGAAAGGGCGTATACATCCATTCGGTTTAAACTCTATCGAAAAAGTGGACTTGGTTATCGATGCCATTTTCGGCGCTGGGTTGGCGCGCCCGGTAGAGGGAGAGGTTGCCGATGTGCTCAATGCTTTGAACCAGGGAGATATTCCCGTGTTGGCCGTCGATATCCCAAGCGGCGTTGACGGCAATACTGGAGAAATAAGGGGAACGGCCCCACAAGCGGCGCAAACGGTGACGTTCTTTCGCGCAAAGCCGGGTCATTACCTGTTGCCCGGAAAATCGCATGTCGGGAACTTGACTATTTGCGATATCGGAACACCTGAAGAGGTGTGGGCGCATATTAAGCCGTCCGCGGTTTTAAACGATCCTGGTGTTTGGGGGCATCATTTTCCTGAAGTTGGCGATGCATCGCATAAATATACGAGAGGGCATGCGGTCATATATGGAGGCCCAATGACCGGGGCTGCCCGAATGGCCGCCCTTGGGGCGCGGCGTGTCGGGGCCGGACTGCTATCGATTCTTTGCCATCAAGACTTAGTCGATAATTTCGCCTCGGCTGAACCGGGCAACATCGTTACCGCTTTTTCAAGCTCAACGGATCTGGCAATCCAGATGGAGGATAAGCGGAAGAAAGTCATTCTTGTTGGGCCTGGAGCCGGTATTTCGGAAGAAACCAGATCCTACGTTCAAACGGCTTTGCGCGCCAAGCAGACTACGGTGCTTGATGCGGATGCCTTGTCGTCTTTTGAAAGTCTGCCCGATGAGCTTTTTTCATCCATCGAAGGCCGTTGTTTACTGACACCGCATGAAGGGGAATTTTCACGCCTTTTCGACTTTGATGGCGGCAAGGTGGAAAGGGCTTGCAAAGCAGCCAAACTCAGTAGGGCCGTTGTTCTGCTGAAAGGGAACGATACGGTCATTGCGGACCCGGATGGCCGTGTCGCCATCAATGCAAATGCTCCGGCATTTTTGGCGACAGGTGGAAGTGGAGATGTGTTGGCAGGAATCGCTACGGGGCTTATTGCCCAGGGAATGCCGGTTTTCGAGGCCGCTTGTGCGAGCGCTTGGCTTCATGGAAAGGCGGCTGAAAAAGTTGGCTGTGGATTGATTGCCGAAGACCTTGCCGCAGCACTACCCGCAACCATTAAATTTTTGAAAGAGATACGGTAGGAAGGAATGACCGAACAAACCAAAGGAATTTTGGACCGGACGATCGCCAACATTAAAAAAGCTTGGCTCGATATCGCCACACCCAGTTACGGTGCTAAGGTTTCTGAAACCGTTGAGTTGACCCCCAGCTTACCGGATAATGAAATCGATAAATTAAAAGCTCAGATGAAGGCCTGTTTGACAGGGCTTGGTGGTGAAGTTTCCGCCCGTTCAAGGGCTGCCGCTTTGGGGCGGGCTTATCTGTCTCTGGATCAACAGGGGCGAAAGCGGTTTCTCTCCGTTCTGGCAAATGAATTTGGGCCTGATAAAGAAAAGGTCGATACTGCTGCTACCGCATTGCTCGCAGCATCGCCTGATGAGCGATCAGTAAAAGAAAGGGAACTGCATAGTGCTCTTGAAGCGCCGCGTATTAAACTCTTAACTCAGTTTAACGACCTGCCTGAAGGGGTTAAGTTTCTAGTCGATATGCGGGCTGAATTACTAAGTTTTCTGCGAGATGACCCGGCATTAAAGCCCCTGGAAACCGACCTCAAAAACCTTTTGATCCGGTGGTTTGATGTCGGCTTTCTTGAACTGCGGCGCATCACATGGGAGTCACCGGCAACGGTTCTTGAAAAATTGATCGCCTACGAGGCTGTCCATGCAATTAAAAGCTGGGACGACTTGAAGAACAGGCTTGATTCTGACCGACGTTGTTTCGCCTATTTCCATCCACGAATGCCTGAAGAGCCGTTGATTTTTGTCGAGGTCGCGCTGGTTGCTGGGATGAGCGGGCATATCAAACCGCTTTTGGATGAAAATGCCCCCGTCATGGACCCAGAAAAAGCCGATACGGCGATTTTTTACTCTATCTCCAATGCCCAAAAGGGGCTTGCCGGCATTAGCTTTGGAAATTTCCTGATCAAGAGGGTTGTTGGACAGCTTTCGCGTAGTTTTCCTAATCTCAAGACATTCGCAACGCTTTCGCCAATTCCGGGTTTCAGAAAATGGCTAGACGGTCGCCTGGCGGAAGGAGAGCCGAAACTGCTGCTGCCTGCCGAGCGTAAGTCCTTGAAGGCGGTGACGGGAAGCACGGGGGCCAAAGGCGGTCTCAAGACCGCTTTGGCGCAACCCTTGTGGTTTGAAGACGAGAAAGTGGAAGCCGCTTTGAAGCCTATTTTATCACGGCTTTGCGCCCGGTATTTGATGAAGGAGAAAGGCCGGGGGGGAAGGGCCTTGGATCCGGTTTCCCATTTCCATCTGACCAATGGCGCAAGAATGGAGCGTCTCAATTGGCTGGGCGACCCCTCGGAAAATGGGTTGCTGCAGTCGGCGGGCATGATGATCAACTACCGCTACCGGCTCAATGAGATTGAAAGTAATCATGAAGCCTATTCGGGCAAAGGGGAGGTCAAAGCATCAACCTCGTTTAAGGGCCTCCTTTAGCCGGTAAAAACGATGGCTTAAATGTTCCTGGTTAAAAAGCCGTTGCGAACTGTTCGAAAGGCGCAGTTTAAAAGGGTTTGGGGAGGGCTTTCTAAATTCATTGACACGGCAACGGCTTCGTATAGAGTTGCGGCCCCGGCAAAGACGCCGTTTTTCCCGCCTTGCGATGCAGTGATCGCGCCTGAATATCCGGCGCTGGCGGAGAAAATGAATAACGTCTGTCTTCGCCGTTGCGGGCGTGGCGAAATTGGTATACGCGCTGGTTTTAGGTACCAGTGGAGCGATCCGTGGGGGTTCAAGTCCCTCCGCCCGCACCAACTTTTTTGTGGCCGTGGCATCGAAAAACGAAGCCGGGCCGGATGGTGTACTAGAACGTGAAGGCTTACGATTTACCATGCAGGTAACTGAAAACAACGCCGAAGGATTGAAGCGGGATTTCACAGTCGTTGTCCCCGCTGCCGATATCGAAAACAAAATTACCAACCGGTTGAAGGAAGTCTCCAAGACCATCCGCATGCCGGGCTTCCGCCCTGGCAAGGTTCCCGTTTCGCTTCTTCGTAAGCAGTATGGTTCCTCGGTCATGGGAGAAGTCCTGGAAGCGGTCATTAATGAGTCTTCCCAAAAGGTGGTTGAAGAACGTGAATTCCGTCCGGCCATGCAGCCAAAGATCGAGATTACCAAGTTCGAAGAAGGTGCAGATTTGGAATTCTCGATGGGCATTGAGCTTTTCCCGGAATTTGAGCCGACCGACTTTTCCAAGCTCAAGCTTGAGAAGATGACCGTTGATATTTCCGACGACGACCTCAAAGAAAGCCTTGAGCGTCTGGCTGGCGCCTACAAGTCCTCTGAGCCCATTACCTCGAATCGCAAGTCTAAAAAAGGCGATGTAGCGGTAATCAATTTCGTCGGCAAGGTTGATGGCGAAGAGTTCCAGGGCGGTAAGGCCGACGATTATCCTCTTGAATTGGGTTCCGGCTCCTTCATTCCCGGCTTTGAAGACCAAGTGGTTGGCGCCAAAGTTGGCGACAAGCTTGAAGTCAATGTGAAGTTCCCTGAGGACTATGGTGCGGAAAATCTGGCCGGCAAAGATGCTGTTTTTGACGTTGAAGTAAAAGAGCTGCGTGAATCCAAACCCGCTGCCATTGACGATGAACTGGCAAAGAAAATGGGTATGGAAGATCTCGGTAAGCTCAAGGAAGCCCTGAAAGAAGAGCAGGGCCGCGAGTTTGAAAACGTCGCTCGCATGCGGATGAAGCGCGTGTTGTTCGACTTGCTACTTGATGCCCATGATTTTGAGTTGCCCGAAGGCATGGTCGAACAGGAATTCGACAGCATCTGGAAGCAGTTCGAGGAAACCCGGAAAAACAATCCGGACGCCATTGATGAAGACGATAAGGGCAAAAGTGACGAAGAACTGAAAGAAGAATACACGGCTCTCGCTCAACGCCGCGTTCGTCTCGGGCTGTTGCTTGCCGAAGTAGGCCGTCTCAACAATATCGAGGTCAACCAGGACGAGTTGAACCGTGCGGTGATGGAAGAGGCGCGCAAATATCCCGGTCAAGAGCAGCAGTTCTTCGAATTTTATCAGAAGAATCCTGATGCCGTTCAGGCCTTCCAGGGCCCGATCTTCGAGGATAAAGTCGTCGATTACATCATCGAGTTAGCGAAGGTGACTGAAAAGAAGGTTTCGGTTGATGAGTTGATGAAGGATCCGGAAATCGATCCTTCTCAGAGCACCAAGCCGACGAAAAAAGCCGCAGCCAAAAAGAAAGCGCCAGCGAAAAAGAAAGCTGTCGCCAAAAAAGCTCCGGCAAAGAAGGCTGCGGAAAAATCCAAGTAGCCGCGAAAAGTTGCTAAAAGCGTCCTGTCTGACTATCTAGGGGCCGGTTGCCGTCGATATTGAGTCGACGGCCAGAATCGCCCCCTATATAAAGACCGGACGCTTTTTTTATGTCCGCCCTTATAAGGGGCTGTACGAAGAAAATCTAAAATGAGGCTGACATGGAAGATTTTGAGACCAAGATGAATTCCCTCGTCCCTATGGTTGTTGAAACCACCAACCGGGGTGAGCGGGCTTACGACATCTACTCGAGGCTCTTAAAGGAGCGCATCGTCTTCCTGACTGGTGGCGTCAATGATGCGGTTTCTAGCCTTATTTGCGCCCAGCTTCTTTTCCTCGAAGCGGAAAACCCGGAAAAAGATATTTCTTTCTATATCAACTCGCCGGGTGGCGTCGTGACATCAGGCTTGGCGATTTACGATACCATGCAGTACATTCGCCCCAATGTTTCGACGGTCTGCATCGGGCAGGCGGCTTCCATGGGGTCTTTGCTTCTGGCCGCTGGTGCGGCTGGCAAACGTTTCATTTTGCCAAACGCCAGGGTCATGGTTCACCAACCTTCGGGCGGCGCGCAAGGACAGGCGACCGATATTGAAATTCAGGCAAAAGAGATTTTGTCTCTGCGTGCGCGGTTGAATGAAATCTATGTCAAACACACCGGTCAAAAACTCAGTAAAATTGAAGATGCGCTGGAGCGTGACCGGTTCATGTCTGCCGAAGATGCGCTCGCTTTCGGTATTGTCGATGAAGTCGTAACCAGCCGTCCTGTTATGGATGATGAAGACGACGACAAGGGGGGCGACTAAAAGACAAGCTTTTTGTTTAACCAAAAGCTTGTCTTGCTCTTTACGAAAGCCAACCTGTTAAAAGGTTTGTTATCGTTTTATGTTTGTATGAAGACTGGGCTACCGGCTAACATAGTGAAGCCTGGGCTTGGAAAACAGTTGGAGACCACATGACAAAATCTTCCGGCGGTGATTCAAAAAATACCCTCTACTGCTCTTTCTGCGGAAAGAGCCAGCATGAGGTGCGTAAGCTGATCGCCGGGCCGACTGTGTTTATTTGCGATGAATGCGTTGAGCTTTGCATGGACATCATTCGCGAAGAACACAAGACCAGCCTGGTTAAGTCGCGCGATGGCGTGCCGACTCCCAGTGAAATTTTCGAGGTGCTCCAGGATTATGTGATCGGCCAGCAGCATGCCAAGCGTGTCCTGTCTGTCGCCGTTCACAATCACTACAAGCGCTTGGCCCACTCATCCAAGTCAAATGACGTTGAACTGGCTAAATCCAATATTCTGCTGATCGGCCCCACCGGTTGCGGCAAGACCTTGCTTGCCCAAACCTTGGCGCGGATCATTGATGTGCCATTTACCATGGCCGATGCCACGACGCTGACGGAAGCCGGTTATGTGGGTGAGGATGTTGAAAACATCATCCTCAAACTTCTTCAGGCTGCTGATTATAATGTGGAGCGGGCCCAGCGCGGGATTGTCTACATTGACGAAGTCGATAAGATTTCCCGGAAATCCGACAATCCTTCGATCACCCGCGATGTATCGGGTGAGGGCGTTCAGCAGGCTCTGCTGAAAATCATGGAAGGGACGGTCGCTAGTGTTCCGCCTCAGGGAGGACGCAAGCATCCGCAGCAGGAATTCCTCCAGGTCGATACTACCAATATTCTGTTTATCGTTGGTGGCGCTTTCGCCGGACTCGATAAAATTATTTCCCAACGGGGTAAAGGCGCCTCCATCGGGTTTGGCGCTGATGTGAAATCGCCTGACGACCGTAAAACGGGGGATATTCTTCAGGAGGTCGAACCGGAAGATTTGCTCAAGTTCGGCCTGATTCCTGAATTTGTCGGTCGCTTGCCGGTTTTCGCCACGCTCCACGATCTTGATGAAGGCGCTCTGATCGAAATTCTCACCAAGCCGAAGAATGCGCTTGTGAAGCAATATCAGCGCCTTTTCGAAATGGAAGACGTTCGTCTCAAGTTTAACGAAGACGCCCTCTCGGCCATTGCTCAAAAAGCGGTTGAACGAAAAACCGGCGCACGTGGCTTGCGTTCGATTATGGAAGGCATTTTGCTTGATACGATGTTCGACCTTCCGGGTTTCGAAAGCGTCGAGGAAGTCGTGGTCAATGGTGAGGTGGTTGAGGGCCGAGGTAACCCGCTCTATATTCATGCTGACCGCAAGGAAGAGATTGAAAGCAGCGCTTAGAAAGCTTTTCGATCAGTATTTTTTGTTTAAAGGCCCTTTTGAGGGCCTTTTTTCATGAAATTCGGTCTTTTGAACATGGTTTTCGTTGCTCAATAGCTTGTCTGGGGTATGATTTTTAGAAATATCCTCCGATTCTGTCATTTTTTGCGGTTTTATTCACTTGACGGTAACGGGTTGCGCGCCAAATCTAGGTTTAGCGCATTTATCGGCCTTTTCCGGTCGTGAACGATTAAAAATAGAAAGGTAGTCCCTTGGAACTTAAACAAGAGGGTATTTACCCCGTCCTTCCCCTGAGAGACATCGTTGTTTTTCCGCATATGATCGTGCCGTTGTTCGTTGGGCGCGATAAATCGGTCAAAGCTCTTGAAGACGTGATGAAAGACGACAAGCAGATTTTGCTAGTCGCCCAAAAGAACGCGGCGCAAGATGACCCGGGGACCGAGGATATCTACACGGTCGGGACTCTTTCGACGGTTTTGCAGCTCCTGAAGCTTCCGGACGGAACGGTCAAAGTTCTGGTCGAAGGTGGTAAAAGGGCGCGCATCGACAACTTCACCGACCGTGAGGATTTCTTTGAAGCTCAGGTCGATTTGGTTGATGAGGCTGAAATGGAAGACCAGGAGCTTGAAGCACTGTCCCGTTCCGTCGTCGCTCAATTTGAGCAGTATATTAAGCTCAATAAGAAGATACCGCCTGAAGTTCTGGTTTCCATCAACCAAATCGAAGACTGGAGCAAACTGGCAGATACGGTAGCATCTCATCTGGCGCTGAAGATTGCCGAAAAACAGGAACTGCTTGAAATAGATTCCGTTACCGAGCGTTTGGAGCGGGTCTACTCTTATATGGAAGGTGAAATCGGCGTTCTTCAGGTTGAGAAGAAAATTCGCAGCCGGGTCAAACGGCAAATGGAGAAGACCCAGCGCGAATATTATCTGAACGAACAGTTGAAGGCGATTCAGAAGGAGCTGGGCGAAACCGACGACGGCAAGGACGAGAACGCCGAACTCGAAGAGAAAATCGCCAAGACCAAGCTATCCAAGGAAGCGCGGGAAAAAGCCCTGGCCGAGCTTAAAAAGCTCAAGTCCATGAGCCCCATGTCGGCTGAGGCGACCGTTGTGCGCAACTATCTGGACTGGATGCTTACCATCCCCTGGAAAAAGCGTAGCCGGGTCAATAAAGATATTAAGAACGCCCAAAAAATTCTCGATGCCGATCACTACGGTCTTGAGAAAGTCAAAGAGCGTATCCTCGAATATCTAGCGGTCCAACAGCGCACCCGTAAGGTTAAAGGGCCAATTCTCTGTCTCGTCGGCCCTCCTGGCGTTGGTAAGACGTCGCTCGGTAAGTCCATTGGGCGGGCGACTGGCCGTCATTTCGTCCGCATGTCACTGGGCGGCGTGAGAGACGAATCTGAGATTCGCGGACACCGCAGGACTTATATTGGCTCTATGCCGGGTAAAGTTATCCAGGGGATGAAGAAAGCCAAGTTCTCTAATCCGTTATTTCTGCTTGATGAAGTCGACAAAATGGGTGCCGATTGGCGGGGTGATCCTGCATCGGCTCTGCTTGAAGTGTTGGACCCGGAGCAGAACAGCACCTTTAACGATCACTACCTTGAGGTCGACTACGACCTTTCGGATGTGATGTTTGTAACAACCGCCAATACCTTGAGAATGCCGCAACCGCTTCTCGACCGGATGGAAATTATTCGTATCTCGGGCTACACCGAAGATGAGAAGGTGGAAATCGCCAAGCGGCACCTGATCAACAAGCAGATCAAGGCGGCGGGTCTCAAAAAAGATGAATGGACTATTTCAGACGGCGCTTTGCGCGACCTGATCCGCTACTACACCCGCGAAGCCGGGGTGCGAAACCTGGAGCGTGAGATTGCCAATCTTTGCCGCAAGGCAACCAAGGAAATCCTGATTGAAGGAGACGGAAAGTCCTCGGTTAAGGTGACGTCGCGGAATTTGGAGAAATATGCGGGCGTGCGTCGTTTCCGTTACGGCGAAGTCGATGAAGAAGACCAGGTCGGCGTTGTTACAGGATTGGCCTGGACGGAAGTTGGCGGTGAATTGCTGTCCATCGAATCCGTCATGCTTCCGGGTAAGGGCCGAATGACCATCACCGGGAAATTGGGCGATGTGATGCAGGAGTCCATTCAGGCGGCCAAATCTTACGTCCAGGCACAGTCGGTTACTTTCGGTATTGAACCGCCGTTGTTCCAGAAAAAGGACATTCACGTTCATGTGCCTGAAGGCGCAACGCCAAAAGACGGTCCCTCGGCCGGTGTCGGCATGGTCACTTCCATCGTTTCGGTCCTGACGGGCAATGCCGTTCGCAAGGATATCGCCATGACAGGTGAAATCACGCTACGGGGACGGGTTCTCCCAATTGGCGGATTGAAAGAAAAGCTGCTGGCTGCTCTTCGCGGTGGGATCAAGACGGTTCTCATTCCAGCAGATAATGAAAAAGACTTGGCCGATATTCCGGATAACGTCAAAAAAGGATTGAAAATTATTCCGGTCAAAACGGTCGATGAGGTTCTTGATAAAGCCCTGGTGGCTCCGCTGGTTCCCATTGAATGGGACGAAAGCGCCGAAGAAGCGGCTACTGCAGGGAAAAACGAATCGGACGATTCGGGCGATCTGAGCTTAACCACTCACTAGAATCGCTACAAAATTGATTGAATCGAGGGCCGGGCCCTTCGGGAAAACAGTCCCGAAGGGCCCGGCTTTTCCACGAAATGGGAAGGGATACCTCTGATCGATCCTATTTACTTAAAATTGTCCCCAAAAAGCCTCAAGAATCGCAAAAACCTGGGGAAAACTGCGGTTCTGTGATTGACGGACAAAAACCCGTTTCATACACTTCGCGCCTATATTCAATCCCGGAATGCAACGCATTCTATCATTGTTTTTACAAGGGGGCCTGAAGGTGAACAAAAACGATTTAGTTGCAGCAGTTGCTGGTGGTACCGGTCTTTCCAAAGCCGATGCTGGTAAAGCCGTCGATGGTGTGTTTGAAGCCATCTCCGACGCTCTTAAAAAAGGCGAAGAAGTTCGTTTGGTCGGCTTCGGCACCTTTAGCGTCGTGAAGCGTGCCGCGAGCGAAGGCCGCAATCCGCGCACCGGTGAAAAGATCCAGATTCCTGCCTCCAACCAGCCCAAGTTTAAGGCTGGCAAGGGTCTGAAAGACGCCGTTAACTAAGCGATCTTTCACGACAGAATCGAGAAGAACCGGTTGGGAATAGTTCCCAGCCGGTTTCTTTTTTTCGGCTTCTGAATAACAAAGCGTGGTTGCCTATTGTAATTGACAGCAAAACAGGCTAGTTCACTCTCGCTTTTTTGAAGTTAGGGGCGGTTAGCTCAGCTGGGAGAGCGACTGGTTTACACCCAGTAGGTCGGCGGTTCGATCCCGTCACCGCCCACCATTTCCTCCTACGGGCCTTTGGGGCTTGGACGGGACCCTGATCTTTAATGAAGATACTTTCCCTTCATACCGGTTTTCACGACGGCACGGCAGCGCTTTTTGACGACTACCGTTTGTTGTCCGCTATCCAGCTTGAGCGTTTGAGCCGAATCAAGGGAGATGGAGGAGGTGTCCCGGAACCCTGCATAGATGAAGCTCTTGCGATTGCAGGGTTAGATCGGCAACAAGTTGATGTTGTTATTCTTTCGCGGGCGTCCTTTCCGGTCCGTTATTACAAGCATTTCAACCCGCTCAAAAAAATCGATCATCGGGTTAAAAGGGCTTTTGGCAAGGAAAAGCTCAAGGATATGTGCAGTGAATTGCGCAAGTCCGGTATAGCAAAGGCCGAAGAGCTCTTTGATGCCACTGGTTTTTTATCCGATTTCGGCTTCCGCCCAGATGTCCAGGTCGTTTTCTCCAATCACCACAACGCCCATGCCTTGAGCGCTCTGTTTTTCACTGATTGGGACGACGCCCTTCTTTATACGGCCGACGGTTGCGGCGATAACGTGCATTATAGTCACCGAATCCTTAAAAACGGCGAATTATCCTGCCTGTTCGGCGGCGACGAAAACCTATTGAAGGGGCGGCGCGTCGATAGTTTAGGACTCGCTTACGGATATGCCACTCAGGCGCTTGGCTACCGAATGAATCGCCATGAAGGCAAACTTACCGGTCTGGCCGCCTACGGAAAACCGAGCCTGCTCGATGAGTTGGGCAGTCATTTTTCCGTCGATGACGGCGGCGTTATATCCAGCGACTTCGCCAGTGATCAAGCCATGCGCCAAGAAATTGAGCGTTTGGCCGCGACGGTTACGCCGGCCGATGTTGCGGCCTCCATTCAGCAACTGCTTGAAGATAGGGTATTCGAATCGGTTAATCGACTGGTCGAAAAACACGGTGTTAAAAAAATCGGCTTGGCGGGCGGGGTCTTCGCAAACGTCAGATTAAATCGCTTGCTTTGCGAGGGCACGGGCGCTGAGGAAATCTTCATTTTTCCCGGCATGGGCGATGAAGGCATTACCGTTGGCGGTATTTTGGAGTTCCTTATGGCTCGGGACGGCCTGGGAGCTTGGTTGAAACAGCGCTACCGGCTGGAAAACGTCTATTTTGGCCGTGATCACAACGACCGAATCGATTCTGTCCTGGAAGGGCATGAGTGGGTGAACCGGCTTGAAGGCGATCCGGTTACTGTATCGGCCGAATTGCTGACACAAGGGAAAGTCGTTGCGATCTATGAAGGGCGCATGGAGTTCGGCCCCAGAGCTTTGGGCGCACGAAGCATTCTCGCCAACCCGGTCGACAACGGAATTAACGATTCGCTCAATAAGCGACTCCAGCGAACCGAATTCATGCCTTTTGCGCCTTATGTGTTGGCTGAGGATGCGCCAGAGGTCTTTGAGATTACCGATGCGAATCGTTATGCCGCTCGGTTCATGACCATAACGACGGCGGTTCATGAGAAGTGGCGTGACAAGATTCCCGCGGTTGTTCATGTAGATGGCACGGCGCGCCCACAGATTGTTACACGCGAAGATAATGCTCTCTACGCCGATATTTTAAAGGCGTTTAAGGAAAAATCCGGTCTGCCGGTATTGGTCAATACCAGCTTCAACGCCCATGAAGAGCCGATCATCAATACGCCGGAAGAGTGCCTAAGAGCCCTGATTGACGACCGGGTCGACTACGTCGTAACTCGCAACGGCGTCTACCAGTCCAAATAGCCCCGAAAAACAGCCCTTTTTTGTGCTGCGAAGCAATTTGCAGAAAGTCGCCTGCTTTGTGCGGATAAGTCCCGATTTGGTATGACCAAAATTAATCTCCTCTTTGATGTTTGTTCCTGCTTGACACCTGCCCGGAGTGGCTTTAAACACCCGTTCACCGACAGCGACGGACCCATGGGGGTGTAGCTCAGTTGGTTAGAGCGCTGGCCTGTCACGCCAGAGGCCGCGGGTTCGAGTCCCGTCACTCCCGCCATTATCGACCCATTGGGTCGTTCCGTCGCTGAAGGTAACCCCGGTGAGCCATCACCGAATATCGGGATGAGGGAGATGCGTAAAACTCAGCAAAAATCCGCTGCATCTTTAACCCCGGTCGAAACTCGCTTTTTTGCTGTACATTTCGTTTTTCTAATGTTGTCGGTTTTGGGGCAAACAGCTCTGGCCGTTTCGCCTTTTCTTCGTCTCGTGCCAACCTTTTCAAGGGTGTGAAAGGACCGCCGCAATGGATGCGCTACTTTCAGAATACCTTCCGATCCTAATCTTCCTCGGTATCGCCATCGCGCTTGCCGGGATCATGATCGGAGCGTCCGTCATCGTCGCCCAGCAGCGTCCCGATACGGCTAAAAACTCGCAATACGAATGCGGGTTCGACGCCTTCGAGAACGCGCGGATCAAATTCGACGTTCGGTTCTATCTCGTCGCCATTCTGTTTATTATCTTCGACCTTGAAGTGGCCTTTTTGTTCCCCTGGGCTGTCACCCTCGGAAATCTCGGCATGTACGGCTTCTGGTCCATGATGATCTTTTTGGCCATCCTGACCATTGGATTTATCTATGAGTGGAAAAAGGGAGCCCTGGAATGGGAGTAGAATCCAACTCCGGTACTCAGCCCGTCCCAGCGGCTGACAATCAGGACGCCATCCTGAAAAATTTCAATGAGAATATGGCGAATAAGGGCTTCATCGTCGCCAACCTCGACAAGGTGGTTAATTGGGCCCGGACCGGCTCTTTGTGGCCTATGACCTTTGGTCTCGCCTGCTGCGCCATTGAAATGATGCACTCGTTCATGGCGCGCTACGACATGGACCGTTATGGCCTTGTTTTCCGGCCTAGCCCTCGTCAGTCTGACGTGATGATCGTGGCCGGTACCCTGACCAATAAAATGGCCCCCGCGTTTCGCAAGGTTTACGACCAGATGGCTGAGCCGCGCTATGTGCTCTCCATGGGATCCTGCGCAAACGGCGGCGGCTACTATCACTATTCTTATTCCGTTGTTCGGGGCTGCGACCGTGTGGTTCCGGTTGACGTTTACGTTCCTGGCTGTCCTCCGACGGCGGAAGCACTTGTTTACGGACTCCTTCAATTGCAGAAGAAGATTCGACGGACTGGCACCCTGTGGCGCTAGGCCGCTTTTTTCTTGCGAGGCGATATGACCAAAGCACTTGAGGATCTGGGCGAATACATTTCTGCGGCGCTGCCCCAGGAAGTCGTGAACACCGAGGTTAAGCTCGACGAGCTGATCGTGGTGGTTCATCGCAACGCCCTCGTCAAGGTAATGACATTTCTGCGCGACGACGCCAACTGCCTATTCAAGCAGTGCATGGACGTGACCGCGGCGGACTATCCGGAACGGGAAGAGCGTTTCGAGGTCGTCTACAATCTTTTGAGCCTGAGCCACAATATGCGGGTTCGGGTCAAAGTGATGACCGACGAAGAGACACCGGTTCCTTCCATTGTCGAGGTATACAGCTCAGCCAACTGGTTCGAGCGTGAAGCCTGGGATTTGTTCGGCATCTATTTCTCCGACCACCCGGACTTGCGCCGCATGCTTTCTGACTACGGTTTTGAAGGCCATCCGTTGCGTAAGGATTTTCCGCTGACCGGTTATGTGGAAGTCCGTTACGACGAAGATCAGAAGCGCATTGTTTATGAGCCCGTGAAGCTGGCTCAAGACTTCCGAAACTTCGACTTTATGAGCCCGTGGGAAGGGATGCAGGGCATCCTCCCTGGAGATGAAAAGGCGGAGGGCGAAGCCTGATGTCACACGAAATTAAAAATTATCACCTGAACTTCGGCCCCCAGCATCCGTCTGCGCACGGTGTGTTGCGTCTTATCGTCGAAATGGACGGTGAGGTCGTTGAGCGTTGCGATCCGCATGTCGGCCTATTGCATCGCGGCACGGAAAAGCTGATTGAATACAAAACTTACCAGCAAGCGACGCCGTACTTCGACCGTTTGGACTATGTTTGTCCGCAGAATCAGGAACACGCTTTCGTCCTGGCGACTGAAAAATTGGCAGGTATCGAGGTGCCGTTGCGTGGCCAGTATATTCGCGTTCTAACCGCAGAATTGGGCCGCATTACCAACCATATTTTCAACATCTGCGCTTTCGCCATGGATATCGGCGCCATGACGCCGTTCCTTTGGGGCTTTGAAGAGCGCGAAATTCTGATGGAATTCTTCGACCGCATGTGCGGTGCGCGGCTTCACATGAATTACTTCCGGCCTGGCGGCGTTTCAGCTGATTTGCCCGATGGCCTGCTGGAAGACATCATGGCTTGGAGTGAGCGGTTCCCTCAGGTTGTCCAGGATATTGAGGGGCTGCTGACCGAAAACCGGATCATGAAGCAGCGTTCTGTCGATATCTGCGGGCTGACTGCCGATCAAGCTCTCGATTTGGGCTATTCTGGCCCTATGCTGCGGGCGGCCGGTGTGCCATGGGATCTCCGCAAGGCGCAGCCTTACGACGTCTACGACCGCATGGATTTCGACATTCCCGTTGGCAGCCATGGCGATGTCTACGACCGTTATGTGGTTCGCATCAAAGAAATCTACGAAAGCCTGAAAATCGTCAAGCAATGCATTAATGAGATGCCCGACGGTCCTTTCAAGGAAGAAAGTGGTAAGTTTGCACCGCCGTTGCGCAGCGAGATGAAAACCAACATGGAATCGCTGATCCATCACTTCAAGCTGTATACGGAAGGCTTCAAGGTTCCCGAAGGTGAAACCTATACGGCCGTTGAAGCGCCAAAAGGGGAATTTGGCGTCTATTTGGTTTCCGACGGCTCGAACCGGCCTTACCGCTGCAAAATCCGGGCTCCCGGATTTGCTCACCTCCAGTCCACGGACTTTACGTCCAAGGGCTATATGTTGGCCGACTTGGTATCCAACGTGGGCTCCATGGATATTGTTTTCGGTGAGATTGACCGATGAGTGCATCAAGCCAGACCATAGAACAACCGACGAGTTTCGAGTTCACCAAGGAAACCCTTGAAGCTGCGAAAGCCGTCATCGCTAAATACCCGGAAGGGCGTCAGCAGAGCGCCGTGATGCCGTTGCTCGACCTGGCTCAACGCCAGAACGACAACTGGTTGTCGGTTGCTGCCATGGACTATGTGGCCGACATGCTCGATATGCCACCCATGAAGGTCTATGAAGTTGCGCACTTCTACACGATGTACAACACCAAACCGGTGGGAAAACATCATGTCCAGGTCTGTACCAATATTTCCTGCTTCCTGCGCGGGTCCGACAAAATCTTGTCGGCTTGCAAGGAAACTCTGGGGATCGGCCTGGGGCAGACGACGGAAGATGGTGAGTTCACGCTTTCCGAGGTGGAATGCCTGGGCGCTTGCGTCAACGCACCGATGATCCAAGTGAACGACGACTATTACGAAGACCTCACCGAGGAAAGCACCAAAAAAGTTCTCGAATCCCTGAAAAAGGGCGAGCAACCGAAAACCGGACCGCAGGGCGATCGCGAAGGCTGTCAGCCTGCGGGCGGCCTGACCTCGTTAAAGGGGGGCTCCTGATGCTGAGTGACAACGACCGCATCTTCAAAAATATCTACGGCCTGAAAGGCAAGGGGCTTGAAGTCGCCAAGTCTACTGGAGACTGGAAAGACACCAAGGAAATCCTTGCCAAGGGACGCGAATGGATCATTGATCAGGTCAAAGAATCGGGACTGCGCGGCCGTGGTGGCGCGGGTTTCGGTACTGGCCTCAAATGGTCGTTCATGCCCAAGGAAACAGACGGACGTCCGAGTTACCTTGTGGTCAACGCCGACGAAGGTGAGCCCGGAACTTGCAAAGACCGCGAGATCTTACGCGCCGAACCTCATAAATTAGTTGAGGGGTGTCTCGTTGCCGGTTTCGCCATGGGGGCTCATGCGGCTTACATCTACATTCGTGGTGAATTCTACCGTGAGGCCGAAGCGCTTCAGGATGCAATCGATGAGGCTTATGCCGCCGGATTACTTGGTGAAGATGCCTGCGGTTCGGGTTGGAAAATGGATGTCTATGTCCATCGTGGCATGGGCGCTTATATCTGCGGTGAAGAAAGTGCGCTGATCGAAAGCCTTGAAGGCAAGAAAGGCCAACCCCGACTCAAGCCACCGTTTCCGGCTGGTGTTGGGCTCTATGGTTGCCCTACAACGGTCAATAACGTTGAATCCATCGCTGTCGTGCCTGAAATCTGTCGTCGCGGTGGCGAGTGGTTCGCTTCGTTAGGCAAGCCCAATAACACTGGCACTAAGCTTTTCTGCATTTCCGGTCATGTCAATAATCCCTGTACGGTGGAAGAGGAGATGGGCATTCCGCTCAAGGAACTCCTTGAAAAACACTGTGGTGGTGTTGTAGGCGGCTGGGACAATTTGCTGGGCGTTATTCCTGGCGGCTGCTCTGTGCCTATTATGCCTGCCGAAGTGTGTGACACCGTGACCATGGATTTCGATAGTCTCCGCGAAGCAGGATCGGGGCTCGGTACTGCCGCTGTGATCGTGCTGAATAAGGAGGCCGATGTCGTTAGGGCGATTACTCGACTTTCTCGTTTCTACATGCATGAAAGTTGTGGCCAGTGTACGCCGTGTTCCGAAGGTACCGGTTGGATGTGGCGCATGATGGAACGCATGGTGACCGGCGAGATGACGGTTGAAGAAATCGACATGCTGCTGCAAGTCACCAAGCAGGTCGAAGGTCACACCATTTGCGCCCTGGGCGATGCGGCCGCTTGGCCTATCCAGGGTTTGATCCGGCACTTCCGCCCGGAAATCGAAAAACGGATCGCCGATTATCAGGCGTCCAAGAACGCAGCGGCATAGGAGAACTCGATGCCTACGCTGACTATTGATGGCAATGAGATTGAAGTCGAAGCCGGATTGACGGTGCTTCAGGCCTGTGAACAGGCCGGTATCGAAATTCCGCGTTTCTGCTATCACGAGCGCCTGTCCATTGCGGGCAGTTGCCGTATGTGTCTGGTTGAAATGGAGAAAGCGCCCAAGCTGATTGCTTCCTGCGCCATGCCAGTCGGAGATGGAATGGTTATCCATACCAACACCGACAAGGTGGTGAATGCGCGCAAAGGGGTGATGGAGCTTCTGCTGATCAATCACCCTCTGGACTGCCCGATCTGCGATCAGGGTGGAGAGTGCGACCTTCAGGATCAAGCCGTCGCTTATGGCATCGGCCAGGGGCGGTATACGGAAGCCAAGCGGGCAGTCGAAGAAAAGAGTTTTGGTCCTCTGGTAGCGACCGAAATGACCCGCTGCATTCAATGCACCCGCTGCGTCAGGTTTTCCTCGCAAGTCTGCGGCACGCCTGAATTGGGCGGCATCGGGCGCGGCGAGCACATGGAAATCACCACCTACGTTGATCGGGCGCTTTCATCGGAGCTTTCAGGCAACCTGATCGACCTCTGCCCGGTAGGCGCGCTGACCAGTAAGCCTTATTCCTTTACCGCTCGGCCTTGGGAATTGACTAAAACCGAAAGCATCGACGTTTTCGACGCCATCGGTAGCAATATCCGGATCGACTCTAAGGGCGGGCAGGTATTGCGGGTCATGCCGCGGGTCCATGAAGAGGTCAACGAAGAGTGGATTTCCGATAAATCCAGATTCGCCATTGACGGCCTTTCCATGCAACGCATCGACCGGCCCTATATTCGCCGCAACGGCAAATTGGCTCCGGCCACTTGGGCCGAGGCTCTCAAGGCGGCCGGTGAAAAACTCGGCAATGTCTCTGGCGCAAAATTCGCAGCTATTGCAGGCGATCAGGCCGATTGCGAGGCCATGCTGGCGCTTAAAGAGCTAACCGAAAAGATTGGATCGGCCAACATCGATTGCCGTCAGGATGGAGCGAAACTCGATGCGGGCAACCGGGCGAGCTATTTGTTCAACAGCACCATCGCCGGGATCGATGAGGCCGACGCTATTCTGTTGGTTGGCGTCAATCCGCGCTGGGAAGCACCGGTGCTCAATGCCCGCATCCGTGAACGCTACCTGCAGGGCGGCCTAAAAGTCGGCATGATCGGCGAAGCGCTTGATTTGACGTATCCTTACGAGCATGTGGGAACGGGTCCAGCGGACTTTACCAAAATCACCGGTGGCAAGAGCGATTTTGCCAAAGTTCTAAAATCAGCCGAAAAGCCGATGGTTATTCTCGGCGCTGGCGTTCTGACCCGTCAGGATGGTGCCGATATTCTCGGTAAAGTCCGGACGATGGCTGAAAACCGCGGCATGATCAAAGACGGGTGGAACGGCTTTAACGTTCTCCATACCGCCGCTTCGCGTGTTGGCGGCCTTGATCTTGGTTTCGTGCCAGGTGATGGAGGCAAGGACGTTGCTGGCATCCTTGAGAGTGCGGCTTTGGGGGATATCGATGTGGTTTACCTGCTGGGCGCCGATGAAATCGACACCAGCAAGCTCGATAAAGCCTTCGTGATTTACCAGGGGCATCATGGTGATGCAGGCGCCAACTGCGCCGATATCGTGTTGCCCGGATCGGCCTATAGCGAAAAAAGCGGCACCTTCGTCAATACCGAAGGGCGTGTTCAGCGCAGCCAGAAAGCGGTGTTTGCGCCGGGTGAGGCCAAGGACGACTGGGCTATTGTCCGGGCGCTTTCCGACGCGGCAGGCAAGACGCTTCCTTATAACAATCTCAACGAAGTCAGGGCTCGTTTGGCTGAAATCAATCCAATCTTCGGTACGCTTGATGAAGTTCAGTCTTCGGAATGGGCTGATTTCGGTGGAGCAGGGGAGCCCGTTAAAGACGCCTTTACGGCGACAATAGACAACTTCTATATGACCGACCCGATCAGCCGGGTTTCAAAAACCATGGCTGAATGCACGGAGGTCTACATTCGACCGCAAACCGAGCAGAGGACCGGCACCGATGGTTGAGCTGTGGAACGATTACATTTGGCCGACAGCCTGGATCGTTATTAAGATCCTGGCAATCGTTGTTCCGCTGTTGGTGGCTGTTGCCTACCTAACCTATGCGGAACGAAAGATCATCGGCGCAATGCACATCCGTAAGGGCCCCAACGTTGTTGGTCCCTTCGGTCTATTGCAGCCCTTTGCTGACGGCTTGAAGCTGTTCCTCAAAGAGACGGTCATGCCAACAGGGGCCAACCGTGGCGTATTCATTATTGCGCCGATGTTGACCTTTATTCTCGCCATGGTGGCCTGGGCGGTCATTCCATTCGGCGATGGTATGGTTCTGGCGGATATCAACGTTGGCCTTCTTTATTTGATGGCGATTTCTTCGTTGGGGGTTTACGGCATTCTGATGGCCGGTTGGGCGTCCAATAACCGTTACGCTTTCCTTGGCGGTCTGCGTGAGGCCGCCCAAATGGTGTCTTACGAATTGGCCATGGGCTTCATTCTTGTTTGCGTGCTGCTCTGGTCGGGTTCGATGAACCTCACCGCCATCGTCACGGCGCAAAAAGGAATGTGGAACGTTATCCCGATGTTCCCGCTGGCGGTGGTCTTTCTGATCTGTATCATCGCGGAAACGGCCCGCCATCCGTTCGATCTTCCCGAAGGCGAAGCGGAGTTGGTCACCGGATACAACGTCGAATATTCGGCTATGGCCTTTGCTCTGTTCTTCCTCGGTGAATACGCCAACATGATCGTTATGTCGGGCATGTTGACCACCCTTTTCCTAGGGGGCTGGTTGCCGATCTTCGATATCGCACCGTTCAACTGGATACCGGGGCCGATCTGGTTCTCGCTGAAGACAGCCTTTGTGTTGTTCTTCTTCCTCTGGGTTCGGGCGTCCTACCCGCGTTACCGCTACGACCAGGTCATGCGCTTGGGTTGGAAGATTTTCTTACCGCTCACCCTTGTCGCCGTCGTGGTCTATGCAGGCCTCGCCGTCGCACTCGATATCGCACCGAAGGTCTAGGAGGCAAAGATGGCATTTATCGACCGTACAGCGCGCGCCTTCCTGATGACCGAACTGCTTGTCGGTCTGGGCATTACGCTGAAGTACATGTTCAAGCCGAAGGTAACGATTGATTATCCACACGAGAAGGGACCGTTGGGCCCACGCTTCCGTGGCGAACATGCGCTGCGCCGCTATCCCAACGGGGAAGAGCGTTGCATTGCCTGTAAGCTATGTGAAGCGGCCTGTCCGGCGCTGGCGATTACTATCGAAGCGGAACCCCGCGACGACGGTAGTCGTCGCACCACGCGCTACGACATCGACATGACCAAGTGCATTTATTGCGGTTTCTGTCAGGAAGCTTGCCCTGTGGATGCGATCGTCGAGGGGCCGAACTTCGAATATTCGACCGAAAACCGCGAAGAACTTTTCTATAACAAGGAAAAACTCCTGGCCAACGGAGAGCGTTGGGAAGTGGAGCTTGCCGCCCGTCTTGAGGCGGACGCGCCTTACCGGTGAGCGAGGGGATTGATTTGATGACGACTTATAGTTTCCAGTTTCCGCGGACACCAGATGTCCGAAGGGGGACATAAATGATCGTTCAGGCATTGGCATTTTATCTATTCGCCGGGATCACGCTGGCGTCGGGAGTTATGGTCATTTCGGCCAAAAACCCGGTGCATTCAGTGCTATTCCTGATCCTGGCCTTCTTCAACGCCGCCGGGCTTTTCGTTTTGCTGGGCGCTGAATTCCTCGCCATGCTTTTGGTGGTGGTTTACGTGGGCGCAGTCGCGGTGTTGTTCCTCTTCGTCGTGATGATGCTCGATATCAACTTCGTTGAACTGCGCCAGGGCTTTTTGCAGTACCTTCCGCTCGGCGGTCTGGTTGGCCTGATCCTTGTGCTTGAGTTGCTCATGGTCATCGGCGCATCGCACATTACGCCGGAAACCACCGCAGCCATTCAGGTTCCCATGGCGGATGCAGCAAACGTCACCAACACCCAGGCTTTGGGGCTGGTTATCTATACCGACTACATCTACCTGTTCCAGGCGGCCGGATTGGTGCTTCTGGTGGCAATGATCGGCGCAATTGTGCTGACCCATCGCCGTCGTCCGGGCGTCAGGTCGCAGAAAGTCGCCGATCAGGTCGCCCGCAAGGCCGATGAGACGGTCAAGCTTCACAAGGTTACGACGGGGAGTGGCGTTTGATGTTTGAAATCGGTCTTTCCCATTATCTGACGGTCGCCGCAATTTTGTTCACCCTTGGGGTGTTCGGCATCTTCCTCAACCGGAAGAACCTGATCGTTATTTTGATGTCCATCGAGTTGATCCTTCTCTCGGTCAACATTAACTTCGTGGCCTTTTCGTCGTTCCTCGGCGATTTGGTCGGCCAAGTCTTCACCATGTTCGTCCTGACCGTTGCAGCCGCCGAAGCGGCTATCGGTCTGGCGATCTTGGTTGTCTTCTTCCGTAACCGTGGCTCCATCGCGGTTGACGATATCAACGCGATGAAGGGTTAGGGGCGTCACCATGTATACGGCAGCGATCTTTCTTCCGCTTCTCGGTGCGTTCCTTGCTGGACTCATCGCGTTTTTCCGTCCGGAAGAAGAAGAGAAAAAACACTCCTGGGATTTGGCTGCGCAGATTATTACCTGCACTGGCCTGCTCCTTTCGGCAGCGATTTCCATTTGGGTATTCTTTCAGGTGCCGAGCGGCGGCAACGCCCACACGGTTCACCTGTTAACCTGGATTTCGTCCGGCACGTTCGACGTGTCCTGGGCCTTGAAATTCGACACGCTCACTGCGGTGATGATGATCGTCGTGACCGGCGTTTCGTCCATGGTGCATGTCTACGCCGTCGGCTACATGCACCACGATCCGTCGGTGCCGCGCTTCATGGCTTATCTCAGCCTGTTCACCTTTATGATGCTGATGCTGATTACGGCGTCGAACCTGGTCCAACTGTTCTTCGGTTGGGAAGGAGTGGGCTTGGCCTCATACTTGCTGATCGGGTTCTGGTATAAGAAACCCTCGGCCTGTTCGGCGGCTATCAAGGCCTTTTTGGTCAACCGTGTCGGCGATTTTGGTTTCGCGCTTGGCATCTTCGCCATCTACGTAATCTTTGGCACGGTGCAATTCGATCAGATTTTTGCCGCAGTTGAAGCGAAAAAGGATGCAACCTTCTTCCTGTTCGGCGGCGAATTCCACGCTTTGACTGCAGCTTGCCTGTTGTTGTTCATCGGCGCTATGGGTAAATCGGCCCAGCTTGGCCTCCATACTTGGTTGCCCGACGCCATGGAGGGCCCGACACCGGTTTCCGCCTTGATCCACGCCGCCACCATGGTGACGGCAGGCGTATTCATGGTGGCTCGCATGTCGCCGTTGTTCGAATATTCCGAAACGGCCCTGACCGTCGTCACCATCGTTGGGGCCTGTACGGCCTTCTTTGCGGCGACTGTTGGCTGTGTGCAGAACGATATTAAGCGCGTCATCGCCTATTCGACCTGTTCGCAGCTCGGTTATATGTTCTTTGCGCTTGGCGTTTCGGCCTATTCCGCCGGTATCTTCCATCTGATGACCCATGGCTTCTTTAAGGCCTTGCTCTTCCTCGGCGCCGGTTCGGTGATCCACGCTATGTCTGACGAGCAGGATATGCGTCGCATGGGTGGCCTGTGGAAACACATCAAGGTAACCTATGCCCTGATGTTCATCGGTTCCTGGGCGCTGATTGGCTTGCCGCCGTTCGCCGGCTACTTCTCCAAGGATTTGATCCTCGAAGCGGCTTATGCAGCGCATAGCCCGGTTGGCACTTTCGCCTTCTGGATGGGGGTCGGGGCGGCCTTGTTGACCGCTTTCTACTCGACCCGCCTGTTGATTATGACCTTCCATGGCAAGCCGCGTGGCGACGAGGTGGTGATGGCTCACGTCCACGAAAGTCCGCCCGTCATGCTTCTGCCGCTTCTGCCGCTGGCCGCGGGTGCGATTTTGGCCGGTTATCTCGGCTACGAAAACTTCGGTGGCCATCATGTCGTGGAATTCTGGGGATCGGCGATTCAGTCACATGACGCTATTGCCGCAGCCCATCATGTTCCCTCATGGGTTAAGTACTCGCCGCTGGTCGTTGGCGTACTCGGCATCCTGGGTGCGATTGTCATGTACGGTCTGGCTCCGAGCATACCCAAAGGCCTCGCTTCGGCCTTCCCTGGCATCTACCGTTTCCTCGACAAGAAATGGTACTTCGACGAGCTTTACGATCTGCTTTTCGTCCGTCCGGCTTTCTATCTGGGCCGTGGCTTCTGGAAAGCGGGCGATGGCCAATTGATCGACGGCGTAGGTCCCGACGGGATTGCCGCCGCTACGGTGGGCGCTGCCAAACGGGCTGCCCGACTTCAAACCGGATACCTGTATCACGGAGCATTTGCCATGGCGATCGGCGTCATGGTGCTGGTCTCCTGGTACATGCTGTCACATTAAGCAGAGGCTGATGCAACGATGACTGAATTACCCATTCTTTCGTTGGTGACCTTCCTCCCTCTGGTTGGGGCGGCCATCATCCTGCTGCTGATCCGGGGCGATAGCGAGGTTGCCGCGCGCAACGCCCGCTCGACGGCCCTCTGGACGTCTATAGCCACCTTCGTGATTTCGCTGTTCATCTGGGCGAATTTCGATAACGGCACAGCAGCCTTCCAGTTTGAGGAACGGGCCGAATGGTTCCCGGCTCTTGGGATCACCTACCATATGGGCGTCGACGGCATTTCCATGTTCTTCGTCATGCTCTCGACCTTCTTAACGCCGCTGTGCATTCTCTCGGCCTGGGAAGCGGTTAAGAAGCATGTACGGGAATACATGGTCGCCTTCCTGGTTCTCGAAACCTTGATGGTCGGCATGTTCTGCGCCCTCGACATGGTGCTCTTCTACATCTTCTTCGAAGGCGTGCTGATCCCCATGTTCCTGATTATCGGAATTTGGGGCGGTCCGCGTCGCGTCTACTCGGCGTTTAAGTTCTTCCTCTATACCCTGTTCGGCTCGGTTCTGATGTTGCTGGCCATGTTCGCAATGTACTTCGAAGCGGGCACCACCGACATTCCGACACTGCTGACATACGGCTTCCCGGCGGGTATGCAAACTTGGCTCTGGCTGGCTTTCTTCGCATCCTTTGCGGTGAAAGTCCCCATGTGGCCGGTTCACACTTGGTTGCCGGATGCTCACGTGGAAGCGCCAACGGCCGGTTCGGTTATTCTGGCGGGCGTGCTCTTGAAGATGGGCGGTTACGGTTTTCTCCGGTTCTCCATACCGATGTTGCCGTTAGCCACCGTCGATTTCGTGCCGCTGGTATATACGCTGAGCATTATCGCCATCGTCTACACTTCGCTGGTCGCTCTGGCGCAGGAAGACATGAAAAAGCTAATCGCTTATTCCTCCGTCGCTCATATGGGGTATGTGACCCTCGGGTCCTTTACGCTGACGGCGCACGGTATCGAAGGGGCGATTTATCAAATGCTGAGCCATGGCGTGGTTTCCGCCGCGCTCTTCTTGATCGTTGGTGTTGTCTACGACCGTATTCACAGTCGTGAAATCGCAGTTTATGGTGGTTTAGCCAATAATATGCCGGGGTATGCGTTAACCTTCATGGTCTTCATGTTGGCCTCGGTAGGGCTTCCCGGTACCGGCGGGTTCGTTGGCGAGTTCATGGTGCTGCTTGGAGCGTTCCAAGCCAATACCGTGGTTGCGGCTCTGGCCGCCTCAGGCTTGGTCCTCGGTGCGACTTATATGCTTTATCTCTATCGCCGCGTGGTGTTCGGCGCCTTGACCAAAGAAAACCTCAAGGCGGTTACCGATATGTCGGCGCGTGAATGGCTGGTATTTGCACCTTTGCTGATTATCACATTCTGGATGGGCGTCTATCCGTCGTCCTTCCTCGATCCTATGCATGTTTCGGTCGATAACTTGATCGAGCAGTTCAATGTGGCAGTTGCCGCGGCCAACAACTCGGCCGTTGCGGCGCGCTAAGGAGTAGAGTTCGATGACGACTGCGGAACTTCCGAACCTCATTCCGGCCATGCCGGAGGTGTTCATCGCATGTATCGCCATGGCGCTGCTGGTCCTGGGCGTGTTCCAGAAAGACAAGGGGGCGGCTAAAACAACCACCTTCCTGGCTGTTCTGACCATGGCCCTGGCGCTTTTGCTGCTCTCGGCTTTCTCGTTTGAAAAGGTGACCACGTTTAGCGGCATGTTCATCAACGACACCTTTGCGGGCTTCACTAAGGCCTTGGTGTTGTTGGGATCTATCCTGACGCTGATCATGTCTTACGGTTACATGAAGCGGGCCAATTCGGCCAAGTTCGAGTATCCGATCCTCGTTTTGCTCGCCACCTTGGGCATGATGATGATGATCTCGGCCAACAATCTGTTGTCGCTTTACGTCGGCCTGGAACTACAAAGCCTGTCCCTTTACGTCATGGCGGCTTTCCAGCGGGACGATCTGCGGTCTTCCGAAGCGGGTCTGAAGTACTTCGTCCTGGGCGCACTGGCTTCCGGTATGCTGCTTTACGGCAGTTCGATGATTTATGGCTTTACCGGTACCACGAGCTTCCAGGGGCTGGCTGAAGTCTTCCACAATAGCCACGGGCACGTTTCGACCGGCGTCGTCGTTGGTTTGGTCTTCCTGTTGGCTGGTTTGGCTTTCAAGATTTCTGCCGTACCGTTCCATATGTGGACGCCTGACGTTTATGAGGGCGCGCCGACACCTGTGACGGCTTTCTTCGCCGTCGCGCCGAAAATCGCCGCCATTGCGTTGTTGATGCGGGTCATGACCGGGCCGTTCGGCGAGCTTGTCGCACAATGGCAGCAGATTATCGTGCTGATTTCCATCGGCTCCATGGTTCTTGGCGCTTTCGCCGCTATCGTGCAGAAAAACATCAAACGACTGATGGCCTACAGTTCCATCGGTCACATTGGTTACGCCCTGATCGGTATCGCAGTTGGCAATGAGGCGGGAATTCAGGCGGTGCTTGTCTATATGGCCATTTACTTGTTCATGAATGTCGGCACATTCGCTTGCATTCTCTGCATGAGTCGGGGTGGACTTATGGTCGAAGGCATTGATGATCTGGCAGGTCTTGGCAAAACCAATCCGGCCATGGCCTTCGTGCTTGCCATGTTTATGTTCTCCATGGCGGGTATTCCGCCGTTGGCTGGTTTCTTCGGTAAGATGTACATCTTCCTGGCGGCTATTCAGGCTGAATTCTACGCCTTGGCCGTTATCGGCGTGCTTTCGAGCGTTGTCGGTGCGTTCTATTACATCCGCATTATCAAGATCATGTACTTCGATGAAGCCTTGGACGCCTTCGACAAACCGATTGGGCGGGAAATGACGGCAATCCTCGTCGCAACTTCCGTCATCATTCTGTTCTTCTTTGTCTTCCCGGCTCCGATTGTCGATAGCGCAAGTGCTGCTGCCGCATCGTTGTTTAGTGGCGGATAAGGAGAAAGAGGGGTTCGCCTCTTAATGGATAAAAACAATTTTCCCAAAGTGCCACCGGCTTATCAGCTGGTGGCCTTTGAGTCTCTGGACAGCACCAATGAACAGGCCCGCCGCATGGCGACAGATGGCGCTGCGCATGGGACACTAATCTGGGCGCATAGCCAGTCTGCCGGACGGGGGCGGCGGGGCCGGACCTGGGTTTCCGAGCCTGGCAATCTCTATTGCTCTTTAATTTTGCGACCGGAAAAACCTGTCGCAGAAGCCGCTCAACTCAGTTTTGCCGCTTCCCTGGCCGTTGCAGAGGCTTTAAGAGAAGCCTCGGCTCCTTTCAATAAGCCGGATATCGCCTGTAAGTGGCCCAATGACGTGTTGCTTAACGGTGAAAAAGTCGCAGGCATTCTCTTGGAATGTCAGGCGAAAGCCCCGGATGGTAATCAGGAACCAGGGCTTGATTGGCTGGTCTTAGGGGTTGGGGTCAACGTCTCCCATCATCCCGAGGAAACGGAATTTCCCGCCACATCGCTCGGCATCACCAGCGGCGTGACGGTCGAAACCGTGTTGGAGGGGTTTGCCCAACATTTTGAAAAGTGGTTCGACCTATGGTCTGTACAGGGGTTCCGGCCAATTCGCAATTCTTGGCTTGCCAACGCTAAGGGAGTTGGAGCAACGGTTATTGCCCGTTTGGGCAAGGAAACGCTGGAGGGGAAATTTGTCGGAATGGATGAAGAAGGTGCTTTGATCCTTGAGACTGAGGGCAATCGACGTCACATTACGGCTGCGGATATTTTCTTTCCACAGGATCTCGGCCATGCTGCTGGCAATTGATGTAGGAAACACCAACACGGTTTTCGCTGTTTTCGCTGAAGATGGGGCGCTCAAAGGAGAGTGGCGCAGCACGAGCGATCCCAAAAGAACCGCCGATGAGTTCGCGGTCTGGCTGAAGACCCTTATGGCGATGAAAAATATTTCCCCGGAAGGCATTGATGGCGCCATCATTGCTTCCGTCGTTCCGGCTATGGTGTTTAACCTCAAGAGCCTTTGCCGAACCTATTTTGGTTGTGACCCTCTTGTCGTTGGTGACAAAGGTTTTGATATCGGTATCGAGGTTCTCTTGCCGAGACCGGAGGAGGTTGGTGCGGACCGTTTGGTCAACGGCTTTGCTGCGGCCCAGAAATATGGCGGTCCTTTGATTGTCATTGATTTTGGCACGGCGACAACGTTTGATGTGATCGACGAGGAAGGGCGCTATATTGGCGGCGCGATTTCTCCTGGCATCAATCTTTCAATTGAAGCTTTGCATATGGCTGCCGCCAAACTGCCAAGGGTGGCTATCGTCAAACCGGAAAAAACCATCGGCGTTTCGACCACGGAAGCCATGCAATCTGGTATTTTCTGGGGCTATGTGGGATTGATCGAAGGAATGGTCGCACGGATTGCGACGGAATTTGGTCAACCGATGAAAGTGATTGCGACCGGCGGGCTTGCTCCGCTATTTGCCGAAGCCACTGATAAAATTGAATTTACCGACGCCGATTTGACCATGGACGGTCTTTTGGCCATTTACAGGCGAAATAAGCAATAATGAACGCAACGTCCTCAAAAGAACTGCTCTACGTCCCCTTGGGCGGAGCAGGCGAGATCGGCATGAACCTCTATCTCTATGGTTATGGAAAACCAGGAGAGCAGGAATGGATTATTGTCGATTGCGGCATCACGTTTGGCGACGATTCCATGCCCGGCGTCGATGTGGTGATGGCCGACCCGGCCTTTATCGAAGAAAAAGCCGCATACTTATCGGCTATTGTACTCACTCATGCCCATGAAGATCATCTGGGCGCGATTCCTTTTCTCTGGCACCGTTTCCGCACGCCGGTCTACGCCACACCTTTTGCCGCATCGTTTTTGCGCCGCAAGCTAAAGGAGACCGATATTGTCAATATGGTGCCAATCAAGGAAATTCCTTTAGGCGGCACCTTTAGCGCAGGGCCTTTCGACATGGAATTCGTCTCCATGACGCACTCGATTCCCGAGCCGAATGCGTTGGTTATCCGAACACCTGCGGGAACTGTCGTCCATTCTGGTGACTTCAAGTTCGATCCCGACCCGGTCATTTGTGACGAGGCGGACGAAGAACGTCTCGAAGAACTGGGAGATGAAGGGGTTTTGGCCCTGGTTTGCGATTCGACCAATGTCTTTTCGCCCGGCACCTCTCAGTCCGAGGGCGCGTTGCTTGATAGTCTTAGCGAAGTGATCAAAGGGTGCCAACAGAAGGTTGCCGTTACCTGTTTCGCCAGCAATATTGCAAGGCTTGAGACCATCTATAAAGCCGCGTCGGTCAATGGGCGCGATGTGGTTCTGGTCGGTCGATCGCTGCGAAGGATGGATGAAGTCGCACGTGAAACCGGATACTTACGCGATGTTCCTCAGTTTGTGCCTGAGAAAGAGGCCGGTTATATCCCCGACGATAAGTTGCTGATTATCTGTACCGGCAGCCAAGGCGAACCTCAGGCAGCACTCTCAAAGATCGCCGAGGGAACCCATCCCAACGTTTCTCTCAATGCAGGCGATACGGTGGTCTTTTCCTCACGCACCATTCCCGGCAACGAAAAGGCAATCGGCAAGCTGCAAAACATGCTGATCAGGCGGGAAATTGAAGTGGTGACGGATAAGGAAGCCTTCATTCACGTTTCCGGCCACCCGGCCAAAGACGAACTGGCCCGTATGTACGAACTGGTCAAGCCGAGGTTGGCTGTTCCGATGCATGGCGAATTGCGTCACCTGAACGCCAATGCCGATCTGGCGCTCGAATGTGACGTGCCGGAAAGCATCGTTGTTGAGAATGGTGAGGTTCTCAAGCTTGCCCCAGGACCGGTAGAAGTAATCGACACGGTCGAAACCGGACGCCTTGTCTGGGAAGGTAAGCGTCTCATTCCGCTGCATGGCGACCTTTTGCGCGGTCGCAAGCGCGCCCTGTTTAATGGCTCCGCCGTGGTCAGCCTTGCCTTGGATGAAAAGGGAAATATGGTTTCGGGGCCCAAGATTACCCAGCAAGGCTTGCTCGAGGGTGATGAAGACCTGGATGTTCTCTATGGCATTGTTGATGATATCTATGCGGCCGTGGAAAAGCTTTCGCGCAAGGATAAGCGCGACAACGAAGTTGTTGAAGAAGAGGTGCGGTTGGCGACGCGCCGCGGCTTCAGGAAAATTTTCGGTAAAAAGCCAATCACCACCGTTCACCTATTAAGAATTTGAAATTAAAGACGAATTGGAGAGAAAGACCATGATCGGAAGGCTCAATCATGTGGCCATCGCAGTGCCAGACCTGGAGGCGGCTGCGGCAACTTATCGGAACACCCTGGGCGCCAAGGTTTCCGCCCCCCAGGATGAGCCCGATCACGGTGTTACCGTGGTGTTCATCGAGCTCCCCAACACCAAAATCGAACTACTCTATCCCCTGGGCGACAACTCGCCGATTCAGGCGTTCCTCGATAAGAATCCGGCTGGCGGCATGCACCACGTCTGCTACGAAGTCGAAGACATTATTGCTGCACGCGACAAGCTGAAGGAAAGTGGAGCACGAGTGATTGGCGACGGTGAGCCCAAAATCGGCGCACATGGCAAACCTGTGCTGTTCCTCCATCCGAAGGACTTCTGCGGCACCTTGACCGAGCTGGAACAGGCTTAATCTTCCTTGATCGTTGGTATCGTTGCCTATCTGGTCGTTTGGTGGTTGGTTTTTCTTGCCGTTTTGGCGGCGGGAAGAACCGACGACAAGCCAAAGCCCAACCTTATAAAACGCCTTATCGTCACCACGGTTTTAGCGGCGGTGCTTTGGGGCGTTTTGTATTTGGTTTTCACTTCCGGTCTGGTGAGGATGAACCCATGAATTGGTATTGTGACGCCGCTAAGGGCGATCCCTTTCATCAGCCGTACCACGACAGGGAGTATGGCTTTCCCCAGAAAGACGACGATGTTTTGCTTGAAAGGCTGGCGCTTGAAATCTTTCAGGCGGGGCTTTCCTGGCTAACCGTTCTGAAAAAACGCGAAGCAATTTATAAGGCTTATGAGCGCTTTCAGGTGGATAGGGTCGCTGCCTATGGCGACCAAGAGCGGCAGCGGCTGTTAAATGATGCAGGGATCATCCGCAATCGGTTGAAAATCGATGCAATTATCGAAAATGCCAAACGTATTCAGAGGCTTAGGGCCGAATATAATTCCTTCGATGCCTGGATTGCATTTCATCATCCGCTAAAGAAAAGCCAATGGGTGAAGCTTTTCAAAAAGACCTTCAAATTCACTGGCGGGGAAATCACCGGTGAATTTTTAATGAGCCTTGGCTACCTACCGGGCGTCCATAGTCCGGATTGTCCGACCTATACGGTGATTGCCAAGCTCAATCCTCCCTGGCTGTCGGTCGGGGAAGACTTTTACCGGGAAGATTAACCGGCCCCGAGAAAATAGAATTTCAGGATAAAGGCGGCAGCCAAAACGCAAACCGCAGGGGTTAAATCCTGAAGGCGTCCGGCCAAAAGTTTAATCGCGGCGTAAGCGATGAAACCACAACCAATCCCCGTAGCGATGGAGAAGGTGAGGGGCATACAGACTGCAGTGACCACAGCAGGGGCAACTTCGGTTACGTCTTCCCAGTCGATATGGGTAATACCGCGCACCATTAAACAGGCGACAAAGAGCAGGGCAGGGGCCGTCGCAAAGGCTGGAATGCTCCCCGCCAACGGAGAGAAAAACAGACAAGCAAGAAATAATAGGGCCACAGTGACGGCGGTCAAGCCGGTGCGGCCTCCGGCATTGATGCCCGATGCACTTTCGATATAGCTGGTTGTCGTCGAAGTTCCCAGCATGGATCCGGCGATTGAGGCCGTACTATCGGCCATCAGCGCCCGTCCCAAACGGGGCAGGCGTTCATTTTCGTCCAACAGCTTTCCTTGGTGGGCAACCGCGACCAAAGTTCCGGCCGTGTCGAACAGATCGACGAACAAAAAAGCGATCACCACGCCGACCAGACCGGCCTCGATGGCCCCAATGATATCCATCTGCATGAAGGTTGGGGCCAGGTTGGGCGGCTGGGACACCACACCTCCAAAGGTTGAAACACCGAATGCGATCCCGAGGGCGGAGGTAAGCAGTATGGCGATAACAATGGAACCAGGGACCTTGCGGGCGTAAAGGGCGGCCATGACGATAAACCCAAAAACGGCAAGGAGCGCCTCGGGCTTTTTGATGTCGCCTATGGTTACCAGGGTTGCCGGATGATCGACGACGATGCCGGCGTTTTTAAGGGCGATAATCGCAAGAAAGAGGCCTATCCCTGCGGCAATAGCCATTTTTAGGGAATGTGGAATACTGTTGATGATCCACTCACGTACCGGAAGAATACTTAAGGCTAAAAAGATAATCCCGGAAAGAAAGACCGCTCCTAAAGCAATTTGCCAACTATGGCCCATGCCAAGCACAACGCCGTATGTGAAAAAGGCGTTCAGACCCATACCGGGGGCCAGGGCGACGGGATAATTGGCCCAAAGTCCCATGATGGCTGTGCCGATGGCTGCCGCCAAACAGGTTGCGACGAAGACCGCCCCTTGGTCCATACCCGTTTCGGCTAGGATGGATGGATTGACGAATACGATGTAGGCCATGGTCAGGAAGGTCGTAAGCCCGGCCATAACCTCGGTTTTGACATCCGTGTCGTGCTCTTGCAGCTTGAAGAAAGCGTCCATTTTCTTATCCCCCGATTACCTGGCTCTCCTTCCCAATCGAAAACACGCTACCGTGGATTTAGGCCTTTGTTAAGCGCCAAAGAGTAGAGTCTGTGGGATGAAGTGGCTGCTACCGATTTCACTGGTTTTGCTTGGGCTGTCCTCAAGTGCTTTCGCCGAAGAAGGTGGGGAACAGGCTACTGAACCGGTCAAACAAAAGATCAAAGTCTCCAAACGCATCTGCAACCGTTTGGTTAACCATCAGGCACGGGCGGATGTGGAATATCGTCCGGGTGTCGATGTGCGTGGAAAAAAAGTCGCTCCGGCAGATCTTCAGGGTGCTATGAACTTCAAGCTGCCCGATGAAATAACCTTTGATATTTCGATTGATGCCGGGCGCTATATGGGCGCGCCGAAGGAAAAAGCCAAGGCTGCACAAGCGGCTGCGACGGCATCGGCAAAAGCGGTCGCAGCGGCCAGTTCGGCCCTTTCTGCTGCAAGCGAAGCCGCCTCGACAACCGAGGCCGCTCAGGTGGTATATAATGAAGCACAATCGACGTACGATACGGCGCTAGAAGACTATGAAACGGCTCTAGAGGCCTATGACAACAGAACGCCCGCAACCAAAGATGCTTTAAAAACGACTTTGAACGATGCCATAGCTACGCTTGAAACGGCGGAAACAGATCTGTCTGAAGCCCAATCGGTGTATACGCAGGTTTCGTCCAGTTCCGATGATACCAGTTCTTCTGCTGAGGCGTCCGACGAAGCCATTGATGGTGACACTAAAGCCTCTCAAGCCTCAAGTGCGGCTTCGTCTGCTTCGAAGGCCTCGGCGCAAGCCTCTCTCTATTCAGCCCAGGAAGCCTTAAGCGGTGCGGAGACCCTTCAAGAAGACGCGCAGGAAGCTTACGATACTGCCGTTGACGCTTATCAAGACGACAAAAGTAACGATGCTCTCAAAACGGCGATGGAAACGGCATATACCAGTTTAGAAGAAGCCAACACAGCTGTTGAAACCGTAACAGCCGCCGTATCGACTGCCGAAACTGCGGCTGCCAATAGTGATGGAGCGGCAGCTCAAACAGCTGCGGAGGAGGCTGTGTCTGCTGCTGAAAACATCGGATATGCGGAAGAGGCGTCGGTTAGCGATCTCCGTTCCGCGGCTTCGACGCTTTCATCAAGTGCTACCGAAACGGAAGAGGCGGCGACCGAAGCCACATCGGCTAACAGCGAGCTTATTTCGACCTATAAAAAAGCGGCTAAAACTCCGAGCGGCTCTTTTAAGGTCGGCAAGGTGCGCTTCAACCTGAACAACAAACGACTTTACCTCAATGGAGAACTCCTGGGCCGTGAAGATGAGGCTGAAATCGCGGCCGCCTGCAGGGAATTTTACAAGAAACACTGATTGCTTGTCATAAGTCCCAAAAAAGCCACGATTTTTTGACAATCCCAACGGACTCCCATTGTTTTGTCCGGTTGCTTTCCCTAAAGTCGCGACCAGATGATTCGTCTTTATTTAAGACCGTTTGCGAGGATTGCATGCGCCGCTCAAGTTTCTTCCTGCCGACCTTGAAGGAAACCCCCAACGAGGCCCAAATCGTTTCCCATCGTTTGATGCTGCGGGCTGGGATGATCCGTCAGTCGAGCGCCGGTATTTACTCCTGGTTGCCACTGGGTTTCAAAGTGTTGAAAAAGGTCGAGCAGATCGTCCGTGAGGAGCAGGATAAAGCAGGGGCGCAGGAATTGCTGATGCCGACCATTCAGCCTGCTGAAATCTGGAGGGAGAGCGGACGTTACGATGATTACGGTAAGGAAATGCTCCGCATTACCGATCGTCACGATCGCGAAATGTTATTCGGCCCAACCAACGAAGAGATGATCACCGAAATCTTTCGCAGCTACATTCGTAGTTATAAGGATCTGCCGAAGCTGCTTTACCACATTCAATGGAAGTTCCGTGATGAGGTGCGCCCCCGTTTCGGGGTGATGCGAGGTCGTGAATTCCTGATGAAAGACAGCTATTCCTTCGATCTCGATAAAGGAGGTGCTAGAAGGTCTTACAATCAGATGTTCGTAGCTTACTTGAAGACTTTTCAGCGTATGGGCCTCAAAGCGATTCCCATGCAGGCCGATACGGGGCCCATCGGCGGCGACATGAGCCATGAGTTTTTGATCCTTGCGGAAACAGGCGAATCACAGGTCTTTTGCCATAAGGCTTACATGGATTTGGAAATCGATGAAAACGACGTGGATTACGATAACTACGATGGTCTCCAGACCACTGTAGACAAATTTACCAGCCATTATGCCGCCACCGATGAAATGCACGACCCGGCCAAGGAAAAAGAACTGGGCGACGACCTGATTTCGGCACGTGGCATCGAGGTCGGCCATATTTTCAACTTTGGCACCAAGTATTCAGATCCGCTTAATGCCGTCGTCAATACATCCGACGGCAAAGAAATCGCCGTCGAAATGGGCTCTTACGGCATTGGTGTTTCAAGGCTGGTCGGCGCGATTATTGAGGCATCCCACGACGACAATGGAATTATCTGGCCCGAGGCCGTTGCTCCATTCCAGGTGGGCTTGATCAACCTGCGCACCGGTGATGAAGAATGCGACGCCACTTGTGAAGACATAAATGCGACCCTGAAATCCTGCGGCCTCGACGTGCTCTATGACGATCGCAACGAAAGGGCTGGCGGCAAGTTCGCAGATATGGACCTGATCGGCATTCCCTGGCAAATGGTCGTTGGGCCGCGTGGCCTTAAGGAAGGCAAGGTGGAAATCAAAAAACGGGCGACGGGGGAAAAGGAAGAGGTTTCTCTCGAATCTGCGCTCGCCCGCTTTACGGAGTAACGCCAGTTTTGTTTTCTCCCTTTGAATGGATGGTCGCCTTACGGTATCTGCGCGCCCGGCGCAGGGAAGGGTTTATTTCGGTCATCGCCTGGTTCTCCTTACTCGGCATCGCACTCGGTGTGGCGACGCTGATCATCGTTATGTCGGTGATGAATGGCTTTCGCCAGGAACTTCTTACGCGAATTTTGGGGCTCAACGGTCATGTCACCGTTGCCGGATCGGCTCAAGGGTTGGGCGATTACGACCGCTTGGCCTCCGTTATCAAGGGCGATGAAGACGTGTTGCACGTCACTCCGATGATCGAAGGACAGGTGATGGCCAGCGGTAAGGGAAACGCGTCTGGCGCTTTGGTGCGGGGCCTGCGACCGTCCGATTTAGCGGCCCGTAAAATCGTTGCGGACAATATGCGCGAAGGTCGTCTTGAAGACTTTACTGGCAATACCGTGGTTGTTGGTTACCGGCTAGCACGCAAGCTCGGCCTGCGGCTGGGTGATAAAATTACGATTATTTCACCCAAGGGAAATGTTACGGCCTTTGGCACCATGCCTCGCATGGCGGGATATACCATCGTCGGTACGTTCGATGTAGGGATGCATGAATACGATTCATCCTTCGTCTACATGCCCCTGGATGCAGCACAGAAATATTTCCGCCTGCCCAACAAGGTTTCCTATCTTGAAGCTATGGTCAAAGACCCTGATACGGCCTATCGGACGTCCTTGGGTCTTTATGATCGGCTATATGATGAAGTGGGTGGTGGCATACGCGTTATGGACTGGCAACAAACCAATGCCAGCTTCTTCAACGCGCTTCAGGTGGAACGCAACGTCATGTTCCTCATTCTGACCCTGATTATCGTAGTGGCCGCCTTCAACATCATTTCCAGTCTTATCATGTTGGTAAAAGATAAAGGGCAAGACATCGCCATCCTTCGCACGATGGGCGCATCGCGCGGTATGATTATGCGAATTTTTCTGATCAGCGGGGCGAGCGTCGGGGTGATTGGAACGATTGCCGGATCGCTCCTCGGGCTGGCTTTTGCCAGCAATATTGAAAGCATTCGCCAAGGTATCCAGGCGATCACCGGCACTGAGCTTTTCGCTGCAGAAATCTATTTCCTTTCCAAACTCCCGGCCATCGTTGATTTCAACGAAGTGGTCTCCGTCGTTTTGATGGGATTAGGCCTTTCTTTCCTCGCTACCCTCTATCCGTCTTGGCGGGCCGCCCGCCTGGACCCCGTGGAGGCGCTGCGCTATGAGTGACGACCTCTTCAGCTATGGTGACGTGGCCCTGGAATTAAAGGATATACGCCGGACATATCAACAGGGCGGGAAAATTCTCGAAATCCTCTCTTCGGCCGATCTCCGGGTCAAGAAAGGCGAAATTGTTGCCCTCGTCGGCCCGTCGGGTTCCGGCAAATCCACTTTGCTGCATGTTGCTGGCTTGCTGGATCGCCCCCAGGAAGGGGAGATTGTGCTTTGCGGAGAGCAGTGCAACGACCTGCCGGAAGGCAAGCGCACGGAAATTCGCCGCAAAAACCTCGGCTTCGTTTATCAATATCACCATCTTTTGGCCGAGTTTTCGGCGCTTGAGAATATCGTTCTGCCCCAAATAATCAATGGCTTGAGCAAAGCCGAAGCCGCCGTACGGGCTATGGAACTCCTCGATTACATGGGCTTGAGTGATCGCGCCGAACACCGGCCGGGCCAGCTTTCGGGGGGAGAGCAGCAGCGTGTCGCCATTGCCAGAGCGCTCGCTAACGCCCCTTGGTTGCTACTGGCCGACGAACCGACAGGAAACCTCGATCCCCACACGGCCGAATCGGTGTTCAATCTGTTGCTCAAGCTGGTGAAAGGCTCAGGGCTCGCCGCCCTGATTGCGACGCATAATCCCGACTTGGCAAAACGCATGGACCGCGCGGTAACCCTTGAGGATGGGGAGCTCAAGGAGCTTTAGCCTGTTCCTTCCACATACTGTGGAAAACCTTTTTGTTGGCCGTCCCGCCGCCCTATGATTTTCTAATGATATGTCGCATGCAGGTTTCGTTCATTTAAGGGTTCATACGGCCTATTCGCTTTCCGAAGGCGCAATACAGGTCAAAGAGCTCGTTAAGCAGTGCCAGGGCATGAAAATGCCGGCTCTGGCCGTGACCGATACCAACAATATGTTTGGTGCCATCGAATTTTCCGGGGCAGCGAAAGGCGGTGGAATTCAGCCCATCCTCGGCTGCCAACTGGGCATCACGCCACAGGTTTATGATGATGGAGAGGGCGGCGCTCTCAACAAACGTACGAGCCGCCCCCCGGAGCCGGAGCAGTTGGTTGTCCTCGTCCAGAACGAGACCGGTTACGCCAACATCATGAAGTTGGTGAGCAAGGCCTATCTCGAAACCGAAGATAATGCAGAGCCGCAAATCCCTTTATCGGCGCTCGAAGGACTGACCGATGGCCTGATCGCCTTGACTGGCGGCCCTCAGGGTAGCGTAGGGCAAGCTTTGGTCCGGGAGCAATTTGAACAAGCAGAGGAAATCCTGCTCAAATTGGCCAAATACTTTCCAGGCCGCCTCTACATGGAGATCATGCGCCATGGAATTCCCGATGAAGCCAAGACCGAAAAACAGTTTATCGACCTTGCCTTCAAACACGGCATTCCGCTGGTCGCGACCAACGAGGCCTTCTTCGTCTCCTCGGAGATGTATGAGGCTCACGACGCATTGCTCTGCATCGCCGGGGGCAACTACGTCAGCCAGGACGAACGCCGCCGACTGACGGTCAATCACCGATTCAAGACCGCGGAAGAAATGGCGGAGATTTTTAAGGACTTACCGGAAGCCATTGATAATACATTGGTGATTGCGCAGCGCTGCGCCTTCATGAACGAATACGTCGATCCTCTTTTGCCGCCTTACGACTGCGGGGAAGGGCGCTCGGAAGAAGATGAACTACGCCATCAATCCAAAGAAGGCCTAAAGCGTCGTCTTGAGGCCCAGCTCTACACTGAGGACATGAGTGACGAGGAGCGCCAAGCTGCCGGGCGGCCTTATTTCGAGCGCCTCGACTATGAATTGGACATTATCGTCCAAATGGGCTTTCCGGGCTATTTCCTCATCGTTGCCGACTTTATTGCCTGGGCGAAGGAGCACGGTATTCCCGTTGGGCCGGGTCGTGGTTCGGGGGCTGGGTCCTGCGTTGCCTGGGCTCTGACCATTACCGATTTGGATCCCTTACGTTTCGGCCTGCTATTCGAGCGGTTTTTGAATCCTGAGCGTGTGTCCATGCCCGACTTTGATATCGATTTCTGCCAAGACCGGCGGGAAGAGGTCATCAAGTACGTTCAAGATAAGTACGGTTACGATCATGTGGCCCAGATCATCACGTTTGGTAAACTGCAAGCGAAAGCTGCCGTGCGCGATGTCGGGCGCGTACTCGAAATGCCCTATGGGCAGGTGGACCGTATTTCCAAATTGATACCGGCCAATCCGGCTAATCCGGTCACGCTGACTGAGGCGATTGATGGAGAGCCTCAACTTCGGGAGATGATTGCCGAGGAAGAGAAGGTTGCTCAACTCTTTTCCATCGCCAAGCGCCTAGAAGGCCTTTACCGCCATGCATCGACCCATGCGGCCGGTGTGGTGATTGGTGACCGTCCTCTCGATCAATTGGTACCGCTTTATCGCGACCCACGCTCTGACATGCCGGTGACGCAGTTCAATATGAAATACGTCGAGTCTACCGGCCTAATCAAATTCGACTTTCTCGGCCTCAAAACCCTGACTGTGCTCTCAACCGCATTGAACAACATCAAGGCGATGACCGGCGAAGAGATCGACCTTTCGAACCTACCTCTCGATGATCCGCCAACATTTGAGATGCTAGCACGTGGTGAAACGACCGGTGTATTCCAACTGGAATCAGCGGGGATGCGCGATGTTTTGCGCAACATGAAGCCTGATAGCCTGGAAGATCTTATTGCTGTCGTGGCCCTCTATCGACCGGGCCCAATGGACAATATCCCAAGCTATATTCGACGTAAGCACGGAGATGAGGAGCCCGACTATCTCTACCCGACCTTGAAACCCATCCTGGAAGAAACCTACGGGATCATGATCTACCAGGAACAGGTGATGCAGATCGCGCAGGAACTCTCGGGCTATACGCTCGGCGGCGCCGACCTTCTGCGCCGCGCCATGGGTAAGAAGATCAAGGAGGAGATGGACAAGCAACGTAAATTGTTTGTCGATGGGGCCGAAGCGCGTGGGGTGCCAGGGCAAAAGGCATCGGATATCTTCGATCAGGTCAATAAGTTCGCCGGCTACGGATTCAACAAGTCCCACGCGGCAGCCTATGCCTTAGTGGCCTATCAAACCGCCTACCTGAAAGCCAATTATCCGGTTGAGTTCCTAGCGGCCTCTATGACGCTGGACATGAACAACACTGACAAGCTTAACGTATTTCGCCAAGAATTGGACCGCTTGGCCGTTAAATTGATGCCGCCCGATATCAATAATTCCGACGTAACGTTTAAAGTGGCAAAGGATGGAGAGGGCAATCGCTTCATCTGGTATGCGTTGGCGGCGGTTAAAAATGTCGGTGAGGCAGCCATGGAGGCGGTGGTCGCCGAACGGGAGGCCAGCGGCCCATTTAAGGAGCCGTTTGATTTCGCCAATCGCATCGACACCAAGCTGATCAACAAGCGCCAACTTGAAAACCTCGTCAAAGGCGGGGGATTCGACAGCATAGAGCGAAATCGGGCCAAGGCTTTCGATGGATTGGAAACCATTCTTCGTCACGCCGCCACGGCGACCCGCGAGCGGAATGATGCCCAAATTGGCATGTTCGGCATGGACGACGCAGCCACCAAGGCGGCCGCCAAACTTCCCGACCGCCCTGATTGGCCCTTGATGGAGCGATTGAGAAACGAGTTTGAGGCTATTGGGTTTTACCTTTCGGCTCACCCTCTCGACGCATATGGAAAGAGTCTCAAGCGTCTCCAAGTTGAAACCTATTCGGAAATTTTGAGGGAAGGGGAGTCGCGTCCGGTTCATTTGGCCGGAACCGTAACCGGCAAAAAAGTGAGAACCTCGCAAAAGGGCAACAAGTTCGCATTTGTCAGTATGTCGGACGCTACGGGCGGCTACGAGATAACCGTTTTTTCCGAACAATTGGCGGCAGCCGGGGATTTGCTGGAGGTCGGCAGCAATATTTATGTGGCCGCCGCCGCTCAGTTCGAAGGGGAGGCGGTCCGCTTTATCGCCAATACGATCAAGTCGTTGGATGTCGTCGCCGCCGATACGGATGCAGGCATGACGGTGTTCATCGACAACCCCAGCCCAATCGAGCACATAAAGGCCGTTTTGGAACGTGAAGGGAAAGGGCGTGGTATCGTCCGGTTTACGGTCAATATGGATATGGTAAAAGAGGCCGATATCGTCTTGGAGAGCCGCTACAAGATTTCTCCTGCCGTTCTTCAGGCTGTGAAGGCTATTCCCGGAATTACAGAAATCCAGGAAAACTGACAAAAAAGCCTTGAAACCTGCCGTTTTTAGCGTTACATACCCCGCCTTACTTCACACGCGGGGTTTTGCGGTCCCCAACGCAAATTCGTTGGATTGATCGCTCCGGTGTCTGGTTATCCAGATAACAGTCCCGCGGAGGATCAACCGGAAAAGGATATACACTATGGCACTTCCGGCCTTTACCATGCGCCAGCTCCTGGAGGCAGGCGTTCACTTCGGTCACACTACCCGTCGGTGGAACCCCAAGATGGAACAGTACATCTTCGGCGTTCGTAGCGGCATTCACATTCTCGATCTGCAACAAACCGCTCCGCTTTTGCACCAGGCAATGGTTCAGGTGCGTGATGTTGTCGCCGGTGGCGGTCGCGTTCTGTTTGTCGGCACCAAGCGCCAAGCTCAGGAACAAATTGCAGAATCCGCCAAGCGCTGCGGTCAGTACTTCGTCAATCACCGTTGGCTCGGCGGTATGCTGACCAACTGGCAGACCATTTCCAACTCCATCAAGCGCCTGCGTGAACTTGAGAAAAAGTTGGAAGGGGGAACCGAAGGCTTCACCAAGAAAGAATTGCTTGGCCTGACCCGCGAGCGCGAAAAACTCGAACGCGCTTTGGGCGGTATCAAAGACATGGGCGGCCTGCCCAACTTGATCTTTGTAATCGACACCAACAAAGAGAAGATCGCCATTCAGGAAGCCAATAAACTGGGCATTCCCGTCATTGCGGTCCTCGACAGCAATAGCGCCCTCAACGGCGTTGACCACCCGATCCCCGGCAACGATGATTCCATCCGTGCGATCAATCTCTACTGCGAAATGATCGCCGGGTCTGCACTCGACGGCATTCAGGCCGAAATGAGCGCTTCGGGCGTCGATGTGGGTGAATTGGAAGAAGTTCCAGCCGAAGAAATTCCGGCAGAAGCGGCTGCAGTAGAAGCCCCCGCCGCTGAAGAGGCCCCGGCTGAAGAAGCTAAGGCAGCTGAAGCCTAACTGAATTTGGGTCGGGCGCTGATTGCCCGACCTTTCTCATCTCACTTTCTTCTCTCATGGGGAATGACATGGCACAGATTACCGCTGGGCTCGTAAAAGAGCTTCGTGAAAAAACCGGCGCAGGCATGATGGATTGCAAAAAAGCGCTGACCGAAAATGACGGCGACATGGAAGCCGCCGTCGATTGGCTGCGCAAAAAAGGCCTTGCCGCCGCCGCTAAAAAAGCCGGTCGCGCCGCCTCTGAAGGCTTGGTTGCTATTGCCGTTGACGGCACCTCGGCTGCCGTGGTCGAAGTCAACGCTGAAACCGACTTCGTGGCACGCAATGAACAATTCCAGGACATGGCCGAAACCATCGCCAATATCGCGCTGGCTAACGGTGGCGACCTGGACAAGACGAAAGCCGCCGCTTATCCGGGCAGCGATAAGAATGTTGAAGACTATGTTGCCGAAATGGTCGGCACCATCGGCGAAAATATGCACCTGCGTCGTAGCGCCGGTCTTTCGGTCTCAAAAGGCCTCGTTTCGGCTTACATTCATAACGCCATGAAGCCCGGCATGGGTAAAATCGGCGTTCTTGTTGCTCTCGAGTCCGACGCAGATCAGGGCGTTCTTGAAGCTCTCGGTAAGCAGCTCGCCATGCATGTAGCCGCCGCCAGCCCGCAGGCCGTGACCCGTGACGACGTTGACGCATCTGAACTTGAGCGTGAAAAGAACGTTCTGGCCGATCAGGCGCGCGCTTCGGGCAAACCGGAAAATATCATTGAGAAAATGGTCGAAGGCCGTCTGCGCAAGTACTACGAAGAAGTGGTGCTGCTTGAACAGGCTTTTGTCATGGATACGGACAAGAAAATCCAGGCCGTTCTCGATGAAGCTTCCAAGGAAGCGGGCAACGAGATCAAGCTCACCGGTTTTGTCCGCCTTGCTCTCGGCGAAGGTGTCGAGAAAAAGGAAGAGGATTTCGCAGCCGAAGTTGCCGCTGCTGTCGGTGGATAACATCGCCCTTTAGAATTGAGAAAAGGCGCCCTTTTGAACCGGGCGCCTTTTTTTTGCCTTTGAATTACCGCATCTTTTCCACGACCGATGCACGAAACACTCTGGTATTTCAGCAGTCCTATTGCTATCAATCTCCAACTGTTTTTTGTCATTCCTTAATGGGGGGACCATGTCCGAAACGATCCGCTACAAAAGGGTCCTCTTAAAACTGTCCGGCGAAGGCCTCATGGGCTCGGGAGATTACGGAATCGACCCGGCGACCGTTGAGCGGATGGGCCGTGAAATCAAAAAGGTCATCGATCTGGGGGTCCAGGTTTGCCTGGTTATTGGTGGTGGAAATATTTTTAGAGGTATTTCTGGCGTCGCCACAGGAATTGAACGGACCAGTGCGGACTATATGGGCATGCTTGCAACCGTAATGAATGCCGTTGCCGTGCAAAGCGTTCTGGAACGCATGGGGCTCGATACACGAGTGCAGTCGGCCATTCCCATGCCCACCGTTTGCGAACCTTTTATCCGCCGCCGTGCAGTGCGCCATATGGAGAAGGGGCGCGTCGTTATTTTTGCCGCCGGGACGGGAAACCCGTTTTTTACGACCGATACCGCCGCCGCCCTCAGAGCCGTTGAAATGAACTGCGACGCCCTGCTTAAAGGAACGCAGGTCGATGGGGTTTACGATTCGGACCCAAAGATAAATCCGGATGCCAAACGGTATGAAAGACTGAATTACCGGGATGTTCTTGCCAATGACCTCAAGGTCATGGATGCTTCAGCCGTTGCTTTGGCACGTGAGAACGACATTCCGATTTTGGTTTTTTCCATCGGCGAGGAGGGTGCTTTTGCCGATGTCGTTCAAGCCAAAGGGCGCTTTACGATTGTCGAGAAGGGGGAGAGGTAGATGTCAAACGTCGATTTTAACAAGGAAAAACAGGACCTTAAACGCCGCATGGAAGGGGCGATTGAGGTTCTTCATAAAGAATTTTCCGGCCTGAGAACCGGTCGTGCGTCGGCGAGTCTTCTCGAGCCGATCACCATTGATGCTTACGGCAGCCCGATGCCGATGAACCAGGTCGGCACCATTGGTGTTCCCGAGCCTCGGATGTTGACCGTCCAAGTTTGGGATAAGTCGTTGGTTAAATCTGTTGAAAAAGCGATTAGGGATTCTGACCTTGGTCTCAACCCTGCCTCCGATGGTCAATTGATTCGTATTCCCATCCCGGCGCTCAACGAAGAACGCCGAAAAGAACTGACTAAAGTGGCCCATCGTTACGCCGAAGAGGCCCGTGTCGCCGTACGGAACGTCAGGCGTCATGGCATGGACGACCTCAAGAGATTTGAAAAAGACGGCAATATTTCCGAGGACGAGCACCGGGATTACGGCATCGAAATTCAAGAAATTACCGATGCCGCAATTAAGGAAATCGATGAGACATTGAAGCACAAAGACGAAGAAATCATGCAGGTCTAGTTTCCGAATGAAAGCTGTTGCCGCCAACCCTCAGGAAGAAAACGTTCCCACCCATGTAGCGATTATCATGGATGGCAATGGTCGCTGGGCGCAGGCCCGCAACCTTCCGCGCACGGCCGGACATAAGAAAGGGGTCGATGCCGTGCGCACCGTTGTTGAAACGGCAGCTGAGATTGGAGTTTCTTATCTAACGCTTTTCGGTTTCTCGACAGAAAACTGGAAACGCCCCTCAGGGGAAATCAATGATCTGATGGGGTTGTTGAGACTGTATCTGAAAAAGGAAGTTTCCAGTCTGGCGAAAAATGGCATTTGCCTGAAAATTATCGGCGACCGGCAAACTCTCCCGGCAGATATCCGCTCCCTGATCACGGAATCCGAAGAAAAAACGGCTAATGGCGGCAGACTTACCTTGGTCATTGCGTTGAGCTATGGCGGACGCTCGGATATTGCCCAGGCCGTTCAAAAGATAGCACATAAGGTTGCTTTAGGAGAAATCGACCCGAATACAATTTCGGAAGAAGTGATTTCATCCCACCTCTCAACGGCAAAAATTCCAGACCCCGACCTTGTTATCCGCACCAGCGGAGAACAAAGAATCAGCAATTTCCTCCTCTGGCAGTCTGCATATTCAGAGTTTCTGTTTGAAAAAACTCTCTGGCCTGACTTCGACCGCGAAGCCTTCCTTAAGGCCATTGACGCCTATCAACTGCGCGAACGACGCTTTGGCGCAACAAGTGTCTGATATAGAACAAAAATCTAGCGGACTGAAAGCGCGGGTTGTTTCAGCCGTTATTTTAGCGCCTCCCGTTTTGGCTGCTTTGTATTTTGGTGGGTATTTTTTTGATGCCTTGGTTTTGCTGATCACGGGCCTCATGGCTTGGGAATGGTGTGGTCTCGTGACCTCTGATCGGTCCGGCATGGGGAAGGCCGCCTTTGTCTTTTCCAGCCTAACCTGCGTCGCCATTTCTATTTTTTTGGGGGTTGGCGTTGGGCTAATCACTGTTAGCGGCCTTTTGGTTGTGTTGCTGGGGGTTGGCTGGTTTTTATATGGTGGACGAACCGTATGGTACGCTTTTGGCCTGCCCTATGTGGCGATCCCCATGATGGCCTTTGTTTGGATCAGAGAAATCGAAACCTTCGGCATGGCCTATATCATTTGGCTTCTTCTCGCCGTATGGGCGACCGATATCGGAGCTTATTTTGCGGGAAAGGGGATTGGCGGACCCAAGATCGCCCCGCGTATCAGCCCTAAGAAGACATGGGCAGGGCTGATCGGTGGGATGATTTGTTCTGGCGCCATCACCGCTGCAGTCGGTTCTTTTTTTGAATTGGGCGCGCCATTGATATTGGCTTTCTACGGAGCCTTATTTGCCATTATTGCTCAGGTGGGGGACTTCTTTGAATCCTGGGTGAAGCGTAGCTTCAATGCGAAAGACGCCAGCAATCTGATCCCCGGACATGGTGGTGTTCTCGACCGTGTCGATGGCGTATTGACCGTTGTTGTTGCGCTTTGGGCGGTTCTATCCCTGAAATTGATCAGCGGGGGTGGGGTTTGAAATCGGTAACCGTCCTCGGATCAACCGGGTCCATAGGTGTCAATACGGTTGATCTAATTGCAAGGTCCGAGCAAAGCTTCCGGACGGTTGCCCTGACAGGCAACCGGAATATCGATCTTTTGGCCCGGCAAGCAATCGATTTAAATGCAGAGTTTGTGGTTACGGCAGATGGCCGTGGTTATAAAAAACTCAAAGATTTAATTGGGTCCCATCCCATCGAAGTCGCTGCAGGAAGCCAGGCTGTTACCGAAGCTGCAGAGCGTAGTGCCGATGTGGTTATCGCAGGAATTGTCGGGGCGGCAGCCCTGGAGCCAACATTGGCGGCGGCGCGACGTGGAGCAACGATTGGATTGGCGAATAAGGAAAGTCTTGTTTGCGCCGGAGATTTGATGACCGAAGAGATTCGTAAAAGCGGCGCGCGCATCATCCCTGTCGATTCCGAGCACAACGCAATCTTTCAGGTTTTCGATTTCAAGGATGCCCATCATGTGCAGAAAATCATCCTTACGGCCTCTGGGGGGCCCTTTAGAGATTGTTCTCTTGAGCACATGAAAACTGTGGGACCTGCACAGGCTGTAGCCCACCCCAATTGGGATATGGGAGCCAAGATTTCGGTTGATTCGGCGACGATGATGAATAAAGGGCTCGAACTCATTGAGGCTTTTCATCTTTTCCCCGTCGAAGAGGAGCAGATCGATATTGTCGTTCACCCGCAATCGGTCATTCACAGCATGGTTTCCTATGTCGATGGGTCGGTGCTGGCGCAGATGGGGACACCGGATATGCGCACTCCTATTTCCTATGCACTGGCATGGCCTGAGCGTATGGCGACCGGAGGGACACCGTTAAGCTTGCCTAAGATTAGAAGCCTGACTTTTGAAGAACCAGATTTTCAGCGCTTTCCCGCTTTACGTTTGGCCCGGAACGCCTTGAAAAAAGGAGGCGGCGCGCCTACAGTATTAAATGCGGCCAACGAAGTGGCCGTTGGATTTTTCCTAAATGAAACAATTGGTTTTCTCGATATCGTTAGTATTGTTGAGAAAACCCTTGAACGGGTTGGTGATAAACCTTTAGAAGCTCTGGCAGACGTTTTTGCGCTGGATGAGCAGGCCCGAAGGATTGCTGGCGAAATTGCCAGTCAAGCCCCCACACTCTCTTAAGGATCCCTTAAATTCCAATGGATTTGGTCACACTGCTCTGGGATTACATCATTCCCTTTATTTTCGTTTTGACGGTTCTGGTTTTTGTTCATGAACTGGGACATTACTGGGTTGCTCGACGCAATGGTGTAAGGGTCGATGTCTTCTCCATTGGTTTTGGGCCGGAATTATTCGGCTGGAACGACAAGAATGGAACCCGCTGGAAATTTAGCGCAATTCCCATGGGCGGGTATGTCAAGATGTTTGGCGAAGGTGGAGAGGCCCTGGATGAAGAGGGGAGCGCGATCCCCATACCTCAGGAAGACGCCGCTGTTTCATTTGCCCACAAACGGCTCGGGCAACGGGCGGCTATTGTTTTTGCCGGCCCTGCGGCAAACTTTATTTTCGCCGTCATTGTATTCGCTGGATTATTTGCATTTTTACCAACCCAAATCCCTTTGGCTGCAATCGGGAAAATTCAGGAAGGAAGTGCTGCTGAGCAGGCAGGTTTTAAGGCCGGTGACACGGTGGTGGCCATCAGTGGCCGTGAAATTCGTTATTTCACGGAACTTCGCGATATGGTTTTGGCCAGCCCAAACAAGCCACTAACCTTTTCTATTCTGCGCGACAGCGCTCCCATGGAAGTTTCCGTTATACCGCGGGCAATCGGTGAAAATCCGCCTCAAGGCCGCTTGGGAGTAAGTCCCGACCCGGAAAAATTTGAGGTTGAGGAGATCGGTATCGCAGAGGCTGGCCTCAAAGCGGTCAACCACTCGTTTTCCATCATGGGGCAAATTCTTGGCGCAATTGGTGAGATATTTACGGGAGACCGAGGGAGTGAGGAGTTGGGCGGGCCTCTTCGTATTGCTCAGATGTCCGGCGAAATCGCGCAGCTCGGCATGGCTCAATTGTTGACGTTTATAGCCGTTTTCTCGATCAATCTGTGCCTTATCAACCTTTTTCCCATTCCGGTACTGGATGGTGGCCACCTTGTATTCTATGCTTTCGAGGCGATTCTCGGGAGGCCTCTTGGTGAAAAAGCTCAAGAATACAGTTTCCGTTTCGGGCTGATTCTGGTATTGGCATTAATGGTGTTTGCAACATTTAACGATTTGACTCATTTCAAGATTTTTGATTTTTGATCAGCCAAGAGGGATTGAGAATCGATGTCCGGGGGAATGGTGAGGAATTTATTTCGACTCATAACGATTTGTCTGATCCTGGGGGGCTTTATTTCCCAGGCGGATTATGCTCGTGCGCAAGGTGGGCTGATTAAGGAAATCGTTGTTGAAGGCGCACAGCGGATTGAGCCGGAAACCGTTCGTTCATACCTGCGCATTCAACCCGGCGATTCTTTCGAGCCCTCCCGCGTCAACCGTTCATTGAAGAGCCTTTTTTCGACCGGTCTTTTTGCCGACGTCTCCATTAAAATGAGTGGGACGAACCTGATCGTCTCAGTGGTTGAGAACCCAGTTATCAATAGAATTGCCTTTGAGGGCAACAGGAAGCTGGAAGACGATGCGCTGGAAACTGAAGTGACTTTGCGCCCCCGTGTTATTTACACGCGCACCAAAGTTCAAAACGATGTGCAGAGAATATTGACTCTCTATCGGCGTTCTGGCCGTTTCGCTGCTACTGTCGAACCGAAAGTTATCCGCTTGAAGGACAACAGGGTAGATCTGGTTTTTGAAATCAACGAAGGCCCGCTCACCGAAATCGCCAGTATTCGCTTTATCGGCAACAAGGAATTTAGCGACGGTAAGCTGAAAGAAAATATCCAAACAAAAGAAAGCCGGTGGTACCGTTTTTTCAGCAGCGACGATAATTACGACCCAGATCGTTTGGCGTTTGATAGAGAACTGTTGCGCCGTTTCTACCTCAGTGAGGGCTATGCAGACTTTAATGTGGTTTCTTCCGTTGCCGAGTTGCAGCCGGACAAGACCGCTTTCTTCATTACTTTCGTTGTTGATGAGGGGCCTCGATACGAATTTGGGGAAATTGATGTCATTCCGGGGCTTCGCAATCTAGATAAAGAGTATGTGTCCGAATTGATCGAAATTGAGGCGGGTGACTGGTACGATAATCGGCTTGTCGATGATACAGTCGAAGACCTTTCCAATGCAGTCAGCGAATTGGGCTATACTTTTATTGACGTTCGTCCACGCGTAAACCGTAAGCGTGAAGAAAAGAAAATCGATATTGTTTTTGATATTTCTGAAGGTCCCCGTGTTTTCGTCGAACGTATCGATATTAAAGGGAATGCTCGCACCGAAGACGAAGTCATTCGCCGTGAATTTAAGCTTGTCGAGGGGGATGGCTTCAGTTCTGCCAAGTTGCGGCGGTCCCGCCAGCGGATAGAAGGGCTTCAATATTTCTCTAAAGTCTCCGTCGAACAAATTCCCGGAAGTACTCCAGATAAGACCGTGATTGCGGTTGATGTCGAAGAGAAATCGACTGGCTCAGTTTCGATCGGGGCGGGTTATTCAACGACTCTTGGCCCTGTTGCTGATTTTGGTATTCAAGAAAGTAATTTGCTTGGGAAAGGTCAGCGCCTAAAGTTGAACGCCCAGATCGCAGGCGACCAAAGTCAATTCAATCTAAACTTCACCGAGCCTTACTTTCTTGATCGTGATCTTGCTGCAGGTTTCGATTTATTTCACACTTCGAAAGATCTTGGCGACACGTCGTCCTATGAATCGGAGGAAACGGGTGGTGGTCTGCGGGTTAGTTACCCCATCACTGAACGACTGCGGCAATCGTGGGGCTATAGCCTGAAATTCACAAAAATTGCCAACATCGATTCAGATGCATCGGCGATCGTTCAAGCTCAAGAAGGAAATCAAACCCTTTCCGTTGTATCTCACGCCCTAGTTTACGATAAAAGAGACAACAAGGCCGCCACCACTGAAGGTTATGTTGTGAGCCTCTCCAATGAATTGGCAGGACTCGGCGGAACTCACAGATTTATTCGAGATAAACTCAACGGTGCATACTATCACCCTGTTGCAGATGAATGGATTATCAAACTATCCGGGCAGCTTGGACATGTTACTGGCCTCGGAAAAGATGTGATCATTTCCGAACGCTTTTTCCTCGGCGGTGACGATTTGCGAGGCTTCCAGAATGCTGGCGTTGGCCCCCGAGCTTCTGATTCCGGAGATTCTCTTGGCGGTGAAGTTACTTATAATGGTAGTGCGGAACTCAGGTTTCCGCTTGGCTTCCCTGATGAGTTGAAGGTAACCGGAAAGGTTTTTGCCGATTTTGGTAGCTTGATGACGATCCATCCTGAAGATTCTACGGTCCAGGACACTGGGGCTCTAAGGGCATCTTTGGGGACGGGGATTAACTGGGAGTCGCCATTTGGCCCTATTGGCCTTGATTTTGGCTTCCCTGTCGCTAAAGAAAGTTTTGATAAGACGGAATCATTCCGTGTGAATTTTGGTACGAGGTTCTAATGCCTGTTAAGTCTCTAGTTTCAACTATTTTTGTCGCCGTATTTCTGTTTGCGGTTAGCTCAGGTTCTAGTCTGGCTCAGGAACAAAGTGAGCAAGCTACATTTCGGGTTGCTGTTGTCGATATGAACGAAATCATGGCAACCGCTAAAGCCCCTCAATCGATTCGCGCGCAAATCAGCGAAAAGCGTAAGGTTTTCCAAGCTGAAATTCAAAAGGAAGAGAAAGAACTGCGCGAAGGCAACCAGGAACTGGCTCGTCAGCGGACGATTATGTCTCCGGAAGCTTTTAAAGAAGAGCGCCGTAAATTCGAAGAAAGGTTCGTTTCTGCTCAGCGCAAAATGCAGGAGCGTAAGCTTACTTTGGACCGAGCCCGTGCAGTTGCGATGGAAAAAGTAGGCGACGCACTGAAAACGGTAATTACCAAAATTGTCAAAGAACATGGCATCACGTTATTGCTTAGAAAAGAGCAGACTGTTTATTCTGACAAACGGTTGGTGATTACGGATTTCGTCGTTACCGAGTTGGACAAACTCCTGCCGAATGTAAAAGTCTTCACGAAGGAAGGGGCCAAGAAATAGGCGATGGCGGATCCGCGTTTTTTTTCGGCGGAAGGCCCCTATACCCTCCAATACCTTGCCGATGTTTCAGGGGCTGAGCTCAACAGGCTGGCTCCGCAAGACTTATTGTTAAAGGATGTTGCGCCTTTAAATGTCGCAGGCCCTGAACACATCAGTTTTCTCGACAACAAAAAGTATCGGTCAGATTTTTTAAAAACTAAAGCGGGGGCCTGTGTTGTAAGCCCTGAAGTTATTGGTGACGCTCCCGACAATTTGGCCCTTCTCGTTTCAAAAGAGCCATACCGGGCCTATGCAAAAATCGCCCAGGCGTTTCATCCGCGCCCCATACCTTCTCCGGGTATTTCGGATCAAGCAATTGTCAGCAAAACGGCAAATATTGCTTCTTCTAGTTGCGTAGATGCTGGCGCCTTCATCGATGCTGGGGTTGAAATCGGCGAAGGAACTAAGATCGGGCCAAATACCATTCTTGGCCCTAGCGTTAAAATCGGTGCGGAATGCTTTATTGCCGGGAATGTGACGATTTTGAACAGCATTGTTGGTGACCGCGTGACCATTCATGGTGGAGCCTCCATTGGCCAGGATGGGTTTGGGTTTGCAATGGGGCCTCAAGGGCACGAGCGTGTTCCTCAACTTGGCCGCGTTATCGTTGAGGATGATGTCGATATCGGAGCGAATACGACGATTGATCGCGGCGCCGGTCCTGACACGGTTATCGGTGCAGGAACTAAAATCGATAATTTGGTTCAAATTGGTCACAACGTAAAGATTGGCCGTTGTTGTGTCATTGTCAGCCAAGTTGGCATATCGGGAAGTACTGAGATCGGAGACTTCTCCGTTTTGGCTGGCCAGGTCGGAGTAGCCGGCCACCTAAAGATTGGCGCGGGTGTAACGCTAGCCGCACGATCAGGCGTGACTAAAAATATTGCCGCAGGGGCAACCATGGGGGGCTTTCCCGCCATTCCCATTAAGGATTGGGCCAAGCAAACAGCACTTTTGTCCCGAATGCTTAAAAAAGGACAGTCCAAGTAACGTAAAGCTTAGGATTTAAGAGAATGTCAGAAGAAAAGACCTACGATATCAACCGGATCATGGAAATGATCCCGCACCGTTATCCCTTTTTACTGATTGATCGGGTTGAAAAGGTCATCGCATCGGAAAGTGCTGTCGGGATCAAGAATGTAACGTTCAATGAGCCTCATTTCCCCGGCCATTTCCCCGGCCATCCGGTAATGCCCGGCGTTCTCATCATCGAAGCAATGGCGCAAACGGCGGCGATCGTCGTTGTTGATGCCATGGGAGAAGATGTTGAAGGCAAGCTGGTTTATTTTATGGCAGTCGAAAATGCCAAATTCAGAAAACCCGTGGTCCCCGGTGATCGTCTCGAACTCCATGTTACGAAAAAGCAAAATCGCGGTGCTGTATGGAAGTTTGAAGGCCTGGCCAAAGTTGACGGCGCTGTTGCCGCCGAAGCAACGTTCACTGCTATGATAAGGGATGCTTGATGACTAATATTCACCCCACGGCGATCATTGATCCGAAAGCGGAAATTGCCGAAACCGCTTTCATCGGGCCTTATTGTGTCGTCGGTTCCCATGTGACGGTGGAAGATGGGGTGAAACTCATTTCGCATGTGGTTGTCGAAGGTCGGACCAAAGTTGGCAAAGGGACAACAATCTACCCGTTTTCGTCTGTTGGACATCAGCCACAAGACCTCAAATATGGCGGCGAACCTTCAGAACTGTTCATTGGGGAAAATACCGTTATTCGTGAACACGTTACCCTGAATCCTGGCACCGAGGGTGGGGGAATGGTTACGCATGTAGGCAGCAATTGTCTGCTGATGGTCGGGGCGCATGTTGGCCACGACTGCCAAATTGCGGATAACGTGATTCTTGTCAATAACGCAACCCTAGCTGGCCATGTTGAAGTCGATGAATGGGCCATTTTGGGCGGCCTTTCTGCAGTTCATCAATTTGTCAGGATTGGGAAACACGCCATGATTGGCGGCATGTCCGGCGTTGAAAATGATGTCATTCCCTACGGTTCCGTTTATGGCAACCGGGCCATGCTGAACGGACTTAACCTGATTGGACTTAAGCGTCGCGGTTTCGACCGGGAAACCATTCACGCCCTTCGTAATGCCTATCGGCTCTTGTTTGCGCAAGAAGGAACCATGGCCGAGAGGGTCACGGATGTTGAGGAGATGATGCACGACAACGAGCCCGTTATGGACATTCTCGGTTTTATCAAAGCCGATTCTTCGCGTGGCATTTGCCAGCCTAAGGCCGGAGATGCCTCCTAAGCTCGGCATTTTAGCCGGTGGCGGTGTCCTTCCCGCGCGCCTTATCGAAGCCTGCCGTGTGCAAGGCAGGGAGTGTTTTATCGTCGCCTTTAAGGATCAAACGGATCCTCAAGCGATTGCAGACGCCCCTCATGAGTGGGTACGCCTGGGAGCCGCAGGCAAAGCGCTTGAACTCCTCAAAGAAAATAATGTGGAAGAGCTTGTCATGGCTGGTCCAATCAAACGGCCTTCGCTTGCTGCTATCCGCCCCGACGCCTGGGCTCTTAAGCTCCTGACCAAAGCTGGAGTGAGTTCGTTAGGCGACGATGGACTTCTTTCGGTAATCGTCAATGAGCTAGAAAATGAAGGCCTGAAGGTTATCGGCGTCGATGATATTTTGAGTAACTTTCTTGCTGAAGCAAAAGTTTACGGCAAGATAGAACCGGATAAAACGGCGCTTACCGATATTGAAAGGGGGTTCCATGTCGCCTGGATACTGGGCCAGGCGGATGTGGGGCAGGCGGTTGTTGTCCAGCAGGGCCTCGTCCTGGCGGTTGAAGCGATAGAAGGCACGGAGAAGATGGTCTCGCGTATTCCCGATGTCGCCAGAGAAGGGCCTGGGGGGGTTTTGGTCAAAGCCAAAAAACCAAAACAAGAAAAACGCGCCGATTTGCCGACCGTTGGGCCCGAAACCGTGAAACAAGCAGCCAAGGCCGGATTGAGCGGTATCGCCGTCGAAGCGGGGGGCGCTCTAGTCGTCGACCCCGTTGAAACCACCACACAGGCCGACCGCCTGGGACTTTTCTTGGTTGGATATGCAAAAGGGAGCCATCCCGACAGGTGAGCAACTCCAAAGGTGATGCAAGGCCGTTGATTTACCTTATCGCCGGAGAGCCATCCGGCGACAATCTTGGCGCACGCCTTATGGCGGCAATAAAGAAACAAAAATCGGGAAATGTCGATTTTGTGGGTATTGGTGGGCCTCGCATGAAAGAGCAGGGGCTTGAGAGCCTTTTTCCCATGGAAGAACTTTCCATCATGGGGTTCTCTGAAATTCTTCCCCATATCCCGAAACTGCTGGGTAGAATTTCAAAAACCGTAGAAGATATTAGTTCGCAACGCCCCGCCGCCGTCCTGACGATCGATACACCTGCTTTTTCCTTCCGGGTCGCCAAGCGCTTAAAAGGAAGGGGAATTCCCCTCATCCATTTTGTCGCCCCATCGGTTTGGGCTTGGAAACCATGGCGGGCTAAAAAAATCGCAGGCTTTCTCGACCACTTGCTGACACTTTTGCCGTTTGAACCGCCTTATTTTGAAAAAGAAGGGCTTTCAGCAACCTTTGTCGGTCACCCGGTTCTCGAGTCTGGCGCAGATAAAGGCAAAGGCAGAGATTTCAGGAAGAAATACGGAATTTCGGCCGACCAGAAAATTTTATGCATGTTACCGGGAAGCCGGAGAAGCGAAACGGACCGTTTGCTCCCTATTTTCAAAGAGACCTGCCAAAAAATATCTCGGGAATTAAGTGATTTGGTTGTTGTTGTTCCGGCCGTTGAAAGTCTTTCACAACAAGTTGGGCACCAACTCGCAAATACGGCATTAAAAGTAATCGTCCTGACCGATAGTGTAGAAAAATTTGATGCTTTTAGTGCTTCAGATGCGGCCCTTGCTGCATCGGGTACTGTCTCCCTAGAACTGGCTATGGCGCAAACACCAGCTGTGATTGCTTATAAAGTAAGTCCGTTAACTGCCTGGATAGCAAAGAAACTTGTGCGCCTTAAATATGTCAGCCTTGTTAATATTCTGACTGATCGCGAAGTGGTCCCTGAGTTTTTATTAGATAACTGTCAAAGCGAACTTATCGCTCCTAAGCTCCTCGGTCTTCTGACTGATGAGGCCGAAAGAGCAAAACAGTTGGCTGGCTATCTTGAAGCACTTGAAAAGCTCAAACCGCAAAACGGCGGCCTCCCTAGTGAAGCCGCGGCAACAGCTTTATTGAAAGTGATTGAAAGGGAAGCTTGATGTCTCAATTCCGTTTTCTCCACACGATGATCCGGGTGAAAGACCTAGATAAATCCTTGGATTTTTATACCCGACACCTTGGCATGAAAGTTTTGCGTAAGAATGACTATCCCGAAGGAAAGTTTACGCTGGCCTTTGTCGGTTACGGTGAGGAAAGTGAGCAGACGGTTGTTGAACTGACCCATAACTGGGACCAAGAAGAGCCCTATGATCTGGGAAATGGGTTTGGTCACTTGGCGCTCGGAGTGAGCGATATCTACGGCACTTGCGAGGCCTTGGAGAAAGAGGGCGTGAATATCCCAAGGCCGCCGGGGCCGATGAAGCACGGCTCAACCGTCATCGCCTTCATCGAAGACCCAGACGGCTATAAAATCGAACTGATCGAACGAAAATAGGGAAACCACCCTTAAAAAGAAAAAAGGCGCGGCCCTCTAAGAGCCGCGCCTTTCTTATTGTTCAATGGTCAATCAACGCTGATGTAGTGGAACATACTGACGCATGGTTTCGCCGGTATATAGCTGTCGCGGACGACCGATTTTCTGCGAGGGATCTTCGACCATCTCATTCCACTGAGCAACCCAGCCGACGGTACGAGCCATGGCGAAGAGTACGGTGAACATGGAAACCGGAATGCCCATGGCGCGGAAGATGATGCCCGAGTAGAAATCGACGTTCGGGAACAATTTCTTCTTAACGAAGTAGTCGTCTTCAAGCGCAATACGCTCCAATTCCATAGCCAACTCGAGAAGCGGTTCGTCTTTTACGCCCAGTTCGTCAAGAACTTCATGGCAGGTCTGCTGCATGACTTTGGCGCGTGGATCGTAGTTTTTGTAGACCCGGTGACCGAAGCCCATAAGACGGAAAGGATCGTCTTTGTCTTTGGCCCGTTTAATGAACTCGGGGATGCGGTCTTTGCTGCCGATTTCTTCCAGCATGTTCAAAACAGCTTCGTTGGCGCCGCCATGAGCAGGGCCCCAGAGACACGCAATACCAGCAGCAATACAGGCAAACGGATTAGCCCCGGAAGAACCGGACAGACGGACCGTCGAGGTCGAAGCGTTTTGCTCGTGATCGGCATGAAGAATCAAGATGCGATCCATGGCGCGGGCTAGAACCGGGTTTACCTTGTATTCCGCACAGGGCGTGGCGAACATCATATGGAGGAAGTTCTCGGAATAGCCCAGGTCGTTCCGCGGATAGATGAATGGCTGACCTTGAGAATATTTGAACGCATTTGCCGCGATGGTCGGCATTTTGGCGATCAGGCGATAGGAGGCAACCATACGGTGCCAGGGATCGCTGATATCAAGACTATCGTGATAGAACGCGGACAGAGCGCCGACGACGCCGCACATAATAGCCATGGGATGTGAATCACGGCGGAAACCCTGGTAGAAATGGTTCAACTGCTCATGCAACATGGTGTGATGCGTGATTTTGAACTCGAAGTTTTCCTTCTGCTCCGCAGTCGGAAGCTCCCCATAAAGCAGCAGATAACAAACTTCCATGAAATCCGAGTGAACGGCCAATTCCTCAATGGAATAACCGCGGTGCATCAGGATGCCTTTATCACCGTCGATAAAAGTGATTTTCGACTCACAAGAACCCGTAGAGGTAAACCCTGGGTCGTAAGTGAAATGGTCGGTTTCGGCGTACAGCTTACGGACGTCGATAACATTGGGTCCGGTGGAGCCGGACATCACAGGAAGCTCAAAAGAATTCCCCGTAGCGTTATCCGTCAACGTAAAGGTTTTATTCGACATGCCAGTATATCCCCCGTCGATGTGGATGCGCCGCGGTTTCGGCGTATCCTGGTTGATCGAGAAAAATTAAACGCTAAAATTTGTGCGTTTAAAAATTGAAATTGCGTTCTTAGTTATTTGGCCAAAGCCTCCTTGAGTCTCAAGAGAGTCTCGTCCTTGCCTAAGACGAGAAGCACCTCGAAAATACCCGGTGATTTCGTCGTCCCGGTTAAGGCGGACCGCAAAGGCTGAGCAACTTTGCCAAACTTTAAATCTTCTTCTTCTGAAAAGGCCCGAATTGTACTCTCAATCTCCGCTTCGGTCCAATCTACGAGTGCGGAAAGTCTGGGTTCGAGGCGCTTCAGAACATCAAGCCCCTCGGCATCCAGCAATTTTGCCGCTTTTTCTGTCATCGGCAGGGGGGATTTTCTCACATAAAACTCCGCGCTCTCCGCCAGTTCATTTATGGTTTTAGCCCGCTCTTTCAAGCCTTCCATGCCGATGACTAAACGGTCTGCGCCATTTTCGTCGAAGGCCTCACCCAATGTGGATTTGAGATTCTGCGTCACCAAGGCGGCGAGGCGTTGATTGTCGGCCGTACGGATATAGTGACCGTTTAGAGCCGTCAGCTTATCAGTATCAAAACGCGCCGCAGCCTTGCCGATTCCGTCTACGTCGAACCATTCAATCGCCTGTTCGGTTGAGATAATTTCATCGTCGCCATGACCCCAGCCGAGTTTGAGCAGATAGTTGCAAACGGCTTCGGGCAGGAACCCCATATCGCGATAGGCTTCGACTCCAAGCGCACCGTGACGTTTGGACAGTTTGGCACCATCTGAGCCGTGAATAAGCGGAATATGGGCGAAAGCCGGGGCGTCCCAGCCCATAGCCTCATATATCTGTTTTTGCCGAAATGCGTTGTTTAAATGATCATCGCCACGGATAGCGTGGGTAATCCCCATATCGTGATCATCGACGACAACGGCAAGCATATAGGTCGGCGTCCCGTCGGCACGGAGCAAGATCATATCGTCCAACTGTTGGTTGGAAACCGTAACCTTCCCCTGAACAAGGTCGTCAATTACAGTTTCGCCTTCCTGAGGTGCTTTTAGGCGGACGACCGGGGCAACACCTTCCGGAGCTTCGGCCGGGTCCCTGTCGCGCCAACGGCCGTCGTAGCGAATGGGGCGCTTCTCCTGCTTTGCCAACTCACGCATCTCGGCAAGTTCTTCAGGCGAGCAGTAGCAGTGATAGGCTTTACCTTCAGCCAAAAGCTTATTGGCGACTTCCGTATGTAATTTAATGCGCGAGAACTGGGATACCGCATCGCCATCCCAATCGAGGCCCAGCCACTTCAAACCTTCAAAAATGGCATCAACAGCCTCTTGGCTAGAGCGCTTTCGATCCGTATCCTCAATTCTTAAAAGAAATTGTCCGCCGTGATGTTTGGCGAAAAGCCAATTGAAAAGAGCCGTGCGCGCCCCGCCAATATGCAGGAAGCCAGTAGGAGAGGGGGCAAAGCGCGTAACAACAGTCATTAGGCGGTAATACTCTTTTTATTGGTCAGGCGGGTGTGGTTTAGCACATAGTTTTAGCATGTGCAGTAAAACCTTTCATGAAGGGCGATTTTTCGAAAAAATGACATGAAAGGTAATACCAAAATCGCGGAATTCCGCCATTTATTGGAATGTTTTCGGGCCGATAGCGACCGCTGGATCCCCTGGCTCCCCGTCGTTTTTGGTGGGGGTATTGCGCTTTATTTTACCCTCCTATCAGAGCCACCCCTTTGGGTAGCCTTTGCCTCTTCCATCACTCTTTTTGCGTTCTTTCTGTTGGCTCAAAGACGGGATTTTCTATTTTTCACCTTAGGAATCCTATTTGTCGCAGCGCTTGGTTTCGCCACTGCACAGTTCAGAACCGTCGCATCAATTGCTCCGGTTATCGAAAAACGAATCGGTCCGGTCTCCCTTGAAGGACAGGTCATTAGGGTTGAGCATTTTGAAAACGGCGTTCGACTTCTTCTTGATCATCCAAGAATTTCCGGTCTCCCAGCCCATGCAACACCGGGAAAAGTCAGAATTCGCATTCGCGGCAAGCAAATTGATGTTGAGGCAGGGGCTTGGATCCGCTCAAAAGCCGTATTAATGCCGCCCCCCGCACCAGCAGCTCCTGGAAGTTTCGACTATCAAAGGAAATTGTTCTTTGAAGGAATTGGAGCCATCGGCTATGGCCTCGGTGCGCCAAAAACCCTGAAAGCTGCAGAAGGCGACTTTGCGTCGTTAGCCATTTGGCTGGAAAAGTTACGAAATGCGGTTACAGCAAAAATCATGCTCAGGCTCCCAAGCCAAACCGGGGCTATCGCCGCCGCTCTCATCACGGGAGACCGATCGGGCCTTAACGAGGAAACTTTAGAAAACATTAGAAAGGCCGGCCTTGCACATCTATTAGCGATTTCTGGTCTTCATATTGGCCTTGTTGCAGGCGGGCTTTTTATTGCAATCCGGGGAGGAGCCTCGCTTATTCCCGCTCTTGCTTTGAACTGGCCAATCAAAAAATGGGCTGCTATTGGCGCCATTTTAGGCGCTTTGGGTTACGCGCTCCTTGCAGGAGCATCAATCCCAACGCAGCGGGCCTTTCTTATGACAGGTATTGCTCTATTGGGCGTGTTGATTGATCGGGAAACCATTTCCTTGCGCACCTTGGCTTGGGTCGCCATGACAATACTGGCCATCCACCCCGAGTCTATACTGGGACCAAGCTTCCAAATGTCGTTTGCCGCCGTCACGGCACTGGTAACGTTTTATCAGTTCTGGCGTGAACGACGTCTGCATAACGGTATGGAAAAAGGCGAAAAAGGGTTCATCTCTAAGCTTGGTTTCTATTTTTCAGGAGTCATAGCGACGACGCTTATCGCTAGTTTTGCAACGGCTCCTTTCGCCCTCTACCATTTCGGACAAGTCGCCACATTCGGCGTTATAGCGAACTTACTTGCCGTGCCTCTTGCCGCCTTCTGGATCATGCCCTGGGCCGTGATTTCCATTCTATTCATGCCAATAGGACTGGAAGGGCCGCCCCTCATACTAATGAGCCTGGGGTTAGAGTTGTTACAGGCGATCACCGCTAAAATGGGGGCTTTGCCAAATGCAATGTTCACTCTTTCGGTTTTCCCGACATCAGCCCTGGTTATCTTGGTTGTGGGCGGTCTGTTTGTCTGCTTGGGTAATACACTTCTACGCAAGACAGGCATGGGAATCATCACTTGTGCTTTATCGGTGATATACTTTTCTCCCAAGCCGTTCCTTTTGATTGAAAATACCGGTAAACACACCGCATTTTTAACCGATCAGGAAAAACCACAGCTAGTTTCCGGAGAAAATTTTTCTTCACGCTCAGGCAAAGCCTGGCTCAAAAGAGCAGGATATCGACCTCTGGAAAAAGCAGAAGAAAAGGAAAGTCCTGTTCGCTGCGATAGGCTTGCCTGCATTGCCCAAACAGAAGGAATGACTGTTGCTTACGTATTCAATCAAGCGGCGTTGCTTGAGGAATGCCATTGGGCCGATATTCTAATCAGTTCGATACCGATCATGCAGAAATGTCCGGTTCCAAAGGTGGTTATCGACAGATTCGATCTATGGAGAAACGGCGCATACGCTCTTTACAACAATAGTGGCACCATTAAAGTTCTCAGCGACCGCACTGACCGCGGCAATCGCCCTTGGGTTCTCTATAAAAAACAACAAAAACCTCAATAACGTCTAAAAAGGCCAACGAGACGGCCCTGAACACGCACCCTGTCCTGTGGGAAAATGCGGGTTTCATATGCGACGTTGGCAGGTTCCAAGGCGATGGATTCACCCTTACGGCGCAATCTCTTCAAGGTGGCTTCCTCATTATCTACCAGAGCAACGACGATGGCGCCGTTTTCCGCACTGGCGCATTCTTGAATAATCACTGTATCGCCATCGTTAATGCCCGCCTCGATCATCGAGTCGCCATCCACTTCGAGGGCATAATGATTACCGCTGCCAATCAAACCCGGAGGAACATCAACAAAATTCGAGGGGTCTTGCAGCGCCTCAATGGGCGTTCCAGCTGCGATGCGCCCATAAAGCGGCAAATGAGCCACCTCAGAAGCGGCGGTTTCCTCTTTTGCCGACAGCGCCCCTGTTAGATTGAACTCACCTTTGATAACCTTCGGTGTAAAGTATGCTTCTTCCGCTGACGATTGAGGAACCGATGAAGCGGTGTCAAGATTCTCTGGAAGTTTAACCACCTCAAGGGCTCTGGCGCGATGGGCCAACCGGCGCAAAAAACCTCGTTCCTCAAGGGCTGAAATCAGCCGGTGAATCCCCGATTTGGATTTAAGATCCAGAGCATCTTTCATTTCATCGAAAGACGGAGCGACCCCGGTTTTCTGAAGTCTTTCATGGATGAAAATTAAAAGTTCATGCTGCTTCTTGGTAAGCATCGGGCCCTCCGGAAAACGGCAATCCCACAGGGGGAACAAAATAGAAACGTCAAGTAATGTTCTACTTTAGTTCCTGTTGCAGGTCAAGGGCAATATGCAAGCTTGTTAACAAGTACTACGTAACTCAACGGCTTTTTTGATAATACGAATCGTTTCATCCCAAAGTTCAATATTTTCAATTTCTTGTAAGTTAACCCAACGGGCATCGATTGCATCATCGCCAGCGACCGGGTCTCCCGAACGCCAATGGCAAAGCATCTCAATGAGGGCATAGTGATAGGCAATGCGGCCTTGTTTGTCTTTTGTGATGGAATCGACAATATCTACCAACCCAGCAGACGACACTCGAACCCCGGTTTCCTCTAAAACCTCCCGTTCGGCAGTTTGACCTATGGTTTCTCCCTGTTCCTGCCGTCCCCCGGGAAGACTCCAGCTTCCCTTATTCGGCTCCTTGGCCCTTTTAATCAAAAGAACCGCGTTTTTTCTCAAAACAACCGCACCGACGGCGACAACGGGCTTGTTTGGATATTCACGCATGGAAAAGGCGCACCTGAGGAAATAATTAAGAGCGAGCGGTCAAAAAAGTACATTAATTGCAATCACACCTTCATCAATGGTTTTATTTTTTTTCAATGTCCGCGATACTTTGAAAGCCTCGGGAGCGTTTTCCGGGCAAAGCGTTGAGTTGATTGGGGAGTGTGATGGCTGGAGCGACCAGATTTGTCGAGCGGCGCGTCTACTATGTGGGTGACACGATTTTCCGGGAAGGTGATCCTGGCGAGTGCGCTTACATCGTGCAGGAAGGGATGATTGAAATTTCCCGTGACGATGAAGGCGAAAAGGCCGTGCTTGGGACTGTCGGGAAGGGCAGCATCTTCGGAGAAATGGCGCTGATCGACAACTCTCCGAGAATGGCTACCGCCAAAGCCGCAAAGCAATCGACTTTGATGATTGTCACCAGCGCGGTGTTTCACGCCAAGTTAAAAAACGCAGACCCTTTCGTGCGTGGGCTGCTTAACATTTTCGCCAAAAATATCCGGGCAATGGGCAAGCAAATCAGGGCTCAGAAAGGCGACGAGTCGGGGACAGGGGACAGCAATGGCGAACGACCAATCTAACGAAGCGAAGCCGACGGACCGCAAAAAACGAAAAAAGAAAAAAATCGAAACGCCCCCCATTAGCCTCGGCGGGTCGATCCGCGCCTATTTTTTGACCGGTATTCTGGTAACCGCGCCGATCTCCATCACCATTTATCTCGCGTGGCTTTTCATCACCTTTGTCGATGAAAAAGTGACGCCCCTCATTCCCGCGCAATACCACCCGGAAACCTATCTTCCGTTTAGTATTCCGGGGCTGGGTCTCGTCATCGTCTTCATTTTCCTCACCACCATCGGCATGTTGACGGCAGGTTTCCTTGGGCGTTTCCTGATTAAGCTTTGGGAAGGAATGCTGGCCAAGCTGCCGGTTGTCCGAAGCGTCTATGGCGCAACAAAGCAAATTCTCGAAACCGTTCTAGCCCAGCAATCAGACGCGTTTCGCGAAGCCGTCCTAGTCGAATATCCCCGGCGCGGCATATGGGCCATCGCATTCATCACCGGACGGACTGAGGGAGAGGTTCAGAACATCACCGAGGAAGAATGCATCAACATATTCCTGCCCACGACACCGAACCCGACTTCAGGTTTTCTGTTATTCGTTCCCAAGAAAGAGCTGGTGCCGCTTTCCATGACCGTTGAGGAAGCCGTTAAAATGGTTATTTCAGGCGGGATCGTTACGCCGCCCGACCGCCGCACGGCAAAAGAGAAAGCCACCCCTGTCGTATCCGCAGCAACCTACGAAGATATTGATCTGATGCGAGAAGCCGAAAGAACGCCGCTTCTTGTTGCTAAAAAAATTCCTGAGGGAGCGAAGGCTAAGAAGGAGCCTCTAGCCTATGCGGACGACGAAGAATATGAAGATGATGATGAAAATGATTCGGAAGATGGTGGTGAGGCAAAAGACGATAAGGCTTAGCCGGATCTTAGAAAACGGATAGCGGCATCTCTTTCGAACAGGTAGAGAAGGGTCCTCAAGGCCTGACCGCGATTGCTTTCCAAAGATGGATCGTTGGCTAAAATGAGACTGGCATCGTCTCGCGCCATGGGAAGCAACTCATCGTGCTTGGCCAAATCGGCGAGCCTAAATTCAGGCAATCCGCTTTGCCGGGTACCCAATAACTCCCCCGCACCCCGAAGCTTCAAATCTTTTTCGGCAATGACGAAGCCGTCATTGGTTTCCCGCATCACTTTGAGACGCTCTTTCGCCGTTTCCCCCAGAGGGCCCGAATAGAGCAACAAACAACTGGATTCCGCTTCTCCACGGCCAATCCGCCCCCTCAACTGATGCAGCTGTGCCAGACCGAACCGTTCTGCATGCTCGATCACCATCACCGAGGCTTGCGGCACGTCCACCCCGACTTCGACAACCGTGGTGGCAACGAGAAGATCGACACCGCCTTTAGAAAAGGCTTCCATAGCAGCGTCCTTTTCAGGTCCTTTCATCCGGCCATGCACCAAGCCTACCTTACTACCGAATATTCCCTGAAGGTACCGAAAGCGCTCTTCGGCTGCCGCAGCATCGAGTTTTTCGGATTCTTCGACCAGAGGACAAATCCAATAGATTTTCCGGCCATCATCCATTGCCCGCGAAGCCGCCGCAATCACTTCTTCCAGTCGTTCAGAAGGGATTGTGACAGTTTTGATCGGCTTGCGGCCTGCCGGTTTTTCTGTGAGACGCGAAACATCCATATCGCCATAGGCAGTCAGCATGAGCGTGCGCGGAATGGGCGTGGCCGTCATTACCAACATATCGACGGCTTCGCCTTTGGAAGCGAGGGTCAACCGCTGATGGACGCCAAACCTGTGTTGCTCGTCAATCACCGCCAAAGCCAAGTCGTTAAAAACCACATCCTCTTGGAATAAAGCGTGTGTCCCAACAATCAACTGAATAGAGCCGCCTTCCAACGCCTCCAGAATTTCACGACGAACTTTCCCTTTTTCTCTTCCTGTCAGGAGGGCTACTTTGAGGCCAACCGCGTCGACCAAGGGGGCTATGGTCTCCATATGCTGCCGGGCCAAGACCTCCGTTGGGGCCATTAGAGCAGCTTGGGAGCCTTGTTCAACGGCAATCAGCATGGAGAGCAGGGCGACCACAGTCTTACCGCTGCCGACATCGCCGTGAAGCAATCGAAGCATTCTGGAAGAAGACGCCATATCGGTTGATATTTCTTCCAGGGCGGTTTGTTGAGCGCCAGTCAACGCAAAGGGTAGGGCTTCGACGACCTTGGCTCTGAGAACGCCGTTGTCGGAGATAGGGCGGCCTTTTGTTTTGCGCATATTGAGGCGAACGAGAGCCAGAGCCAATTGATTGGCTAGGAGTTCATCATAGGCAAGGCGCTGCCGCACGGGAGATGCGCCTTCCATATCTTCCGGCACTTGCGGCTCATGAACGGAACAGACGGCGGTTTTCCAACTTGGCCAGCCCTCTCTTTTTAGCAAAGCCTCGTCGTTCCATTCCGGTAGGTCGGGTACCTGTTGGATCGCGGCCAAAATGGCTTTTCGCAGGGTTTTCGCCGCCAACCCGCCGGTCATAGGATAGGTCGGCTCAACGCGACAGACCGCTTCCTTTTCATCAAGAGTAACGATGTGATCGGGATGAACCATCTGAACTGCCGTGCCGAACCGTTCAATTTTGCCGCTCACTACCCGTTCTTCACCTTCGGGCAAGAGCTTAGCCAAATAATCGCCGCGAGCATGGAAGAAAACCAAGGTGATGTAGCCAGTCTCATCGGCGCAGAGAACCTTGTAGGGCTGCCGCCTGTTTTGCGACGGCACGTGTTTTTCCACCCGGACATCGAGTGTCACGATACTGCCTGAGGGCGCTTCTTCGATTTTTGGGGAATAGCGCCGGTCAACCAGCCCCGAGGGGAGGTGCCACAAAAGATCGAGCACATGCGGCCCGGCCAAACGCTCCATATGCTCGGCCACTTTTGGGCCAACACCGGGAAGTGTTTTACAACTGGCAAATAAAGGAAAAATAATTTGTGGGCGCATAGGATGGCTGACAGAAAGGTTTGAAGGCTCTATATCCTCTTTTACCCAATCTATAACAGACGTTGAAGTTTCATGGACCCAAATAGCCTCGATCCCGCCCGAAAACGTGTTTGGTTTCGCTGTCATCACATGGGAATGCAGGAAAATGACATTCTGTTCGGCACCCTTGCCGATCGTCATATCACCAACTTCAGCGACGTTCAGCTCGCCACCCTGGAAAAGTTGATCGAACAAAACGACGTCGATCTGTTGAAGTGGGTTCTCGGTCAGGTCGAACCGCCGAAGGAATTTGATACGGAAATTCTACACATGGTGCGAGACATAAAAAAGCAGCTGTAACGTGGCGATAATAAAAGATTATTTAAAAGGGGCTCGCGCAAAGTTCACCTTCTCCGGCGTACCGGAAGGGCTGGACGCCAAACTGCTTGCCGAAGCTGCGCAAGGACAGGGCGACCTGATCTTCGTAGCCCGCGATGATGGCCGCATGGCGAAAACCATTGACGCCCTAAAGTTTTTTGCCCCCAATTTAAGCCCCATCGGTTTTCCCGCATGGGATTGCCTGCCGTACGACCGGGTTTCCCCAAAAGGTGAAATCGTCTCCCAGCGCATTGAAGCTCTTAGCCGCTTGCTCCATCCCAGCAATGAGCCGCGTCTGATCGTCACGACGGTTTCCGCAATTCAGCAAAAAGTACCGCCCAGACAAGCATTTGAGGGCAAGGCGATCATGGCCCGGGTTGGGGATTTGGTTTCCATGAATGACCTGATATCCGCTTTAATATCTAATGGTTACTTGCGAACGGACAAAGTGATGGAAACCGGTGAGTTTGCCGTTCGCGGAGGAATTCTTGACGTCTTTCCTGGCGGTTTCGAAGAACCGGTCCGGCTCGATTTTTTTGGCGATGAATTGGAAAACATCCGCTCGTTCGACCCCATGAGCCAACGCAGCCAGGAGAGTAAAGACTCGTTTTCGGTCATTCCCGTTTCCGAAATTTTTCTCGATAACCAAAACATCGAATGTTTTCGCAATGGCTACCGGGCCCTTTTCGGTAATGTCGGACAGGACGACCCGCTCTACGCTGCCGTCTCGGAAGGGCGGCGTTATGGCGGTATGGAGCATTGGCTGCCCCTATTCTACGACACCCTTGAAAGCCTTTTCGACTACGCGCCCGACGCTTCGGTTATTCTCGATCATCAGGTCGATGAAGTCTTGAAGCTAAGGCTTGAACAGATCGATGAATACTACGAAGCCCGAAAAAGCTTCGTCGGAGCGGGCAGTCAGGAGGCACCTTACCATCCCATTCCTCCAGAAAGACTCTATCTTAGCCAAACCGTTTGGTCAGAAACCTTAAACAACCGCCCAACCGGAGCTCTTACACCGTTTTCCGAGCCCGAAAGAGCAGGGATCTGCAAGGACTTGGCCGGTCGTAAGGGAAAGGACTTCGCTGAAGCGCGCGCCAACCCCAACATCAACGTTTTCGATGCCTTGAGCGAGCATCTCGCCGCTCTGGCAGGACAATCAAAAAGGGTGCTACTGGCCGCTTGGACGGAAGGATCGCGTGATCGGCTGTCGAGCGTCTTGAAAGAGCATGGCCTCGACGCTCTGATCAAAATCAACGATTGGAAAGATTTTGAGGGTAACTCTGATAGCGTCCTTGGGCTCGCAGTCCTCGGTATTGAGAACGGTTTTGAATCGGACGATCTGGCCGTTATCACCGAACAGGATATTCTCGGCGACCGTATTGCCCGCCCGGCACAGCGCCGCATGCGGGCTGAAAACTTTATTTCCGAAGCTTCGGCGCTCAACGAGGACGATCTCGTCGTCCATGTAGAGCATGGGATTGGTATCTATAAGGGTCTGGAAACATTAACTGTTTCCGGTGCTCCCCACGATTGTCTGAGAGTCGTCTACGCGGGCGACGACAAGCTCTTCGTGCCGGTGGAAAACATCGAGGTCCTTTCCCGCTACGGCACCGACCAAGGGGCGGCTCAACTCGACAAACTAGGCGGCGTCGCCTGGCAGGCGAGGAAGGCTAAGCTTAAGCAACGTGTCAAAGACATTGCCGACAAGCTGATTGCCGTCGCCGCTCAACGGGAATTGCGCAAAGGCGAATCTCTCCCCATGCCCGAAGGGCTATTTGATGAGTTTTGCGCCCGTTTTCCCTATTCGGAAACCGACGGACAACTCAACGCCATTGCCGACACCATGGAAGACCTGGCTTCTGGCCGTTCCATGGACCGTCTCGTCTGCGGGGATGTGGGGTTCGGCAAAACGGAAGTCGCCTTACGCGCCGCCTTCGTCGCAGCCATGGCGGGAAAACAGATCGCCGTCATCGTTCCAACAACCTTACTCTGCCGCCAGCATTTCAAAAATTTCTCGGAACGGTTCAGGGGTTATCCCATCAGGGTTGAACAAATTTCCCGTATGGTACCCCCTGCACAAATCAAAAAAACCAAAGAAGGGCTGGCCGATGGCACGGTGGATATCGTCGTCGGAACCCATGCCTTGCTAGCCAAGGGAATCGATTTTGACCGCCTCGGCCTCTTGATCATCGATGAAGAACAGCATTTTGGCGTCTCTCACAAAGAAAAACTCAAACAACTAAAAGCCGATATCCACGTTCTCACTCTAACTGCAACGCCGATCCCTCGAACTCTCCAGATGGCCCTGGCGGGGGTCAAGGAAATGAGTCTGATCGCCACGCCGCCGGTTGATCGTTTGGCCGTGCGAACCTTCGTTTTGCCTTTTGATCCAGTGGTAATTCGCGAAGCCATCCAGCGTGAGAGATACCGGGGCGGACAGGTTTTCTACGTTTGCCCGCGAATTGCCGATATCGACAAGGTAGCCCAAGAACTTGAAAGTCTCGTTCCCGATGCCAAGGTTGGCATCGCGCACGGCCGCATGAAGGTTGGCGAGTTGGAAGACGTGATGAATGCTTTTTCAGAGCAGAAGCTGGATATACTGCTTTGCACCAACATCATCGAGTCCGGTCTCGACATGCCAACGGCCAACACTCTGATCGTTCACCGTGCCGATATGTTTGGGCTGGCTCAGCTCTACCAAATCAGGGGACGGGTGGGGCGCTCTAAGACGCGGGCCTACGCCTATCTGACCCTACCGCCGCGCCAAAAGGTTACCGCCTCGGCCGAAAAACGCCTCGAAGTCATGCAAACCCTCGACACATTGGGGGCGGGATTTACCCTGGCCAGCCACGATCTCGATATCAGAGGGGCGGGAAACCTGCTTGGCGAAGAGCAATCGGGGCATATTCGGGAAGTCGGGGTCGAGCTTTACCAGAAAATGCTCGAAGAAGCCGTGGCCGAAGCCAAAGGGCCTGGAGACGAAGAGGCGGCGGGTGAGCAATGGAGCCCACAGATCAATCTGGGTATGCCGGTTCTCATCCCTGAAACCTATGTGGCCGACCTGGGCGTCCGCCTTGGCCTTTACCGGCGACTGGGCGAGATGGCGGAGCAGGGAGATATAGACTCATTCGCCGCAGAGTTGGTCGACCGCTTCGGCAGTTTGCCTAGTGAAGTTGAAAACCTGTTACAAATTTTGTCGATTAAGTTGCTTTGTAAGAAGGCGGGAATTGAAAAAATCGATGCCGGGCCAAAAGGGGGTACGGTGACCTTCAGAAACAATACGGTCGAAAACCCTCAGGGTTTGGTGGAATTCATCACCAGTCAGAGCGGAACGGCTAAGCTGAAGCCCGATCATAAGTTGGTCCTTATGCGCAATTGGGAACGGACGGATTTCCGTATTGCCGGTGCGAAGCGTCTCGCTGCCGATCTCGCCGCGCTTAATGCATAGCGGCCATTTCTTGGTTCAGCATTTTGTCTTGATGGGCGGTATCGATCATCCGGACCAAAATGCCCGAAGGATAGCCGCCCGAGAGAACCAATTTTTCGTTAAAAATAAAGGCCGGAACGCCGTTGATACCCTGGGAATGCGCCTCCTGACTACTTTCATGCACGGTATCCAGTGCTTCATCACCGCCTAAAAAGGCCGCTACATCGGCAGAATCGAGCCCAAGATTTTCAGCAATGGAAACGAGGATACCGATATCGCCAATATCCTTTCCGTTGACGAAGTAGTTGTAAAACAAAGCCTCAACGGCGGATTGCGCCTTTCCCTGCTCTTCGGCATAGAGAACCAGCCGGTGAGAATCGATGGAACTGGGCGTACGGCTGATATTATCGAACGAGAAGTCAATTTCGGCCGATAATCCAACATCCTCTACAGCGTTATAGGCTTTCTGCGCCCGCCTGGGGCCGCCGAATCGCCGTGTCATATAAGTTTCATGGGAAATGCCTTCTTTTGGCATATTGGGATTGAGCAGAAAGGGGCGCCAGCGCAAGACAACATCGATATCGGGCCGCACTGCCAACGCCTCGTCAAGCCGCCGCTTCCCGATATAGCACCAGGGGCAAACCGTATCGAAAACTAAATCTATTGTAATATCAGTCACTTAAAGCATCGCTTTACAATCAGTGAATTGAGCTGATGGATGTAATACCTTGCCACATTATGGCCTTGCTGTAAGCCCTCAAACAGATCACACCGAACAGTAGAGTCATCATTTGGCATTAATACATCCAGGGTTTACCACTTATTTTATGTACTAAATCCAGCGCGATCGTTCATGGAAATGAACGGAGATTTGAGTTGATTGGACTTTCAAGGGGTTGGGGCGCTTAATAGGATGATCAGAAAGTGCGCACACAAACTTTCGAACATAAAATAAAAAACAAAATTTAGCCGTGGTTCGACTTTTCCCGAAAGTCTACGCGAGCTAAATGCCGAAAAGCGGTTTTTAAATTCGGGTGCTAATGGAGGCGGAAATGGCCCTGGATAATGACATCACAGAAGGAACCGGCGTAACTGACAGCTCAGGCGCATCGGTTATTCAAATCTCTCCCGACAATACGGTTCAACTTCCTGCGGGCGTTACCGTCGGCAGCGATGCTTTTGAACGGGACGGGCAAGATCTTGTTATTACGCAAAACGACGGTTCGACGACCGTTGTCGAGGACTATTTCGCCTCAGAGCCTCAAGCTACATTGATGACAGAAACCGGTGGCCGCCTCACCGGTGAGCTGGTCACTAAGCTGGCCGGGCCGATGAACCCTGGTGAATACGCCCAGGCGGGCGGCCCGCAAGCGGGCGAGCCTATTGGCCACGTCGATCAAATGGATGGTGATGTCTACGTTATCCGCAACGACGGGACCAAGGTCCAGCTCGATGTCGGCGACCCTGTTTATCAGGGCGACGCCCTTGAAACCGGCCCCGAAGGCGCTGTCGGGATTATTCTTGCTGACCAGACGACATTCTCCATGGCCGAAAACGGTTCCATGGTGCTTGATGAAATGGTCTATGACCCAGGCACCGACGCAGGAAGCATGAACTTCTCGGTGGTCAAGGGTGTATTCACCTTCGTTTCCGGCCAGGTCGCCAAGACCGACCCGGACGCCATGACCATCGAAACCCCGGTAGCGACCATCGGTATCCGCGGCACTCAGGTCGGGGTCGACTTTGCCGACGGCGAAGATTTGCAAGTGGTTCTGATGGAAGAATCAGACGGCTTCGTTGGTGAAATCGTCGTCTGGAACGAAGGCGGCACGAAGATCATCAACATGGCCGGCTTCAGTACCATCGTAAAATCCTTCGAAATGCCGCCGATTGAAATTTTCGAAGTTACCGACGACAAATTGATCGATATTTACGGCACCTCTCTTGAATACCTGCCGACAGAAGTCGGTACCGGTAACCCTTATGGCATGCAAGAGGTTGACGATTTCAGCGAAGAAGATCTCGCCGCCCTGACCGATTTTGAAACCGCAGCAGGCGGTAATGAAGACGAGGGCGGGAACGACACCCCTCCGACCACAAATTCTGACACTGTCGATGGCGACTACACTGGAACCAGCCAAATTCAAGGCGTGGAAGGTGGCACGGGAGGTAGCAACCCGGACAATCTCGGGGTTAACAATCAACCGTCGACTGTCGGGGCGGATGAAGGTACCGATACGTCAAACGATGAGACCGGCACAGAGACCGGTAATACCTCGGAAGGCTCTTTCGACTATATCGGTGACGACGGTGTGCGTCATGTTGGTTTAGGCGAGGGGGAAACCAGCTTCTCCGACCCAGATTCGACCGATCCAATCAATATGGACGAATCGGACAATCCGAACAGCCTGGATATCACGACCGGCTCAGGAGATGACAACATCTCGACCGGTTCCGGCGACGACGTGATTAATGCTGGTGAGGGTAACAACACCATTAACGCTGGTGATGGCGACAACCAAGTCAATACAGGTTCCGGGAACGACAACATTACCACGGGTTCGGGTGACGACACCGTCTCTTCCGGTGATGGCGACGATATCGTCAGCACGGGCGCTGGCAACGACAGCATTGATGCAGCCCATGGCGGCGGTGATGACACCTACGACGGCGGCGACGGCATCGACACCATCGACTTCGATAGCTCCACGCAAGGTGTGGTGGTTGATCTTGAAGAGGGCACAGCGACCGATGCCGAGGGTGCTGATCCCTACATCAACAACGACACTTTGAGCGAAATCGAGAATGTTGTCGGTGGCGACGGAAACGATGAAATCCGTGGTGACAACGGTGACAACGTCTTAAGTGGCGGCAGTGACGTCAACCGCGCCGATGGCGTGGATGGCGACGATACCCTTGAGGGCCGCGGCGGCGACGACACCCTAGACGGCGGTGAAGGCGGTACCGATACGGCGATTTTCTCCGGTAACTATGCCGACTATGCCATTTCGGAAGTTGGCGGCAATCTTCAAGTAGCCGACTCCGTTGCCGAACGTGACGGAACCGATACACTGATTGGTATTGAAACCATCGAGTTTGCCGACGGCACATACAATGTTGCAAGTGGTGAATTTACCGCAACAAGCATCGAAGTTTCCGGCGGCGATTCTGATGATGTAATTGCTGGTGGCGCGGGTGATGACAACATCGATGGCGGCGGCGGCAACGACCAAATTCAAGGCACGTCCGGCGACGACACCTTGAGCGGCGGTGAAGGCGATGACACCATTGATGGCGGTGAAGGCAACGACCAGATCACCGGCACCGACGGTAATGACATCCTGACCGGTGGCGACGGCGCCGACAACATTGATGGCGGCGCAGGCGACGACCAAATCGTCGGCAGCGACGGCGACGACGTGATTGTCGGTGGTGCCGACAACGATACTATTGATGGCGGCGCGGGCGACGACACGATCACCGCCAGTGAAGGCGACGACGTCGTTCAGGGCGGTGAAGGCAACGACACCATCGTTGCTGCCCATGGTGGTGGTGATGATAATTACGACGGTGGCGACGGCGTTGACACTGTTGCTTTTGAAAGTGCTGAAAACGGTGTTGTGGTTAACCTTGAAGAAGGTACGGCAACGGACGCCACCGACGTCAATTATATTGGTAACGACGTACTGACCAACATTGAGAATGTCGTCGGCTCGCCCGGTAATGACGAGATTACCGGCGATGCCGAAGTCAATGCGCTTTATGCTGGTGGCGGCGATGATGTGCTCGATGGCGGCGCGGGCGACGATGTGCTTGATGGTGGCGAAGGATCAGACACGGCCATCTTTAGTGGCGATTCGTCTGATTACACCTTAATCCCCAACGAAGACGGTACCTTCTCGGTCGTCGGTATCGACGGCACGGACACCGTTTCAAACGTGGAAACCCTGACATTTGATAACGGTTCCTTCGAGTGGAACGGCGAGACCTTTGCCAAGGTTACCGAAACTACGGAATCTGACGGGCCGAACAAGGTCGCTGGCGAAACGAGCTTGGTTAATACCAGCGAAGAAACCATTGATCGCGAAAGCGGTGAATCCGTCACCGATCAGGAAAGCGGCGACGTAACGACGACCTTCGACACGACGGTCGTCAACACCTATGAAACGCCATACAACATGGTACTTTCCGAACGAACCGTAACGACGACCGAATATATCGGCGGAGAAACCAACACGGATTACGGGGATTGGACCAATACGACGGTCGATAGTGGCGTCGACAGTGAAGACAGAACAGAAGCCGGTCCTGACCATGTTGAAGTTGACGTCAACGAAGCACCGGATGCGGGCCTTGCCGAATTGACGGGTGCGGAAGACACAGCACTGGTGATTACCGAAGAGCAGTTGCTGAAGAGCGCTTCCGATGCAGATGGCGACAGTTTGTCCGTCACAAATGTCAGCGGTGAAAACCTCAATGGTACGCTGGAACAGACCGGCGAAGGCGAGTGGACCTTCACGCCTGAAGCTGACTGGAACGGCACATTTGATCTGACTTACACCGTTTCCGACGGCTTCAAAGAAGATACCGGAACGGTTTCGGTCACCATGCCCAACGATAATGCAGACTCAAGCTTCGTGACCTCTTACGAAACCAATTCGGTTACCCAGGATATTGGCGACCCTGCACTGGCAAGCCGTGTCACCAATGATGTAGAAGGCTCCGGCGTTGAAAGCATTGACCCGGAAACCGGCGACACGATCACCACATACGACACGGTGGTTACAGAAACCTTTGTCCAACCGACCCTAACGACCGGCTATCAACGGACTGTTACGGTGGAAACGACAGAAGACGGCACGGTTCTCGATCCGGTTTATGGCGAATGGGCTGAAGTGAGCTCAACTCCAGGCAGCCGGAACTATGAGGAAACCTACGAAGGCGATCCAAATCCGGTTGTCACTGATGTCAACGAAGCACCGGACGCCGTGGCGGACCTCGCGACGGGTGGAGAGAACGAAACTCTCACCATTAACGTGCTTGAGAACGACACCGATGCCGACGGCGATACCCTGACCGTTTCCAACGCTTCGGTCGAGGGCGGCGGCTCCGTCTCGGTCAACGACGATGGCACCATCACCTTCGACCCCGGCACTGACTTTGACGGTCTAGCCGAAGGCGACAACTCGACCGTTACGATCACCTATGAAGTGAGCGACGGCTACAAGACCGATACAGCCACGGCAACGGTAACGGTTGAAGGCTCCAACGACGGGCCGGTGTTCGATGGTCTTGTTGTTAACGGCACAGTCGATGAAGACAATCTCGTTGGTATGAGCGAAGACGACACCTTCAGCGCTATTCTCGACGCCTCTGACGGCGACACCGGCGATGAACTCAGCTATAGCTTCGCTAACGAAGACGACGGGCCGACACATGGCGAAGTGACGTTTGGAACTGACGGCGCCTTCACCTACACGCCGACCGGCGATTATTCCGGTGAGGACGAATTTACCGTCACTATCAGCGACAAGCAGGGGAGTTCGACCACGGCGACCATTAAGGTCGATGTGGCTGCGGTGAACGATGCTGCGACGGTCTCCGCTCCAAGCCTTGTCGTTTCTGAAGGCGCAACGGTTGGCGTTGGCGTCGACGATCTTGGCGTTTCCGACGTGGATACTTCTGACGCCGGCGTCTCCATCCAGGTGAGCAATGTAGCAAATGGCTCGTTTACCCTGGACGGCGTCGAAGCTTCGTCCTTTACCCTGGCCGACGTGGCCGCGGGCAAGGTGAGCTTCACCCATGATGGCGGCGAAGACGCTCCGACATTCAGCGTCTCGGCCAGCGACGACGGCCAAAACTTCAGTGATCCGGTTGCCGCTCAGGTAAACTTCACCAACGTCAACGATACGCCTGAATTGACCACCGATCTGCAGGGCTACTTCGTTGACGGTCAGTCGATGACGCTAGACTCCAGTGAAATCAATGTCACCGACGCCGAATCCAGCGCGGCAGACATTACCTTTACGTTGACCGACGCCCCCGATTTCGGCGCTCTTTACAAAGTTGATGTCAACGGAACGCAAATTCCGCTGGAAGTTGACGACACTTTCACGCAGGCCGATATCAACAGCGGTTCGATCCAGTATCAACAGTCGGGCAACGACTTCAACTTCGAATGGGAAGAAGATACCCCGTCATGGGACGATGCAACGATTGGCGTCGATTCCAACAACCTGAAGGTTCCCGATGGTGCAGACTCTATGACTGTGACCTTCCAGGGTGAAGAGGCGGGCTATAAGAACTCGCTCGGTTGGTACAAAATCACTACCGACCCAGAAACCGGTGAACAAAGCTATAGCGACCCAGAAATCATCTGGCACAATGCCTCGCAAGTGGGCAGCGGCGGCGACCTCATGGTCGATGGCAGCTCCGTCACCTTCAACAATCTGAGCGCCGGTGAGGAAATCGGCTTCTTCATGATCCAGAACGCCGAAAGTAACGTGAACGGAAATACCTACAGCGATGGCGGCGACTACAACAACTTGGACTCGCTGTTGAACAATGACCAACGGTCGCTTGAGTTCAATGCGGATGGCGATTTGGTCGTTTCTTCACCAGGCAACATCCATCTGACCGTCGACTCGCGGGATATTTTCCACACGGGTGATGCTTCGAGCAACGATGACGGTATGGTTCATGTAAAATCCGGTATTGGCGATGACGGCGAACTCCACATCGGATTTGAAGATCTCGATGCGGACCGGGCTGAAAACGATCACTACTATCAGAACGACAACGACTTCGATGATGTGAAGTTCTCTGTCTCGTTCGACGGCCCGAGTCAGGAAGCTGAGAGCGATAGCTTCACCTTCACCGCCGCCGATGGCGACGGGTATCAGGTGGCTGACAGCGACGGCGATACCAGCATCACCTTCAGCCTGGACGAAACGACCTAAGGGGTTCGCCCATAGACACAAAAAAACGGGAGCTGTTCGGCTCCCGTTTCTTTTGTTCGGTTTTTCGTTTTAAAATATCTCTTACCCTTGGTCGAGCGGAGTTTCCCTGTAGTGGGCCCATTTCTGACGGCCCCCTCGGTTTTCGATATAGTTGATCAAAGCGACGACGGCCTTGCGGTCGAACTTTTTCTCTGCTTCCTCCATCAGGATTGCCGCGACTTTCTCGAAGGTCATGGCGTCGCGGTAAGCCCGGGGGCTGACCATGCCGACGAAAACGTTGGCAACGGCGACAATCCGTGCGGTCACGAGAATTTCATCACCTTTCATGCCTAGCGGACCCGCGCCATCCCAGCTCTCACCAATCTGCCGGACGGTTTCAACAACAGGCCCGTCAAACTCGACACCGCTCAAAAGGTCAGCGCTGACGACAAAGCTGCGACTCAGTTGCTCACGCTCTTCATCAGTCAATTTGCCGGTTTTGGTCAGCAGCTCGGCCGGAATGAATATTTTACCAAGATTCATCACGCTACCAGCGATATCGACCGTTCGTTGCTCTAGCTCTCCCAACCCCATTTCCTCACCGATGGCGTGAGACACTTCAGCCACCCGTGCCGAATGGTTGGCGGAATAGGGGTCGCGCCGATCAACCACGCTGACCAGCGTTTCAACCAACTGCCGCATAACCCTTTCCCGGCGCTCCCGCTCGCGGGTCAATTCGGTGATATCGTCGAGAATCATCAAAGAGGAGGGGGGGTAATCGCGGTCACCTCGTAAGGGCACATGGTCCGATTTGATCACCATATCGCCATCGGCTTCCTCGAACCGATGTACGGCATTGCGCGGCTCGAATTTCTCAATCACCTCCCTATTGATTTCGTGATATGCCTTGGCCTGGATCGGCCCGATGACGTTGAACATGTTCTTACCCAACATGTCGTCAACCTCCATCCCGACGCTGTCAGCGGCACGCTTATTAGCAAAGGTAATATTGCCATCACCCGTCACCGCAACAATATGTGCGGGGTGGCTGTTGGTTACCACATTGAGAAACTTGGAAAGGTTCTGGAAGCGCTCCATTTGCAGCTTGAACTGCTCGGCAGCCTTGGCTGCACGTAGCGAGGTCCCGTGACGCCAGACGGCAACCATCGTAACGCTCACGCCACCGATGATTAACAGGAAGACGACAAGGATTGTACGCAGGCGCGTATCGGTTTCAGCCAAGGCTTCCGAGGTCGCCACTTTCCGCGCCAGAACCCAGGGCGTTCCGGCAATCGGGCGCGAGGTCACGAGAACTTCCGTTCCGGCATAATCGCGGCGAACACCAAAGCCCCCCGGTTTTTCAACGGCGAAGGCGGCGGCCAAATCAGGCGTATCGATGGCAAACGTTCTTTCAAGCGGCAGGGTTCCATCCGCCAGAAGCGTCAAATATTCAACAACCCCCTCGTTTTTTCGGACAAGATATGTTTCAGCCGTTTTTTGAATTTCCCCCGGTTGTTCAAGGGTTTTTGAGAAATCTTTGCCAATCAACTTGATCCCTAGAACGACCCCGATCCCCTCTGTTTCATCGCCTTGCAAAGCATATACGGGGAGGGCGAAACCGACAGACGTCTGATCGCTTGCACCTTTGTAAAGATCGATCAGCACCGGTTTGCCGCCAAGAGCTTTGGCGACAGCGGCCTTAATATCCGGCGAGGGGGGCGGGGTGCCGGGCGAAGCGACAAGGAGTTTTCCGTCTTTATCAAGCAACGCAATCCCAGCAACGCCGACACGTTCCACGTTGGCGGCAATTTCACCGCTTGGCGGCGGTGCGTTAAATCCGGTTCGATCTGCCGTCGCTACTAACAGATTTCGCAAATAACCTGCCTGGGCCTGGGCTTCGGCCATCGCCTCTTCGCCTTCTTCCTCAGCGAATAAAATTTCCGTCATGTAGAGCTGGAGGGAGGCGTTTTCCGCCAATTCGCGCAGGGACGCGAAATTCTTATCAACCCATTCGGAAACGGCAGCAGCCCGGCTGTCGGCAACGATCCCCAACCTGATCTGCCAATCCTGCAAATCTCTTTGCCGTTCCTCCTCGACAAAGTTGAAAGCGTAGAAAACCCCGGCGGCAACAATAGCCAATAACCCAATAACGGTCCCAGCAACCTTGAAGTTAACCACCCGTTTGATTTCGGGCTCTTGTTCTTGAGGTTGAGTTATGTCCTCTCCCGCCATTGGAGCCTCCCCGGAAAAATCCTTTAGATTGAGTATGGTATGTTATCCACCGTAAGACTTAAAGGGAGAAATACAGTCAAAGGTATTCTCGCAAGGGATGTTGAACTCACAAGACTTCAAATCGGCTTGATCTGTGATTTCCGTCCTTGTCGTCCCCCATGAGGCCCAATATCATAACGTTCGTTGATTTACTGGAATATGCGCTCAAATGAACAGAACTGAACGAAAGAATTATAATTTGCGCTCAACAAAAACCGCTCTTTTTCTAGGCGTTTTGGCCCTTTTGTTCGTTATCTATCCCGACAACCTGGCGGAGGCCAAAAAGGTCAACCCAAACGGGCTTTTCAACACTAAAGAAATTCGCTCCCGAAACTTCAAGCCTTTCAAAAAATGGACGGGAGCCGTTAAGCGTTATTCAAAAGAACAAGCAAACGTCAAACCGGGCGACTGCAAGTCCAAAAAATTCAATAAATGTCACTATGACAAATGGATGACTTTTCTTAAAAGCTTGGAAGGCAAAGACAAACTGACCCAGGTCAAAGAAGTTAACGCCTTCATGAACAAGGCCCGCTACATCACTGATCAGGTCAACTGGGGGCAGAAAGATTACTGGGCGACGCCAGGAGAGTTCATGGCCAAATTTGGCGATTGTGAAGACTATTCCATCTCAAAATTCGTTTCCCTAAAGCTTTTGGGGTTCACCGACAAAGACTTAAGGATCGTTGCGGTCAAAGACATGAACCTGAAGGTTGGCCACGCCATTCTTGCTGTCTATCTGGGCGATACCCCCTATATCCTAGACAACCAGATTAAACAGGTGGTTGAAGCCAAAACTATCCGGCATTACTCACCGGTTTTCTCTATCAATGAAAAATATTGGTGGCGGCATAAGCCTAAATAGGCTGTGAGCGAGAGTTTTATGCGACCACGTCCAGATGACCGATGTCGGTTATCTCTTCAGACGATTTCAAAACAACGCCAATAGGTAACGAAGTCGATGTATCGACACGGGCATGGCGTAAAGCGTCAGAGGTCAAGCCGGTTGCCCCGCTCAGGTTGGCGCCTCGCAAGTCAGCGCCAATGAGCGTTGCGCCGGTAAAGTCGGCTCCCGAAAGCCATGCATCTTTAAAAACGGAATAATCAAGCGTGGCGGAACTGAAATCCGCCTTGTAGAGAAAAGCTCCGGTCAAATCAACACCCTTGAGGTTCTTACCGGCAAAAGAAGCCGAAACCAAATTTCCATGTGATTTAATATCTGCGACAAGGTCAGCCGTAGGAGTTAAATCTTGCACCTTTGCCTGTGCTTCCAGGAAGCTCTGTGCATCGGAAGAAATCGTGATCACGTCTTCAACGACAAATGGAGAATTAGTCTTGGGGACTTGATTTATCGTGCCATCCAATTGATTTTCTCTCCCAAGCAGATAAGAGCTTGAAAGATAGGAGAGATATGACCCGGATTGATTTACCAGCGCCATTGATGACCCAGTCCACAAAATTAACCTTGCGTTAATACATTAAGCTTTCTGCGTTGTTTTTTCTATAAAAACCGTGAAAAATTAGAGCAAATTGCATTTCACATAAGTCAGCAAAGGGCAGTCCTTGCCGCAATCTCCTACTCAGTATCGCGTCTTTCGCCCCAATTTCCTTGTCACACGAATTGGTGAAACGGCCCTTCAGTTGGGCATATTCGCCATGATGAATGAAATGGGCATGTTTTCTGAACCGTTTAAAGGAGTTGTCCTGGCTCCCGAAGGCGAGGTCGCCAACGAAACCCTGCTTGGTTACTTTAAACCCTGGATCGAAATTGCCAGAAAGGCCGATCCGCTGGAACTACCATCCTTCAATGCATCCGATGTCCGCTTTCCGGATGGCAACATTCTCCACGAAGACCGTGCCGCCGTCGCCATTTTTAAGCTTTGGGAAGACGAGGGAAGGGGGCCTCTGCTCAGCTTGACCAAAGAACACCGAAAAAAAGGCGAGCAGGCATTGAAAAAGCTTGGTCTACCGAGTGATGCATGGTTCGTCGGATTGCATGTGAGGGATCAGGGTTTTTTCGACAACGATGATTCCACCAACGATTTCAGAAACGCCGACATAGAAAATTTTTATAAGGCGATAGAGACCATTACGGATGCTGGCGGCTGGGTTGTCCGGCTAGGACACCCGAAAATGCAGCCTTTACCACCGTCCATGCCTCAAGTGATCGACTATGCCCAAAGTAAAGAGCGAAGCGATTGGCTGGATATCTACCTCATGGCCGCGGCGCGTTTTTTCCTCGGGACAACCTCCGGCCCCTGGATCGTCGCCGACCTTTTTGGTGTTCCCGTCGCTCAAACCAACAACACCCCATTCTCCGAGCGTCCCTTTTCAAAACGAGATATCTACATTTCCAAGCTCCACCTGGACGGCCTGGACAAACCCATCCCTTTCAACGAAGCCATGCGCCCACCTTATCGCAACCGCTACAATGACGTAGGACCGATCCGGGATAATACATCCGATGAAATCAACGAGCTTGTCATTGAGATGCTCGACCAACTGGAGGGGCGCCTCGAGCTGTCTAAGGAAGACGATGAGCGGCAAGCAAAAATCATTGCCTTATCCGAAGAGTTCGAACGCAACGGCGTCTCAAGCCGTATGGGCAGGATGTTTTTAAAAAACTGGGAGAAGTTGCTGCCAAATGGCTAGGGTCTTAATCGTCTGGCGCTTCTTTTCTGGCAGGGTTGATACCCATGGACTGCATCCGTTGGCGCCAATGTTTGCGCGCTAAAACCTGCATATCCTCGACCTGGTCCATTTCGTCCATTATTTCCAGTCCGATCAGCGTCTCAACCACATCCTCAAGGGTCACCAGCCCCTGCATGGTGCCATATTCATCAACCAGCAGAGCAATCTGCACTTTTTCACGCATCAACCGGTCATAGCATTTGGACGCGGTCAGGGTATCAGGCAAGACCAGAAAGTCGCGCCGGAACTCATGTAATCTGCGACTGAACTCATCTCGCGCCTGAGAGGTCAACAGGTCTGTTTTCAGCACCCAACCGGTAATGTCGTCGGACCGTCTTCCGTAAATGGGAATGCGTGAGAAAGGAGATTGTGCGTGAGCCAAGAAAAAATTTTCGACTGTCGTTTCTTCTTGCACCGAAAACACAACCGGCCTGGGCGTCATGATATCACGCACACCCAGTTGGCCCAGCATCATCAGGTTTGCCGCAATGGTATGTTCGTGGCGATCCAGAACGCCTTCTTCCTTACCAATCTCGATGACCGCCTGCATTTCATCACGGCTATAGGTAAAAGCGCTTTCCCCTGAGCGGGAAAAAAGTTTCGTCAACTTTTCTGAACACCAGACCAGCGGAAATAAGCCAATGATCATCCAATGAATGATTCTTCCAAAAAGCGGGGCAAGGGACTGCCAATAAACGGCGCCCAGGGTTTTCGGAATGATTTCTGAAAAAACCAAAATTAACAGCGTCAGGATAGCCGATGTGAGGCCAAGAAATGCGCTCCCAAAGACTTCGGCTGATTGTGCCCCAACCCCGGCAGCCCCGACGGTATGAGCTATCGTATTGGCCGTAAGAATTGCCGCCAAAGGACGATCCAGATTATCGCGGAGCTTCTTTAAAATAATAGCCGTTTGGGATTTTTGATCCATCGCGGCGATATATGAGGGGCGAATTGACAGCAAGACCGCTTCAGAAATTGAGCAGAGAAAAGAGACGCCGATAGCGAGAAGTAAGTAGAGAAACAAAGCAGTCATAAAAACGACCTACCAAGTGAATTTTTACCGGCAGAAATGTCTACCAGCCGACCCCTATAGCCTAGTTAGGGTTAATTGATCATAAGAAAAATATAGGGGCTGACAACAGCACTCGAGGCGCGCCCATCTATGTCATAAGTGAAAATACCATTTAGGTTTGTTGGGGCGGACAATGAAAGGGCTGGCGGAGAGGGTGGGATTCGAACCCACGGAAGGTCTCCCTTCAACGGTTTTCAAGACCGCCGCTTTCAACCGCTCAGCCACCTCTCCAAACCGGGAAGGTTTCTAACCTGTTCCCGGGTGCGCGTCCAGCCCCATATTTTGACTGGATTCATACTTCCGAAACTCCAATCATTTAAAGATTCCAAAGCGAATCGAAGAATCGGCTCTATCCGTTTGTAATTCGAACGGCTTTAAAGATCGCGCAATCGTTTGAGCGAATGAGGCGTTTCTATTGGATTTGCAGGGATTTTTTGAGGGTTAAAATCAACAAGGGGGCGTAATGCATTCTGATAACTCTTTCATCCGGGAGGTTTTCCGATGGGCTGTCGCAGGCGCTTTGATTGCGGCTATCGCCATAGGTTTGAGTTTCGCCGCCTATGCCGCGCCAAAAGCCGATTTTGATCAATGGATGAAAGAACTCAGACAAGAGGCTATCTCTAAAGGAATCAGGCAGGAAATTCTTGATGCGGCGCTCATCAATGTTAAGCCCATTCCGCGTGTCGTTGAGTTGGATCGTAAGCAGCCTGAATTCACCCTAACCTTTAACGATTATCAACGCAGGGTCGTCCCCAAGTCACGTGTGGAAAAGGCCCGCAAGAAACTTCATGAAAACAAAGCCTTATTGGAAGCTGCTGCGAAGAAATATGGTGTGCAGCCACGGTTTATCGTTGCGTTATGGGGCATCGAAACCGATTTCGGCCGCGTAACCGGAGGGTTTAAGGTGGTCGACGCCTTAGTCACTCTGGCCTATGACGGTCGACGAAGCGCTTATTTTCGCAAGGAGTTGTTCAACGCTCTTAAAATACTCAATGAAGGTCATATCGCTCCCAAAGACATGATGGGATCATGGGCCGGCGCCATGGGACAGTGTCAGTTCATGCCGTCTTCGTTCCTTCGATTCGCTCAAGATTCCAACGACGACGGACACAAAAATATCTGGACCGACAAATCCGACGTTTTCGCCTCGGCGGCCAATTATCTCTCTTCATCGGGATGGAAGGGCGATCAAACTTGGGGCCGTCCTGTCGAACTGCCTGAAGGATTCGACCTGTCTCTTGCCGGACTGAAAACCCGTAAGCGCTTGAGCGAATGGCAGAATCTTGGGGTTCGCCGTTTGGGTGGCAGAGACCTGCCGACACGGGATTTACCCGCCTCTCTCGTGCTTGGTGATGGTAAAAAGGGTCCGCCGTTCCTCGTTTACAACAATTATCGGACTATCCTGAAGTGGAACCGTTCGACCTATTTCGCCGTCGCCGTAGGGACACTTGCCGATCGTATGGTCGGACGATAACCTGGGGGCAACATATTGTTGATTGGATAAGATGAGCTCTTTTCTTTCTCGCCGTTGGATTTTCCTGCTTCTCACTGTTTTTGTTTTGGGCGGTTGTGCAGAAGTTCAGTTTCTTTCTCACGCCACCAAGCGGATGGGCGGTGCGGGAACGGACGATAGTCGCTACAAGGTCGGCAAACCTTATAAGATTGCTGGTGTTTGGTATTATCCGGCCGAAGATTGGGATTACGTAGAGACGGGGGTCGCCTCTTGGTACGGCCCTAATTTTCATGGTCGCCGCACGGCCAACGGCGAAATTTTCGACATGAACCTCGTCTCCGCCGCCCATCGGACCCTCCCCATGCCAAGCTATGTCATGGTGACGAACCTGGACAACGGGCGAACCATGGAAGTGCGCGTTAATGACCGAGGGCCCTATGCTCACGGGCGTATCATCGATCTTTCAAAGCGCGCTGCCGAGTTGCTCGGGTTCAAGAAAAGAGGAACGGCGAGAGTGAGGGTAGAACTTATCCGCGAAAAAAGTATGCGTGTGGCGCGCAACGCCGGGCGACCAGGACTTCAACTGGCGAAAAACGATTCGCCGATTAAGGTCGATAAATTGCCCAAGGCCAGCGTTTCCCAAACGCAACTGGCCCCGCCGCCCGGTCAGGCAACCGCTCAACCGGCTGTTCACACCACACCGACGAACAACTATGCTCAGACGGCCAGTGCTGCTGGAGCCACCCCGGCGCCCGTAACATCGACGCCATTAGCCGAACCCGCCGTTACGGTTGCCGCCGTCCAGCCGACCAATCTCTATATTCAAGCGGGCGCTTTCTCTCAGTACGCCAATGCCTATCGGGTGAAAGCCGCACTTGCCCAGATAGGGGAGGCCAAGATTACTTCAACGATGGTTAACGGAACGGAATTGTTCCGCGTTCGTATAGGCCCTTTGCAAACTATCGATTTAGCCGATGCAAAACTTGAAAAAATTATATCGACCGGCTACGCCAACGCCAGAGTGATCGTCGACTAGAGATTTCATCGATTAGACTTTAATAAAACGGAATAAATACAATGGGTTGGAAGATTTTTCTAAAACCGGCAATCTTTTTTTGCCTCATTCTGCTGACCTCCCAACCCGCGGCAGCTTTTGAAACCAGCGCAAGCGAAGCCATCGTCATTGACGCCGAAACCGGCGCGGTGCTTTTTGAAAAGAACGCCGATGAACTGACGCCGCCGTCTTCCATGACCAAAATCATGACCGCCTATCTGGTTTTCGAGCGCCTCAAAGACGGCAGCCTGTCTCTGGATGATAAATTCAGGGTGAGCGAAAAAGCCTGGCGTAAGGGCGGCTCCAAGATGTTCGTTGAAGTGGGAAAGCGGATCAGGGTCGAAGACCTGCTGCGCGGTATTATCGTCCAATCAGGCAATGACGCCTGCATCGTCGTCGCCGAAGGGCTGGCGGGCAGCGAAGAGGCCTTCGCCGCCGACATGACGGCTAAGGCCCGCGAAATCGGCATGACTGATTCCGTTTTCAAAAATGCATCCGGTTGGCCCGATCCACAACATCTGGTGACGGTCAGAGATCTCGCCGTTCTAGCCCTTAGAACCATCGAGGACTTTCCCGATCTTTACCACTACTATTCAGAAAAAGAATTTACTTTCAACAAGATACGCCAGTCCAACCGGAACCCATTACTTTTTCGGGTAAGGGGAGCGGATGGCATCAAGACAGGGCACACCGAAGCGGCCGGATACGGGCTGGTCGGTACGGCAAAGAGAAAAGATCGCCGCATTATTACCGTGCTGAACGGCATGGAAAGCGCCAAGGAAAGGGCCCGCGAGTCCGAACGGGTGATCGAATGGGCGTTCCGTGAATTCAACAATTACAAACTGTTCACCGCTGGCGAAAAGGTCATTGATGCAGACGTCTGGCTGGGCAACGCCATTTCCGTTCCATTGGTCATCGAAAAGAGCGTCAAGCTTACCTTACCGCGCAAGGCGCGCCGAAAGATGAAAGTCTCCGTCCGCTATAACAGCCCGATTCCGGCGCCGATCCGCAAAGGTGATCGGCTGGCGACGCTGGTTATCGAGGCTCCTGATGTTCCGACGCGGGAAATCCCTCTGATATCCGGTGCGGAAGTCAGTCGGCTTGGCCTATTTGGCCGCCTGGGTGCGGCGCTGAAATACATTCTCTGGGGCGCTTCGGGCTAAATGGCCAAGGCACGCTTCATCACCCTCGAAGGCGGCGAGGGGGCCGGGAAATCAACCCAGATTGGCTTGTTGGCGGCGAGTCTGGAAAAGTCGGGCGTCCCCATACTCAAAACCCGTGAGCCAGGGGGCTCGCCGGGAGCCGAACAAATCCGCAAGCTATTGGTCGAAGGAGATACCGCACGTTGGGACGGCGTTACTGAAGCGCTATTGCATTTTGCCGCGCGACGTGACCACCTGACCCAAACGGTCTGGCCCGCGATGAAGCGAGGCCAATGGGTTATCTCCGACCGCTTCGCCGACTCGACTCGCGCCTACCAAGGGGTTGGTCATGGAATAGACGGCGAAATCATCGACGCGCTCTATCAGGCTTCCGTCGGAGATTTTGCGCCAGATCTGACGCTTATCCTCGATCTGCCGGTTGATGTGGGATTGAGCCGTGCTGCGGCTAGAGGCGAGGGAGAAGACCGTTACGAGCGCATGGGGCAGGCCTTTCACGAACACCTTCGTCAAGCTTTTATCGATATCGCAAGGAATGCCCCCGGGCGGTGTGCAATTATTGACGCGACCGGTTCTATCGACGACATTCACCAAGCGATAAAGCAAACCGTTTCCAACCGCTTGGACGTCAAACTTCCATGACACAGGACAGCCTGTCGGAAAGCCCCCCCGAACCGAGGGAAAACAATGTTCTCTTCGGACACACGAGCGCCGAACAGACACTTCTCTCGGCTTACAATTCCGAACGGATGCATCACGCATGGCTGATCTGCGGGCCCAAGGGAATCGGCAAGGCGACCCTGGCCTTTCGGTTCGCTCGGTTTCTTTTGGCGCAACCGCCCAAAACAGGCGATAGTGGCCTCTTCGGTGAGGCGGCGCCTGCCGAAAAGCCTCAAACCCTGGAACTCTCACCTGATCATCCTGTGTTTCACCGGGTTGCCGCCAACGCTCACGCCGACCTCATGACCGTCGAGCGGGCCTATGATGATAAAAAAGACCGCCGAAAGACCGAAATTGCCGTTGGAGATGTGCGCGGGGTGGGTGGTTTCCTGGGAAAGACAGCCGCTGAAGGGGGATGGCGGGTCATCGTCATCGACGCCGCCGACGAAATGAATCGCAACGCCGCCAACGCCGTCCTCAAAATTCTCGAAGAACCGCCGCGGCAAGCAATTTTGCTCTTGGTTTGCCATAATCCAGGTCGTCTGCTACCGACTATCACCTCCCGATGCCGCAAGCTCTCGCTCACACCTTTAACCGAAGATACGGTAACCGAGTTGGTGCAGCGTTATAAACCCGCCACATCGTCGGATGACGCCCGCGCCCTGGCCCGTCTCTCGGAAGGCAGTATCGGTCGAGCTTTATCTCTGTCGGAGGAGGGAGGTCTCGATTTTTACAACGACCTTGTCGGTCTGCTTTCGACCCTACCGAAACTCGATACCGGCAAACTTCACGGTCTTGGAGACCGACTTGCCGGTCGCGGTGCGGAAGGATCTTTCGTCACCGTTATGGAACTGCTCAAATGGTGGCTGGGCCGACTAATCCGCTACGGTGCAGCGGGAGATCTCGGCCCCTCGAGCCCAACTCAGGACGAATTAGGGCTTTATACGCGCCTGCTGGGGCTTGCCGGGCTTGATCGTTGGATAGAGGTATGGGAAAAGGTCTCCCAGTTAATCGCACGCGCTGGCGGCGGCGCACAGTTGGACCGGAAACAGGTCGTGCTTAACGCCTTTTTAGCCATCGAATCCACAGCTCGCCGCTGACAAGCGTTTTATAAATTTCAAGCCGGAGTGCCCAAAATGGCCGGGTCACAGCCCTATTACATCACGACACCAATTTACTACGTGAACGATGCACCGCATATCGGGCATGCTTACACGACCCTGGCTTGTGACGTTCTGGCCCGTTTCAAGCGTCTCGACGGCTACGATGTCAAATTCCTGACCGGCACCGACGAACATGGCCAGAAGGTCGAAAACTCAGCCAATGCGGCCGGTGTCGATCCTCAAAGCTTTACCGATAGGGTTTCGAAGAACTTCCGCGATCTGGCGGCGACCATGAAGTTCACCAACGACGACTTCATCCGCACCACCGAAGCCCGCCACAAAAAGTCCTGCCAGACCCTGTGGAACAAACTGATCGATGCCGGGCATATATATCTCGGCTCTTACGCCGGTTGGTATGCGGTAAGGGACGAAGCCTTCTATACCGAAAGCGAGCTGACCAAATCGGAAGATGGCAAACGAATTGCGCCGACCGGAGCGGAAGTGGAGTGGGTCGAGGAACCCAGCTATTTCTTTAAGCTTTCGGCCTGGGAAGACAAGCTTCTGAAGTTTTACGAAGACAATCCGGACTTCATACTGCCGAAAAGCCGTCGCAACGAAGTCATGAGCTTCGTCAAAGGCGGGCTCAACGATCTGTCGGTCTCGCGCACCACCTTCAAATGGGGCATCCCCGTGCCGGGCGACGACGACCATATCATGTACGTCTGGCTTGATGCGCTGACCAACTACATCACCGCCGTTGGATACCCGGAGACCGGGGAAGGGGAATACACCAAGTTTTGGCCTGCGGACCTGCATATGGTCGGCAAGGACATTCTGCGGTTTCACACGGTCTATTGGCCCGCCTTCTTGATGGCCGCCGGGCTTGAGCCGCCCAAACGCGTCTTCGCCCATGGCTGGTGGACCAACGAAGGACAAAAGATTTCAAAATCTCTGGGCAACGTCATCGATCCGGTGGAACTGATCGAAAAATACGGCCTCGATCAGGTGCGCTATTTCCTGTTGCGCGAGGTGCCCTTCGGCAACGATGGCGACTTCTCTCATCGCGCCATGGTCAACAGGATGAATGGCGAACTGGCCAACGACCTCGGCAATCTGGCACAGCGCGTCCTTTCAATGATTTTCAAAAACTGCGACAAGGCGGTACCTGAGCACGGCGACTTTACCAATGAGGATCAGGAAATCCTCACCGCTTGCCACAAGCTGCTACCGCATGTCCGCGAGAAATTGGATGTTCAGGCCTTCAACGAAGCGCTGGAAGCCATCTGGGTGGTCATCCGCGCCGCCAATGCCTATGTGGACCACCAGGCACCGTGGAAGCTGCGTAAGGAAGATCCTGAACGCATGAAAACGGTTCTTTACACCTTAGCCGAGGTCATCCGCCATTTGGCGATCATCCTTCAGCCCTTCATGCCGGACTCCTGCGAAAAGCTGCTCGATCAACTGTCTCTTGGCCAGAATGATCGTGGCTTCGATGAATTGGGCTCTCATGCCGCTCTTCAGGCTGGGACCGAGATTCCCAAACCTCAAGGCGCATTTCCACGTTTCGTGGAGGAAGAGGGGGGCGATTGATGCTGGTGGATAGCCACTGTCATCTGGATTTTCCCGATTTTGAGGACGAACTGGACACGGTCGTTCGTCGGGCCGGCCACGCGGGAGTCGATACGCTGCTGACCATCTGCACCCATGTCAGCCGTTTCGATCGCGTCCTCAACATCGCCGAAAGCTTTGATAACATCTTCTGCACTGTCGGCATCCATCCTCACAATGCAGAATCCGAGGAAGACGTTACCCCGGAGCAACTGATTGCTTTGGCCGAACATCCCAAGGTCGTTGGCTTTGGTGAAACGGGGCTTGATCTTTATTACGAACACAGCCCTTTGGCCGTTCAGGAACGCCAGTTCCGCACCCATATTGCCGCCGCACGCGAAACGGGATTGCCGCTCATCGTCCATACCCGAGACGCCGACGAACAAATGGCGCAAATCCTTAGCGAAGAATACGAGAAGGGCGCTTTTAAGGGGCTTATTCATTGCTTCAGTTCAGGTCCGGCTCTGGCCAAGCGAGCCATCGAACTTGGGTTCTACATCTCCGTTTCCGGCATCGTGACGTTTAAGGCCGCTGAAGAAATACGCCAAACCATTGCCGATGTTCCGCTTGATCGGCTTCTCGTTGAAACCGATGCACCGTTTCTTGCGCCCGTACCCATGCGCGGCAAACGCAACGAACCGGCCTTTACCGCTCATACGGCGGCCAAGGTTGCCGAGTTGAAGGAAACTTCCCAAGCCAACTTCGCCAAGGCAACCACAGACAACTTCTTCACTCTTTTTGAAAAAGCGCGGAGGCCCTGACCGATGAAGGTCACGATCCTCGGATGCGGTTCGTCTTTCGGAATGCCCGGGGTTAACTACGGATGGGGCGAGTGCGACCCAAACAATCCAAAAAACCGCAGAACCCGACCTTCCATACTGGTCGAAAAGGGCGAAACCCGCCTGCTTATCGATACGTCACCCGACTTGAGGCAACAATTATTATTTAACGATATCAAATCGTTAACCGCCTTGCTCTACACCCATTACCATGCCGATCATCTGCACGGGATCGATGATCTTCGGGCGATCAATCAAAACATGAATGCCGATTTACCACTGTTTTGTGATGCAGAGACCTTAAAAGTCATCGAGAAACGGTTTGGCTATGTGCTTGAGCCCTTGGCCGAAGGCGCCAATTTTTACTATAAGCCGACGCTGACACCTCAAATCATTGAAAACCATAAGGCATTTTCAGTTGGTAACTTCCAAATCTATCCGTATTTCCAGGATCATGGATACTGCGAAACGGTAGGGATGATGTTTAACGGCGAATTTGCTTATTCCACCGACGTGGTCGCACTCACCGAGGAAGACCTTGATAACCTGAAAGGGATCAGCGTCTGGGTTATCGGCGTTCTGACTAATCAGCCTCATGACACCCATGCCCATGTCGAAAAAGCTCTTGAATGGATCGATATCGTCCAACCGGAACGCGCCTTCCTGACACACCTCGGCCCATCACTCGACTATGACCGCCTGAATAGCGAACTTCCCAACGGAGTAGAGCCAGCCTACGATAATCTAATTATCAATCTGTGAGAGCGGATTAGCATTGTAGTTTATTCCATTGATTAAAAAGAAAATGATCCATACCACCATCAATTACCATAACATACATTATGCGACTTTTCCCTAGTGTGGGAAGTGTTGCACTTAACCTCCCTTCTATATCTTCTCAGAGGCTTTTGAACTAGGTTGTCATCAAACTAATTGAGACGCCTTCCCATGAGAA